>WNEQ01001604.1_pt1 | contig 15165 bp, 13 predicted proteins | sample 5399971 | NCBI WGS metagenome assembly WNEQ01 (sample SAMN13153330, study PRJNA577476) | soil metagenome | isolation source: 20 cm grassland meadow soil 2 days after 1st rain plot 5 | place: USA:California | collected 2015-09-18
CTGATGAGCGGCCCAGACATCAAGGAAACCGTACGGGAGAAGTACGGCCAGGCGGCGTTGCGGGTGCTCGAAGGCGAGAAGAGCAGCTGCTGCGGCGATCCCATCACTTCGCGGCTGTACGACGCCGGCGAGACCACGGGGTTGCCCGAGGGCGCCGTGCTCGCGTCGCTCGGCTGCGGCAATCCCACCGCCCTGGCGGCGCTGCACCCGGGGGAGACGGTCCTCGACCTCGGCTCGGGCGGCGGCATCGATGTCCTGCTGTCCGCCAAGCGCGTCGGGCCGACCGGGAAGGCCTACGGCCTCGACATGACGGACGAGATGCTCGCCCTGGCGCGCGAGAACCAGGGCAAGGCCGGCGTGACGAACGTCGAGTTCCTGAAGGGGGAGATCGAGAACATCCCGCTGCCGGACGCCTCGGTGGACGTGATCATCTCGAACTGCGTGATCAATCTCTCCGCCGACAAGCGCCGCGTGCTCGGCGAGGCGTTCCGGGTGCTCAGGCCGGGAGGTCGCTTCGCGGTGTCGGACGTCGTGGTGCGGGGGCAGCTTCCGTCCGAGGTGCGCCGGAGCATTGAGGCCTGGGTGGGGTGTGTCGCAGGCGCCCTGGAGGAAGAGGAATTCAAGACCCTGCTCGCCCAGGAGGGATTCGAGGAAATCGGCATCGAGCCCACGCGGATCTACCGTCTCGACGACGCCAAGTCGTTCCTGCAAGACGCCGGGCTCGACGCCGAAGTGCTGGCGCGGGAGGTCGACGGCTGCGTGATGGGGGCGTTCGTGCGGGCACGGAAGCCTGCGTGAGAGCCGGTTAGGCTTCGGCGTCGCGCAGCTGCCGCAACACGTACTCGAGAATCCCGCCGTGCCGGTAGTACTGCAGCTCCTGCGGCGTGTCGATCCGCACCGTCGCCTGGAACCGCACCGTCGTGCCGTCGGGCCGCGTCGCTTCCACTGTCAGGTCCTTGCCGCGGGGGAACCCTTCCGCGAGCACGTCGCCGAGCCCGGTCAGGTCGAAGGTTTCCTTGCCGCTCAAGCCGAGCGTTTCAGGACTCTGGTCCGCCTGGAACTGCAGCGGGAGGACGCCCATCCCGACGAGGTTCGAGCGGTGAATGCGCTCGTAGCTCTGCGCGATCACCGCGCGCACGCCGAGTAGCCGGGGGCCCTTCGCCGCCCAGTCGCGCGACGAGCCCGAGCCGTACTCCTTCCCGGCGATCACGAGTAGCGGCACGCCCTCCGCCTGGTACTTCACCGAGGCGTCGTAGATCGTCATCTGCTCGCCGTCCGGGAGGTGCACGGTGACCGGCCCCTCGGTCCCGGGCGCGAGCAGGTTCTTGAGTCGCACGTTCGCGAACGTGCCGCGCACCATGACTTCGTGGTTGCCGCGGCGCGAGCCGTAGGAGTTGAAGTCCGCCGGCTGCACGCCGTGGCCGATGAGGTATTGCCCGGCGGGACTCGTCTTGCGGATCGAGCCGGCGGGGGAGATGTGGTCCGTGGTGATGCTGTCGCCCAGCAGGCACAGCACCCGCGCGCCGCGGATGTCGCTGATGGGCCCCGGGGCCCCGGGCATGCCGTCGAAATAGGGAGCGCGGCGGATGTAGGTCGAATCGGGCTCCCACGCGAAGCGCTCGCCCGCGGGAACGGGGAGGCCGTTCCAGCGCTGGTCGCCCTGGAACACCTCGCCGTACTCCTTGTGGAACATCGCGGACTTGATCGACGCGCGGACGAGCGAGTCCACTTCCTGCGCCGTGGGCCAGATGTCGCGCAGGTAGACGGGCTTGCCGTCCTTCCCGGTGCCCAACGGCTCCTGCTGGAGATCGAGATCGATCCGCCCCGCGAGCGCGTAGGCCACGACCAGCGGCGGTGAGGCGAGATAGTTGGCGCGCACCTCCTGCTGGATCCGCCCTTCGAAATTGCGGTTCCCGGAGAGCACCGAGCACACCGCCAGCTCCCCTTCGGCGATCGCCGCCGAGACGGCCTCGGGGAGCGGGCCCGAGTTGCCGATGCACGTCGTGCAGCCGTAGCCCACGAGGTAGAAGCGCAGCTGCTCGAGGTAGGGCATCAGGCCGGCCTGCTTCAGGTAGTCGGTCACCACCTTCGAGCCCGGCGCCAGGCTCGTCTTGACCCAGGGCTGCGATCGGAGGCCCTTCTCGACCGCCTTTTTCGCGACCAGGCCCGCGGCGATCATCACCGACGGATTCGACGTGTTGGTGCAGCTGGTGATCGCGGCGATCACGACCGAGCCGTGACGCAGCTGGTGCGCGGCGCCGTCGAGCGTCAGGTCAACGTGCGTCCGGCGCTGCGGCGGGGCCTCGACCGCGGTCGCCACGCCGCCGCCCCCCCCTTCACCCTCCCACCGGCCCATGTTCTGGGGCGGCGCAATCGGCGAAGAGGGCTTCATGAGCGCCGGGAGCACCAGGTGAAAGCTGCGCGCGACGTCGCGCAGCGGGACGCGGTCCTGCGGCCGCCGTGGGCCCGCGAGGCTCGGCTCCACCGCCGCCAGATCGAGCGCCAGGGTGTCCGAGTACGCGGGCTCGAGTGCGCCGGTCGAATGAAACAGGCCCTGCTCCTTCATGTAGGCTTCGACGAGCTGCACCTGCTCCTTGGAGCGTCCGGTGAACGTGAGGTAGCGGAGCGTCTCCTGGTCCACCGGGAAGATGCCCACCGTGGCGCCGTATTCGGGCGCCATGTTGCCGATCGTCGCCCGGTCCGCCACCGGCAGGGTGGAGATCCCCGGCCCGTAGAACTCGACGAATTTCCCGACGACGCCCTTCTTGCGAAGCATCTCCGTGACAGTAAGGACGAGGTCCGTCGCGGTCGCGCCCTCGGCGAGCTTGCCGGTGAGACGGAAGCCTACGACCTGGGGGATGAGCATCGAGACCGGCTGGCCCAGCATCGCCGCCTCCGCCTCGATGCCTCCCACCCCCCAGCCGAGCACGCCCAGCCCGTTGATCATCGTGGTGTGGGAGTCGGTGCCGACCAGCGTGTCCGGGTACGCCTGTGGCGTCTTCCCGTCGGTCGTGAACACCACGCGTGCCAGGTACTCGAGGTTCACCTGGTGCACGATGCCGGTGTCGGGCGGTACGACGCGGAACCCCCGGAAGGTCTGCTGCGCCCAGCGCAGCAGGGCGTAGCGCTCGCGGTTGCGCTGCAGCTCGAGGTCGGCGTTCACCTGGAACGCCGTGGGCGTGCCGAACTCGTCCACGATCACCGAGTGGTCGATCACGAGCTCGGCCGGGAGGAGCGGGTTGACGCGCTTCGCGTCGCCGCCCATCGTCTGCATCGCGTCGCGCATCGCCGCGAGGTCCACGACCGCGGGGACGCCGGTGAAGTCCTGCATCAGGACGCGCGCCGGCATGAAGGCGATCTCGTCGTCCGGGGTCTTCCTGGGATCCCACTGCGCCAGCTTCTCGATCTCGTCGCCCCTCACCGTGCGCCCGTCCTCGCGCCGCAACAGGTTCTCGAGGAGGATGCGCAGGGAGTACGGGAGCCCGCTCACCGGCAAGCCGCGCTGCTCGAGCGCTGCCAGGCGGAAGATCTCGAAGGTCCGCCGGCCGACCTTGAAGGTGCTGCGGCTGCCGAAGCTGTCCCGGGTCGTCATTCCACGTTCCTCACGTCCACGACGAAGTACTCCGTCTCGCCGAAGCAGGTCGTCGGGATACCCTTGTGCTGGTGGTACGAGAGCGCGACGCGCTTTCCCATGGTCTGGTTCACGCGCGTCGCCAGCGCGTCGTCCCGCACGGTAAAAAAGAACTTCTCCGACATGGTCCCCGGGATCGACACGATCGCCAGCTCCCCCTCCCATGTCTTACAGATCCAGCCCTTCTTGGAGAACTTCTGGACGTACCCGGCGCGCTCTCCCTTCGCGTAGCTCCAGGTCAGGGCGCTCCAGGTGTAGAGCACGAAGAGCAGGATGGGCGTGAATACGGCGGCCGTGATGAGGAGCTTCTGCTTGCGCGACAGGGTGAAGTTCACGCGAGGAAACCTAATGCGGAATGCGGAATGTGGAATGCGGAATAGGCGGGCCCGCTTCGAGACGCTGGCCGTTCAATTCCGCATTCCGAATTCCACATTCCCCATTCACGTCACCTCGTACACTTCCGTCTTGTACGGTACGAACCCCCGCCTCTGGTAGTTCGGCAGCGCATGCGGGTGATCGAGCGTGCAGGTGTGGAGCCAGACGCGCGAGGGTCGGAGCGCCCATGCGTCGCGCACCGCGCAGGAGAGCAGGTGTTTGCCGAGCCCCTGCCCGATGGCGTCGGGCGCGAGCCCGAAGTAGGCGATCTCCACCGAGCCGTCCTCCGGCACCCGCCGCAGCTCGTACCAACCGGCGAGCGCGGCCTGCAGGGTCGCGACGTGGAGCGTGATCTCCGGCAGCGCGAGGTGCGCGCCGATCTCGGCGTCGCTCCAGTCCCAGCGGTCGCGCCAGTGGTACGCCTCGCCGACCGTGCGGTAGCACCGGCGGTACAGCGCGGGTGTGGGGCGCTCCACCCGCTCGACCAGGAGGTCGGGAAAGGCGCCCAACGCCGGACGGAACTGGTCTGGATTCGTCAGCTCGAGATACGTTCGCGTCGCTTGCACGTCACCCCTGGGCGCCTTGGCGCCTGTGCGTCTTGGCGTCTATGTTTGCCCCATGACTTTCAATCGCATGGGCACCGTCCCCCTGCCGCTGGCGCTGCACCTCGCGAGCTACACCGTGCTGGGGCTGTTCTGCTTCTTCGCGGGCGCGCTCAATCTGATCGACCCGGTCAAAATCCCGCACGGCATCATGTTTCTCGCCGTGTGCGGCTTCAGCTGGGGGTACGTCTTCGGGATCCTGATGGCGCGCAAGGAAGTCGTCGTCCTGGGCTTCCTCGCGAGCATCGCCTGGCTCGTGGCCGCGCTGGTCGGCGCCGCACGCTTCGGGCTCGACTGGCGGCTCACGGCGCTGCTCCTCGGGCTCGGCGTCTCCGGCCTGATCACCCTCGCGCTGTACCGGCAGCGCATCCTGGAGCACTGACCGCCGGGGTCATCCGATGAGGTTCGTCTCGATGTCATCGGGGGCCGCCGGCAGCTCCACGACGAACTTCGCTCCTCCCAGCTTGGACTCCTCCAGCCAGATCTTCCCGCCCACCTCGGTGACGACGCGCTGACAGATCGCGAGGCCGAGGCCGGTGCCTTCGTCGGGCCCCTTGGTCGTGAAGAACGGGTCGAAGATGCGGGCCCGGATCTCCCGCGGGACACCCGGGCCCGAGTCCTCCACCACGATCCGCACCCAGCCTTCGCGCGCCTGCGTCACGAGGTGCACGATCGCGGGCTTGCGACCGCGCACCACGTATTCCGCGTTGGTCACCAGGTTGATCACCACCTGCTGCAGCTCCTGGCCGAGGCCGAGGACGGCGGGCGCGGACTGGTCGAGCTCGGTGCGGAGCTCCACGCTCTCGGCGCGCAGCACCCGCTGGCGGATTTCGGCGACATCGCGCACTAGGTCGTTCATCTGCACGCGCGTAGGCGCCGTGTCGGCGCGGCGCGCAAGCCGCAGCAGGCTGCGCACGATGCGCGCGGCGCGGTCCACTTCCCGCGTGATCGTGGCCGCCGTGGTGCTCGTCTCCGGGTCCTTGCTGGCGCGCCCGAGCAGCTCGGCCTCCATGCGGATCGCCGCGAGCGGGTTGTTGACCTCGTGCGCCACGCCGCTCGCGATCTCGCCCACGGTGGCGAGCTTCTCGCGGGCGATCAGCTCGCGCTGGGCGCGCAGCTCGTCGGTACGGTCGTACAGCGCCACCAACAGGCTGTCCGGCCCCACGCCCGACAGCCCCGTCACCGTGCAGTCGCAGATGCGCCGGTCACCGGCCGGCTGCGACACGAGCACGCGGCCGTGCCACGGCTCTCCGTGGCGGGGGCGCGCCAGCACGAGGTGGAGCGAGATCTCGCTGGGCGAGAGTCCGAGCGCTTCCAGGTGCAGCCCCAGGGCCTGCCCTTCGGACGGGATCCCGAAGAGGCGGCACCCCGCCTGGTTGAGCTGCTGGACCCGGCCCTCAAGATCGACCAGGGCCATCGGGAGCGGGCTCCCGTCCACCATCGCGTGCGCCCGCTCCGCCGCGGCGCGCGCGCCGCTCACCGCCTCGGAGAGCTCGAGGCCGCCCGCTATGTGGGCCGCGACGGCCGTGAGGTACTGCAGTTCGACCAGCCCGAAAGGCGGCGGCTCGTCCGCGGCGGGCCGGAGGTAGCGCACGACGCCCACCGCCCCCGCGACGCCGCTCGACGTCTTGAGCGGCACGATCATCGCCGCGCGCGCGGTCCCGGACGGCGAAAGGGACTGCTGCGCGTCCGGCTCGGCGAGGATGTTGTCGGTGAGCAGCGCCTCGCCTGAGCGGACCACACGGCCGGTGGCGCTGGCGTTGAGGGCGATCTCGCACCCCTCGAGCTCCACGCACTGGCCCACCGTCGCGACGACCCGGAGCGCGGTGCCGTCGGGGCGGCGCAGCGCCACATAGGCGCCCTGGGCCTCCACCAGGCTCGTGACGCTCTGGAGCGTGTACTGCAGCAGCAGCTCGCGGTCGGGGGCGGCGAGCAGCCAGCGCGACAGCTCGACCAGGAACGTGCCGAGCCGGCGCTCCCGCTCGAGCCCGCTGCGCCGCGCTACCATCACCGCGAGGTGAGAGGCGATCTCGATGGTCGAGTGCAGCGCTTCGGCCGGGAATCCCTCGGGCAGCCCGCGCAACCGCACGCTCACGTGGCGGCCGTCGGCGTCGTGGAAGTCCGCGAGGAAAGGCTCGCCGCTCTCGGGGAGGGCCGCGCCGGCGTGCAGCGCGCCGGACTCGTTCAATCCCTTGTACGTCAGCTCGACCCGGGCACCGGTCCATTCGCTCAGGACGTCCGTCGCCGCCTGCCAGAAGGCCCGCGTCTGCTTGGCCTTACCGGCTTCCGTCAGAACCCGACGGATCGGGTCGATCACGACTTCGAACTGCGTCGAGGGGTGACGTCGAGGGAGGGCGTCCAGGGAAGACGTCGCGGGACCGCTCCGGCCCTCAACGTCTCTCCTCGACGCAGTTCGTCCACGTAGTTCCTCGACGGTTCTAGGGGTTAGTCGGCCGAATATCGAGCTCGCTCATCATCGCGCCGTCGGAAACCGTAAGCGCCGCCACGACGGCGTGGGCGACGTCTTCCGGCTTGAGGACCCGGTCGCGGTTGCCGCGCTGCCGGTTCCCGAAGGACGTGTCGACCGACCCGGGACAGACGGCCACCACCCGCACGCCGTGCTTGCGGACTTCGAGCATGAGCGCCTTCGAGAACCCGAGCACCGCGTGCTTCGAGGCACAGTACGCGGTGCCGCCCTCGACACCGTTCTTGCCCGCGAGCGACGCCACGTTCACGACGGTGCCTCCGCCCGCATCCTTCATCCCGCGGAGGAACGCCCGCGTCACGAGATAGAGCGACCGCACGTTCACCCCCATCATCTCGTCCCACTCCTCCAGCGACAGCTCCTCGAGCGGCTTGAAGCGGCCGATGCCGGCGTTGTTGACGAGGATGCTCGGGGCACCGCGTTGCCCGGTCACGAAGGCCGCGAACGCGTCGACGCACGCCGGGTCCGACACGTCGCACCGCATCCCGATGGCGTCGATGCCGGCCCTGTTCCAGTCCCCGAGCGTAGCGCGGACGGCGGCGTCGGTACGTGCGCAGATCGCGAGCTTGGCTCCCGCCTGGCCCAGCGCGACGCCGATGGCGCGCCCGATCCCGTGCGTCGCTCCGGTTACAACGGCCAGCGCCCCCGCGAGCTCCATAGGCGAGAATATACGAAAGGCGTCGAGGAAGGGCGTCGAGGGGAGGCGTCAAGGGGAGGCGTAGGGAACCGGCCGGCGTTCTGGGAATGTGAGCCATGATATGGATGTGCTAGACGCCTATTCCCAGGCCGTCACCGGCGCGGCCGAGAGAGTCGGCCCCGCCGTGGTGAGCGTCGACGTGCGGCACCGGGTCGAGCGGCGCGGGCGGCCGGCGCGGGAGGTGCCCGGGCACGGCTCGGGGTTCGTGTTCACGCCCGACGGCTTCATCCTCACGAACAGCCACGTGGTGCACGACGCCACGCGGATCGAGGCCGCGTTCGCCGACGGGCGGCGCGTGGGCGCGCAGCTGGTCGGCGACGATCCCGAAACCGACCTCGCGGTGCTCCGGGTGGAGCCCGGCACCCCCGCGGCCGCCGAGCTCGGGGATTCGGGGACGCTGCGCGTGGGGCAGCTCGTGATCGCGATCGGCAACCCGCTCGGCTTCGAGAGCACGGTGACGGCGGGCGTCGTGAGCGCGCTCGGCCGCTCGTTCCGCTCGGTGACGGGCCGGCTGATCGACGACGTGATTCAAACCGACGCGGCGCTCAACCCCGGTAACTCGGGCGGGCCCCTCGTGGACTCGCGCGGACGCGTGATCGGCGTCAACACCGCCGTCATCCTTCCGGCGCAGGGGATCTGCTTCGCGGTAGGGATCAACACGGCGAAGGTGGTGACCGGCCAGCTCATCCGGCACGGCAAGATCCGCCGCGGGCGCATCGGCGTGGCGGGCCAAAACGTGCCGCTGTTGCGGCTCGCCCAGCGGGCCCACGGCCTCGATGCCAAGAGCGGCGTGCTCGTCACCGGCGTGGAGCCGAACAGCCCGGCACAGCGCGCCGGGCTGACCTCCGGCGACATCATAGTAGCTTTCGACGGGAAGCCCGTGGCAGGCATCGACGACCTGCATCAGCTGCTCGTCACGGAGCGGATCGGCGCGCCCACGACCGTCGTCGTGCTACGCAAGGCCGACAAGCTCGAGCTGGCGATCGTCCCCGACGAGTCGGCGACTCGCACTTCTTGAAAGGAACACCCATGGCTGCCCTTGACGCCGGGACGCCGGCGCCCGACTTCACGCTCCCCAGCACCCCCGACCAGACCGTGTCGCTGCGCGATTTCCGCGGCCGGCCGGTGATCCTGGCGTTCTATCCGGCCGACTGGAGCCCGGTATGCGGGGACCAGATGGCGCTGTACAACGAGGTCCTGCCCGAGTTTCAGCGCTACGGGGCGACGCTGCTCGGAGTCTCGGTGGACGGCGTGTGGTGCCACACGGCGTTCGCTCGCGACCGCAAGCTCCACTTCCCCCTGCTTGCGGACTTCGAGCCGAAGGGCGCGGTGGCGCGTCGCTACGGCGTGTACCGGCAGGGCGACGGCTGGACGGAGCGGGCGCTGTTCGTGATCGACGGGGACGGCGTGATCCGCTGGAGCTACGTCTCGCCCATCGGCGTCAATCCCGGCGCGGACGGCATCCTGCGCGCCCTCCAGTCGCTCGCGGGCGAGCGGACCCCAGCGTGAGCCGGCGTGACACGCAGGCCGCCCCCCAGCTCACGCTCCCGGTCGGCGAGCGGGATCACGCCCGCGGCGCGGCCGGCGCCGCCGTCACCCTCGTCGAGTACGGCGACTACGAGTGCCCGTACTGCGGCCGTGCCTACCCGATCGTGAAGGAGATTCAGAAACGGCTGGGTCGCCGCCTGCGCTTCGTGTTCCGGAACTTCCCGCTGCGCGAGAGTCACCCGCACGCGCAGCACGCCGCTGAGGCGGCGGAAGCGGCCGGCGCGCAGGCGAAGTTCTGGGAGATGCACGACCGCCTGTTCGAGCGGCAATTCGCTCTGGACGATGACAACCTGGTCGAATACGCCGGCGATCTGGGCCTCGACGCCGAGCGTGTCCGCAAGGAGCTGGCCGGGCGGGTCTACGAGCCGCGCGTGCGCGAGGACTTCCGGAGCGGCGTCGCGAGCGGCGTGAACGGCACGCCGACGTTCTTTGTGAACGGCGTCCGCCACGACGAAGCGTGGGAATTGGAGCCCTTGCTCGCCACCCTCGAGCGCGCCGCGAAGGTGAAATAGCTTACCCGCGGATCGCGCCGGGGAACCGCCCCGGATCGGGTGTGAATCCCGGGAAGACGGCCGAGAGATCGCGCGCGCCCAGGTGGCGCGCCAGAATCTCGGCGAACAGATCGCGGAAATCCGTCGTGACTTGGACGTCCCGTCCCTCGAAGCGCTGCGCCGGGTCGAGGCCCGGCCACCTCCCCAGCACCGTGCCGCCGTTCACCGGGCCGCCCAGGACGAGCATCGCGGTCGCGTGCCCGTGGTCGGTGCCGGAATTGCCGTTCTCCCGTACGGTGCGGCCGAACTCGGACATCGTGAGCACCACCACGTCGCGCAGCTTCTCGCCCAGGTCCTGAGCGAACGCCGCGAGCGCCTGCCCGAACTCACCGAGGCGCGTCGCCAGCAGTCCCTCGCTCGCCCCCTGGTTCACGTGCGTGTCCCACCCCGTCACGTCCGCGAACGCCAGCTGCACCCCGACGTCGGCCTTGATGAGTTGGGCGATCTCGAGCATCGCCTTCCCGAACCGGCCGCGCGGGTAGGCGGCGTCGTTGGCGGGTCGGTACTCGGCGAGATCGAGCTGCTGCAACATCTGCACGGCATGAAACGCCTCCTGCGACGAGCTCGAGAGCAGGCCGGTCGCCGAGCCGGCGTACAGCTGTTCGAACGCGCGCGTGAGCCGGTCGCGCGCGGCGGGCTGGAGGCGGGGCGCGCGCAGGCCGAACGCCTGCAGGTCGTCGATCGCGAGACTGGGCGCGCTGCCGGCCAGGATGCGCGGCAACTGCGGGCCGAAGGCGACGGCCCGGAACGGCGTGTCGGCGTGCTGGCGATCGTGCTGGCAGTAGCGGTTGAGCCAGCCGTCGGGCGTGGCCTTCACGCCGGGGGTGCCCGCCTCCATGTAGTCCTGCGCGTCGAAGTGGCTGCGCGAGGCGTCGGGCGAGCCGATGGCGTGGATCGCGGCCAGGCTCTTCGCGTCCCACCACTGCTTCAGCGGCGCGAGCCGGGGATGGAGCCCGAAGTAGCCGTCGAGGTCGATGACGTCCGTTGCCGGCACCGCTATCCGCGGCCGTTCCCGGTAATACAGGGCGTCGCCGTGCGGCACGATCATGTTGAGCCCGTCCACGGCGCCGCGTTGGAAGAGGCAGACGAGAACTGGGCGGTTGGGCGGATAGCCGGATAGGCGGTTAGTTGCGAACGCCGCTCGGGCTAGAAAAAGTGGATCGAGCCCGAAGCTCACCAGCGCCAGGCCTCCCGACTTAACGAACACGCGTCGCGAGATTATCATCGTCCCACGCTCCTCACTAACCGCCTATCCGCCTATCCGCCTAACTACTGCCTCTGAAACTCCGGCCCGCCGATCGCCAATCCGACGGCCAGTGCCCGCGCCTGCAACGGATCGCCCACGTCCGCGAGCTGCTCGCGCAGCACCTTGCGCGTGTTCGGCGACAGGGTGCCACCGAGAATCCGTTCGTCGAGGGCGGCGACCAGCCGGTCGGCGTCCGCGGTCGGTGAAACGATCGAGTCGAGATGCACGACCAGGCCGGGGACGTTGCCGGCGGCGAGCGCGACCGCCGCGTTCATGCGGTCGAGCAGGGCCCCGCTGTTCACCCAGGCGTCCTGCTTCTCCGGGTACCCGTCCGGCGCCACGTGGAGGTACAGCGGCTCGCCCAGCCGCGCCACCAGCTGGGCGAGCCGGGGGTTGGTGTCGGGATCGGCGCCGAGGGCGCGCGAGGCGCTCACCACGAACTCGAGCGGCGTCTTGATCTTGCCGCCCAGCGTGCGGGGCGCCCAGAAGTCGGGCGACGTGAAGATCGCCCGCAGCACCTGGCGGAGGTCGCCGCCCGAGCGCCTCCAGGCGGCGACCGCGTCGTCCACGCAGCCGTCCGGCGGGTCGTCGCTCACGAACCGCTCGCACAGCTGCTGGCTCACGTGGTGCATGGTTGCTGGCTGATTGGCGAGCAGCTTGAGCAAGCGAATCCCCTCGTCCATGCCGTGGCTAGCCTGAAACCTGACACCCAACACCTGCTTCTCCCCTTCATCATGCACCGACTCGTGGAACTCGAAGTCGCCGCCCTGCCGGGGCCGCTTGATGCTCCAGCCGGTGAAGATGCGTTGATCACGTCTTGCTGCGTGTAGCCGCCGTCCACGCCGAGGGTGTGCAGCTCGAGCAGCTCGCGGGCGTAGTTCTCGTTGAGCCCCAACGCGACGCTCTCCCAATTATCGAGATAGAACAGCATCGCCGGGCTCTCGGCCGTGGCGATCAAGAGATCCTCGAACCTGCCCAACGCGTGGGGGCGGATCACGTGCTCGACGTAATCGGGCAGCAGGAACCGGTCGGCGCCCTTGCCGAGGAACACGTTGAAATGGTTGGTCCAGAAGTCGACCATCACCTCGTACAGCTGGCGCTCGGAGATGGTGGCGCGCACGACCGCGAGCTCGGCAAGCTGGCCGGCGAGCCGGCGGCCTTGTTGCTCCACCGGGCCGGGCGTCTGATCGGCCGTGGTGTCGGCCTTGCGCTCACGCCGCTCCCGCTGGGCGTCGAGGTACAGCTGGGCCAGGTCGCCGCGGTCGTAGTGAAGGACCCGGAACTCGCGCTCCCGCGCGGCGCGGTCGCCGTCGGCGATCTGCTCGGGCGCGAGCTGCCGGTCGATCCACCGCATCACGCCTTCCTGCGCCACGCGCTCCACTTCGCCGGGGCGCGGCCCGTAGGCGAGGCGGTTCAGCGCGTGGAACGCGGAATCGCGCGGGGTGAGGACAGGGGGCTGTTGCCCCGCTCCCACGCTCGCCGCGAGCAGCAGCGCCGTCACGAGCGGCGGAACGACCAGGGTTTTCATGCGGTTATATTGACGCACGGCCCCGTGGACAAGTTAAGGTTGTGACGAATCCCCCGCCCCGCTTCATCCCGCACGGCATCATGCCGAAGCCCAGGAGCTTGCTCTCCGGGCCCGATGGGAAGCCCCCCACCTGGGGCGAGCGGCTCCAGGCGCTGAAGCACGTCCCCCCGCTGCTGAAGCTCGTGTACGAGACCCACCGCGGCTACACCGTGGCGATTCTCGTGCTGCGGGCGATCCGCTCGTTCGTGCCCCTCGCGGTCCTGTGGATCGGCAAGCTGATCATCGACGGGGTGATCGCCGCGATGCGGGTGCGCTCGGCCGGCGGGGGGGGGCCTCCGGTGGACTGGTGGTACCTGGGCGGGCTCGTGGGGCTCGAGCTGGGCATCGCCGTGGCGGGAGAAGGGCTCGCCCGGCTGTCGTCGCTGCTCGAGAGCCTGCTCGGCGACCTGTTCTCGAACCGCATCAGCGTGCGGCTGATGCAGCATGCGGCCACGCTCGACCTGGCGCAGTACGAGGATGCCGAGACCTACGACCATCTGGAGCGCGCCCGCCGCCAGACGGTGGGCCGGATCGGACTGATCGCCCTGTTGCTCTCCACGGCGCAGGATCTCGTGACGCTGGCGTCGCTCGCGGGCGTGCTGCTCGTCCAGCTCCCGTGGCTGCTGCTGCTGCTCATCGTCGCGGTACTGCCCTCGTTCCTCGGCGAGACGCACTACGCGGCGCTGGGCTATTCGCTGCTATTCAGCTGGACTCCCGAGCGGCGGCTGCTCGACTACCTGCGGTACGCGGGCGCGTCGGACGAGATGGCGAAGGAGGTCAAGCTGTTCAACCTGTCGGACTTCCTCGTGGGACGGTACGCCAAGCTGTCGGACGACTTCTACGAGGAGAACAAACGGCTCGCGATCAGGCGCAACATCGTCTCGACGCTGTTCGTCACCATCGGCACGCTCGGCTACTACGGCGCCTACGCGGTGACGATCTATCTCACGGTGCTGGGGCGCTTCACGATCGGCGCGCTCACGTTCCTCGCGGGCTCGTTCCGCCAGAGCCGCGACCTGATCCAGCGCGTCCTCTTGTCGCTGTCGCAGGTGTTCGAGCAGAGCCTGTATCTGTCGGACCTGTTCACCTTCTTCGACGTGCAGCCGCGGGTTACGTCCCGGCCCGGGGCGCGGGTCGTGCCGCTGCCGATCGTGCGGGGATTCGAGTTCCAGGACGTGGGATTTCGCTACCCGGGCTCGGACCGGTGGGCGGTGCGGCACCTCACCTTCACGTTCCAGCCGGGCGAGCGGATCGCCCTCGTGGGTGAGAACGGGGCGGGCAAGACGACGCTCGTGAAGCTGCTGGCCCGCCTGTACGACCCGGATGAGGGACGCATCCTGCTCGACGGGGTGGACCTGCGGGAGTACGAGCTCGACAGTCTGCGTAAGAACATCGGGGTCATCTTCCAGGACTTCGTGCGCTACGACTTCATCCTCAAGGAGAACATCGGGGTGAGCCAGGTGGAGCAGCTGGGCGACGAGGCGCGGATCCGCGAGGCCGCGCGCCGCAGCCTCGCCGACTCGGTCGCCTCCCGGCTCGGGAAGGGCTACGACCAGATGCTCGGCCGCCGCTTCGACGGCGGCGTAGAGCTGTCGGGGGGCGAGTGGCAGAAGGTGGCGCTGGGCCGGGCCTACATGCGCGACGCCCAGGTCCTGATCCTCGACGAGCCGACCGCGTCGCTCGACGCGCGCGCCGAGTACGAAGTGTTCCTGCGGTTCGCGGAGCTGACGCGCGGCCGGATGGCGGTGCTCATCTCGCACCGCTTCTCGACCGTCCGGATGGCGGATCGCATCCTCGTGCTCCAGGGCGGCGAGCTGGTCGACCAAGGCACGCACGAGGAGCTGCTTGCGAGAGGCGGTCTCTACGCCGAGCTTTTCTCTCTCCAGGCCGCCGGGTACCGGTAGGCGCACGCGTGACCAGGAGGGCAAAATGCGTACGGTAGGACTCGGACTGTCCGTGCTGTCGATCGTGGCGTTCATGGCCGGCGCTCCGCTGCATGCGCAACGCGGGCAGCGGAACCTGCTCACCGCCGAGGAGATCGAGCGCGCGAAGGCCAGCATCGCCACGGCGTTCGACGCCGTCGAGATGCTACGCCCGCGTTGGTTCCAGCGACGCGAGCTCGCCAGGCTCCCGGGGACCCCGACCGAGCCACTCCAGGACATTACGGTTCGCGTGTATCTGAACGACCACGTCGCCGGCGGGGCCGACTACCTAAAGACGATTCCGGTGGAGACCGTACTCGAGATGCGCTGGCTTAGCCAGAACGAGGCGGCGAGCCGCTTCGGGCCCACCGAGGGATATGCCGCGATCGTCGTTACGCTGAGGCGCTAGCTTGCGGGTCCGAGTCAGCCCTCCGGCGCCAGGGCGACCGCCAACCCCATCTCGTCCAGGAACGCGCTGCCACCGGCATCCTGCCCGAACCGCCGATCGACCCGGGTGAGCACGAGCCGGTCGCGCGCCCGC
>WNEQ01003069.1_pt1 | contig 15163 bp, 14 predicted proteins | sample 5399971 | NCBI WGS metagenome assembly WNEQ01 (sample SAMN13153330, study PRJNA577476) | soil metagenome | isolation source: 20 cm grassland meadow soil 2 days after 1st rain plot 5 | place: USA:California | collected 2015-09-18
CCAGACTTCTTCGGCCGTAAAGCTCAGAATCGGCGCCATGACTTTTGTGAGCGCGACCAGCACATCGAACAGCACGGTCTGTGAGCTTCGGCGCAAGGGACTATCTCTCTGAAACGTGTACAGACGATCTTTCAGAATGTCTAGATAAATCGCGCTCATATCCACAGCACAGAAGTAGTCCATCTCGTGCACAATCTGGCGAAAGTCGTACTCGTCGTACGCACGACGAACTTTGGTGACGAGGTGATACAGCCGCAGGAGAGCCCAGCGGTCTAACTCCGGCAAGCGCTCAAACGGCACCCGGTGGGCAGCCGGATCGAAATCATAGAGATTGCTCAGCAGGAACCGGCAGGTGTTGCGGACTTTCCGGTATTGCTCCACCAGCCGAGTCAGAATTTCTTGAGAGATTCTGAGGTCCTCCTGGTAATCCTGCGCGGCAACCCACCACCGCAAAATCTCGGCTCCAAGCTGCTTCGTCACATCCTGCGGCGCCACGACGTTGCCGGCCGACTTGGACATTTTCTTCCCCGCGCCATCCACCACGAACCCATGCGTGAGCACCGCCTTGTAGGGCGCCCGGTCATCCGTCGTGACCGACGTGAGTAACGCGCTGTGGAACCACCCGCGGTGCTGGTCCGAGCCTTCCAGGTACAGATCGGCGGGCCACCAGCCTTGACCGCGAGGCTTCAGAACCGCCGCGTGGCTGACGCCGGACTCGAACCAGACATCCAGGATGTCCTTTTCTTTCTCAAAGGCGTGACCCCCGCATTTCCGGCAGACCGTGCCCGACGGCATCAGATCCTGCGCCGGCTTCTGAAACCACACGTCGGCGCCACGCTGGGCGACGAGGTCAGCCACATGGTTGATTACCTTGGGGTCCGCGAGCACCTCTCGGCATGCCGCGCAGATGAAGGCAGGGATCGGTGTCCCCCACACCCGCTGTCGGGACAGGCACCAGTCCGGGCGGTTCTCGATCATTCCGTAGATCCGGTCGCGCCCTCTGGCCGGGATCCATGTAACCCGACCGATTTCCGCGAGCGCCTGTCTGCGCAACCCCTTCTCGTCCATCGAGACAAACCACTGTTTGGTGGCCCGGAAGATCACGGGACTTTTGCACCGCCAGCAGTGCGGATAGGAGTGGGTGAGGGTACTGTGCCCCAGCAGCAATCCGTCGGTCCGTAAGCGCTCCACAATACCTGCGTTGGCTTTCAACACATGCTGACCGGCAAACTCTTTGACCGACTCGGTAAAGCGGCCCGCATCATCAAGAGGGGCAACAATCTCCAATCGTTCTCCCGGCGCGGCCGAGGCGTTGTAGTCGAGCACAAGGGCGTAGTCCTCTTGGCCATGCCCAGGCGCGATATGCACACAGCCTGTCCCTTGGTCCAGGGTGACGAAATCACCGAGCAAGACCGGAGAGAGTCCTTCCGACAGAGGTCGCCGGCACTGCAACGTCCGAAAGCCGTCGACGGGATCGCCTCCCCGTTTGACGCCAAGAACAGAGTACCCGGAGAGGCCACACGCCTTCGCGACCGATTCAACTAATTGTGCAGCAATCACCAAGACTTCGTCCTTGACCTTCACCAACGCGTACTCAATGTCGGGGTGCAGGCAGACAGCCTGATTTGCCGGAAGCGTCCACGGCGTGGTCGTCCAGATCACGATTGAAACGCTGCGAATGCCGGAGGGAAATTGAACGTGGAAACGTCCCTCCGCATGAAGTTGCTGTGGCGTCTTCTGCAGGGGGAACCTGACATAGATCGAGGGCGAGGTGTGGTCTTCATACTCAACTTCAGCTTCAGCCAATGCCGTCTGATCCACGGTGCACCACAGCACCGGCTTCAATCCTTTATAGACGCCGCCCTTGGCGACGAATTTCCCGAACTCGCGGAGGATCGTGGCCTCATAGGCCGGGTCCATCGTGAGGTAGGGATGCTCCCAGTCGCCCAGGACGCCCAGACGCCGGAATTCATCACGCTGAATCTTGTAATACTTCTCGGCGTACTCGCGGCAGAGCTTGCGGATCTCAAGGGTGTCGAGGCCCTTTTTCTTGACGCCCAGCTCTTTCAATACTTGATGCTCGATTGGCAGCCCGTGGCAGTCCCACCCCGGGACGTAAGGCGCTCGGTAGCCGGCCATCGTCTTAGACTTGACGATGATGTCCTTCAGGATCTTGTTCAGGGCATGGCCGATGTGGATGCGACCATTCGCATAGGGGGGACCGTCATGCAGGACAGAGAGAGGGCGTCCCCGTCCGGCTTCCTGGATGCGCTCATAGAGGCGCTCCCCTTCCCACCAGGCCAGCAACTCCGGCTCCCGTTGCGGGAGGTTGGCCTTCATCGGGAACTCGGTGCGGGGCAGGTTCAGCGTCGCCTTATAGTCCATTGCTCTTGTTTACTCGAAGCAGTGATGGCCAGAGGGAAGGGGGCGGGGTGGCTCCTACTGCGCGTGTCCACCGAGCACATTCTGATCGTGCGCGGTGCACGAGCAAGGGAGTCATCCCGCCCCCGTTACCTAACCGAGGAGCGCTCAACTCACCGCCATCATGCGATCCAGGGCAATCTTGGCCCAGACCTTTTCATCGTCGGGCACGACGATGTGGTTGACCACATGCCCTTCGGCCAGGTTTTCCATCGCCCAGCAGAGGTGGGGAGCATCAATGCGGAACATCGTGGCACATTGGCAGACAGTCGAAGAGAGGAAAAATACCCGCTTGTCCGGCTGGGTTCGTTTGAGCCGGTTGACCAGGTTCAGCTCCGTTCCAACAGCCCAGGCCGTCCCGGCGGGAGCCGCGCTCACCGTCCTGATGATGAATTCGGTCGAGCCGACCAGATCGGCCCGGTTCACGACCTCCTCGTGGCATTCCGGGTGCACGATCACCTTGAGGTCAGGGTCTTTCTTTCGGAAGTAGTCCACATGCGCAGGCTGGAACATCTGGTGGACGCTGCAGTGGCCTTTCCACAAGATCAGCCGCGCCTTCCGGATCGCCTCGATGTGGTTGCCGCCGTTCGGTTGAAACGGGTCCCACACGATCATCTGGTCGCGCGGCACCCCCATCTTATTGGCGGTGTTACGGCCCAAGTGCTCATCCGGGAAAAACAACACCTTCTCGCGTCGTGCCCAGGCCCACTCGATCACGGCCCGCGCGTTCGAGGACGTGCAGGTGATGCCCCCGTGTTCACCGCAAAAGGCCTTGAGGACCGCTGCGGAGTTCACATAGACCACCGGCGTCACGGTTTCTTCCACCGGAAGAATGCCCGCCAAGGAGTCCCAGCACTGGTCCACCTGCTCGATCGCCGCCATCTCGGCCATCGAGCAGCCAGCCGCTAGATCCGGCAGGATCACGGTTTGCCGCGACCGGCTCAGGATGTCGGCGGTTTCGGCCATGAAATGCACGCCACAGAATACGACATACGGGCGCTCTGAATGTTCCGCCGCCAGCTTGGCGAGCAGCAGCGAATCGCCGCGGAAGTCGGCGTGTTCAATCACTTCGTCGCGCTGGTAATTGTGGCCCAACACCATCACTCGGTCGCCCAGCGCTCGCTTGGCCGCCGCCGTGCGCGCGAACAACTCATGGGAGGGGAGCGACAGATAGTCGGCCAAGGGTCGCTGTATGGATTCTACGGACTTCATCGGTCCGTCATTCTACGATAGTCTCTTGCGCACAATCAACGGGTGTGTCAAGGTGTCAGCCGGTGGAACACCCGGCCAGGTTGTTGCGCCTGGTGTGCGCGCCCCTCTCCCTCGCGCGTGTGGCGCGGCACGGCCGAAAGAACCCGGGCTGACGCGCCGGTTGACAAATCAAAAACCCGGGGTGTACGATCACCCCGCAATAGCTAGGGGAGCCTGAGGGCTGAGAGTCCGAAGGCTGAGAGTCCGACCCGACGGACAACCCTCTGAACCTGATCTGGATAATACCAGCGAAGGGAAGCGGCAGTCTGAGCGAATCGGCTCAGACCAATCAGGCCGCACCCTCATCTGGTGCGGCTTTTTTATTTGTCCCCCCAGCATTGGACGAGACAGCCCGAGAAAGGATCTCTCCATGAGTCAGCCACGCTCCCCCCAAAAAGGTTCCGGCAACGGATCCGGCTCTGACAACCTCCTCTCTGCCACCCAACCCTTCCCGGCGTCGCGGAAGGTGTACGTGGAAGGCACCCGACCGGGAGTCCGCGTACCCATGCGGGAGATCAGCCTCACCCCGACGCGGGTCGCGAACGGCGGGGCCCCCTCTGCCAATCCTCCCGTGACGGTGTACGACACATCCGGCTCCTACACCGACCCCGGCGTGGCGATCGATATCCGCGCAGGGCTGGCGCCTCTGCGCCGCGAGTGGATTCTGACTCGGAACGATGTCGACGCGTTAGCGGACGTAACCTCCGACTATGGACGCCGGCGGGCGGCTGATCCCAAACTGGCTGCGCTGCGCTTCCGCGACATCCGCAAGCCGCTTCGGGCTCGACCCGGCATGAATGTCACCCAGATGCACTACGCGCGGAAGGGGATTATCACGCCGGAGATGGAATACATCGCGATCAGAGAGAACCTGTCGCGGGAGCTGTCAGCATCCGACGGTCAGGGCAGTGGACAAACGGGCGTGGACGGCCGGCGTTGGGATCAGCATCCAGGCCAGGCCTGGGGCGCCCGGATTTCTGACCGGATTACCCCGGAATTTGTCCGGGACGAGGTGGCGCGGGGCCGGGCGATCATCCCCGCCAACATCAACCACCCCGAGAGCGAGCCGATGATCATCGGCCGCAACTTCCTGGTGAAAATCAACGCCAACATCGGAAACTCGGCGGTCGCGTCTTCCATCGAAGAGGAAGTGGAGAAGATGGTCTGGGCGACCCGCTGGGGCGCGGACACCGTGATGGACCTCTCCACGGGAAGGAATATCCACGAGACCCGCGAATGGATCCTCCGGAACTCACCAGTGCCGATCGGCACCGTCCCGATCTATCAAGCCCTCGAAAAGGTGGACGGGAAGGCCGAGGAGCTGACTTGGGAGATCTACCGGGACACGCTCATCGAGCAGGCTGAACAGGGGGTGGATTATTTCACGATCCACGCCGGCGTGCGGCTCCGGTACATCCCGCTGACCGCCAAGCGAGTGACCGGAATCGTCTCCCGTGGCGGCGCCATCCATGCCAAATGGTGCCTGGCGCACCACGAAGAGAACTTTGCCTATACGCATTTCGAGGAGATCTGTGAGATCATGAAGGCCTACGACGTCTCGTTCAGCCTGGGGGATGGCCTGCGGCCGGGCTCCATCGCCGACGCGAACGACGAGGCCCAGTTCGCCGAGCTGGAGACGTTGGGAGAGTTGACCACGCTGGCCTGGAACCACGACGTCCAGGTCATGATCGAGGGCCCGGGCCACGTCCCGATGCACCTGATCCAGGTGAACATGGAGAAACAGCTCAGGGACTGCCACGAAGCGCCGTTCTATACCTTGGGCCCGTTGACGACTGACATCGCGCCAGGGTATGACCACATCACGTCCGGGATCGGAGCGGCGATGATCGGCTGGTACGGCTGCGCGATGCTCTGCTACGTGACGCCCAAGGAGCACCTCGGGCTCCCGAACAAGGAGGACGTGAAAGCCGGCGTGATCGCCTATAAGATCGCGGCGCACGCGGCGGACCTGGCCAAGGGGCACCCCGGAGCACAGGCGCGCGACAACGCCCTGTCGAAGGCCCGATTCGAGTTCCGATGGGAAGATCAGTTCAACCTGTCCTTGGACCCCGACACGGCCCGGGCCTATCACGATGCCACGCTGCCGGACAATGCAGCCAAGGTGGCGCACTTCTGCTCGATGTGCGGCCCGCATTTCTGCTCGATGAAGATCACCCAGGACGTCCGGGACTACGCCGCGCAGAAACAGCTTGATGAACAACAGGCGCTGGAAGTTGGCATGAAGGAGAAGGCGGAGGAGTTCCGGAAGGCCGGAGCCGAGATTTACAGATAGGAACTCATCCGTTATTCGTTATCCGAATAACGAACGCGCGAATAACGAAGGAGCCGCACATGAAACGACCCAAGCCGGCACCCTTGCGGGAACGGGACATCACCCGCCAGATCGCGCGGGAATATTACAAGGAATTCGATCAGCTCATCGAAAGCGATGTGATCGTCGTCGGAGCCGGTCCCTCCGGCCTCATCTGCGCGCGGGATCTCGCCGCCATGGGCTTCCGCACGCTGATTGTGGAGCAAGCCCTGGCGCTGGGAGGCGGGTTCTGGTCCGGAGGTTATTTGATGAACAAAGCCACGATCTGCGCGCCCGCGAATGAGATTCTGGAGGAGCTGGGCGTCCCCTGCAAACAGGTGAAAGACTGCGAAGGGATGTACATTGTCGACCCGCCCCACGCCACCGGAGCCCTCGTTGCCGCAGCCTACAAGGCGGGCGCCAAGATCTTGAACCTGACGCGTGTCGTGGACCTGATCCTGCGACGAGAGGGCCTGCTGGAGGGGGTCGTCGTCAACAATACGACCGCCGAGACGGCGGGGCACGATGTGGTCCACGTGGACCCGATCGGGCTGGAGAGCCGCATCGTGGTGGACGCGACAGGCCACGACGCCGTGGTGGTGAACCTGCTGCAGGGCCATGTGGGTGTCTCGATCCGAGGAGAAGGTGTTGGAGCAAACCGGCGAGGTCTATCCGAATTGCTTCATAGTGGGACTGGCGGTCGCGGCGGTCTACGGCACTCCCCGCATGGGGCCGGCCTTTGGCTCCATGCTGCTGTCGGGCCGCTATGGAGCGGAGCTGATCAAGAAGAAGTTGAAACACGAATAAAGAAGGGAGCGGTCGGGCTGACCTCTGTGCTCCCAGAGCGCGCACGATCGGAATGTGCTCGCTCGATGGGCGCAGTGGAGGTCAACCCGACCACTCCCTTAGAATATCAGGGATATGGATATTCAGGACTTCCTGATTCAGGGTGAAGGGAGAGAGGAAGACAAAAAGGAGGCCTGGAGCTTTTTCCAGCAGGCCTACGAGCACCAGATGAAGGGAGAGCTGGAGGAGGCCGTCAATCTCTACAAGCGCTCCATCAACAGCCATCCCACCGCCGAGGCCTACACCTTCCTGGGCTGGACGTACAGCTTCATGGGGAAGCTGGACGAGGCGATCGAGGAATGCCGCCACGCCATTTCGGTGGATCCCGAGTTCGGCAACCCCTACAACGACATCGGCGCGTATCTGATCGAGAAGGAGCAGTTCGACGAAGCGATCCCGTGGTTCGAAAAGGCCATGCAGGCCAAGCGCTACGAGAGTCCGGCCTTCCCTCACCTGAACCTCGGCCGAGTCTACGAGCGCAAGGGACAGTGGGAGCAGGCCATCGAATGCTACAAGAAAGCGCTCGCGCTGAACCCGAATTATGCGCTGGCGAAACGCGCGCTGGGACGGCTCATCAGCATGTTGAATTAAAAAACGTCTCTTTGGTTTTTCTGGTTTCTCTAGTTTGTCTGGTAAAAACGAACCAGTATCAAAATCCCGGACGAAATTTCTCAACCAGACACACCCCAAAAACCAGAAAAACAAGACAAACCAGATGAACCAGACAAACCAACAAACCATTTTGGTCGCTGTGAGCGACGTCTTCTTCTACACGAAGATTCGCGACGCGCTGTTGCCGAAAGGCTATCGGCTGGATCGTGTCAGGACACAGAGCGAGGTGTCCGAGAAAGCCGCGGCGGTTCACCCGGCAGCCATGATCCTGAACATGAACGACGCGACGCTGGACGCGTTTCAGGCACTCGAACAGATCAAGGGAAGCGATCGCTTGAAGACGATCCCCATTCTGGCCTTCGCCAACCACGAGGAGGTTGAAACGTGGAAGCGGGCCAAGGAGTTGGGCGTCACGAAGATCGTGTCGCGCAACGAATTCTCGTCGCGCACGCGGGACCTGGTCGAGGAACTGCTTAGCGAACAGCCAACAGCGAGCAGCTAGCAGCCCAAGCCTCCTGGCTATCAGCTATTCGCTACTTGCTTCTTGCTAATGGGAAGAATGAAACACTCGCGCCTACACGAACATCACCTGAAACGCGGCGCCGTCCTCGGCGAAGCGGGCGGATGGGAGATGCCTGTGCATTACGGCGATCCGGTCGCCGAGCACACCGCCGTCCGGCAGGGCGTGGGCATCGCTGACCTCTCGCATCGCGGCAGGATTCGAGTCACGGGCGAGGATCGAGTGAAGTGGCTGCAAAGTGTGATCAGTAACGACATCCTCCCGCTGGCAGCCGGACAGGGTCTCTATTCCAGCTTCCTCACGCACAAGGGCAAGATGCTCTCCTACTTTCGCGTCTATGCCCTGCCCGACTCGCTCATGCTGGAGGATGTGGGAGAGATCGGGGACACCACCTTTCAAGCCCTCCGGAAGTTCCTCCTGTATGGCACCAAGGCTAAGATGGAAAACTGCGCCGAGACCTGGGGACTCCTGCTCGTCAGCGGCCCGAAGGCGGCTGAGCTCATCAAAGCCGCGTTCGGAGCCGACATCAACGGGCTCAAGTCGCTGGAGTTCTTGATGCAGGAGATTGGCGGGCAGCAGGCTCTTCTGATCCGGACGGAGGAAACCGGCGAGACTGATATCGAGATCCTGCTCCCGGCCGATCAATTGGTCACGGCCTGGGACCGCCTGTGGAGCGCCGGAGAACCGATGGGTCTCAAGCCATTCGGAACCGAGGCGCGCGAGGCGCTCCGGCTCGAAGCCGGGCTGCCGAGGGCAGGCGCAGACTTGACCGATGAAATAGTCCCACCGGAGGCCAACCTGGAGGGGAAGGCCTTCAGCCTGTCCAAGGGCTGCTACCCCGGCCAGGAAGTGGTCGCGCGGATGGATACGTATGGAAGCCTGCGCCGGCGCCTGGTGGGCCTTATCCTGCGCGATCCCGTGCTCCCTCCGAAGGGCGCGAAGCTGTTTAGCGGCGAGCGCGAGGTCGGCTGGGTCAGCAGCGCCGCTCATTCCCCCTCGTTGGGATTCTCGATCGCGCTCGGGTTTCCGTTGCGCGACTTCACCACACCCGGCACCGCACTGACCGTCGAGGTCGAGGGCCGCCGCTACGACGCCACCGTCCGGCCGCTTCCGTTCTATGCCCCGCACTCGGCAGCAAGTCAGAACAAGACCACCAAGCCTTGACCCGCCGCCGGCTCGCCGGGTCAGGATGATTCTCTCGGAAGTCGTCGTTCCCAGAGCGTCGTTTTGGTGATCCTCTCGTCGAGCAAGGAGTCCGCGAGAGTCTCCATCGCCTTCTTCAGATTGACGTGGAGCTGCATCTCCTTCTTGCTCCGTTGCTCCTCCGGCAGTTCCTTGATGCGTCCCCTGGCGTAGATCGCCACCTCCATGCCGTCCCAGACCGTGATCCCCTTCTGGGTCTCCACCGCCTGGGCCTCCACCCGAACCGGACGGAAAGCCACACCGAACAGGTATCCTCCGCCGAACCAGATCGGCGTGCTGGTCAAGAGCTCGAAGCCGACATTGCCGAGGATGATCGCCGGATTCCAGGCGGTGGCCAAGCCGATGACGACGGATTCCCAGGTGATGTCCCCCACCATCCCGGCGGCCAGCCACTGCCAGCGGACTTTGCCGTAATCCTGCACGATCCCGGTGACGACCAGATCCACGTTCAGTCTCGCCCGGAGCTTGGCGAGCTGCTCCGGCGTGAGCTCCTCCACTGTCGTGATTCCCAGTTCGTCCAATGCTCGATCCGTTTCTTTCGGCAGGATCAACTCAAACGCCTCCTTGCTTGCCAGCCTTTCGTACATGAGCCGTCGCGCATCCTCCTGGACTTGCTTGACCGCTTGCTCGATTAACTGTGGCTCCTCTCCGTGCTTCAGTTCTCCACTCACACTTTGGATGGAAGCCAAGCTCGTGATCTCAATGCCCATGTCGAACGGGAGCACCGCCAGTCTTGGCCGTTCAGCCCGCGGAGGATCCGGCTTCACGTCGGACTTGAACCACCCACAGGCCGCCACGCTGAGCCCCGCCCCCAGAATGATGACACACACGCCAGCACGGAACAGGTTGCTGCTGTTCATAAAACCAATCCCTTTCAAGCTTGAAAGACAAGGGAGGCAGTCGTGAACTGGTCTCAGACCTGGAGGCCGCCTCAGATGCGAAGCGGCGGGAGGAAACCCGCCAAGGAGGGTGGTACCGAGTGGTCAGAGGTCCCGACAACCAACTGGGAGAAGCGGGGAACAGAAGGGAGCGCCGCAAGCCCGCCAGCCGATCCCGCAAGCCCAACGCCGGGCCCGGCCGTCTTCACATCCGGCACATGTCCGCTGACGCTGCGCACCGTCGCGTTTTCGGCCGGATCTTCGAGGTCCGGCTGAGGAAGAGGGGATTCGGCAGCATTCGCCTCAAACGGCTCGAAGACCAGGTCTTCCACGACATCCGCCGAGGCAGTGGCAGCGAGGAGGATCGCCAGCCAGGAGAGCGCGAAGAGACTGTTCTTGTTTCGGAGCTGCCGCATGCTCGATCTCAAGCCGCTGCAAAAAACCTGTCCCTACTGTATCCCATGAGCAGCCAACAGGCAATCTTTCCAGTGATTGTGCCGGATCACGCCAGGGGAGGTGCGAACCCCTCACCTCGCGTTACCGTTCCGGATGGCGGGCTGCAGTCACCGCATCGGCGAACGCAAGCAGGCTTCTCCGCTCTCCATCGTTCAGGGCCAGGAGCAGATGGGTTTCCTCGGCGTGCATCAGCCTCAGACTGAGGAATGGCTCCTCCTGGCGTTTCTCCCGGTTCTCCCAGACGCCGTCAACGACCTGCACCTTGTCGAGCTCGCTGAGCGACACCACGTCGTACCGGAAATAGGAATCGCCGAACACCATGTCATAGAGCACCTTCCCGCCGGTCAATAGCAGGAGGTTAAACCGGCCCTGCTCTTCGTACCCTTCAGGCAGAAAGCGATTCACATGCAGCAAGGCCGCTTTCCGGTCGCCGAGCGCTGCTTGGATCTTTACCTTCAGCGCCGGGTAATCAATCTGGAGCGCTCGCTCATCGGGACCGGTGGCGGCCACCGCCGCCGCGCGTGCTTTCTCAAAGACCTCCGCCGCCGTCATGAGACCACCCATATTGGATTCTCCCGTTTGAATTCACCTTCCAGTTCCCGATCGCTCAGTCGCGGGCCCGTGCTCGCCCCTGCATCATGAAAACGCCCCCTCACCCCACCCCTCTGCCCATCACCCGTTGCGTGGACCTGTTGTTTGGACCCGTTGCAGTGAGGAGCAACGGGCACCCCGAGCAACGGGTACCGAGGAGAGGCGAAGGTGAAGAGGGCCGACCGCTACCATAGCGGGGAGTTGTTCCGGAATGCAAGGGGCTAGTCGGTCCCGCGTGCCGCGAACGTCCGGACGAAGCGGGAAAGACCGGTCTCGTCGATGATCTCGACCCGCAGGCTGGTCCCGCTCACCGTCACCAGTCCGAAGTTCGTAAACCCGCCTTCGCTATACAGCGTGGTCGGGCGCAAGGCCGGATCAGGCAAGACAGGCTGGATGGAGGCGGCGGACAGGGGGCCGCAGATGAACTCATGGAAGTCTACCGCGCCGTCCCCGTCTGGATCGTACGCGTTGACCTGCGCGTAATGGACATCGGCCGCCAGCCAGACCACATTCCTGATGTGGCGATCCCGAATCGTGCTGACGATCGTGCGGAGCTCGGTCTGGAATCCCGTCCCGTCCGTTCCACGGGCCCAACTATCGTTGCCGGGAATCTGAACGGTCCCGGCCTTCCGGTTGGAGAGCGACACACTCGTGGCGATGACCTTCCAGGTTGCGGTGGAGTGAATCAGCCCATCCAATAGCCACTCTCGCTGGGTGGCCCCCAGCATGGTTTTGCGCTCCCCATCCGGCTCTCCATTCCGGCTGCGATATTGCCGGGTGTCGAGGACGAACAGCTCCAGATCAGCGCCGCGGCGGAACGTCCGGTAGAGACGGTGTGGATCCTCGGGCGGGGCCCCGATGGGCCAGTACTCGAGGAGGGCTTGGCGGCCGGCCGGCATCAGTGGCTCGTGCGGGCCGGAGAAGTTGTTCCGGACTTCATGGTCGTCCCAGGTGGCGTAGACCGGTACAGCGGATAAAAAGCGTTGCAGCGCCTGATCTCCACGCTGATAGCGGTGCTTGGCGCGAAAGTCCTCCAGCGTTGAGGCCACGAAATCCCCGCCGGGCACGTTCGGCGGCGACGGGCAGCGGTCGTCTCCGTAGATCAGGTCGCCGAGCAGCAGAGCAAAGGCCGGCCGGGTCCCCAGCATGCGATCAAAAATGGCGTAGCCGGAGCCTTCCAGTCGACATCGCTGTTGGCCTCCGAGGTCTCCGCCCCAGAGGAACGTCACGGTCTCTGGCACATCGGAGGAAGCCGAAGTCGTGAACTGACCGCGACCCGTCTCACGAACAGGATCCTGTTCTTCCCTGTCTGCCGGAACGACGCGATACTGATACGACGTGGCCGGCGCCAGTCCATCCAGGCGAAGCGTGGCCGTGAAGTCCTGTTCTTTGGTTGTCGTGATGACTGCGGACCGGGCGAACGCGACTTCACGACTGTTTCCTGAACCCCCCGGTGCCCATTCTACCCGCGCTCTCGCAGGGCCGGCGGTCCGAAACCAGACGAGAGCCGAATTGCTGGTCACATCTCCCGTGGCGACACCAAGAGGGAGATCCTCGTTTCCTGGGAATGGACTCGAGGGGGGGAGACCTGGTCGGTAGCCCGGGCCGCACGTGACAAGGAACGCCAGGAGCGTCAGAAGCAGGAACGTGAGGTGCCTGATGCGTGGAGCCTTTAGCACGGAACCCTGAGATACCGGAAATCACGCAGCACCGTCAAGCCACGACTCGATCGCCGTTGCATTCCGGCATGCCGGTCCGGCATACTCTCAGCAGGCAGACACGATTCACATGAGTTTTGAGTGGTTCTCAGTTGCAGGTTTGCACAACTCAGCACTCAGAACTCATCACTCAGGGCTGAGGCTGCTGTATGAGCGCGCAGGCCTGTTCGATTCATGGTTGCAAGGCGCGGGTTTATGCGCCGGCCGGGACCGGCTCACTCTGCAAAGAGCACTTCCTGGACTTTGTGAAGTGGCGGCGGCGGAAGGGACCGGGGATGTTTCACAAGTACGGCGCCATGACCATGGAAGAGCGCAACGCGCTTGCCGCCGAATGGGCCACGACGGTCAGGCTTGAAGAAATGCCTCCCTCCCCTCCTCCGAAACGCTGACGTCCCCTCCCCTGTTGCACTTTAAAGTGCAACAGGTACCCGGCACTTTTACTTCACTCGTCCTGCAGAGGGTGCGCCGCTTGCCCTCCACTGCGCGCGTCCAGCGAGCACTTTCCGAAGTGCGCGATGCGCGAGCACGAGAGGCTGCCCTGCCACCCACGCTCACCTCACCCCATGACGGGCGACCCATGATGATGAATCATCAGCCATCGGCCCTCAACCTTCTCGAACAGGTTCGTGGCGAGCACCCGGCTCTCCAGCCCCGCCTCTCCCTGCCGGCTGGTAATGTTCTCCGTACAGATCACCCAGCCCACATCCCCCGCGACCTGGATCTGGATTTCGGTGAGATTGAACTTCATCGAGAACGTGTTGTTGAAGATCAGGACCCAGGAATCGCGAACGGCTGGCCAGCCGACTCGGAGGGTCCAACCGGGATGGACACAGGTCACGTACTCCTGTTGGGCCCAGACCCGATCCATCCGCATGATGTCCAGACTTTCGAAGGCCTCGTAGAACTCCCCGTTCGCGCGGGCCACCTCTTCAATCTTCTCCTTGATCATGCGCCTCCCCTCGCTCCGGCTCAGGCGCCATCTTACTCTAAACGCGCCTCTGGATACACGGTCCCATTCATAGCGGGCGAGGCAGACACAGACTTGGGGAATCCGGAGCCGACCTCTGACAGGTCAGTCGCCGCGCGCGGGGTCGCCGTGGTTGGCATTCGCCGCCGTCCACGACCTCACGTGCGGAACAATGGCGGGCTCGGGGGAGTTATCCTGGCTCAACACCTGGAAAGAACTTCTTGATACAATCCGGACAGATGCCGTGACTGAACTCGGCTTCCGAATGTTCTCGGATGTACGCTTCCACCAACTGCCAGTATCCCCGGTCATTGCGGATCTTCTTGCACGACGCGCAGATCGGAATGAACCCACGGAGGACCTTGACTTCCCTGAGGGCTTGTTCCAATTCTTGAGTTCTCTTTTTCAGTTCCTGCTCCCGGGCCTTGCGGCTATCCATCTCCTGCTTGAGTTTCAAGGCTGATCCAACCCGTGTTCGGAGTTCGATCTTGTTCACCGGCTTGTTGATATAGTCCATGGCGCCTGCGGCAAAGGCCAATTGCAACTTCTCTCGCTGGGCCATCGCGGTCACCATGATGATGGGGATGTCCCGATAGCGTTCGACCTCTTTGATCCGACGGCATGTTTCTATGCCGTTGATGTCGGGCATCTGGATATCCATCAGGATGAGGTCGACGCTCGTCCCATCTCCTCCCGAAGAATCCATCCCGAGGTGCTTAAAGGCTTGTTCTGCCGATTCCGCAGTCAGCAGGTCTTTGTACCCCCCCGTCTGGAGGATCGATTGGAGCAGGAGCAAGTTCTCGGCCGAGTCATCAACGAGCAGGATGCTCATACAGTCCTCATGCGTCCTGCAGGGCGGGGCGATTCACGACCCTGCTTGACAGTGTGAGTGCCCAGGTTCTACGGTGAGCCGGTCTATTTGTACACGATCTCCACACTCTCCAGGTAGACAGAAAGCTGTTTGACCCACTTTCGGATCTCTTGGAGATTCTTGTTCGATGCCGCCTTCTCAAGGCTTCCCCCGATATCGGTGATGGCGTGAAACCCGTACCCACCGCCATCCCCCTTCATGGTGTGGCCTAGGGCCTCGATCGTCTCATAATCACTCCGCTCCACAGCCGCCACAAGGGACTTGACGTCTTTCCGCCGGTTCTTAAGGAATCCGGGTACCAGATCTTTCAGATCCGGGTCCACGTGGACGATGATTTTATCACCCCGGTTCGGGTCACATGTTTGGGTCATGTTTTCAGACTCCCCGTGTGTGCGGCGATGGCTTCCATCAGCACCGCTTTTCTGATGGGTTTCGTCAGGTGGGAAGAGCACCCAGCCGCAAGGCTTTTTTGTATCTCTTCTTTCAGCGCAAACGCGCTGAGGGCGATGATCGGAGTG
>WNEQ01001004.1_pt1 | contig 15141 bp, 8 predicted proteins | sample 5399971 | NCBI WGS metagenome assembly WNEQ01 (sample SAMN13153330, study PRJNA577476) | soil metagenome | isolation source: 20 cm grassland meadow soil 2 days after 1st rain plot 5 | place: USA:California | collected 2015-09-18
GCTATGCCCAGTACGTCGGCAAGACGCTCGAGGTCCCGTCGGTCGACGGGACGATCGCGGTGCGGGTGGTGGCCGACGACGCCGTGGATCCCACGTTCGGCACTGGCGTCATCAAGGTCACGCCCGGCCACGACCCGGTCGACTTCGAGATCGGCAAGCGCCACGGCCTGCCGATCCGCACCGTCATCGGGTTCGACGGCCGGATGACGGCGGCCGCCGGCCGCTACGCCGGGCTCGACCGCTTCGAATGCCGGACGCGCATTGTCGAGGACCTGAAGGCGCTCGGCCTGGTCGAGCGGATCGAGCCCTACCGCCACACCGTGGGCGTCTGCTATCGGTGCAAGACCGTCGTCGAGCCGCTCGTGTCGAAGCAGTGGTGGGTGAGCACGAAGCCGCTCGCGGAGCCGGCGATCAAGGCGGTGCGCGACGGCCGGATCAAGATCGTCCCGAGGAGCTGGACGAAGACGTACTACCACTGGATGGAGAACATCCGTCCGTGGTGCATCTCACGCCAGCTCTGGTGGGGTCACCGGATCCCCGCCTGGTACTGCGATCGCTGCGACACGGTCCACGTCTCCCGCACGGACCTCGCGGCGTGCCCGAGCTGCGGCGGGCCCGTGCGCCAGGATCCCGACGTGCTCGACACGTGGTTCTCCTCGGGCCTGTGGCCCTTCTCGACGATGGGATGGCCGGACGACACGCCGGAGCTGCGCGCGTATTACCCGACCTCGGTGCTCGTCACAGGATTCGACATCCTCTTCTTCTGGGTCGCCCGCATGGCCATGCTGGGCCTGCATTTCACGCAGGCGGTGCCCTTCCACGACGTCTACATCCACGCCCTCGTCCGCGACGCCGAAGGCCAGAAGATGTCGAAGTCGAAGGGCAACGTCGCCGATCCGCTGGAGGTGATGGACAGGTACGGCACGGACGCCTTCCGGTTCACGCTGGCGGCGCTCGCCGGCCTCGGGCGCGATGTCCGGATCAGCGACGAGCGGATCGAGGGGTACCGGAACTTCACGAACAAGCTCTGGAACGCCGCACGGCTGGTGCTGTCGAACCTCGACGGATACGATGCGGCGAAGGCCCGGAAGGCGGAGCCGGCCCTCGCCGATCGCTGGATCCAGAGCCGGCTCGCCGCGACGGTCGGCACGGTCCGCACCGCGCTCCGGCGCTATCGGTTCAACGACGCCGCGTCGGCCGTGTACCAGTTCCTGTGGCACGAGTACTGCGACTGGTACCTCGAGATCGCGAAGCTCTCCCTCTATCACGCCGAGCATCCCGACGCGCGCCTGCGCACCCAGCACACGCTGGTCGAGGTGCTCGAGACGACGCTGCGCCTCCTGCACCCGTTCATGCCGTTCATCACGGAGGAGGTCTGGCAACGGCTGCCGCACAGGGGCGAGTCGATCATGATCGCGCCCTACCCGAAGGCCGCGAGGAAGCAGCACGACCCGACCGCGGAGCGCGAGATGGGCGTCGTCATGGACGTCGTGACCGCGGTCCGCAACATCCGCGGCGCGATGCGGATCGCCGACGGCGTGACCCTCACCGCCACGCTGCGTCCGGCGCGCGGCGCCGAGGCGCTCTTCGCCACCACCGGCCCGCTGGTCGAGACCCTGGCGCGCGCGCGCCTCCGGATCGACCCGCGGGCGAGCCGACCGCGGAACTCGGCCCTCGCCGTTGTGGCGGGCTCGGAGATCTACGTCGAGCTCGCCGGGGTCATCGACCTCGCTGCGGAGCGCGCGCGGCTCCAGAAGGAGATCGAGCGGGTCAAAGAGAGCGTCGAGTTCCGCAAGAGGAAGCTCGCGCGCCCGGAGTTCGTCGAGCGCGCCCCGGCCGAGATCGTCGCGCGCGAGCGCGAGCGGCTCGCCGCCGACGAAGCGCTCCTGGAGAAGCTCACGGCGAGCCTGGGCTGGGTCGATGACCGCTAGGCCGGCGCCGGTCGTCCGTCTCTCCGTCGTCGAGTCCACGCAAACGACCGCGTTCGGGCTCGCCGCCCGGGGCGCCCCCGACGGCACGGTCGTCGTCGCGGACCACCAATCCGCGGGGCGAGGACGGCGGGGCCGGTCGTGGAACGACGCCCCCGGGACGAGCCTGCTCGCCTCGATCCTCGTCCGGCCCCGGATCGCGCCCGCGCTCCTGGCCACGTTCTCGATCGCGACAGCGGTAGCCGTCGCCGAGGCGCTTCGTCGCGCGACGGGCATCGAGGCCCGGCTCAAGTGGCCAAACGACGTCCTGGCGCGCGGTCGCAAGCTCGCGGGGATCCTGGTCGAGACCCGGATCCTCACCAACGCTGGCACGGGCGTGTCGAAGCCACCCCGCACCCTAGGCAGGCCACCTACGGTTGACGCCGACCTCGCGGCCCCCGTTACAGACGCAGCCACCCGCACTTCGGGCAGGCCACCTACGGTTGACGCCGACCTCGCGGCCCCCGTTACAATGGTCATTGGTGTGGGCGTGAATCTCGCGCAGCGCGCCTTCCCGGCAGAGCTCGCTGACCGCGCCACCTCCGTGGCGATCGAGACGGGCCGGGTGCCCGACCGTGACTCGGTGCTCGAGGCGGTGCTCCAAGAATTCGACGCGTGGCGCTGGCGGCTCGAATCGCAAGGCTTCGGCCAGGTGCGCGAGCGCTGGCTGGCCCTCAGCGAGAGCATCGGGCGCCGGGTGAAAGTGGATGCCGTCAGCGGGCTCGCCGTCGGCCTCGACGTCGACGGCGCGCTCCTGGTGGACGACGGCCGGGGAGTGCAGCGGATCGTCGCGGGCGAGATTGCGTCGGAGGGAGAGCATGCTGCTCGTCGCTGACGTCGGCAACACGAACACGAAGATCGGCGTCTTCGATCACGACCGGCTCCTCGTGTCCTGGGTCCTCACGAGCCGGCGGGAGCAGACCGCTGACGAGTACGGCGTGTTCATCGAGACCCTCCTGCGGGCGCGCGGGATCCCGGCGAGCGACATCCACGGCGTCGCCATCTCGAACGTCGTGCCACCCGTCCAGCAGACGCTCGAGTGGATGTGCGAGAAGTACTTTGGCAAGGCGCCGTTCGTCGTCGAGCCGGGAGTGAACACGCGGATGCCGCTCAACGTGGACGCGCCGCGTGAGGTCGGCGCCGACCGCTATGTGGACGCGTTCGCCGCGAGCGTTCTGTATGGGCCGCCGGTCATTGTCGTCAACTTCGGCACCGCGACGGCGTTCAACTGCGTGAACGCGCGGGGCGAGTTCGTCGGTGGCGCGATCGCACCCGGTCTCGGGACGGCGGTCGATGCGCTCGTGAACCGTGCGGCCCGCCTCCACCGGGTCGAGCTCGTCCGGCCCAAGGAGGCCATCGGTCGTGACACGACGACCAACATCCAGTCCGGCGCGATCTACGGCTTCGCCGGCCTCGTGGACGGGCTCGTCGACCGGATGCGGTCGGAGATGGGCGGGAGCGCCCAGGTGATCGGGACCGGCGGCCTCGCCGCGCTCATCGCGGGCGTCGCGCGCACGGTCGAGCGCGTGGACGACCACCTGAGGCTCGTGGGGCTCCGCATCCTCTACGAGGAAGCGCACCCCGCGGCGCCCGCGCGTTGACACGCGGGGCGGCCGACGAGTATACTCATACGAAATATAGTATGCGGGCACGAGGCCGATCCCTATATACGGGGATCGGGGGCAGGGCACCGGCGACTGGCTGAGGGGAGGAGCGCCGATGGGGATGTGGGTTGGACGGGGACGGAAGGCGAGGGTCGCGTACGGGTTCGATGACATTGCCCTCGTGCCAGGCACGGTGACGATCAACCCGAACGAAGTGGACATCGCCTGGGAGCTCTGCGGCCATCGCTTCGAGCTGCCGATCATCGCCGCCGCCATGGACGGGGTCGTCGGCCCCAGGCTCGCGATCGAGATGGGGCGACTCGGCGGGCTCGCCGTCCTGAACCTGGAGGGGATCTTCTCACGGTACGCGAACCCCGAGGACGTTCTCGACCGCATCGTGTCGGCGAGCCAGGACGAGGCGACCAAGATCATCCAGTCGATCTATGGTGAGCCGATCAAGGAAGAGCTGATCCACCGACGGATCCACGAGATCAAGAAGGGTGGGGGGCCCGCCGTCGTGTCGTCGATCCCTCAGCGCGCCGAGCGCTTCGCCCAGATCGCCCAGGAAGCGGGCGCGGACATCTTCGTCGTCCAGTCCACTGTCACGACCGCCCGCCACATCGCCACCGAGTACACCCCCGTCGACTTCCGTAAGCTGAAGAAGCAGCTCGCGATCCCGCTGATCATCGGCAACGTCGTCACCTACGAGGCGTGCCTCGAGCTCGTGGACTGCGGCGCCGACGCGCTCCTGATCGGCGTCGGGCCGGGTGCCGCGTGCACGAGCCGCGAGGTCCTCGGGCTCGGTGTGCCTCAGGTGACCGCGACGGCCGACGCGGCGGCGGCGCGCGACTATCACTACAAGCAGCGGGGGCGCTACGTCCCGATCATCACGGACGGCGGCATGATGACGGGCGGCGACGTGTGCAAGGCGCTCGCGGCGGGCGCCGACGCCGTCATGATCGGCTCGGCGTTCGCCCGCGCCCACGAGGCGCCGGGCCGGGGCTACCACTGGGGCATGGCGACGCCGCATGCTAACCTGCCGCGCGGCACACGGATCCGGGTCGGGGTGGCTGGCTCCCTCGAGCAGATCCTCTTCGGCCCCGCCTTCACCGAGGACGGCACGCTCAATCTGGTCGGCGCGATCCGGACCTGCATGGGCTCGGTTGGGGCGCGCACGATCCGCGAGCTCCAGCAGACGGAGCTGATCATCGCTCCGACGATCAAGACCGAAGGCAAGATCTTCCAGCAGGCTCAGAAGCTGGGGCGCCCGCGGTAGCGGCGGGCGGAGCCCGCCCCGTGATGGTCGCCGCCGACAAGATCGCGGTTCTGGACTTCGGCGGTCAGTACACCCAGCTGATCGCGCGGCGGGTCCGCGAGATGTCCGTCTTCTCCGAGGTCGTCTCCTGCACCCAGCCGATCGAGCCGATCCTCACGGGCGGCTACAAGGGGATCATCCTCTCGGGCGGGCCGTCGAGCGTCTACGAGGATGGCGCGCCGCTGCCGCCGAAGGCGCTCTTCGACGCGGGTATCCCCATCCTCGGCATCTGTTACGGCATGCAGGCGATGGGGTATCTCCTCGGCGGCCACGTCGTGCCCGCCGACCGCCGGGAGTACGGCAAGGCCGAAGTCGAGTTCCGGAGCTCGAGCCGCCTCCTCCGGGGCGTCGAGCCCGAGGCGGACGGTCGCATGACCGTCTGGATGAGCCACGGCGACACCGTCCTCCGGCCGCCGAAGGGCTTTACGGCCCTCGGCGCCACCCCGAACTGCCCGGTCGCCGCGATGGCCGACGACCAGCGGAAGCTCTACGCGGTCCAGTTCCACCCGGAGGTCGTCCACACGCCGCAGGGGCGGAAGATCTTCGACAACTTCCTCGACATCTGCGGGGCGCGCCGCACGTGGTCCATGGCCGGCTTCATCGACACGACGGTCGAGGAGATCCGAAAGAAAGTCGGCTCCGACCGCGTCCTGTGCGCGCTGTCGGGCGGGGTGGACTCGTCGGTGGTCGCGGTGCTGGTCCACCGCGCCATCGGGGATCAACTCACGTGCGTCTTCGTCGACAACGGGCTCTTGCGGAAGGGCGAGGCGCAGTCGGTCGACCATACCTTCCGTGACGCCTTCAAGATCAACCTGATCCATGTCGATACAAGCCACCGCTTCCTCGACGTTTTGCGTGGCGTCACCGATCCGGAGATCAAGCGTAAGCGGATCGGCGCCGAGTTCATCGCCGTCTTCGAAGAAGAGGCCCGGAAGCTCGGCGAGATCGCCTGGCTCGCCCAGGGCACCCTCTATCCGGACGTGATCGAGTCGGTTTCCTTCCGCGGGCCGTCGGCGACGATCAAGACCCACCACAACGTCGGCGGCCTGCCGCTCAAGATGCAGTTCAAGCTGATCGAGCCCCTGCGGGAGCTGTTCAAGGACGAGGTCCGGCGGCTCGGCGAGATCCTCGGGCTGCCGACGGAGATCGTCTGGCGCCAGCCGTTCCCGGGACCAGGCCTCGCGATCCGCGTGCTCGGCGAGGTCACGCCCGAGCGTCTCGCGGTCCTGCGCGACGCCGACGCGATCGTCCAGGACGAGGTGCGCGCCGCCGGCTTCGAGCGCGAGGTGTGGCAGGCCTTCGCCGTCCTCCTGCCGATCCGGACGGTCGGCGTGATGGGCGACTTCCGCACGTACGCGCACGTGATCGCGCTCCGCGCGGTCATGAGCCAGGACGCGATGACGGCGGACTGGGCGCGACTCCCCTACGACCTGCTCGGGCGCATCTCGAACCGCATCATCAACGAGGTGAAGGGCGTCAATCGGGTGGTCTTCGACATCTCGTCGAAGCCCCCGTCCACCATCGAATGGGAGTAGGAGGTGGGGCCGTTCGACGGCCGAGCCGACGCTTCAACGGCTCGAAGATGATCCATGCAACATAGCGAATTCGTCCACCTCCACGTCCACTCCGAGTACAGCCTCCTCGACGGCGCGGCGCAGCTCGAGAAGCTCGTCCAACGGGCGAAAGACCTGCGCTTCCCCGCCATCGCGCTGACGGACCACGGCAACCTCTTCGGGGCGATCGACTTCTACCTCGCGGCCCAGAAGGCCGGCGTCAAGCCGATCGTCGGGTGCGAGCTCTATGTCGCCCCCGGAAGCCGGCGCGAGCGCGGCTCGCAGGACGGCGGCTACGAGGGCGCGAACCACCTGACCGTCCTGGTGCGGAACCGCGCCGGCTACCGGAACCTCGTCAAGCTGGTCTCGAAGGCTTACCTCGAGGGCTTCTACTACAAGCCCCGGGTGGACCGGGAGCTCCTCGCCCAGCACGCCGACGGGCTCGTCGTCCTTTCGGGATGTCTCAACTCCGAGGTCTCGCGCCTCCTGAGCCAGGGGGAGACGCAGAAGGCGACGGAGGTCGCGGGCTGGTACCAGGAGGTCTTCGGCCGGGACTACTACTTCATGGAGGTCCAGTCCCACGGGCTCGAGCAGCAGGCGCGGGTCACGGCCGACACCCTCGCGATCGCGAAGGCCGTCGGCGCGCCGATCGTCGGCACCAACGACTCGCACTACCTCGAGGACGGTCACGCGCGCGCCCACGAAGCGCTCCTCTGCATCCAGACGGGCACGAACCTCGGCGACCCGACCCGCTTCCGGTTCTCGACCCAGGAGTTCTACGTCAAGTCGGCGGAGGAGATGGCGCGCGTGTTCGCCGAGCTGCCCGAGGCGTGTCGCAACACGCTGGCCGTCGCCGAGCGCTGCAACCTCACGCTCGACTTCGGAACCTTCCACCTGCCGCGGTACCTCGTCCCCGACGGGCACACGCTGGACAGCTACCTGCGCGAGCTGTCGGCCGCAGGGCTGCGGCGCCGTTACGGCCCGACGCCGGGCGAGGCGGTCGAGGCGCGCCTCGCCCATGAGCTCGCGGTCGTCGAGAAGATGGGGTTCGCCGGGTACTTCCTCGTCGTCTGGGACTTTATCCACTACGCGCGTCAGCAGGGGATCGCCGTGGGGCCGGGCCGCGGCTCCTCGGCCGGCTCGCTCACCGCGTACTGTCTGGGGATCACGAATATCGACCCGATCCGGTACGGACTGCTGTTCGAACGATTCCTGAATCCGGAACGAATCTCCATGCCCGACATGGACATCGACTTCGCGGACGACCGGCGCGACGAGGTCATCCGGTACGTCGCGGAGAAGTACGGGCGCGACCGGGTCGCCCACATCATCACCTTCGGAACGCTCGGCGCGAAGGCCGCGATCCGCGACGTGGGGCGCGTGCTCGGCCTGCCCTATGCCGACGTGGACCGGATCGCCAAGCTCGTTCCGAATTTCCCGCTCAACATCACGCTCGACGACGCCTACCAGAAGTCGCTCCCGCTCGCCGAGACGGTGAAGAGCCAGCCGAACGTTCGGGAGCTCTGGGAGATCGCGCGCACGCTGGAGGGCTGCACCCGACACGCCTCGGTCCACGCGTCGGCCGTCGTCATTTCCGACGAGCCGCTCGACGCGCACATCCCGCTCTACAAGGACCCCAAGCGTCCGGAGCTGATCACCGGCTACGCGATGGGGCCGATCGAGAAGCTCGGGCTCCTCAAGATGGACTTCCTCGGGCTCCGGACCCTGACGGTGCTGGCGAACACCGTGGCCCTCCTCAAGGACGCGCGGGGAATCTCGATCGACCTCGACACGCTCCCGCTCGACGACCCGAAGACCTACGCGCTCCTGAGCGAGGCGAAAACCTTCGGCGTCTTCCAGCTGGAGTCGGCGGGCATGCGCGAGGCGCTGCGCGGGCTCCGGCCCGAGCGGCTCGCGGACGTGATCGCGATGGTCTCGCTCTACCGGCCGGGGCCGATGGAGCTCATCGCCGACTTCATCGAGCGCCGGCACGGGCGCGCGAAGATCACCTACGAGCATCCGGCGATGGAGAAGTTCACGCGTGAGACGTACGGGATCATGGTCTACCAGGAGCAGATCATGCAGATCGCCTCCGAGATGGCGGGCTTCACCATGGGAGAGGCGGACATTCTCCGCCGCGCCATGGGCAAGAAGGACCGCGACCTCATGGCGAAGCAGCGCGAGACGTTCGTCGCCGGCTGCGCGGAGCGGGGGGTCACCAGGGCCAAGGCCGACCGTGTCTGGGAGTTGATGGAAAAGTTCGCGGGGTACGGGTTCAATAAATCGCACGCGGCGGCGTACGCGCTCGTCGCCTATCAGACCGCGTACTTCAAGGCGAACTACCCCGTGGAGTTCATGGCCGCGCTGCTCACCTCAGAAATGGGTGACACGGACAAGATCGTGAAGTACATCGAGGAGTGCCGCGCGATGGGGATCCGCGTCGAGCCGCCCGACGTGAACGTCTCGGCGGTGCGGTTCAGCGTCGCCGGCGACACGGTCCGGTTCGGCCTGGCTGCGATTCGGAACGTGGGCGAGGCCGCGATGGAGTCCATCCTCCGGGCGCGCGCCGAGGCGGGGCCCTTCACGTCGCTCGAGGACTTCTGCGCCCGTGTGGACCTCCGCCTCGTGAACCGCCGCGTGCTCGAGTCCTTGAGCAAGGCGGGCGCCTTCGACTCGCTCGGGCTGACGCGGGCGCATCTGCTCGCGACCGCGGATGCCGCGCTCGAGAGCGGCCAGCGCAAGCAGCGCGACCGCGCAGAGGGCCAGGCGTCGTTCTTCGACCTCCTGCCGGCCGGAGCGCCCGCGCCGAGCGCGCCGGTGGCCGAGGTGGTGCCGGAGTGGGAGCCGGACCAGCGCCTCGCCTTCGAGAAGGAGGTCCTCGGGTTCTACGTTTCGGGCCATCCGCTCGCCCGCTTCCGAGGCGTCGTCGAATCGCTCGGGCTCACGACGACGGCCGAGCTCGCGGCCAAGGGGCACGCCGCGCGCGTGCTTCTCTTCGGGCACGCGACCGGGCTCAAAGAGACGTCCACCAAGAGCGGCAACCGCATGGCATTTTTCACGCTCGAGGACATGGACGGAACGGTCGAGGTCACCGTCTTCCCCGAGCCCTACAAGGCGGCCGCCGCGTGCCTCTCCTCGCGCGAGGCGCTCCTGGTGCGGGGCAGGGTGGACGACGGCGAGAAGGGACGGGTCGTGCTCGCCGACGACATCCGCCCTCTCGAGGAGGCGCTCGCCGAGAACGGCGGCCGCCACCGCGTCGCCGCCGGCGAGCCGAACGCGTGCCGGATCCGCCTGGCGGTCGCCACGGAGCGGGGGGACGCGCTCGCCGCGCTCCGTCAGGTCTGCGCCGCGCATCCGGGACGCATCCCGCTGTTCCTCCACCTCCTTCTCGGGTCGCAGGAGGTCGTGGTCCGCTGCCGCGGAGTGGCCGTCGACGCGAGTCAGGAGCTCTGCGCCAAGGTCGAGTCGCTCCTGGGCGGCGGCACGATCACGGTGGAGTATGCCGGACGCGCTTGATTTCGAGGAGCCCCTGCTCGAGCTGGAGAACCGGATCGCGGCGCTCCAGGCCGAGGACGACTCGCCCCGCGGCCGCGAGGAGGTCGCGAAGCTCGAGGAGCGGCTCCACCGGCAGCGCCAGAAGACCTACGCGAGCCTGACCGCCTGGCAGCGGACGCAGCTCGCCCGCCACCCCAAGCGCCCCCACACGCGCGACTTCGTCCGGCTCCTCTTCGAGGACTTCGTCGAGCTCCACGGCGACCGGCTCTACGGGGACGACGCGGCGATCGTCGGTGGCCTGGCGCGGTTCGAGGGGCAGGCGATCGTCGTCATCGGCCACAAAAAGGGGCGCGACACGCGTGAGAAGATCGCGCGCAACTTCGGCATGCCGCACCCCGAGGGCTATCGCAAGGCGCTCCGCCTCATGCAGCTCGCCGAGAAGTTCGGCAAGCCGGTCCTCAGCCTCATCGACACGCCCGGCGCGTACCCCGGCGTCGGCGCCGAGGAGCGGGGCCAGGCGGAGGCGATCGCACGGAACCTCCGCGAGATGGCCGCCCTCCGTACGCCCGTCATCGCCGTCGTCACGGGGGAGGGCGGTAGCGGGGGCGCGCTCGCGATCGGGATGGGCAATCGGGTCCTCATGCTCGAGTACGCGATCTACTCGGTGATCTCGCCGGAGGGGTGTGCGGCGATCCTCTGGGGCGACGCCGCGAAGGCTCCGGAGGCGGCCGCGGCGATGCGGATCACGGCGCCCGACCTCCTGCGCCTCGGCGTCATCGACGCGATCGTCCCCGAGCCGATCGGCGGCGCCCACCGCGACTGGGACGCGGCGGCGGCGTCCCTGCGGGCCGCGCTCCGAGACCAGCTGGCGGATCTGGTGCCGAAGTCGCCGGAGACGCTCGTCGCAGAGCGCTACGAGAAGTTCAGGCGGCTCGGCGCGTTCGAGGAGACGTCGACGCCCCGTGACGGCGCATGACGGCCGTCTTCACGCCCGCCGGACGAGCGCGCCGGCGAGATCCTCGTCGGTCACCAGCGCGTTCATGAATCGCCCCGCGAGGGCGCCGCGCACGGCGTCGAGCTTCGCCCGCCCCCCGGCGACCGCCACGACGTGGCGGTCGGGGCGGCGCGAGAGCGTCTGGAGTCGGCTGCCCTCGACCGAGAGGATCCGGTGCATGAGGACCCGCAGCTCGGGGCGGTCGACGATGCGGCCCCCCGCATCGAAGGGCTGGTAGTTGATCTCGCCCACGACGCCGAGCTGGCGCAGCCGCTTGACGCTCACCCCGTAAGACTCCGCGAGCGAGCAGAAGCCCGGGGTCTGCTCGGCGATCATGCCGATCCCGACGAGCGCGATGTCCACCGTCTGTGCGGCCTCGTAGATCGACCGGATCTCGGGGTCGCGGAGGAGCCGGCGCCGCTCCCGCTCGATCTCGCGGAGCGACAAGAGGTGCTGCACGGGCAGCGCGTACGCGCTCACGTGGGGCCGGTACTTGGCCGCCATCATCCCGACCAGCGTGTTCGGGGAGAGGTCCACCATCTTGAGCGTGCTCTCACCCGAGAGCGGGTAGAGGGCGAGGTCGCGGAACCTTCGCTCCCTCAGCTGACGGATCGTCTGGTAGAGGGTGAACCCGCACGAGAGCCCTACGCGGATCCCGTTGGACGCGATCTTCTCGAAGTAGGCGGCCGCGGCGGCGCCGAGCTCCTCCTTCAGATCGGCGCGCCCGCCCGCCGCCACGACCACCGCCTCGCGCAGGCCGAACGCTTCGGTGAGCGCCGCCTCGAGCTCCTCGGCGCGCGGCAGGTCGAGCTCGACCCGGACGAAGCCCTCGTCGTAGGCGCGCTTGAGGAGCCGCGAGACCGTCGCCGCCGAGACGCCGAGCGCCCGGGCGATCGCTTTCTGCGGCCGCGCCTGGCGGTAGTAGAGCTCCAGGCACCGGACCATCAGCCGGAGCTCCCGGGAGGGCTGAGAAATTAATTTCATAGAATTGAAGTTCTTGCTTGACGCCACCAGTGTACCCCGTTATCCTCGGTCACGTCACCGCCATCGCGGTCACGGGAGGAGGCGTGCATGGGCGCCAGGCGCTACGGTCCGTCGAACGGCCCGATCAAGCTGACGGAGTACCACCAGTCCCGGAACGAGCTCGAGGGGCTCCCGGTCACCTCGGCGGAGAAGATCCCGGTCACCAACACGCCGAACATCTTCTCCCACAAGGCGTACGTCTTCGCCAAGAACCCGGCACTGGTCCAGCGCTACATCAAGGCGACGAAGGCCGACGTCGGCGGCGTCGGCGGGCACGTGGTCGCGGCCGAAGAGGTGAAGTCGATCATCGCCAAGTTCGTCCTGGAGAACAACGCCGTCAACGGCGAGCCCATCTTCACCTCACTCATCGTGACCCACACCGGCGACGACGTCGCCGTGACGGGGATCATGACGGACTCGGTCGACATGTCCGTCGTGGACGAGCTCATGTGGGACGCCCTCCAGGAGGGCGCGCACAAGGCCGCCGAGCTCGGCCTCTACGGGCCGGGCCAGGACCTGGTCGCCGACGCCTTCACGGGCAACCTCCGCGGGGCGGGGCCGGCGACGGTGGCGCTGCCGCTGCCCGTGCGGAAGGACAACCCCTCGCAGACGGTGCTCGTCTCGTTCGCCGACAAGACCGAGCCGATGGCGTTCAACTACTACGCCACGGGCGCCTACCTCCTGCCGCGATTCAACACCGGCCTGGTCATCGCGTCGTCGAAGATGAAGCGCGGCTACATCATGGAGATCGTGGACCTCGACACCAAGGCGCAGGCGATCGAGGCGGGCGCCCACCCGCGCGACCAGAAGGCGCTCGACGGCAAGATGGAGGAGCTCGCGAAAGGGCTCCAGGAAAAAGTGCTCACGCTGCGGGCGCCCGAGGACCTCTACGACATCGAGGGGCTCACGCGCGCGTCGCGCTTCGTCATCGCGCGGATCTGGAGCCGCAACGACACGGGGGAGCGCGACCAGCTCGGCTACGTCTGCTCGGCCGAGCGGCTGCACAACATCAAGACCAAGAAGGGATTCACCTACGGCGGCAAGGACGACCCAGTGCTCCTCGCCTTCGCGCAAGGCGACTGGCCGGCGCCCGGCGAGATCACCTCGCCCTGGGCGGCGTGCCCGATGGTCGCCGGCGACTGCCGGGGGAGCCACAACCTCCACATCCTGCCGGTGCCGATCAACTCGCAGACCTCGTACTGGTCCGGACCGATCCTGTCCGCGATCACGCTCTCCATCAACATCCACACGGGGCGGATCGGCGCCATCTCCGACCAGTTCGCGCTCGGAACGCCCTGGGACGCGGTACGACGCCAAGCCTCCGAGCTGGCGATCCAGTTCCGCCTGGCGCACGGCATCAAGCAGCCGGCGACGCTCCACGAGGACGAGCTCGAGTATCAGGAGGGCTGGAGGGAGCGCCGCGCCCGGCTCGAGCGCCAGTTCGAGCTCAAGCCGCCGCTCACCTTCGGCGGCAACGGCCACGGCGGGAACGGTGGGCGTGGCGGGAAGCCCGCCGACGCGCGCAAGGGTGGCCGTCCAGACGAGATCGACTAATCAATGTCGGGGGGAGCGGCGCCGCTCCCCCCGACGCCCCCCACCGGTCACCCGTCGCGGCCCGACGCGTGAACCGGTTGCGCCGGCACAAGCCGGCGCTCGAACGGCGCTGACTCGGACACGCGACGGGTCACCATCGGGGAACGCCGCCGCGCTCCCCCCGACGCCCCCCACCGGTCACCCGTCGCGGCCGCACCCGAAAACCGATTGCGCGGGCGGAGCCCGCGATCGAACAGTGTCGCGACCCCCCTGCGAGTGTTTTCGAGCCAAATTGACTTCCCGTATCGCGGATGCTACGGTCAGGTCAACGCAACGGCCGGATTTTTCAAACAACTCATGGCAAAGCTTCACCTCATTACGTATGGCTGTCAGATGAACGAGTACGACTCGGAGCGCGTGGCGGGCCTCCTCGCGGCCGAGCGCTACGAGCTCACCCAGGACGAAGACGACGCCGACCTGATCCTCGTCAACACCTGCGCGATCCGCGAAAAGGCGGAGGACAAGGTCTTCTCGAAGCTCGGCGAGCTCCGGAAGCTCAAGGAGCGCAAGCCCGAGCTGATCATCGGCGTCATGGGATGCATGGCGCAGCTCCAGCAGGGGGCGATCCAGCGGCGCGCGCCCGCGGTCGACCTCGTCTTCGGCTCTCCGGCGATCGCGCGCGTCGCGGAGCTGGTCGAGCGGGTGCGCCGTGAGCGCCGGCCCGTCCTCGAGACGGGCGAGGGGCCGCTCGTGAAGATCACGGCCCGCCCGCCGTCGGCCCCCCGCCTCAGGGCCTTCGTCACCGTGATGGAGGGCTGTGAGAAGCACTGCACGTTCTGCGTCGTCCCGCGCACCCGGGGGCGGGAGCGCAGCCACCCGCCCGAAACGGTCCTGGCGGAGGTGCGGCGCCTCGCCGCCGTGGGGTGCCGCGAGGTGACGCTCCTCGGCCAGACGGTCAACGCCTACGGGCGCGACCTGACGCCGTCGACCGACCTGGCCGCGCTCCTCGAGCGGGTCAACGACGTCGCGGGGATCGAGCGGATCCGGTTCACCACCTCCAACCCGTACAACCTCACGCCCCGGCTCATCCGCGCGCTGCGGGAGGTGCCGAAGGTGTGCGAGTACTTTCACCTGCCGCTCCAGTCGGGCTCGAACCCCGTGCTCGAGCGGATGAACCGCGGCTACACGCGCGAGCGCTACCTCGAGCTCGTCGGCGAGATCCGCCACGCGGAGCCCGCGATGGCGTTCTCGACGGACCTGATCGTGGGTTTCCCGGGCGAGACCGAGGCGGACTTCGAGCAGACGCTCGACATGGTCGAGCGGGTCGGCTACGACAACGTCTTCGCCTTCCGCTACTCGCGTCGGCCCGGCACGCCGGCGGCGGCGATGGAGGACCAGGTGGCCGACGAGGTCAAGGCGCGCCGCAACGCGCGGCTGCTCGAGGTGGCCGGGCGGGTGGCGGCGGCGCGGAGTCACGGGCTCCTCGGCAAGACGCTCGACGTGCTCGTCGACGGGGCGTCGAGGAAGAACGCCGGCGAGCTCTCGGGCCGGACCCGCTGCAACCGTGTCGTCAACTTCGACGGGCAGGGACGCGTGTCCGTCGGCGACCTCACGCGCGTCCGGGTGACCGAGGTGCTCCCGCACAGTCTGCGAGGGA
>WNEQ01001007.1_pt1 | contig 15115 bp, 10 predicted proteins | sample 5399971 | NCBI WGS metagenome assembly WNEQ01 (sample SAMN13153330, study PRJNA577476) | soil metagenome | isolation source: 20 cm grassland meadow soil 2 days after 1st rain plot 5 | place: USA:California | collected 2015-09-18
ACGTCCCCGGAGCGCGCCACCACGACGATGCGCGGGAACTCCACCTCGGGGTAGATGCCCGAGCCAAGACGCCGCAGCGACAGGGCGCCGGCGAACATGAGCCCGATGGTGAGCGTGAAGACGAGCGTTCGGTGGCGGTCGAGCCGCGTGTAGAGGTCCTCTCGGCTCAGGGCTCCGTCCGTGCTCACGAGCGCTCGCGCAGGAGCGTGCCGTCGGCGAGGCCCATCGGGTCATCGACCACCACCCTCTCGTCCGCCGAGAGTCCCGAGACCACCTCGATGCGGTCGCCCTCGCTGAGCCCGATCACGACATCCCGAATTACCGCCTTCCCCTGGTCCAAGACCACGACCTCGGTCTTCCCGGCGTCGCCACGGCGGAGCGCCTTCGCCGGCACGATCGTGGCGCGCTCCCTGCGGCCGATCGCCACACGCACGTCCACGCCCAGGCCGAGAGGTAGAGGCGGAGAGGCGCCGTCGAAGGCGAGCCGCACCTCGCCGGAGCCGGTCGAGCTGTCCACGGCGCGGGCGATGCGGAGCACGCGGGCCTTGAGAGCGGCTCCGGGCGATCCCCTCGTCTCGACTTCGGCCGGCTGGTCCTGCGCCAGCCGCGACAGGGTGTCCCCCGTCGCCTCCGCGGCCACCTGTGCGCCCGTGGCCGAAGCCACCTGGATGACCGGGGTCGCCGGCGTGCCGTCCACCGACTCACCCGGCCGTCGGAACACGCGGACGACGACACCGTCGAAGGGGGCGCGCAGCTCGGCCCACTCGCGCCGGCGCCGGGCGGTCGCAAGGGCGGAGGAAGCCTCGGCCTGCGCCGCGTCGGCCGACACCGCAGCCGCCTCATCGGCCTCCGCGTCCTGCCGCGAGGCGACGCCCTTGTCCAGGAGGGACCGCGTCCGCGCCGCCACGCTCTTCCGGAAGGCCGCCTCGGCGTCGGCCCGGCGCTCCGCCGCCTCGGCGGCACGGAGAGCGTCGTCGAGAGGAGCCCCCTCGACGCGCGCCAGGATCTCGCCGGCCCTCACGCTCTGCCCCTCGCGCACGGGGACGGCGAGCAGGAGGCCCGCGACCAGGGGCGCCAGCGTGGCATCCCGATCGGGCGGCGGCGCGATGCGCCCGTACAGCCGAATCCATTCGGTGATCGTGCCGCTCTCGACCCGGGCCGTGCGGACCGAGACCGCGTGGTCCGCAGGCGCATCCTCCGCGCGGCCGCAGGCCAGCGCGAATCCGAGCAGCCCGATCGACACCACGCTGGCGATCGGCCTTCTCATGATTCGGTCCTCATGGCCCGTCCTCCGCCGTCGCCCTGAGGAGGTCGGCGTGGGCCGTTCCCCAGGCCTCGTAGGCGTCGGCCCGGTCCACCGCGGCCTCCGACAGGAGACGCTCGGCATCGAGCAGCCGGAAGACGTCCACCTTCCCCTCCTGGTAGGCGAGCCGGGTCAGATCGGCGGTCTGCCGCGCCGCCGGCAGCACCTGCCTGTCAATCGCCTCGTATCGCAGCCGCGCCGCGCGTGATCTCCCCCAGGCGCTCTCGGCGGCGAGGGCGGCTTCGCGGCGCTCACGCTCCACGAGTGCTGTCTGCTGATCGCGCTCGCCCTGCGCCACCGCCGCCGCAGCCGGGCCGGCGATCGGGATGGCGACGCTCAGGCCGACGAAGCGGTTGGTGCCCTCCTGGGTGGGGTCGTTGAATTCGGCGCCGGCGCTCAGGCCCAGGCTCGGGATGCGCAGGCGACGCGCCAGCCTGAGGCGCGACGCCGCGGCGTCCGCCACTGCGACTTGAAGCCGGACATCCGGGGAGGCCTCGCGCGCGCGCGTCACGGACTCCTCGAAAGCGCCCTCCGCTTCGGGAGCGGGGTGCGCGCCGCCCGTCGTGACCGCGGCCGCCGGCTCGAGCCCCATCAGCGTGGCCAGCGTGATGCCGGCCGTCCGCAGCGCCTCATCGAAGGAGGTGCGATCCGACTGGGCAAGCGCCGTCTCGGCGTCGGCCCGGACTACTTCGAGCCGCGCCACGCGTCCCTCCGCGAACAGCGCCCCAATCGCGTCGGCGTTACGTCTCGCCCGGGCCTCCCGATCGGCCGCCGCCTGCGCCCGCTCCTCCGCCGCGGCGAGCGCGAACCACGCTACCCGCAACGCCTGCCGCGCGGACGCCAGGGCCTCGTCACGCGACCGCCCGGCCGTTCGGAGGTCGGCCGTCGCGGCTTCGATGCGCGGCCCACGGGCCGGCCAGGGCAGCGGCTGGAGGAGCGAGATCGATTCCCGCGCGTTGATCGAGTTGGTCGTCATGGAGACTTCGGGATCGGGGAGCGCCCGCGCCACGCGGACGCCCGCCTCGGCGGCCTGCTCGCCGGCCCGCGCCGCCGTCATCTGCGGCGCGCGGTCGGCGCTCGCGACCGCTTCCTCGAGGGTCACCGCGCGGATCGCCTGATCGACGGGACCGGCCGCTCCGGACCGTATCGAAAGAAGCAGACAGGCGGTCGCGGCCAGGATCACCCTACCCCCCAACACCGGTCGCCACATGAGGCACCTCTGCTGGCAAGTCTAGGTTCCCCACCTGAACGGATCCTGAACAGCGGGATTTCAAAGGGTGCCGTCCCGCCAGGAAGATTGTCGCCTTGGGAGTCAGTCGTCTCTTGCGGTCCTCGCCTGCTTGCCCCAGAATCTTGACGCGGAGCGCGCAGGCCAGCAGACGAAGCCCCCCGCGCCCCGCCTCATCATGAGCGCTTCGGACCGCTTCATCGTCGCCGTCGCGGTCGCGGTGTTCCGCGACGGGCGGGTCCTCGCCATGCGCCGCGCCCCCGACAAGGACGCGGGCGCCGGGGCCTGGGAGGCGCTCTCCGGCCGGGTGCTGCCCGGCGAGCCGCCGCTCGCGGCCGCCTCGCGCGAAGCGCGCGAGGAGTGCGGCCTGGAGGTCGCGATCGACCCCCGCCCGATCGCCTCGTATCATGCGAAGCGCAACCGCGACGACATGGTCGTCGTCGTGTACCGGGGCACCTCCGAAGCGGGCGACGTCGTCCTCTCCGCCGAGCACGACGCGTTCGACTGGATGACCCTGGACGAGTTCTCGCGCGCCTGCCCCTTCCCGCAACTCGTCGAGGCGGTCCGCGTGGCCGCGGCGCTGGCGCCCCTCGGCCGCCCGCGCCTCGAGATCGTCTACTGCACGCAGTGCCGCTGGCTCCTGCGCGCCGCCTGGATGGCCCAGGAGCTTTTGACGACCTTCGAGGCGGAACTCAGCGAGGTGGCGCTACGGCCCGGGACGGGCGGCGTCTTCGAGGTGCGCCTCGGGGAGGACGTCCTCTGGTCCCGGCAGGCGCAGGGGCGCTTTCCCGAGCTCAAGGAGCTGAAGCAGCTCGTCCGCGACCGCGTCGCGCCCGGCAGGGACCTCGGCCACTCGGACAACAAGTGAAGGGACGCGTGGGAGGGCGGACGACCCGGGGTAGCTACGGAGCCTGCGATGGAGCAGCGACTCCGGTCCGCCGCCCGCGCTTGTAGAGGAGCCAGCCGAAGGCGAGCAGGACGACGCAGCCGCCCAGGATCTTCGCCTCGAACAGCCAGGGGTTCGAGCCGACGGGCGGCACGAGCGCGAGGACGATGGCGACCGCCGTGGTCAGGAAGCCGACGATGCCGACGAGGAGCGTCCCGGCGCGACCGCCCGGGACGGGGATGGTTCCCTCCGGGGCGCGACCCGATCCTCCCAGCCTCATGAGGGCGGCGAACAGGTACAGGTAGGGAATGAAATAGACGACGATGGTGAAGTCCGCCAGGAACAGATAGGCCTGCTCCACATCGAAGCCGATGAAACCGACCAGAATCAGGAGGCTCGAGATCGCGCCGGTCACCAGGAGAGCGACGTGCGGCGTGGCGTAGCGCGGGTGCAGGCGGCCGAAGGTCGGCGGCAGGTAGCGGTCGATACCGGCGCAGAACGGGATGCGCGAGCAGCCGGCGAGCCAGGCGCTGCAGCCGCCGACGCCTCCGAGCGCGATGAGCAGCGCCATGATCCCCGCCAGGAAGCCGAACCCCATCTTCTGCTGCACCGCCGCGATGGCGGCGGCGACGCCGTCCAGGAGCCCGATGTTCTGCTGGGGAAGGGCGACGAGGAGCGCGGCCGTGCCCAGCACGTAGATCAGCGTGATGATGACGCCGGAGATCAGGATGGCCCGCGGCAGGTTCTTGCGCGGCTCGATGATCTCCTCCCCCATCAGCGCCCCGAGATCGAGGCCCGAGAAGCCGAAGCAGATCGCCGAGAAGAACGAGACCGTTCCGAAGCTGAAGACGGGGAGAAGCGCGGCCGCGCGGAACGGCGTGGCCGCACCGAACTTGAAGAGGGCGAATCCGCCGAGCGCGATCAGGATCGTCGCGGGGAGCCACGTTCCATACGCCCCGAGATTGTTGAGCCAGCGCGCGTGCCGGAGGCCGAGCACGTTGAACCACACCACGACCCAGAAGATCGCGAGCGACATCGCCGCCATGAAGGGCGGGCTGGCCGCTAGCCCCTGGTGCTTCTCCCCCAGCATGAAGACCAGGTTGCCGACCGTGAAGATCAGAAGGTGCGGGAAGTAAACCAAATTGTTGGTCCACAGACACCAGCCGGAGATGAACCCGTGGTCGTCACCGAAGGCGTGCTTCGTCCAGGCGTAGATGCCGCCCTCCTCCGGGTAGCGCGTCGTGAGGTCGATCACCGCCAGCCCCGAGGGCACGAAGAAGCAGAGGAAGGCGAGAAGCCACAGCGGAAGGGCCGCCCAGCCGTAGCCGCCGGCGGACGTCAGCCACCAGCGCAGGCCGACGATGGCGACGACGTTGAGGAGGACGAGATCCCAGAGCCCGAGCTCGCGCCTCAGGCCGGTCGACGACGCATTGGATGCGGGCCCGTCCGCGGCCATGCCGGCCGCCTACATCATCGCCGCGGGCGGCGCCGGCTCGTCGGCGCGGCCGGCGTTGTCGAGCGGCACCTTGACGAGCAGGTAGACGATCAGTGCCGCGACCAGGAGGCCGGCCACATAGGATGGATTCTCGAAGACCCCGGGGATCGGAATGCTGAAGAAGTTGCAGGTGGCCGTCCCCAGGCCGACGAGGGCTTCTCCCGCGATCAGACCCGAGGCGGCCAGCACGCCGACGTTCTCGACCCGGATTTTCTGCGCGGCGTTCAGGCGCCGGCGGTCACGGAGGCGATCGACGACCCAGCGGATCACGCCTCCGACGAAGATGGCCGAGGTCGTGGCCAGCGGCAGGTACATGCCGATCGCCACGAGCATCGGACTCTTGACCTTCACCATGATCATGGCCGCGCCCAGCATGATGCCGATGACGATCAGGGGCCAGGCCATCTCCCGGCCCACGATCCCCTGGGCCAGGGCGGCCATCAGACCGGCTTGGGGAGCCGACAACTGTCGATCGCCGAAACCGGTACCACCGGCGTTGATATTGCCCTGGTGAAGAACCAGGAGCGGAAAGTACATGACCAGGCTGGCGCACAAGACCGCGATGAGTTCGACGATCTGGATCGTCCTCGGCGTTCCGCCGAGGATGTAGCCGACCTTGAAGTCCTGGAGAAGCTCCCCCGCAACGGCCGACGAGACGCAGACCACGGCGGCGACGCCGAGCACGGCGGCAACACCCTTCATGCCCGAAACGCCCATGCTCACCATCAGCAGAGCGGCGATCACCAGGGTCGACAGCGTCAGGCCGGAGATCGGATTGTTGGACGACCCGATGAGCCCGACGAGGTAGCCCGAGACGGTGGCGAAGAAGAACCCAGCCAGAAGCATCACGATCGCCGCGACGATCGCCCCCATCACCAGGCTGGTCATGTAGATATAGAGAGCGGTCATCAGGACGAAGAAGACGGCAATCAGAAGGAAGATCGTCCTGGAGCTCATGTAGCGCTCCGTGCGGATGACCGCGGTCTTCCCCGCGGCGCCACCGCCGCGAAGCTCCGAGAACGCCTTGGCCAGGCCTCCGAAGATGCTCTTGCGTCGCATGAACAATGTGTACGCTGTGCCGACCAGCATGCCGCCGACCGCGATCGGGCGGACGATGAACCGCCAGACGGCCGTGATCGTCCCGCCCCAGGCTTCCGTGTTGGTTCCCGCGGGGAGGATGGAATTGAGCTCCGGTCCGAGCAGATAGATGATCATGGGCACCAGGAGACCCCAGGCGATCACACCGCCGGAGAAATTGAGGGCGGCCAGCTCCGGACCAATGATGTATCCCACGCCGAAATAAGCCGGTGAGATGCTCGGGGCGGCGAAGTTCGTGATACCACCCGTGCCCACGGCCGGCGCCGAGGCACTCGCGCCCAGCTTGATCTTGCTGCTCCCGATCGCACCCATGTTGATCGGGATGTCCTTGTCGATCGCGACCAGGCGGAAGGTACTCAGCAGAAAGGCGCCGGCCCCGAACGCCATGCTGTTGAAGAGATGCCTGGCGGCCTCGGCGCCCCTCTGCCCCGCCTTGTGGATCTCGCCGGCAGCCACGGATTCGGGAAACGGCAGCTCGCGGTCCTCGACCATGCCGCGACGGATGAGCGAGCAGAAGAGGACACCCAGCACCGACCCGACGATCATCAGTGCCGTCGATTTCCAGTAGGCGTCGGCAAAGCCGAATGACGGCCAGACTCCCGCAATGAAGAAGGCGGGCAGGGTGAAGATTGCGCCGGCGGCCACCGATTCGCCGACGGATCCGGCGGTGCGCGCGATGTTCTCTTCGAGAATCGAGCCGCGCCGGATTCGCAGGATCGCCATGCTGATGACGGCCGCCGGATAGGTCGCGGCGATCGTCTGGCCGGCACGCAGGCCGAGGTAGGCGTTGGCCGCGCCGAGGACCACCGTCATGACCAGCCCCAGCAGCACCGCCCGAAGGGTGAACTCCTTCATCTCCGCCGACGGCGGCACGAACGGCTTGTATCCCGACTGGTTGGATGAACTGGAAGACCGGGGGTTGCTCATGCGCGATGGGCCCTCCGAGTCGTGCAGGTCGCGCGACTCTACATCGGGCCGCGCGAGGGTGTCAACGAAGTTCGACCTCCTCGTCGGCTATACTTACCGCTCTTTCAGGAGCCGCCGGGAGGTCCCCGCGAGCCACGGCCGGATGGAGCAGCCCACGACAACCATCGCTCGATCCCTGAAATGCGCTCTGGTGATATCCCTGGTCCTCGCGAGCTGCCGGGGTAATGGAACAGGAACGATGCCGCCTTCGAAGAACACCGACGCGCGCCCCTACCTTCTCGAGACGGTCGGCGAATTCGCGCTGTCGCGTCTGTACGCCGACGGGTTCGATGAGCTGTCGCAGAAGGACCGCGTGCTCGCTTTCTACCTGTACCGGGCGGCCCTCGCCGGGCGCGACATTTTCTACGACCAGATGGGCCGGGACGTCCTGGAGATCCGCGATCTCCTCGAGGAAATCCTCACGCACCCGCAGAAGCTCGACCCGGGGTTTCGCGATCGCCTCCTGCTCTACCTCAAGCTCTTCTGGATCAACAACGGCAACCACAACGATAGGACGCGGCAGAAATTCGTGCCGGAATTCACCTTCGAGGAGCTCCGAGCCGCCGCCCTGGCGGCGGAGCAGGACGGCGCGCACATCAGGCTGGCGTTCCGCGAGACGCTGTCCCAGAAATTCGAGCGGCTGAAGTCTTCGATCTTCGACCCGAACGTCGATCCGCTTTCCACCTGCAAGACGCCGCCGCCGGGCCAGGACATCCTGACCTGCAGCAGCGTGAACTTCCAGGACGGCGTCAGCCTGGCCGACCTGAAGGGGTTCCGCGAGTCGCACCCGCTGAACTCGCGCCTGGTCAAGAAGGGCGGCACGGTGGTGGAGGAGATGTACCGTGCCGGGCGCCGGGACGTGTCGCCGGGACGCTACGCCAAGGAGCTCAAAGTCATGATCGGTTTCCTCGAGAAGGCGCGCGCCGACGCCGACGAAAAGCAGAGCGCGACTCTCGGCCACCTGATCGATTACTTCGCGACCGGCGATCCGGAGGCGTTCCGCGCCTACGACATCGCCTGGGTGCAGCACGAGACCCCCGTGGACGCCATCCTGGGATTCATCGAGACGTACAAGGACCCGCGCGGGCAGAAAGGGGCCTACGAAGGGATCGTCCACTTCGTGAACCCGCGCATGACCCGGCTGCAGAAGGATCTCGCGTCCCTGGCACAGTACTTCGAGGACCGTGCCCCCTGGGACGAGGTGTACAAGCGCAAGGGGTTCACCATCCCGATCGCCAACGCTGTCAATGTCCTGCACGCCGTGGGCGACGCCGGCCCGATGCCCCCGGTCGGGGTGAATCTCCCGAACGAAGAGGACATTCGCGAGCGCTACGGCAACAAGAGTGTGTCGCTGGTCAACGTCATGGACGCCCACAATCGGGCGTCCCATGCCCTGGTCGTCGAGGAGTTCTTCCTGCCGGAGGACCGCCCGCTGCAGACGAAATACGGCGCCACGGTCGACCTGTTGCAGACAACGATGCACGAGGTTCTCGGCCACGCCTCCGGCAAGGTCAGTGACGCGCTCAAAGGCGACCCGCGCGAGCACCTGCGCGAGTATTACTCGGCGCTCGAGGAGGCGCGGGCCGAGCTCACCGCCCTCTACAACTTCTTCGACCCGAAGCTGGTCGAGATCGGCGCCCTGCCGTCGCCCGAAGCGGCCGAAGCGGCCTACAGGGAGTACGCCACCAACGACCTGTATCTGCTCCGGCGCGTCCGCAAGGGAGACGTCCTGGAGGACGACCACATGCGCGCCACGCATCTCATCGTCTCGTACCTGCGCGGCACGACGGCGGCGATCGAGACCGTCAAGCGCGACGGCAAGACCTACTTCCGCGTCACCGACATCGCCGCGATGCGGAGAGGTGTGGCCGAGCTCCTGAAGACCCTGCAGCGCATCAAGGGAGAGGGCGATTACGACGCCGCCCGCGCCCTGACGGAGCGCTACGCCGTCCGCATCGATCCGGCCCTGCGCGACGAGGTCGTCGCCCGGGCGGAGCGGGCCTCGATCGCGTCGTACGTCGCCTACGTCATGCCGGACGTGGTGCCCATCCGGGACGCCGCGGGTGACGTGCAGGACGCCCGCGTCGAGTACACCTCCGACTTCGCGACCCAAATGCTCAAGTACTCCGGGAAGCTCCCGCTGGAGCAGCCTCTCTCTTCTTCCTCGCCGGCCGGAAAACCGCTCTAGAGGCCTGACCGGAAAGGTCGCGCGGCGCGGTGTTCACGCCTCGACATTCCGCTTAGCTCAATGGCCGAGTGGCGCGCGGCAACCTATATTGGCGATGGCCGGTCCCGACCGCACCGTGAGGAGCGTCATGAAGTCGACTCCGTTCCTGAGGCGCCCGTGTCCAAGGCTCGCCACCGCTCTCGTGGCGGCGGGTCTGGCCGTCCTCCTGTCCGGGTGCCTCGCCTTCCGGCGCTACGACATGACGCGCATCCACCAGGACGCCGCCGCCATGCCACGCAACCCGGTCATCGTCATCCACGGCTTCATCGGCAGCAAAATGATGAACCGGCACACCCAGAAGTCGGTGTGGGGCCGTGTGATGAACGCGATCCTTCACGGCAAGCCGGACGACCTGTCGCTGCCGATCGATCGCCTGCCCCTCAGCGAGAACCGCGACGATCTGGTACCGTACGCCATCTGCGAGTCGATCCTCGGGGTGAAGTTCTACGGGGCGATCCTGCAGGCCTTGCGCGAGGTGGGTGGGTACCAGCTGGGGGATATCAACAACCCGAAGCCGGGTGACACCGCCTTCATCTACTACTACGACTGGCGCCGCGACAACACCGAGTCGGCCATCAACCTGGGACGGGCGATCCGCAAGATCAAGGCGCGCCTCAAGGCGCCCGACCTGCGCTTCGACATCGTGGCTCACAGCATGGGCGGATTTTTGGCCGAATATTATTTGAAGTTCGGAATGGTCGACGTGCTGGACCACCCGGATACGGCACCGGTGACCTACGCCGGCGCTTCGGACATCGGCCGCATCGTGACCATCGGCACGCCACAGCGCGGCACCATGTCGGCCTTCCGCATCCTGAACAACGGCTTCGCGCGCACCATGTCGCCACGCGAGATCTTCAGCATGCCGTCGGTCTATCAGCTCTTGCCGGACGATCCGACCGGTCACTTCCTTGACATGGAGGGGAACCCGTTGACGGTGGATCTTTACGACGCGCGGACCTGGGTGGTCAACCGCTGGTCGATCTGGAGCCCGCGCCATTCCGAGAGCGCCGGTTCGCCTGCGCCGCAGGCCGAGCGCTTCCTGCAGGCCGCGCTCGACCGCGCCCGCGCCTTCCACGTTGCACTCCGCAGGAACACCCAGGGCACCGTGCCGCCGGTGCCGGTCCACCTGTTCGGCTCCGATTGCGTTCCGACCCTGGACCGCGTGGTCCTGAACCCGACGGCCGAAGGGACCGAGATCCTGTTCAACGACGGGACCTCACCGTATCGTAACGCGCGGGAGCTGGAGAAGCTGATGCTTGCCCCCGGCGACGGGACGGTGACGGCCGATTCCCTGGTCGGGCTCGCGTCGGCGCCGCCCCCATCGTCGACGGCGTCGACGTTCTTCTTCTGCGCCACCCACGGGCTCTTGCCGGCCAACCGGGGCTTCCAGGACAACCTCTTCTACGTTCTTCTGGGCAACGCCGCGCGCAAGGCGTCGGTGCTCCCCGCCGTCCAGGGCGGCTGACGCTTCCGGTTTGCCCCGGGAGTCTCACGGGTTCTACGCCGCGGGCGGGCAGGGTCCGTCGGAACCCGAACCAGTTCAAATTCGCAATGACGGAATGGAAACCGCGCCGTTCAGGCGCGCGGCGCGGAAGACGAAGCGGTCGCCGCGGCCACGGCCACGGACGACGCGCGTGCGGAGATCTTCAGGATCAGCTTGAAGAGAAGCGACAGCGCCAGGGCGCCGATGCCCAGACCGAACATCACGCACAGGAAAATGACTGCGAACAGGAAGAACATGTCCATAAGAGCGTCATCCCTTCCGCGAAAACCGGGGGTGGCGTCCGCCGCCACCCCCTCGTTCGTATCTCTCGCGACGCGCGCGCAAGGCTAATATAGGCGCCCGCGTTCGTCAAGCAAGTCGCGCCTTTCGTGATCAGTTCGACGTATCATCCACGGGCTGCCCGGGAGTCGCATCGTCGATCGTGCCGCCGAGACGGGTCAGATTCCGCTCGGCGAAGCCCGACCCGCCCGCCTGCACGGCCTTGGCGTACGCCTCTTTCGCCTTGTCGGTCTGACCGGTGCGTTCATACGCCATGCCCAGGTTATTCTGGAAGTAGCCGACTTCGGGATGGTGTCGCACCGCCTCCTCCAGGAACGGCACGGCCTCGGCGAAGCGACTTTTCCGGATGAGCGTGTATCCGAGGTTGTTCAGGGCGTAGGCGTTCGCGGGGTCCTTCTCGACGGCGATCTTGAAGGACTCGATCGCCTCGTCCTCGCGGCCGAGATTCAGGAGAGCGCGTCCGCGCACGTTGTGCACCTGGGAGCTCTCGGGATCGATCGCAAACGCTTCGTCGGCTGACGAGAGCGCCTGCTCGAAGCGACCGGCGTCGTTCAGGACGCGGCCGAGATTGACGCGCGCCTTCACCGAGCGCGGATCGAGCGACGCGGCCGAGGTCAACGACGCGATCGCCTCGTCCCGCTTTCCTTCCTTCCAGAGAGAAATTCCCAGGAGATACGACGCGTAGAAACGGTCCGGGTGCTGCCGCACTTCGGCCTCGAGGTAGCGCGAGGCCGAGGTGAAATCGCCGTCCTTGAAGAACGCTTCCCCCTTGTCGTAGTACGTCTCACCTTTCTGGAGCACCAGGCTCTCCGTGATCGAGCCGGGTACTGTACCCTCCGTCCCGGGGATCGGGACAGGACCGACCGTCGCGTTCTGCGCGCCGGCCGTCGGCTGCCCCGGTACGCCCTGTGTCGAGGCGGGACTGGTGACCCCGCCCGCCTCCTCCGGTCCGAGCTTCGCCGGAACGAGGCCCGACGCGGTGCGGCCCTCCTCCACACCGATCCAGACCACCCCCGCGGCCGCGACGACGATCGCCGCGCCGCAACAACTCGCGATCAACTTTCCCGTTCTGCTCATGCCCATGGTTGGTTCCTCCTCGCCGGCATCGCATTGCGAGAGAAATGCCAGGCGAGAACGGGCACCGGTCGGTTCGCGGCAACAGGCTCAGGCGAAGGCGTTTGGCGCTGCACCCGCCGGGGCACATGGCGAAGGCCGTCGACCGGACGGGCGCGAACAACGTGTCGGACGGACCACGCAGCGCGGCCCGGCGTACACGCGGCGTGGCGGCGCGGACACGCGACGGCACGATCGGCCACCGGCACGCCCGAGGCCGCTCAGGCAAAGAGGACCAGTTCTCATTCGGTGGGGAGAGCGATGCCGAGGGCCTTGAGCTTCTTGTAGAGGTGGCTGCGTTCCAGCCCGAGTTCACGCGCCGTCCTGGCCATCTGCCAGCGGTTTCGTTCGAGCGCTTCCTTCAGCGCGGTGCGCTCCGCGTCCTCGAGGATCTTCCTGAGCGTCGGCTTCGTGTCGGCGGCGGCCCGCAGCGGCGCGGGTGGGGCCGTGGAGGGCCCGGACGACGGCGCCGGTGCCGGCAGGACGGCGCGCGCTTCCCCGTCCGTAATCGTCTCTCCCGCGGCGCACAGCGCCAGGCGCTCGATCAGGTTCCTGAGCTCGCGCACGTTGCCCGGATAGTCGTAAGAGACCAGCAGGCGCAGCGACTCTTCCGAGAACGATCGGGCGCGTGTCGCCCCCTCGCGCCGGGTCAGATCCAGGAAGTGGGCGGCCAGGGCCGGAAGATCGTCGCGTCTTGAGCGCAGGGGCGGCACGACGATCGGTAGAACGGCCAGGCGGTAGTAGAGGTCCTGGCGGAACGACCCCGCCGCCATGGCGGCGCTCAGGTCGCGGTTGGTGGCGGCGATGACGCGGGCGTCGACCCGGAAAGGCTGGTCGCCACCGAGGCGCTCGATGGTCATCGTGTCGAGGACACGCAGGAGCTTGGCCTGGAGCGGAGGCGGGATCTCGCCGATCTCGTCCAGGAACAGGGTCCCGCCATGCGCTCTCTCGAATCGACCGACCTGACGCGCCAGGGCGCCGGTGAATGCCCCCTTCTCGTGTCCGAACAACTCGCTCTCGAACAGGTCGACCGGCAGGGCGGCGCAGTTCACCGCCACGAACGGGCCTTCGCGGCGCGCCGAGCCCTCGTGGACCGCGCGCGCCACCAGCTCCTTGCCGGTCCCGTTCTCTCCGGTGATCAGGACCGGGCTCTGGCTTCCCGCGGCCCGCGCGATCTCGCGCCGCAGCGCCTCCATCGCCTGCGACTCCCCCACCAGCGGATTGCGGGCGGCGAGCGCCCCGCGCAGCTCGCGGTTCTCACGTTTCAGCAGTCCGAGGGCCAGGGCGTTGCGCACGCTCAGCATCAATCGATCCGGGTCGGGAGGCTTCTCGATGAAGTCGTGGGCGCCCTGCTTGACCGCCTGCACGGCTTTCTCAATGCTGCCGTGCCCGGTGAGAACGATCACCGGCGCGTCCAGGCCGAGCGTTTTCATCTCCTGAAGGACGGAGAAGCCGTCGCGTTTCGGCATTTTGAGATCGATCACGACCAGATCGACGTCCTCGCGACGCAGAAGGGCGAGCGCATCCTCGCCGTCGGCCGCCTGCAGCGCCCGGTGTCCCTCCAGCTCGAACAGGCGTTGCACGGAGGCGCGAATGTTCTTCTCGTCATCCGCGATCAGGACGGTCGCCACGCTTCCTCCTCCGATGCGGGCGCGCCCGCGGCGCGCCCCGTGGGACCGGCGGCGGTCTCCCCCGCCCACGGCAAGAGGATGCGGATCTCGGCCCCCCCTTCCGGGTGGTTCGCCGCCTCGATCCGGCCTCCGTGGTCCAGGACGATCCGCCGCGCGATGGCCAGTCCCAGCCCGCTGCCGCCGGGGCGCGTCGAGACGTACGGCTCGAACAGCCGGCGCAAAACCTCATCGGTCATTCCGGGACCGGTGTCCCGCACGCGCAGCTCCGCGCCGTCCTTCTGGGCGCGCGTGCTCACGGTGACGCCGCCGCCCGCCGTCCCCATCGCCTGCAAGGAGTTCACCAGCAGATTGTTGATCACCTCGCTCATCCGATCGGGGTCGATCAGCACAGGCGGCAGGCCGGGATGCAGGTCGGCCTCGATCCGCGCCTGGGCGCTGTTCTCCGCGTAGAGGCACAGCACCCCGCGAACGAGGGTGTTCAAGTCGGACGGGCGCGGCCGCGGCAGCGGCAACCGTCCGAAGCGGGAGAAGTCCTCCAGGATGTCGCGCATCCTCTGGATCTCCTCCTGGATCGTCCGCACTCCCTCGTCGAAGGCCGCGTCGAACTCCTGCGGCCTCTTCTGGCGCGTCCTGACCAATCCCTCGAGCGTCAGGGCGATCGGCGACAGGGGGTTCTTGATCTCGTGAGCCACGCGCCGCGCGACCTCCTCCGCCGCCGCCAGGCGCTCCGTCTGGCGCAGGCGTTCGCGGCTTTCGGCGAGGCTTCTAGCCATCCGGTTGAAGGCCGCGACGAGGGCACCGACTTCATCCGTGCCCTCGGGGACATCCACGGGGTCGTAGCGCTCCTGCGCGATCCGCTCCGACATCTGTTCCAGCCGCCGCAGCGGAACGGTCACGCCGCGCGTCAGCGCGAAACCGATCACGAAGGAGCCGAACGCGCCCGCCGCGACCACGGCAAGAGCAAGAAGCGTCAGGGACGATGACAGCCGCAGCAGCCTTTCCTGCGACACCGCGGCCACGAGCGTGCCGACGGCGCTGCCTGTCTGGTCGCGCAGGCCGATCATCCGGTACGTGTGAGGAATGCCCCGGACGAGGTACTCGCCGCGGCTCGTTCCGGGGTTGCCCCAGCCGGGTGGGACCGGGAGCGGATTGCCGGGGTCGCCCGCGGTCAGGATGGCTCCGTCGCGATCCAGGAGGAGAGCCTGCACGGTCCCCCCGGGTGACAGCCGCCTCAGGAAGGTCGAATCGATGAACCTGCCGCCGACGAGATGGAGCGTGGTGCCCGGGAGCTCGACCGTCCGCCGTGACTGCAACGTGAGGACCCGGCCGATTCCCGGGGTGATGTTCTCCTCGATGAAGGACGACGACACTTCGGGGAGAAG
>WNEQ01001422.1_pt1 | contig 15047 bp, 18 predicted proteins | sample 5399971 | NCBI WGS metagenome assembly WNEQ01 (sample SAMN13153330, study PRJNA577476) | soil metagenome | isolation source: 20 cm grassland meadow soil 2 days after 1st rain plot 5 | place: USA:California | collected 2015-09-18
GTCCTCACCGAGGCGCACACCCCGCGGGTTGCCAAGATCACGGAAGGCATCGTCGCTGAAGAACGCGCGGCTGGCTTGGCGACCTTCCCGTTCCCTCACATCGACGCCGCCAAGCGGTTACGGGAAATGCTACGGGACGAGGACGAGTCGTATCAGAAAGCGCTGGCACAGTTGAGAACGTTCGGAGGTGGCGGGAAATGACATACCTTCCGTCTAACAAGCCGTTTCACCTGACGCCGGCCCTCGCTCTCTTTGGTCACTCGGTCCGTCGCAGGTGAACGGCCCCGTTAAGGTACTAGCGGACGCAGCGAACATGGCGACGCGCGCGGCTGACGATGAGTCGATTCGGAGCTTCCTGCTTTCGGAGGTCTTGCGGTTCGTCGAGCGCGCTCGCAGTTGCCCCGGTGTGAGACGAATTGCTCTCGTCGGGTCATTGGTCAGAGACAAGCATGATCCGAAAGATGCCGACGTGCTGGTCACGGTAGATGACGATGCCGACCTTGCCTCTCTCGCGACTGCTGGTCGGGGACTCAAGGGCAGAGCCCAGAGTCGGAACAAGGGCGCCGATGTCTTCCTCGCCGATCCGTCTGGCACGTACATCGGCCGTATCTGCCATTGGCGTGAGTGTCGACCCGGAGTACGGCTGGCCTGTGACGCTCGTCACTGTGGACGCCGGCCCTTTTTGCACGACGACCTGGACGTGGTGACGCTCGACCGTGGTTTGGTCGAGGCCCCGCCGTTGGAACTTTGGCCGACGATTGTGCCTCGTGCTCCACTTCCCGGGGACGTCAAGACCGAGCTTGTTCAGCCACTGGCGGAAAGCTCCGCACGCACTGATGCGCATGGTGGCTGACCAGCGCGTCAACCGAACCCGTGCAAAGCGGGCGTAAGCCCGATTTGCGCGCTGGCTCACGATTCCGCCGTGGCCGTTGCTGCGGGCAGGCGACGAGGTGGTCCAGTAGGCGCGGAGGATCGACACGGCGGCCGCGCCATCCCAAGCGATGCGCCAAGCGCCCGGCGCTGCGCTTGTCACGGCGCTTGGAACGGTCACGCGGCCGAAGAACCTGGCGGTGGCGCTACGCGCCCTCCCGATTTGACTTCTCTGGCGCCCCTCTGGTTTTGGGTGAGAGAGGCGGCCAGAGAAGCTGCTCATCGCTGGTCTGGCTGCGCGGCGGATCTGGACGCTGGCGGCGGCTCCGCTGTCGCCGGGTCGGCCGAGTGACTTTGAGGGGACGCTGGGCTTGCCCCGGCAGGTTCACGCGGCTCTAGGCGCGAGTAACGATTCTGACAATTTTCTGACAAAACGTCGGTAGATGACCCTCTCCCAGGCCTCGCTGGACACGGCGCCCGCTCGCTAACCTCGCGTGCGGTATACCGTGGGATACCAGCCGATCAGCCGCAATAGATTTCCCAAGCTGGACGTCGCCGGTTCGAATCCGGTCGGCTGTTCCAATTCTTCGAGACGTTACGGGGAGACCCGTAACCGCTTCGCTGCGTCGAGTGACCATCCAGTGACCACGGCCACCCTCACAGCCCCTCGTCCGCCAGCCTTTTCGGCACCATGATGGGTGCGCTATGCGAGGGCCCATGCGGGGCGACGCTCGCCGCATCGGGCCCAACTGCTCCTGTCGGGATCGATCTCGTTGGCCGCGCGGCAACTTGGTGCAGATCCTGGAGGGCATCAAGCCGGGAGAGAAAGTCGTCACCGACGGGAGCTTCTTCCTGCGAGGTGAGGCAAGCCGGACGCGTTCCAGCGGCGGTTAGGAGGCCGAATCCTTGACGCGAGTTTCGGCGTCTCTATGGCGTCTCTATACTGAAGAAGGACAGGATGCTATGAGTTGGCGAGGGGTCGTTGTCGTGCTGATCTTGATCGGGTCGGTCCTTTTCGGCCCGATCGCAATGTCGGATGCAGGCTGTTCTCTGATGGGGGCGATCTGCGACGGCCCTTGCGGGATGTCCTGCGCCGTCTTCTCGCCCACCATGTCGCTCGCACCGATCTCGAGCGTGGCCCTGGACACCATTTCTGATGTCCATCGTCATGCGAACGTATTTGCAGGGCGCGAGCTCCCCCCACGATCTCCGTTCCTTTCCGCGTAGTCGCTCTATAACTTCTTCGAAAAACTGATCGTTTACCGCGGCTCATCTCTGTCCTGTGAGGACAGATCGGGCTCAGTCCCGCTGCCGCGAAGGGGGTTCCATGTACAGGCTTATGCTCTTGCTCGTCGGCGTTTCAGCTGCGCTTGCCGCGTCCGTCGGTAGCGGATACGCGTCACCAGCCGTCCTTGACGTTCTCAGCGCCGCTGCGGCCCAGTCGTTTCTTGATGTGGCCGTGATGCTGAACTCGTCGCGGCTTTTGGTGGGGCGCGGACGGGCAGGCGACGCGCGCTGACGAATCCTGCTCCATCACGCGTGGGAGCGTCGCTTGATCAAGCTGTAGGGACGAGGGGCGCGTCACGAGGAATCGGTCGCCCGCCTGAAGTCCGGTCCAGCGAGCAGCCGCCTCAGCGCCGGCACGAGATCACGCGGCTTGCGTCGAGCGTGGTGAGGGCCTCCACCCTGGTCCGCGCGACCTCATGAACCTGTTCGACGCGCTCGCGCGCGAACAGCAGGCTTTCCGGATCAACGTAGCCCGCCTGCATGAAGCCGCGCGTTTTCTTGGCGCACCGGCAAGGGTTCGACCGATTCACAAGCCCGCAGCGGTCGTTCATGAAGCTGTGCAGGTCTCGGCGCGCACGGGTGAGTCGCTGGCGGAAGTTCTCGCGACTGATCTCAAGCAGCTCCGCCCCGACGGCATCGGTTACGTCGAGAATCTCGCCCAGGATGTAGATCAGGCGTTGTTCTCGATCGAGGCAGAGCAGCATGCCGGAGGTGCACGATAGCCGAGCCTCATCCACGAGCAGGCGCAGATCGACCGGCACGCTGCGTTGATCGGGCAGATCCAGGTCGGGCGTGCGGTCAAGCGCGTGCGCATAGCAGTTGAAGCTCATCCTCGCTGGCTCAAGCCGCCCCCGCTTCGTGTTGAGCAGGTGGTTGACGGCGATGCGGTAGAGCCACGTGCGAAAGCTGCTGCGCCCCTCGAACGAGGACAATGCCGTGACTGCCTTGACGAGGATCTCCTGCGTCGCGTCCTCGGCATCCTGCGGGTGATACAGCATGCGGAGGGCGATGTTGTAAATCCAGGCCTGATGGCGCCCGACGAGCTCCTCGAGCGCCTCGCGGTCACCGGACTTGGCGCGGAGGACGAGGACTCGATCCTCGGGGTCCGTGGCGGGATTCTCCGCAAAGGGATTGCCACTACCCATGACGGGGTCTCCGGTCACTCAATCGCCTGGTCGTCGATCAACAAGGCCCCCGACATAGCGGGCCGTGTAGACCAGCCGGTCGCTCTCGTAAATGGTCTCTTCGCCCGAGAAGTTGGCCACGGTGCCTTCGTGCGCGTTCCGGTAGGTGGACCCGCCCTCCGAGAACTCATCGGGACCACGAACCGGGAACGCTGCCGGCGCCTCCCGCAGGGCCCGCTGCAAGAACGTGTACACCCGCTCGGGGTCGGCGCTCGCGCCTTCGACCCATCCGTAGTAGACGGCCATCCAGACGGGCCGTTCGTCGAGGAACACGACTTCCCTTCCGCCATAAGGTTCCCCGCCGAAGTAGTTGTCGTGGAATCTCCATTTGCCCTGCTCAAGGACGATGGTCGTCGAGTGATCGGCTTCCTGGACCTTGACGGCAGTACCGCCGGCCGCGTAGCCACGCCGACTGGCATCCAGCAAGAACCGTAGAAGGGCTGCCTCATCCATGCCGTGTCCTCCTCTTCTTCACTCTCTTGGACACGTCACTTCCGGGAGTGTGACAACCCTGGGCGAGGCGCGACGCGCGGCGACGGGTACCTCCCGTGGCGACGCCGATTTTACGCGCGGATCGCGACCGGCGCAGGGCGCGGCCTCCTCATCGTCCAGACCACCACGAGGCCGGACATGAGCGTGAGCGCCGCGACCAGGTGGATCGCCGCCGCCAGCCCGACGAAGTCTGCGACGGCGCCGGAGACGAGCGCGCCGACGGCATAGCCGAGGTCGCGCCAGAATCGGTAGACGCCGAGGCTGGTTGCTCGCCACGTCGGGTGTGCATAGTCCGTAATTGCCGCCAGCAGCGTGGGATAGACCATCGCCGTGCCGAGTCCCTGGAGCGCGGCCCCGACCACCCACGATGCAAAGGCAGGGACAAGGACGGTCACCCAGATTCCAGCCGCCTGCACGATCATCCCGCCCGCGATCAACTCCTTGCGGCCGAAGCGGTCGGATAGGGGCCCCGTCGCGACCTGCAGAACGCCCCACACCATGGGATACACCGCTTTGATGATGCCGATGCTGGCGACGCCGAGCCCATAGCTGGCGAAGAACAGCGGATAGAGCCCCCAGGACATGCCGTCGTTGAGGTTATTGACGAGGCCCGCCTGGCAAGCCGCGAAGAGGCTCACGTTCCCTAGGGTGGTGACGTAGAAGACGTGGCCAAGCGATGGACGGAAGCTGCTCGTCGTCTGGGGTGCCGTGGCCGCTTCGAGATGCGCGTAGGGACGTGTCTCTCTCACGAACAGAATGGAGACAGCGAGGCCGATAACGGCAATGACAATCCCAAGATAGAAGGGCTGGGGGCGCAACGCGCTGTGCGCGGCGATGTAGCCCGTGACCCACGACATCACCCCCACGGCGAAGTAGCCCGCGAACTCGTTCAGCCCAAGGGCGAGGCCCCGGCGCTTTGGTCCAACCAGATCGACCTTCATGATGACGGTCATCGACCACGCCATCGCCTGATTGGCGCCGAGCAGCACGTTGGCAAGGTCGATCCACCACCACGCTGGTGCGTAGATGATCAGGAACGGTACGGGCAGAGCGAAGAGCCAGCCGACGACCAGGATCGGCTTGCGGCCGATGCGGTCCGACGCCCGGGCCGCGATCAGGTTGATCACCGCCTTCGTCACCCCGAAGCTCACGATGAACGACGTGATGGCCGTCTTCGAGCTGAGACCGAACTCTTGCTCGCCCAGGAGTGGCAGCACCGTCCGCTCCAGGCCTACCATCGCGCCGACGAAGGCGTTCAGGACGACGAGGAGCGCGAACTGCGGGAGGTTCTCCCGCAGTCCGAGCCGCAGTTCGCTCATTCCCCGCTGAGGTTGCGCCGCCGGTTCTCGGCGAAGGCCTCCGGCTGCGGCGGAAGGTCCGCCAGGACGAACTCGACGAACTCTGACTTCGAGGTAAGACGGAGCGCCGGATTGAAGCGGCGCTCGAAGCCGATCGTCGAGCCAGGCTTTCCGCTCAGCCCCTTGCCGCACGCCGCGCCACCGAAGTGCGCGGGAAAGACCTCGACATGATCGGGCAGCTTCAAGATTTTGCCGTGAAGACTCTCGTGGAGCTCCTCGGCGAACGCCGTCTCTGAGCCGGCGCCAATGAGGTCCGGGCGGCCGACGCCACCGGAGAAGAGGGTGTCGCCGGTTAGGACGAACCAGGGTTCCGGAGCCCGCGTCTTGTCGGTGACCACGATCGAGACGCTGTCGAGGGTATGCCCCGGCGTGTGGAGGATCGAGAGCGATACGTTGCCGAGCTCATGCCGCTCACCATCCCCGACGTCGACGTGAGGGAAGGCGACCGGTGCCGATTTGTGGAAGATCACCGGCGCGCCCGTTGCTTCTGAGAGGCGACGGGCGCCCGACAGGTGATCGGCTTGGACATGCGTCTCGAAGATATGGGTGATTCGCATGGACTTCTGGGCGGCCGCCTCGAGGTAGGGCTCGATCTCGAGCTGTGGATCCACCACAGCGCAGCAGGCTGCACCGCCTCAGCCGAACAGGTAGCTGGCGCAGCCGGTCTTCGGCGACAGAAAATGGCGAAAAATCATCGGGGCCTCCTTTCCGATTCTGGGCTTGTCATACACGAGGCTGTGCTATAGGGTCCAATACGAACTTTGGATCTTAAGCATAGGGAAAACCCGAAATGACGCTGCGGCAGCTCGAAGTCTTTCTCGCGGTCGCCCGGGAAAAGAGCTTCAGCCTGGCGGCGAAGAGAATCCACTCGTCGCAACCGACGCTCTCTGAACACATCAGCGAGCTCGAGAGCGAACTAGGGAAGCAGCTGTTCTTCCGCCAGGGTCGCCGCCGAGTCGTCACCGTGACCGAGGCTGGCCGTGTCTTCGAGCAATTTGCAGAGCGTGCCGTCTCCGCGGTCGAGGGCGCGCGCCAGGCGCTTGCTGACCTGGATGGCCTCGCTCACGGGTCGCTCTTGATTGGCGCCAGCACGACTCCGGGGCTATACGTGCTGCCTCGAATCGTTGCCGCGTTTCGGACCAAATACCCTGGTGTGGATGTGAAGCTCCAAATCGCTAATTCTCAGGCCATCGAGGGACGAGTCCGAGAACGTGAGCTGGATCTTGGGATCGTGGGCGGGCATTCCATCAGGCCGGGCCAGGAATGTCTAGCGGCCGGAATGCTCGATGAGCTCGTTCTGATCGTGCCGCCAGAGCACGCCTGGGCCAGACGTCGGGACATCGCCCCCGAGTCCCTCGCCGATGAACCGCTGCTCGTCCGGGAGGAAGGATCTGCGACCCGCAGCGTTACCGAACGCGCGCTGCAGGGCGCTGGCGTCAAGTTTCGAATGGCGATGGAGCTTGACCATCCCGAAGCGATCAAGCAGGGCGTGATGGCTGGGCTGGGAGTGGCGTTTGTTTCACTCTTCGCAGTGCGAGGGGAAACAGCGACCGGCCGGCTCCGCGCGCTCCGGCTTCGAGGCGTTCGTATTCAGCGACACTTTCACGTCATCCACCACGAAGCCCGGAGAGTCACCGCGAGCGCGCGCGCGTTTATGGAAGTACTCAAGCAGACCGCGCTGCCACAAAGAGACCAATCGACGTCGACCCGATGAGGGCCACTGACGACGCCGTACTGTTTGTCACGTCGGCCGTCGCCATCATCCGCGACGCACGAGCGCGCGTCCGCCCCGTCGCTGTCGCTGATTCTCGGCCACCGATCGCCGATCAAATAGCCGCGAGGAGTCTGGAGTCTACAGCGACACCACCTTGTCGGCTGCAGCCGTTTTCTCGGCGAAGATTTTCGGAGTGATGAACTGGGCATTCTTGCTCTTGAGATCCACATCGGTGACCCCACGGGCCACCGAGCACTTCCCTCAGACGAAGATCGGCACTCTCTGAGCGATCACTGAGGCCAGCATGTCCTTTAGTGGCGGCATCGCGACGGGCATGACCGCCCCCGCGACATCGTCCTTCATCAGGTAGGCGGCTTCGCCAGCGAGAAAGATCATTGGCTGGTGACCGGCTTCGACCGCGCCCAACGCGAAATTGAATGGCAGCCCCGCCCGCGTGGGATCGTCGCTGCCTGCGGTACCGACGTAGAGAATGGTGGCCATTGCTTTCCCCCTTTTCTACCGACTAGCCGCTCTTGCCGCCTGGTCCTCGGCAATCGTCTTCAGCGAATGCTGTTCCAGGGTGAGGACATGCTTGGCGATAACCCGATAAGTCCACTGGCCGGGGGCCGTCTCGCCGTTGAACTGCGCGTCTGTAAGGCCGATGAGTGAACCTATGAACCGCGCCCGTTCGGCAAGCCACTCGGCCACCAGGCGTTCCATCGGCGATGCCGTGTTCCGCGACTCGTAGCGCCCTTCGAGGACTTGCCCTGTATGGATCTTGTCGTGGTCGATGTCGTTGGTGATGAGCGTCCACACGTCCTTCCCTTGTGCGCACGGGTGCGACGATGACATCGCGAGTTCCCGATCCGATGCCTCGAGCAAGGCGTCCATGGTCCCCATCGTCTGCTCCATCAACTCACGGATCGCCTCCCGGACGGTTTCTGCCATATGGTCCTCCCCCTCGATCCGCCACCGGATAGATCTCCGACCGCTGACGCAGTGGTTTGCCGCAGATCGTAACACCGGCGACCTGCACGTGCTGAGGGCAGGAGGGCAGACGTGGTTAACGCCATCGAAGGCGAAGTAGCGCGACAGAAAATGCAACACTTGACCTTGCCCCTAGGGTTAAGGCCTATCCTGTCCACATGGAGCGGAACGGGCTGCTCATCGGCGCGGTAGCAGCGCGTAGCGGCTTGAGTCGCAAGGCGCTGCGGCTATACGAAGCGCGTGGCATTCTACCGGCGCCGCGTCGTGAGCCATCAGGCTACCGGCGCTATCCAGTCGATGTGCTGAAGCTGCTCACATTCGTCGGTCAAGCTCGTCGACTCGGCCTGACGCTCGCGGAGATCAAGCATATCGTTATGCTCCGCCGCTCGGGGTCTGCGCCATGCGCGCATCTCCGCGCACTGCTGGAGCAGAAAGCGGCCGACCTTGAAGGCCTGCTCGCCGGCGTGCGCAGCATCCTCGGCTCGTGGGGCACGAACGGGCGCCACGCAGCAATCTGTCCGAATATCGAAGCGAGAGGAGGTGACGGCCAATGGAAAGGATCTCGCTCTGTCCGGGGTGCACCGCCTGTCCGGAAGTCGTCATTGATGGCGACACGATCCGCATCGGCGAGGACGCGAATATCGCGACCCTGAAGAAGGACGAGTGGAACGTCCTCGTCGACCTGATCCAGTCGGGTCAGCTCGGACGGGTCTGATCGACGGCCTGGGTGCATCGACGGCCTGGGTGCTTGACATGGCGTTGGCCGCTCACTAGTCTGACCAGAGTGAACGGCCGGCGCCTATCGTCTTGGCTGCTCGTCGGTGTGGCGATCTTTGTCGTGCTCGGTCACATCTGCGCGGCTCCGTTTCACGCCCACGCCGGAGCGGTGACGACCCATAGTGAGGACCACCCCGAGAGCGGCAGTGACGAGGCCGCTCACGGCGGCTCCTGCGAGGCTCTTCGCGCCGACTCCGATGTCGAAGCGCCGGCCCTCCTCCCGACCGGCATCGTTCTGCCGGTCATCGGCGCCTTCGAGACTCTCCGTGCGCACCCAACGTCGGCACCGGCGCCGACGAACTCGCCCCCGCTCTTCCTGTTGCACGCCGCGCTGCTGATCTAAGCCCCTCTCCCACGACGCGTTCGCTTTTGGCCGTTGCCCGGCACCCGTCCGTATGTGTCGCGGCGTCGGTCCAGGTTCAAAAGTGATGGGGAGGGAGGGGCATGCTCAAACGCCTCGCTTTGGTCGTGTTCGTCGCGGCAGGTCTGCCCGCGCTGATCGCAGGATTGGCGGCCTTCGCCAGCCCCGGGCGAGTGGAAGCGGTGCCGGCCTTTGCGCGACAGTACGACCTTCAGTGCAATGCCTGCCACACTCGCCCGCCGAGACTGAACCGGTTCGGCGAGCAGTTCCACATGATGGGCTTCCAGATCCCGAGTGCTGCCCAGCCAGGTGGAATCGTGACCAGTGTCAGAGAGGACGGCGCGGTCAAGACACTAATCGACAGCCTTGCCCTTCGAGTCGAGGGCGGGCTCTTCGAGTACACGGCATCGCCTCGAGAGACCGAGACGAAATTCGCTCCACCTGACGAGATCACCCTGTTCGTCGCGCGACCTCTTCTGCCCGAGCTGAGCATCTTTGTGGAGATCGAAGGCGAGCCGAACGCGGTCGCGTTCGAGAACGGGCGCTACTTCACCAGGGGCCAGTTCGGTCTCGGCAAGGAGGCGTTCTTCATGCTCAACCTCGGGCGCCTCCTTGGTGCGCTCGGCGCCCCGACCATGGAAATGGGCGGTCAGACGATGGTCGGCACACACGGCGGTTTTTCGATGCACGGGCCGATGCTGATGGCCGGCAAGGTCGACCCGAACACGAACTTCTCCTACGCGACCAACCGCCAGCTCATCGCGCCGACCGAGCTCGAGGTCGCTCACGGCGCGGTCGAGCGCTTGCCGGTTGTCCCGTATGTGTTCGCCTCGAAGTTCTTCGGGCTCTTCAAGAATCGCGATGAGCGCGAGCCGCAGCTCGTTACCGATCAGGTCATGTACAACACGTCGGGCGCCCCGGGCGCCGACTTTCACGCGATGTTCAACGACGTCGTTCTCGGCCAGATCGGCTTCCTCCGGGAGAACGAGGGATTCAACACCTACGGGGCTGTACGCTTCGACCTCCTCGACCGTCGGGAGCTTACCTTCAACGTCTCCGCCCTCGTGAACTGGGGGTTCGGGGTCGTCCGAGCGCCCGATCCAGAGGACCACAACCAGCCAGGTGGCAATCGCCTCGACCGATTGCGATACGGCATCGCGGCCAACGTCAGATGGAAGCAACTCGACGTCTACGGCGCGGTGATCTGGGATCGGCTCTACGGCCTGCCCGGCGAGCTACGTGGGGGCTTCGACCGCTCCGCCACCGGTCTCACGATTCAAGCCGACTATCTCGTCCACGAGAAGGTCATGCTGTCGAGCCGCTTCGACCAGCTCTGGGCCGGCGGCCTCAAGGACGAGAAGCGTGACGGCTCAGTGCTGTCCTTGCAGGCGAAGTTCTATCCCTGGCAGAACATCGCCTTCTTCGTTCGCGACAGCGTGAACCTCCGGAGCTTCGTCGAGGACAGTCCTTTGCGGAACTGGCGCAATCAGGTGTTTATCGGCATCGACTGGGACTTCTGAGGAGAGGCCGACATGCGAGCCAAACTCTTCACATCGTTGGCGATCGGCGTGCTCGGGCTGCTCGTCGGTCTCTGGCTCGTTCGCCCGCCGGCCACTCGGGCGAATGGCGACAAGCACGACGAAAAGGGCGGGCATGCTCATGTGCCAGCGCCGCTCGAATACGCCGACGTCCACGTGCCGCTGAGCGTCTGGACGGACGCCGCCATGATCGCTCGCGGCAAGGAGATCTACACGACCCGCTGCGCGGTCTGCCATGGCGACCAGGGCGACGGCAAGGGGCCCGCCGGCGTCGCGCTACCCTTCAAACCCCCCGACTTTCGTGCCAAGGACGGCGTCGCGGAGATGCGCGACAACTACTGGTTCTGGCGCGTGAGCGAGGGTGGGCAAATCGAGCCATTCAAGGGTAAGGGCTCAGCCATGCCGCCATGGAAGGGGGAGCTCTCGGTCGACGATCGGTGGGCTGTGATGGCGTATCAGCACACGTTCTCCGAGCATCACGGACCGCACGTGCCCTGGGAGCACCCGGGAAGCGTCGCGATGGGCCGCGACATCTTTGCCATGGCGTGTGTCCCATGCCACGGCGTCGCCGGCAAGGGCGACGGCTCGGTGGGGCCCATGCTCGCCCCGCGGAGGGCCCCTCAACCGCGAGACTTCACCAGCGCGGAGTTCAAGTTCCGCTCCACGCCGTCAGGGCAGCTCCCGACAACCGCCGATCTGTTCCGCACGCTGACGGAGGGCGTGCGCAGCAGCGGCGGTCCGCTGACCATCGGCTTGCGTGGCCAGCGCATCATGCCGAGCTTCCGGCATATGCCCGTCGGACAGCGGCTCGAGGTCCTTGAGTACGTCAAGAGCCTGAACCGCGGCTTCAGGGAGCTGGGTGTGGTCAAGACCGTCACCGTGCCCGCGCCGCCCACCCTAACGCCGGAGCGGCTGACCCGCGGCAAGCAACTCTACGCCGATGCCGAGTGCATGGCCTGTCACGGTGAGCGGGGCCGCGGTGACGGGCCATCCGCGCCGACGCTCAAGGACAATCGTGACCTGCCGATCGCCGCGACGGATCTGACCCGGCCCGAGCGCTTCAAGAACGGCGCGCGGCCAGAGGACGTGTATCGGACACTCGTGACGGGGCTCGCCGGCACGCCGATGCCGTCGTACGCCGACTCGCTCGAGCTCGATCAGACATGGGACCTGGCGTACTACGTGCTGTCGCTGTCTCGTGGCGGACAAACGGCAGAGACGGGATCTCGATGAGCGGCAGAGATGCCGTGCCCAGGAGGATGACGTGACCAAGGCAATGTCCGTGATCGGGGCGTTCATCGTCGTCGCCGTTGTGAGCGCCGGCCACTCTGTTGCAGACGAGGGGCCGATTTCAGGCGCAGTGAAAGCGATTGACGCATCGGGCAAGACGCTGACGCTCCAGACGACGGCGAAGGGTAAGACGCGAGACGTGACCATCATCCTCAAACCCGAGTCAAAGATCGTTAAGTTCACGCGCCCGACCGAGCCCGGGAAGACGGGATTCGTCGCGCAGCCACTCGCGTTGTCCGACGTCAAGCCGGGCTGGATCGTGAGCGTCACGACAAGGCACGAGGGCGGCAACGAGGTCGCAGAGATCGTCACGGTTGTGTTGGAGAAGCCGCAGTGAATGTTTGCGGACCAGTTTTAGCGCTTTTTTGCGAAAAGATACTCGCCAGCCTCCCGGCGCCCAGGCGGCCACATCTCAGGTGTGACCCATGGCAGCCGTCGGCGCGATCTGCGGAGCCTACGGTCTACCTACGGCCAGAGATACCGCCTCCGCGTCACAGAATCGCGGAGGCAAGAGCCATGGAACAGGCGAGGGCCGCAGGCTTCAGCCACTCACCGCCAAGCGGACGATTCTACCGGCGTGAGTGGGATACGCTGACGCGCTCCTTTTACGAAGTCGGAGTATTTTCATGGGCGCGCGGGGACATTTCTTGTGATTCCCGCACGCTCGCTGTGACGGTCAACCCCCGGCCGTAGCATCTCGCCTGTGTGCTTGGACAATGCGCCGATGGCGATCCGCCTTGTCTCTTCCACGCCCTTGCCTCCCGAAATGATTGCTTGAGTCTGGAGTTACTACAGACTCTACCCTCATAGGTCACGCGTACTTAGCCTTCAATGATTTCAATCCCCTCCCATATCGCTCCGCCGTACGGCCAGGGAGTCTCAAGGCGAGATGCCGCTCCCGTCTGATCCACTGAGTGACCAACCGAGTGACCATCCCCTTGGATCTGCGGGGATCCCGCGGTGTCATCAGGCGTCACTCTCATCGTCAGGTCTCTAATTTCTCGAACGGCGTGTCAGCGGTGGTGGCGTCAGATAGACTTCCCAAGCTGGACGTCGCCGGTTCGAATCCGGTCGGCCGCTCCAAACCGTCGCGGGGCCTACGGGACCATCACCCGTAGGCCCTTTCGATTTGCGGGCGAGCGCGATCGCCCGCCGGCGCGCTCAACGGCCGACCAATCGCCGGGGCTGCCACTGCTCGCGCTGGTGAGCCGTCACGTCGTCGGGGCGAGCGAACAGCTTGATCAGGATCACCCCCGCGAGGAAGCCCCCGACGTGCGCCCAGAACGCCACGCCACCCGACTCCTGGGCGACGAGGCCGAACAGACCGCTCAGGAGCTGGATGGCCGCCCAATAGAGGAGCATCGTCCACGCCGGCAACGCGATCGAGGTGAAGAAGAATCCGAGGAAGACCAGCACGAAGACGCGCACGCGCGGGTACAAGATCAGATAGGCGCCCATGACGCCGCTGATGGCGCCCGAGGCGCCCACCATGGGGATGCCGGACGCGGGATTCAGCATGACCTGCGTGAGCGCCGCGGCCACGCCGCCGAGCAGGTAGAAGATCGCGAACCGCACGCGGCCCATCGAGTCTTCGATGTTGTCCCCGAAGACCCACAGGAACCACATGTTGCCGATCAGGTGCATCCAGGAGCCGTGCAGGAACATCGACGTGAAGATGTGAGAGACCTGTCGGCCCGGGTCGGTGACGCAGACGAGGCTGTCGCCCATGGGAAACCGTGAGCCGACCGGCAACGCCAGGGTCAGCTCGCCCGGAATCAGCCCGAGATCGCACACCGCCCGCGCCAGCGCCAGCGGAGCGCCCGCGCCTTCGATGACGAGCCAGGCCAGGACGTTGAGGGCGATCAGCGCGATCGTGACGAACGGGGTGCGCTGGGTTTGATTCTCGTCGCCATACGGGAACATGGCTCACACAGCATATCGCGACTTCGCGGCCGCTGGCGGGCGCCGGACCGACGAGCGTCCGCGTCGTCGGGACGCGCACCTGGGGAAATCGAGGGGCCTACGGGACGACCGCCCGTAGGCCCTCGATGTTCCGCCGCCGCGAACGGTTACTGCGACGCGGTCGCTTAGTCCTTCGGCACCAGGACGATCTCGATGCGCCGATTCTTGGCGCGGCCTTCCAGCGTCGCATTGTCGGCCACCGTCTTGAACTCGCCGAAGCCGGCGGCCGAGAGGTTGGCCGGCTCGATGCCCTGCTTCTGGAGATAGCGGGCGACGTTGATCGCGCGCGCGGCCGAGAGCTCCCAGTTGGTCGGATAGCGCTGGGTGAGCGGCCCGACGATGGGCTTGTTGTCGGTGTGCCCCTCGATGCGGATCGCCTTGTCGTTCACCGTCTTGAGGATCTCGATCACCTTGCCGAGGACCACGAGCCCTTCCTGCTTGATCTCCGCCTTGCCCGAATCGAACAGGACGGCCTCGACCACGTTGACCGTGAGCTTGCCCTTCAGCTCGGAGATGGTCACCTGGCCACGGTCGATCTCGCCCTTCATCTTCGCGACCATCTGCTCGTAGGTCGAGCTGACCTCGCGCACCTTCTCCTCGCGCGCCTTGTTCGAGTCGGTCAGCTCCTGCGCGAGCCGCGTCTTGTCGTCTTCGAGTGCGCTGACGCGCTGGCGCAGATCGACGACGGTTTTGCCGAGCTCGCCCGCTTTCATCGTCAGCGTGCGCTCCAGCTCGTCGTTGCGCTTCGCCGAGTCCGCGAGATCGCTCTGGAGACGCGTGTTCTGCGCCTCGAGGGCGTTGTAGCGGACCTCGGCCGATTGAACCGCCTTCGTGTACTCGCTCTTCGAGACGCACGCGGCGGTGCCGAACGGGACAAGGGCCAACGCGGTGATCCTGAGGAACGTCTTGTGCATCGGTGATCTCCTGGGGTCGAGACGCCTGGCGAACTCGCCAGCGAGCGCGCTCCTGCGGCGATCCATTATCACAAAGGAGGCCTGGCCGACGAAATATTGAGTCGCCAGCCCCTACCAGGCGCACGATGTTCGCGGGAACCCCCCGCCGGTGTGGTGCAATCGCTAAATGGCCGCGTACGACCTCGCCGTCGTCGGAGAACCTCGAGCTTCGCGCAGATCATCGTGGCGACGGGGACGGAACCGATCAGGTGGCTCCGCGTTGGGGACTTCGGCTCCTTCAGTCGCGCGCCAAGGAGCGCGGGCTCAGTGTCGC
>WNEQ01001020.1_pt1 | contig 14982 bp, 15 predicted proteins | sample 5399971 | NCBI WGS metagenome assembly WNEQ01 (sample SAMN13153330, study PRJNA577476) | soil metagenome | isolation source: 20 cm grassland meadow soil 2 days after 1st rain plot 5 | place: USA:California | collected 2015-09-18
TTCACAGCGGCGGGACCGCGAGGGCTTTGCACCCTCTTCCCTTCACCCGGAGACATCACGTATGTGGGCTCACTGTATGAGAGCCTGGAAGACCTTGTCAAGAGCAAAGTCGACGGTCCGGGCTAGGGCGGGTTCAATCATGTCTTGATAGTCGCTTCCGATATTGCTATAAACATTGCGGCGCTCCTTCACACCGAACGTGTGGCCACGTTGACTCACATGAATCTGACCCCGATGCCCCGCACTGGCGCGTCGCCCGCATGCGCACCGTAGTCCTCCTCATCCTCGGCCTCAGCCTTCTGATCCTCGGCGCAGACATCGCCAGGACCATCTTCACTGATGAGGAGCCGGATGAGGCGTTGACCACCCTGATGGAGGTGCCCCCCCTAGCCATCACGACTGCGAAGGCGAATGGATACCTCTACCTGCTCGGATTCGCCGTGGATCCTTCGTTCGATCCGGCACAGACAGGTCACGAAATGTGGCTGGAGGTTCAGAGCGACCCCGGGCAACGATTCTTTGACTACAACAAAGAGAAGCGATCAGAGCTTCGAGTCGCGGGAGATGAAGAAGCGACCGTGCAGGCCTTGAAAGTCTGGACGGAACCCGACCCCATCCCTCAATTCCTGAAACTGCGAGATCCGGTTATTCCCCCGAAGGCTCCACTCCGCATCCTCGTGGACCGGTACTCCCAATGGCTGACCATGGCGTTTGAGGATTGGGGCTTCGGCCATCCCGCAACCCCTCGCTTTGCTGAGCCATTCCTGGCGCACCGACTCTATCTTGCAGAGGGGTTCTCTCAGGGCACGGCGAAAGGCGTCAACCGGTTGGTGCAGGATTTGTCCGCTTGGCGGAAGGTCTTCGCAAAAGCCAGAACCCTTCCCACCAAGACGGCGGCCGCCTGTATCATCGATGACGATGTCAGGCTCCTGTCCCTGTTATTGGGACGATATGAGTTGGACAACACGCTCTTGGGGCAGATGGGCGTCCTGGCGGAACCGCTGGACAAGACAGAACGGTCCTTCCGCTGGCCGATCCAGAACAGGTTCGCGATCGAAGTCAGTCGGTTCCAGAGGCCATTCGCCCAGGCGATCCGGGTCGGCCAAGCCGAGTCGGACCAAGCGAAGCGGTGGCTGGCCGCCACCGCCGGGCTAAGGGCAGATGTCTTCAACGAGGTGGAACACCGCCTGCCGGAGAGTCAGTTCGCGAAAGCGTTTATCCGGAAGCAGAAGCTCTTGAACACCTATGCCCAGTATTATGCAGCGCTGATCAAGGCAGCAGAGAATCCCAACACTCCCCTTCCGAAGCTCCATGACATGGCGCAAGCGTCGGCTGGAACCCTCATCGAGCATGTCTTGCACCCGATTAGCAATGTCTTGACCGGCACATCCGAGCCGGCATGGGAGCCATTGATCATCCGGTTCCAGGAAACCGATGCGCGGTTCCGTCTCGCCGTCCTGCAAGTCAGGGTACGAAGACCCCCGGTCACGGAGAACGTGCTGGCACGCATCGCCGAAGCAGGCGAGGGCCTGTTCGACCCGTTCTCCGGAATACCGATGCTGTGGAGCCCCACGCAAAAGAAACTCTATAGCGTCGGGAAAGATCGCCTGGACGATGGGGGCGATGGGACGCTGGATATCAGCGTGTCGGTCTATACCCCGCCGAGCAGGCCTTCATCCCCTCCGGCTCAACGCGGGAGCAAGGGGAAAAAGCAGGTCCACCCCTCATGAGCTCGTCGGAATCTGAGCGCACGAGTCACGGTCGTCACCTCACCGGCTTCGCGACCTCAAACGGACTTGCGGCACCGACGAGCCACCCGCGAGCGACTGTTCAGAAAGTGGTCTCCGGCGGACAGACAGGAGTGGACCGCGCGGCCCTGGATGTGGCCCTGGAGTTGGGGCTCGCGCGCGGTGGGTGGTGCCCCAAAGGCCGGAAAGCTGAAGACGGTCGGATCCCCCCGCAGTACCCACTCAAGGAGACGCCGGCCGAGGTGTACGAGCAACGGACCGAATGGAACGTCCGAGACTCGGATGGCACGCTGGTGTTGACCTGGGGTCGCCCCACCGAAGGGACCGCATTCACGATCGAAGTGGCCAGGCGATTGGGCAAGCCGTGCCTGGTCATCGATCTTGCCGCGCAGACCAGCGTGCCACCGGTTTGCACCTGGGCCCGGGACCATGGGATTCGCACCCTGAACGTCGCGGGGCCGCGTGAGTCCAAGAGTCCCGGTATCCATGCCCAGGCCCGTCTATTCCTCCGTCAGCTCCTCTCTCCGTAGCGCACTGGAGAATCGAATCCGGACATGCCGGTCTCGACACGCATTCATGCCTTGCTGGAAAAGGAACGGACGCTGATCTTCCCCGGCGTCTATGATGCCTTGGGCGCGAAGCTGGTGGAACAGGCGGGCTTCCCGCTGACGTTTATCTCGGGCTACAGCGTGGCGGCCACTCAGCTCGGCATGCCGGACTTCGGGTACCTCACCCAGACCGAAATGGTCGCGGTCGCGAAACGGGTCTGCGGCTCGGTGCGCATTCCCATCATCATCGACGCGGACACGGGGTATGGCAATGCCCTCAACGTCATCCGCACGGTGAACGAGCTCATTGACGCCGGCGCGGCCGGCATGTTCCTGGAGGATCAGATCTGGCCCAAGCGTTGCGGACACATGAAGGGCAAACGGGTCATTCCAGTGGACGAGCAGGCGCAGAAGATTCGGGCCGCGGCGGATGCCCGCCGAGGTCGGGATTTCTTCATCGTGGCCAGGACCGACGCACGGCAGGTGAACGGATTGGAGGACGCGATCCACCGCTGCCGGCAGTACAAGGAAGCCGGCGCCGATGCGCTGTTCGTGGAGGCCCCTTCCAACGCGGAGGAACTGGGCACGATCGCCCGGGAGCTGCCCCCACCCCTCGTCGCCAACATGCTGGAGGGTGGCGTGACTCCCCTGCTTACGAAAAGGGAGCTGGAGAAGATTGGATTCCAGTTGGTGGTCTGTCCCCTGACCGCACTGTACGCCTCCGCGAAGGCCATGCAGGAGATGTTCAGCCTGCTTCAGACCGCCGGGACCACCCGCACGGCCCTCGACCGCCTGATATCATTTCAGCAGTTTCATGACATCATCGGGCTGCCCGCCCATTATGCCTTGGACGAACGGTACCGCTCGCCCGAGGAAGGATGAGTTCCAGCGGGTCCTGTCGTGGCGATCACCCCCGTCGGCCTCGCTCCACCCATCCCCCCGTGGGGGTGACTTCTGGGTTTGGCGATGCGCGGGCCCTGTGTGATCGTGCTTGGTGGTACCCTTCTGGCCGCTCGCCCCTTCCGCTGCGGGCGACGGGGGACCCGCTCGCCACGCCACCCACTGGAGCAGAAGACGGATAGAAGTCCATTGGCATGAGAAGGGCGCCGCCGCGGTGCCGGGCAGGATCTTGCGAGGGCGTGCGAGGGTGTGGAGGGTTGATGGACCAGAGCGGTCGCACCGGGCTTGGCACGGTTCTCGGTCTGGCGATCCTCGTCCTCCTCGTGGCAGCGGGCTATCAGCTATGGACTGCCCGGGGCGGGAGCAAGCCACCTGTCACGGCAAGGACTTCTCCCGGCTCACCCGCTTCTTCAGCACCGGTTCAGCCGAGCGGCTCCTCCCCGACCCAGAGCGCACCACCGGTCGCTCCCTCGGGCGGACAGGTCCGCGTCGCAGAGCCCATGGAGCTCCCGGCTTCTCCGCACGAGAGTCTGCTCGCCCCTATCCAGAAGCTGATCGTCCAGGGAAGCGAGGCGGAGGCGGAAGCGAGACTCATGGCCCTGCCTCCGGGGACGCTTAGCGATTCGCGAATGCGACACGACGCGTCAGTGCTCTGGAACAATCTGGGCGTGCTGAAAAGCAAGGCTCGCGGGGCGTCAGCCGGAGTTTCGGCGTTCAAGACCGCCCTGTCGCTTGATCCTGAAAACCCGACCACCCGCCTGAACCTGGCCCACGCGTACTGGGAGATCAAGGACCCGGCCCTGACCAACGAGTTCCTGGAAAAGACCATCGCCGTGGCTCCTAACGATCCATTGCCCCACCTCGTGCTGGCCGACCGCCTCTTCGAGAAAGACGACCTGGCCGGTGCCGCGCTCCACCTCGACCAGGCTGCCCAACGAGCCGCGGAGAATCCCGGGCTGCTTTCGTACCTGGAACTCGTGCGAGCCAAGGTCCGGCAGGCGGAGCAGGCTGAGCAGAAATTCTCTTCCCGCGGCAGCTCCCACTTCACGGTCAAGTTTGATGGAAGGGAGGATTACGATACGTGGACCCGTGTCTTGGACATTCTGGAAGAGGCCTATCGAGACATCGGTCAGAAGTTCGGCTACTTCCCCACGAAGCCGATCCTGGTGGTGCTCCATACCAGAGATAGTTTTCACGTGGCGACGGGAAGCCCCGCCTGGGCGGACGGACTCTACGACCACATCCTAGGGCGGATCAAAATCCCAACACAGGGAGCCCTGACCGACCGGACCTGGCTGACCCGTGTGCTGCGCCACGAATTTGTCCACGCGCTGCTCCATGAACGCATGGGAGACCATATCACTGCCCTCCCCACTTGGCTCAATGAGGGTTTGGCCATGCAGTTGGCCGGCGACCCCTGGCCGGAGATCGAACAGGTCATGCGCGGAGAAATCACCCTGTTTTCTCTTCGGGACCTCGAGGGCAACTGGCTGGGCCTGCCCGCAACGGCAGCGACCGTGGCATACCTCGAAGGGAACTCCGCCACCCTCTTCCTCATCGATCGCTTCGGCATGGAAAAAGTGCGGGAAATCATCGGGCTCCTCGCAACCGGGCAATCCTTTGCCCCTGCCGTGCACGACCGGCTGTTCATGCCCTATGACGAATTCGAACGGCGGTGGGTGGACCGTCTAAACGAGAACATCAAAGCCGGGAAGTCCTAGTCGACCTTCACTTGACCGAACCAGCGGTAGCGGTAGCGGGCGATCACGCGGTACAGCAGATAGGCCAACGGCCGGAGGAACGGCACGCGCCAGAGCGCCAGCAGAAGAGCCCCCCCGGGTAAGCCGGGCAACAGCGGAAGAAACGCATCTAACCCCTGGCTGATAGTCCCGTCCCGCTCCACCAGGAAGGCCACATCCGGCCGGCCCGGTTTGTACTCCGAACCCAGGCGCCGCGCTGCCTCCTCGCTCTGGTAAGGCACAAACCGCACTCCTTGCGGTCCGCCGACACGCTCAATCCCTTCCTTCGCCGTCACGCAGAGGCGACACTGCCCGTCGTAGATCAGGATCCGTTCCGGTTCTCTCTTGGGAATCTCTCTCGGCATATCACCTGTACGATTGACGAGTCAGGCAGGGAGCCACCCCCACGCTAGCACCCGCATCGGCCGAAGGCAACTGAGAGTTGTTCGAGGAGGGAGCCTCCGGTATAGTCGCCGGCATGTCGAATCGGCGAACGATGGTCCTGCTGCTGATCGGCCTCGTGGTCGTGGCGGTCCTGTCACGAACGGGCCGGGGCTTGGACCTGCCGACGTCTGCGAAGGGCCATCTACTCTGGAATGGGTTCTTGTTCGGAATTCCGCTGATTCTTGCCGGCTTCCTTGCCGCCGGAGCACGGTGGGCCCTCATGGCTGGGGTCATGTACGGGACGATCGGGCTGGCACTGGATATCGCGACTGTCGTCCAAGACGTGATCAATCCGGATGCTCAGCGGGGAGTCCTCCCGATCCTCTGGACAAGCGGTATCACCGGTCTGCTCAATTCTCTGCTCATCCTGATGGCCGGGCGCGGCTTGCTTGACGTCGCCTCAAGCGGGACGCCTCCAGGAGGCCCCCCTCCCAATCCCCCGTCCCGTCCCGCAGCTTGACGCGCCTGACCCTCCCGAAGCCGGCCTCACGGAGCCATTCCGTCGTGTCACCCAAGCCGTAGGTGTTGCCTTCCTCCGTGAACAACAGCATCGTGACCGCGAACAGACTGGCCTCCTGCGGATACAGTCCATTCCGATCCAGCACGAAGGCGTCCTGGATGAGCAGTCTTCCACCCGGGGTCAAGGCGGCCGGCAACCGCCGGAAGAGGGCTTTGTTCTGGGCGGGGGAGTAGATGTGCAGCACGTTGGAGTACCAAATGACATCGTACCGACCCAGGATGGGACGACTCATGAAATCGAGCGGCAGATAGGCGAGCCGCCGGCCGTGCCTCAGCGGCGCCGCGATCTCCCTCGCCACCTTCAGTGCCGCAGGGCGATCGCACACGGTGGCCCGGAGCGCAGGATTTCTGGCCAAGAAGGCGAGCGCATAGGTGCCAGGTCCCCCTCCCAGGTCCAGGAGCGTTCTCACCCCATTCAAGTTGACCTGGGCCGCCACCTGCGGTGCAACGTCGCTCGATCGGTGGTGCATGGCCCAGGTGAACGCTCGCCGGTGCTTCGGGTCGTCCGGGTCATCGTGTTCCACCGGACGTCCCCGCCGGACGGATTCGGTGAGTTTCGACCAATCCTCCCATTGCCCGCGCAACAGATCCAGGTAGGCTCCCCGATACGCCGGGCTCCGCGCGTTGAGCGCGGTGTTGGCCAGAACGGTCGTCCGATAAAGGGCGCCCTGCTTCTTGAGCAAGCCGGCGCAGGCGAGATTGCGGCAAAGTATAGCCAGTCCCCGCGAGCTGACTCGAAGCCGTTTCGCCAGCCCCGGGACCGTCCAGGTCCGCACGCCCATGACCGTAAAGAGATTCAGATCGAGCGCGGTGAACAGGACGCGGGGCAGCCGGTAGGCGGAGACAGCATCCCGGAAATCATCAAACGTGCGGAGCAGAGGAACGTGACCCGGCGCGGGTGTTGAGTGTTGCGTTCTCAATTTTGTGTTCAACTCATAACCAGAAACTCGGCACTCAACGCGTTACGTGAAGAGCTTGGTGAACTGATCGGGCTGGAGGGGGGCGTGCCGCGCAACGGTGAGATTGTCCCGGACGTGCTCGACCTGTTTCATGCCGACCAGGGCGGTTCCCAGCCCGGGAGTGGAACGGACGAATTGGATCGCGCGCTGGGCGTCTGTGCGTTCACCGAGCACCTCGCGCGCACCCCTCGGCAAGCCTCGGCTGAGCTGACCCTGCAAGATGGAGGCGCTGGACATCACGTACACATCGAGCGCCTTGGCTGCTTCCAGCAAGCTCACCGTCGCACCGTTCAGCGTTTGGGTCTGCTGAGCCAGCGCTTCCGGCATACCCAGGTTGTACGGCAACTGGAGCACCTTGAAATGGTGCTGCTCGCCGCCCACCTCTTCCGCCATTCGGACCAGCGCTTCCAGCGACAGGTGGCCGCGCGAACCCGGTTCGGTCCGGTACCCGTTCCAAGTGGCCGTGCCATACAGGCGGAGCTGTCCCTGCGACACGGCCTCCTCGAGCGCTTCGAACGCGTGGCGCATGCGCGCCATGAACTCCTCTCGGGACACCGCGCCAAGCTGCGTCTCCGGGTTATGCAGGTAGTAGACGTCGAGGCAGGCGAGGCCCAGATTGGCTAGACTCGCCTTCAATTGATGCCGGAGATAGGCAGGTGTCATACAGTGGCATTCCGCCACCACATCGCTGGATGCGATGATGCCGGGATGCACGAAGGTCTGAAGCACGTAGGCATAACTGTCCCGCGGAGGGGCGCCATCGAAGGGGATGAATCCGCCCTTCGTTGCGAACAGCAGCTCGTCTCGCCGGACTGCTCCGGTCTGGACCAGCTCGCTCAAGGCCTGTCCGATCACCCGTTCGCTGCGCTGGCAGCGATAGTTGATCGCGGAATCGAACACATTGCATCCGGATGCGACTGCCTGTTTGACCGCCTCCAAGTATTGCGCGTCCGTGGCGGCATCATGCCCCCCCAAATAGGTGCCGAGCCCGACGGAGGACAGCGCCAGCCCTCCGAGGCCTTTCCTGAAATGCTCCGGATGGGTGAGGCCTGCGGCCACCATCCGCTCGCGGTAGCGTCCGGTGCCTTCAATGGTCGCGTATCCTTCGATCGCCATACTCAGTCCACTTCCACTGACCTTGCGAAGAGGTGGTCGGGCTGACCGGGACTGCGCGCGTCATCACCCGTTGCAATCTGAACAGCAACGGGTACCCGGCACTCCATCCGCATAGGCCCGGAACCAATAGATCCTGAGTGCGCGGTGCGCGAGCACTACGGTCAGTCCGACCGCCTCTTCACCTTCCCTTGAACTGCTGCTGGCACCAGCGGATCGCCTGCGTCACCTCATTCAGCTTCTGGAAATCCACGGTCCGGTGAAACGTCACCGCCACGTACTCCTCGGTCATCTCGGTGGTCTCTTCGAATCCTGCTCTCACGAGCGCGGCTCTGAACTTCGCCACGGCAGGTTGCAAGTAATACTTGGCCTGCTTCGCGAGCTCATCGGTTCCCAGATCTTCGGGCGTTCCGTCCGAGAGCAGGCTCTTGATATCATCCATGTCCACGCCGGTCTGGCAGATTATGCGACCATCAGGGGTGATCTCCAGCATCCATCCCTCGGTCGCCAGCGGCAACCCGAGCGCGCCGCCAGGCTCCAGCTCATAGAACTCGGGCTCACTCTGGCAGAGGCGGGAGCGGGTATCGTCCCATCCCGGCGTCATGGTCGGCGTATCGCTCATGCCCGAGTCTCCTTGTGACATGTACGCCCGCCCTCATCGGCGGCAAGGCGGGCGCGCAAGGCTTCCAGGCGCCTGCTGTTCTCCTCCAGTTTGGGCAACCGGTATTTCCGGTCCATCCGCACGACCCATTCGAGCAGATCCGCGGCCTCCTTGTGCCAGCCGATTTCTTCATAGCACTGGGCCATGACATACCGCGCGCCTCCGGCCCGCAACTCGTCGCCTCCGCGCTCAGCGACAGCCAGGCTCGTCCTGCAACAAGCCAAGGCCTCCTCGTATCGTTTCTGCATCACGTAGGTGCGGCCCATCATGCGCCAGGCATCAGCCATACCTCCTTGGTTGCCGGTGCGACGCATCAGGCTCAGGGATTGTTCATAGCACCGCGTGGCGTCATCATACTGGCCGGTTTCACGAGCCACCAGCCCCAGATCCGAATACAACACCGCCAGGCCCGGATCGTCACCGGTCCGTTCCATGATGTCGAGCGCCTCGAGATAGTACGCCCGTGCGCGTTCCCATTCAGCCGCGTCCGCGCGGAGATTGCCCAGATTGGCCAGGGTGGTGCCGATTCCTTGTTCATCGCCGAGAATTTTCTGCAGCTCGAGTACCTCCTGGTAGCGGGTCTGCGCCTGGTCGCGGCGGCCGCTCACGGCGCAGATGTTGCCGAGATTGCCGAGCGTGGCGAGCAGCGCCCGCCGGTCCCCGCTCAACCGGTCACACTCGAGCGCCTGCGCGTAGCAGACGTACGCCTCGGTATAGTGGCCACGTGAGAAATGCTCGTTGCCTTGGCGATTCAACTGTTCGGATTGGGTCCCCAGCATGGTGGCGGAGGGTCAGGCCTGGAGTGCTTGCTCGACCGCGAGTTTGGCGCCGGTCAAGATCGAGGCTCCGTCGCCCACCAAGAGGATGTCGAAGTTGTATTTCAGGAGACGGCGCAATCCTTCGCGGGCCTTCGCGGCATCCGCATATTTTTCGGCGGGGAGCATCGTCAGCCTTCCGGGAGGCCTTCCGATCAACGCATCCCCCACGATCATGATGCCCTTTCCCTGCTGGAGAAACAGGGCGGATTCGCCGGGCGCCTTCTGATCCTTCAGATGAACGATCCACATGCCGCCGGGGAGCAGTTCGCCGTCTCCAAACGTCTTGTCGGCCTTGATCTCCATCTCGCGCTCATCCACGTCGGGGACCAGCACCTGACAGCGAAACTCTTGTTGATATCTCACGGTCTCCCGCACGTGGTCGCGGTTCGTGATGAGGATATAATCCACCTGCCCGCCTCGACGAATCTGGTTCAGATCGTCGGCCGTCATCGGAGGCGGGTCCACCAGCACGCGGTGCTCGCCCACGGTCAAGAACAAACCGTTGAAGTCGAGTTTCTTCTCTTCCGAGAACCACGACCACTGCCAGATCCCGGGGAGGAGTTGTTTCATAAGGTTCCGACGGCGTTCCGCACGACTTTGGTGACTTTCGTGCGAATGTCAGCCTCATTGGGAAGGTCGATGATATCGTCCTCAGGGATCGTGATGAACTTCCGGTTCCCGCCTTTGCTCAGAGAGATCAAAAACATGCTGTTCGACGGCGTCACCGGAATGACCACCTGCACCGCCGAATCGATCTCCCGAACTAGATCCAGAAACTTCTGCTTCCCCTCTTGCATTTCGTCCATGGGTTTTCCCTTTTTCCACCCCACATACTGCCGAGTGAGAGCAATCTATGTGATGGCGGCGGGCGGGCTATCTCCGAATGCGCGCATCGACCGACCACCTTCTGAGGTGGGGGGTCTGCGAGCAGGGAGATAGCTTGCCCGACGCCATCGATTACATTGCTCTACTCGAACTCGCCAGCAGCTTCTCCACTTCCTGGAGAATCACCTCCGGACCGGCCAGATCCATGTTGCCGACCCTCTGCCAGCGAATAATCCCGTCCCGGTCTATGATGTACACATTCGGGATGAATCGGCCGCCCCCGTACAGCTTGTCGGTGATCTTCTTCGGATCGATCAGGTAGGGATACGTCACCTTCACCGGAAACTGCGCCAGAAACTCCATCACCGCCTGCTTGGAATTTCCCGCGGAGTTCACCCCCACAACTGCCACATCCTTGCCCCGAGTCGCCTCGTACACCTTTTGAAGATTCGTGCCCTGGCTCAGACAGGGCTCACAGATATGGAACAACCCCAGCACGATCACTTTCCCCTTCAAGCTCTCCAACGACACCGCCTCGCCCGTGATCGAGGTCAGGGTAAAGGTGGGGGCTTTCTCTCCGACCTTGAAAAAGCTCTTGGCCGAGACCGCCGTCGCGAGAACGACGCACGCGATCAGCGTCAGCAGCGTCATGATGGTCCGTCTCATGGTGACCTCCTTCGCGGCAGCAAAGAGCTGATAGCTGATGGCGAATGGCTCTAGAAGGATACGAGCCATGATCACTTCCCAGCCATCGGCTATCGGCCATAAGCCATACGCTCCGTTGTGCGGCTATCCTAGCACGGGCCAAATTTCTGGGGCAACCGTGTCAGAGGGAAGGCTCGAAGAGGCCTAATTGCAATTCTTCAGCCTTCGTGAACGGGATGGGATAGTGCTCGGTGAAGCAGGCGTTGCAGTATTGCTCGGGGCTCCCGGGGGCAGCCTTGAGCATACCCTCCAGACTGAGGTAGGCCAGACTGTCGGCCGTAATGTACTTCCTGATTTCCTGGATGGTATGGCTCGATCCGATCAGCTCTTTCTTGGTCGGCGTGTCGATGCCGTAGAAGCAGGGTGAGACGATCGGCGGTGAGCTGATCCGCATGTGGATCTCTTGCGCGCCCGCCTGGCGGAGCATCTTCACAATCTTTCTGCTGGTCGTCCCACGCACGATCGAATCATCCACGACTACCACGCGCTTACCCGCTAAGACCTCAGGAACCGCATTAAGTTTTATCTTGACTCCGAAATGGCGGATTGACTGCTCAGGCTCGATGAAGGTGCGGCCGACATAATGGTTGCGGATCAGCCCGATCTCGAACGGGGTCCCCGAGCCTTCCGCATAGCCGAGCGCCGCGGGGACGCCGGAGTCCGGGACCGGGATCACGATGTCCGCGTTGACCCACGCTTCCTTGGCCAACTGCCGGCCCAGGGCTTTGCGCGTCAAGTAGACCGCGTTCGACCCGAAGATCTTGCTGTCCGGCCTGGAAAAGTACACGTATTCGAACACGCACATCGCGGGCTTGGTCTTCGGGAAGGGCCGGTAGCTGCTGACGCCGTCCTGGTCCAGCACGACCAGTTCGCCCGGTTCGATCTCTCGCACACAATCGGCTCCGATCAGATCGAACGCGCAGGTTTCGGAGGCCACCAGCCAACTCTCCTTCATGCGCCCCAGGCAGAGCGGGCGGAATCCGTACGGGTCCCTGGCGGCGATCACACCCTTGTCGGTCAGCAGCACGACCGAGAACGCGCCGCGCACCTGGTTGAGCGCATCGATGACCCGTGCCAGGAGGGTGTCCGCCCGGGAGTGCGCGATCAGGTGGATGATCACCTCGCTGTCCGTCGAGGACTGGAAGATCGCCCCGTAGGCCTCGAGTTCGTTGCGCAGCATCGTCGCATTGATGAGATTGCCGTTGTGAGCCAGTGCCAGATTTCCGAATGAAAAATTGACCGTCAGCGGCTGCACATTCTTCAGATTCGTCTCTCCGGCGGTCGAGTACCGGTTGTGTCCGATGGCCATGTGTCCGGGCAGGCGTTTCAGCACCGGCTTCGTGTAGATATCGGCCACGAGCCCCATGGCTTTTTCCAGGTGGAAATGCTCCCCGTCCGAGGACACGATCCCGGAGCCTTCCTGTCCGCGGTGCTGCAAGGCGTAGAGGCCCAGGTAGGTCAGGTTGGCCGCCTCTTTGTGGCCGTAGATGCCGAACACCGCGCACTCGTCGTGGAATTTGTCGGGGGTGATCAAATCGAGACGTAAGGCGTCGCACGACCTAGAGGCTCTCGACAGGTGAGGCGCGAGGCGGGAGGCGATAGGAAGTTCGTTCTGTTTGCCATTCCTACCCATGCCCCTCACCCCTTACGCCTCACGCCTTACGGTTACTGGAGTGACCGTTCCAGGCCATTCGCCCATCGGTCCGCGAGCGTCGCCATCTCCGCGTCAATTCGGCAGCTTGGTCCCCAGCGGTCGGCTTCGACCTCAACCACCAGGCGCTCGCCGCCCACCGTTCCGATCGCATACGCGACCACGCCCGCCTCGCGGGCCATTCGGAGCACGGCGTCCGTCTGGTCTCGGCTCACGGACAGGACCACCCGTGACTGACTCTCCCCGAATAGGAGCGCGTCCCGGCGAAGACCGTTGGGTTTCAATCGTACCACAGCGCCGAGAAGTTTCCCAGGATTGGAGAGACAGCTTTCGGCCAGCGTCACGGCCAGCCCGCCATCCGAACAATCATGCGCGGAGTGTACCAGGCCATCTCGAATGAGTTTCAGGACGCAGGCCTGGACCGCTTTCTCTGTTTCCAGATTAAGCAGCGGGGGGGAACCCTGTTCCCTGGCATGAATCACGCGAAGATATTCCGTGCCCCCCAAATCCTCCTTCGTCTCCCCTATCAAGATTATCGCATCCCCGGCCTGCTTGAACCACTGGGTCGTGGCCCGGTCCGCCGGCTCGATGAGGCCTACCATGCCGATTATCGGGGTCGGGTAGATCGAGAGCCCATTGGTCTCGTTATAGAAACTCACGTTGCCGCTGACCACCGGAATGCGTAGCGCTTCGCACACATCCCGAATCCCCTCGATCGAGAGAATGAACTGCCACATGACCTCAGGCCGCTCGGGGTTCCCGAAGTTCAGGCAGTCCGTGAGACCAATGGGCTCGGCCCCCGAACAGATCAAATTCCTCGCCGCTTCCGCGACCGCGATCCCACCGCCCAGGTAGGGATTGAGCAGGCAGTACCGCCCATTCCCGTCCGTCGTGATCGCCAGGGCCTTGTTGGTGCCCTTGATCCGGATCACCGCCGCATCCGACCCAGGCCGCACGAGGGTGTTCGTCCTGACCATATGGTCGTACTGCTGGTACACCCAGGCCTTACTGGCGATCGTTGGCGACTCGAGCAGGGAACAGAGGACCGCCGTGGCATCCTTGACGTCCGACAGGACCTCGATGTTCAGGGACTGGAGATGTTCCTGAAATGCCGGCGGCGCATCGGGACGCTCGTAACGCGGCGCGTCATCGGCCAGCGCCTTGGCTGGGATCTCGGCGACGACCACGGGCTTGTTGCCCGGCCCGAGGTCACGCACGCGCAGCATCCCATCTCCCGTCACCCGCCCCACGACCGCCCCCGCGAGATCCCACTTCCGGCAGACCTTCAAGACCTCTTCTTCCAGCCCTGCCTTGGCGATCAGAAGCATCCGTTCCTGGGACTCCGAGAGCATCACCTCGTACGGCGTCATGCCCGGCTCTCGCCGCGGGATCTGCGTCAAGTCCAACTCGATCCCGGTCCCGGCCCGAGAGGCCATTTCGCAAGACGAACTGGTCAGACCGGCCGCGCCCATATCCTGTATACCGACCAGCAGGTCTTTGTCCATGAGCTCAAGACACGCCTCCAAGAGGAGCTTCTCGGTAAAGGGGTCGCCGACCTGGACGGTAGGCCGTTTCGCCTCAGAGTCCTCGTCGAAGGCGTCAGAGGCCATCGTGGCGCCGTGGATCCCGTCCCGCCCTGTCTTGGAGCCGAGGTAGATGACCGGATTGCCGACACCAAGCGCCTGCCCCTTAAACAACCGATCCTTTTTCGCAATCCCCAGGCAAAAGACATTCACCATCGGGTTCAGCCCGTAAATCTCGTTGAAGACCACCTCGCCACCGACCGTCGGGATGCCGCAACAGTTCCCGTACCACGAAATTCCCGCGACCACTCCCTTGAAGAGATGCCGGTTCTTCGGCTGATCCAGAAGCCCGAAGCGGAGCGAGTCCAGCAGCGCGATCGGCCGGGCCCCCATCGTGAAGATGTCCCGCAGAATGCCGCCCACCCCGGTTGCCGCGCCTTGATACGGCTCGATGAATGAGGGGTGGTTGTGCGACTCCATCTTGAACACCGCGACCAGGCCGTCTCCGATATCCACCGCGCCGGCGTTCTCCCCAGGCCCCTGGACGACCCGCTCGCCTGTCGTCGGCAATCGCTTCAGATGCACACGCGAGCTTTTGTAGGAGCAATGCTCGCTCCACATCACCGAGAACATCCCCAACTCCGTGAGGTTCGGCTCCCGCCCGAGGATCTCGACGATCTTCTTGTACTCCTCGTCCGTGAGGTTGTGCTGCGCGATGAGGTCTTTGGTGATCACAGGAATCCCCATGCTTAGACGTCGATCAAAACAACTTTAACCGGCACTGCCGGGAAATGCCTCTTTAAACGCTCAATATCGTGCACAAGCTGTT
>WNEQ01001025.1_pt1 | contig 14959 bp, 9 predicted proteins | sample 5399971 | NCBI WGS metagenome assembly WNEQ01 (sample SAMN13153330, study PRJNA577476) | soil metagenome | isolation source: 20 cm grassland meadow soil 2 days after 1st rain plot 5 | place: USA:California | collected 2015-09-18
TTCGAGAATGGCGAAGTAGCGGTCCAGGAGAAGAGGATGAGCTATGACATCCGGGGGGCGGCGGAGAAGATTAGAGAGGCCGGCCTTCCCGAGGAGCACGCGAGCAGGCTTTTCGTGGGGATGTGAAGTGGTTCTGGTAGCTCTTCGGGGTACTAACCCTGAGTGACCCTCCCGCCATCTGCTCGGAGGATTAGAGATACTGATGCATCCCATTCGGACTACTGTATCAGGACTCGAAGTCATCATTAAAATAACTCAGGAGGAGGCGTAGGGCGCGTTGCGTGGTCACAAAATTAGAGAAAGAGGGAACGATTAGACCTCACTCGCTCAGCCCAAACTACGATTGGAAGGATGTAGAACCAAGGGTACGCGCCTTCACAGATTCCTCGAACCTAAGAGAAAGACTGAGAAAAAAGTTCTCTGGCCGCAGGGAAGTTGGGTACGTGGAGGGACCCCCCACCCTCAACGGCGACCCGCACATAGGTCACGTCCGGGGTCGCCTGATGAAGGACCTATGGTATAGGTACAGCACCCTCAGCGGCAAGAAAATCGTCTTTCGTGGGGGGTGGGACACACAGGGACTCCCAATTGAGCTGCAGGCCGAGAAGGAGCTTGGGCTTACGGGGAACAAGTGGGAGAACCTGAAGAAGGTTGGGGAGGAGAAGCTAGTCGAGGCTTGCAAGCGGCTGATCAAGAAGTACGAGAGTTCGTGGGTGGAGGCCGACAACCTTCTCGGGCTCCTCATAGACCACGAGCGGGCCTACAAGACTTACAGGGATGAATACATCGAGAGGGAGTGGAAGTACCTAGAGACCGCCTGGCATGGGGGACTGCTCGCCGAGGGGATTAAGGTCGTCGCCTACTGCCCCAGCTGTCTCACTTCACTTAGCCACGCAGAGGTAGCCCTCGGAGGATACGAGCCGCTCGACGACCCGAGCCTGTACTATAAGGTCAAGGCCGAGGACGGCTCTTACCTTCTCATATGGACGACGATGCCTTTCACGGTCGTGACTGACGAGCTCGTCGCGGTGAAGCCGGATGCGAAGTATCTGCGTGTGAGGGTCGGGGAGGAGACGTGGGTCGTTGGAGCGGAGCGGAAGGATGCTCTGGAGAAGGAGCTGGGCATCAAATTCGGGCAGGTCGTAAAGGAGGTGAAGGGGTCGGAGCTGGAGGGGCTGCGGTACAGCCACCCTCTCCTGGACCTTATCCCGGGACTGATGACGCTGGCGGCAAGCGGGCAGATACACCGGGTGGTCGCGGAGGATTTCGTAGACACCTCGACCGGGACTGGAGTGGTCCACCTATCCCCCGCCAACGGCGAGGACGACTATCTAGTCGCTACGAGAAGAAAGATTCCGATCTTCTCTCCGCTCGACGACGAGGCCCACTTTACGGAGGAGGCGGGGAAATTCCGGGGACTCTTCGTTCGAGATGCGGACTCTCTCGTCTCGAGCCTACTCAAGGAGAGGGGTCCACTAGTGTACGAGGGAAGAATCGTCCACGACTATCCCGTCTGCTGGAGGTCGGGGCACCGTCTGCTCTGGGTCGTCAGGAGGGAGTACTTCTACTGGATAGACAGGCTGAAGAAGAAGATCCTCGAGGCCGCTGAAGACGTAGAGTACTTTTTCGATTCTCCGAGGAATCGTTTTCTTGAGTTCCTCAGGGAGTCACCGCCATGGGGGATAACGAGGGAGAGGATATGGGGGACGCCCCTCCCGATCTGGGTCTGCTCAGAGTGCGGCGAGAAGACACCCGCCTTCTCGCGGAGGAGGATCCTGGAGTTGGCGACCAACCTTCCAGACGGACGAGACTTTGAGCTTCATCGCCCCTGGATCGACAGGATAGTCTTCAAGTGCCCGAAGTGTGCTTCGACGATGCACAGGGAGCCGTTCGTACTCGACACGTGGCACAACAGCGGTTCTGCCCCTTACTCCTCATTCACGGACCAGGAGTACAGAAGGCTCATCCCAACGGAGTTCCTCACCGAGGGGATAGACCAGACGCGGGGCTGGGCGTACACTCTGCTTGTCCTGAACGTGATTCTGAGCGGGAAGCCCCTGTCACCCTACCGGTCCTTTCTCTTCCAGGGTCACGTCCTCGATGCGGAGGGGAGGAAGATGAGCAAGAGCATCGGTAATGTCGTGGATGGACTCCAGGCGCTGCGCGAATACTCGGTGGACCTTCTGAGGCTCTACCTCCTCTGGAAGAGCTCTCCCATCGACCCGTTGAGCCTGGACGTGAAGGAGATGTCAGGCCGTCCCTACCAGGTCCTCAACACTCTCTACCACATTCACGTCTACCTCACGCAGAACGGACCTCTAGACGGATACGTCCCACGGCGTCATACTCTAGCCTGGGCGAGAAGGAGCAGGCGTCTCAGCCGCGTCGACAGATGGATCCTTTCCGTCCTCGCGGGGGTGGAGAAAGAGGTACACTCTGGATATCGGGAAGGAAGGTACAACGAGGCCTGCAAGGCGATAGAGCAGTTCGTCATCGAGACGCTCAGCCAGAACTACGTGCGAATGACCAGAGGGGAACTCTGGGACGACTCCGCCGAGACGAGGGAGCGGAGACTCGCCATCTTTGCGACGCTCGGGCACGTCCTAGAAAGGGTCGACCTTCTGCTTCATCCGGTCAGCCCTTACCTGACGGAATACCTCCACCAGGAGGTCTTCGCCGGAAAGGGGTCATGGAAAATCCCGCTCTTGGTCAACGGATTTGGCAGGGCAGAGCCGCTCCGGAGAGAGAAGAAGCTCGAGGAGACGGTCGCCGCGGCCATCCTCGTTGAGAACGGCTGCAACTCCGCGAGGGTGAAGGCCAAGTTGAAGAGGAGGTGGCCACTGAGAGCGATGTACGTTCTTGCTCCGAAGAGGACAGCGGAGGAGCTGAGCTCGACCAAGGCACTCGTCTCAACCCTCTGCAACGTGAAGGTGGTGCGGGTCACCACGAGGCCGGAGGAGTTTCCAGTGACGTTCATGCTCGTTCCAAACCCTGCGAGGGTGGGCGCTGCGTTCAAGGAGAAGACGAGGGATGTGCTCCAGACCCTCAAAACTCTTCGGGGCGCGGATGCTTGGCGTACTTATCTCGCGGGTAGTGGCGTGAAGCTCCGAATCCCCTCCGGTCCCGTGGAGGTTCCCCTGTCTGCCTTCGACCTGAAGTTTGACAAGGACGAAAACTTCGAAGCGGTCGAGAAGGAGGGAGTCTTCGTAGCGATCGAGAGGACAAGGGACGAAAGGCTTGTGGCCGAGGGGCTGGAGAGGGATGTCGCAAGACGCCTCCAGGCACTGAGGAAGGCAAGGGGATTCTCCCCCACCGCCCTTCTGAAGAGGGCGAGCGTCGCAGGTCTCCAGGAGGACGAAATCGCGCTGCTGACCCCGCTCAAGAAGGAGCTATCATTCCTGGTGAGGGCGAGGGAGATTCAACTCTCGACCCAGAAGAAGGGTCGCGACGGCAAAGATGATGATTGGTTCGAAGACGAGCTGGACGGGAGGCCCATCTACCTCAGCGTCGGCTAGAGCAGCTTCTTCGCCAGCTCGACCACCCACGACAGTCTCCTCGGCAGCAGCTCTCGGAGAAATTCGAGGTCACTCGGTCCGAACCCTCCTAGGTACTTCATGAGGACGAGGTAAAGGACGAACCCTAAGAGGATCGAGACAAGGGAGGCGAGAACGGTCGCACCTCTCCCCAGGGGAAGCACCGTAGTCAGAGCGTCGAGGAACCCGTAGACCGCGACACCCATGACGACGGAAGCCGCACTCGACTTCAGATATCCTCGGCCGTCGAGGACGAGGTCGCCCTGACCACGGACGAAGTAGGCGAGGGTGGTCATCGCCAGGACGAGCATCGCACCCCGGGCGATCGCAATCCCGAGGAGCCCGAACAGGGGCACAAGAACCAGGGCGAGAGTGACGAGCGCGACCAGCCCGACGATATTTGCAACTGAGAAGAGGTAAATCCGCGCCCCGACGAGGAGGTCTGATGAATAGACTGCACCGACGGAGGTAAAGGCTACCGAGACGGAGATGACGGCGAGGAGAGGCGCGGCGCTGAGGTACTCCCTTCCAAAGAGCTCCAGCAGGAAGGGAGAGACTGCTGCCAGCCCGGCGCCCATGGGCGCCGCTATGAAAATGATATACCGAGTGTAATTCCTCATCAACTCCCTCCGGCGCGCCCCCTCGTCGGGTCTCAGGGAACCCAGCGTCGGAACCAGAACGTTCGTGACAGCGGTAGGGGCAAACGAGGCGACTGCCGCCCCGACAGTCGCGACATTGTACACACCGAGGTTGCTGAGCCCCTGCTGGAAGAATGCGAGGAGTTTGTCAACCTGGGTAACCCCGAATCCCGCGAATGCGGCAATCATGACCGAGGCCATGTAGGCCGCCACCTGTCTGACGCTGAAGGGCGCATCCTTCGAGGCGAGCACCATCCTCGCCGCCAAGGGAGTAGAAGTCGCAGCGAGGACAAAGTCGCCGATGGTGAAACCTATGAAGACGCCGCTGACAGCATACCCAAGAAACACGAGGAGTCCAGCGACGGCATACCGCAGAGCACTCGACGCAATGAGGAGCTTACCGGCCAGAGGCGCTCGCCCCGCCCCGACGAGAGAGTAGACACCAAGCTGGGCGAAGGAGTAGGCAACGGAGTCGAGGGCTGCGTAGACGAACGGTTTCGGACTCAGAGGGGCCGCGAGCGATGCAGCTACAGAAGGATTCGAGAGAATGACCGCCGCGGCGGATGAGGCGGCTGCGCAGATCCCCACGGAGAGGAAGTAGAGCTTGCGCGCAGAACCCTCCCCGCTCCGGATGTACTGTGATAGGAACCTGGTCACCGCTGGCGGTGTGGCTGTTATTCCCGACCCGACGAGGGGAAGGGCGAGGGTGGCCAGAGTGGAGGTGCCAATCACCAGCACATTTAGGAGGGAAACAAGGCCGACCTCATTGACAGAGATGTAGTTCGTGAGGATCACGAAGTAGGCAGTGTTGAGGAGGAGGGAGAAGATGCTTGCCGCGTAAATGGCAGCCGCCCCTCTCGCAACCTTCGCCTCGGTCTCCAAGCTGCACTCGCCTGCCACTGGGTTGGCTATTTATCCGAAGGATCCGCGAATAGTCTTGGCGAGGCGAGGCGGCCTAGGCTTCCCGAAGATAATCGTAGAGGGAGCTCTGGTAAGACGCGAGAGACCTCGCCGTGAAACCAAGCCGCTTCAGGTCGCGCGCGAATTCCTGGGCGTGGCCGTGAGTGGTGTAGACGATCTCCGGTGCGACCTCTTGGACCAGCCTCAACAACTCCTTGTAGTCGCAGTGGTCGCTCATGGGGAAGGCGTAGTCGGCACCGAGGTACTGGCCGTACCCAGGGTCGGTCGCCCACCCGCTGAAAGCCACGATGACAGCCCCGTACCGTCGCTTGAGGCTGGAGAGGAACCTGCTCGAGCCGCGCATTAATGGGGTGACCATGAGCCAAGGCCCTGCAGAGAAGTCCCCCTCTCCGGAACTCGCCGGGTCGACGGTCTTCCCCCTCTTCAGCTCGATGCCGTATTTCCGGTGGACCTCGTTCATCCTCGCGACACTCTCGTGAAGGTAGAGAGGACCCCACGCCGAGAAGTAGTAACAGAGTAGCTGTGCTTTTCCGAGAGGGTAGCCCATCAGGATGACGGGCTTCCCCTTGTCAAACGTCTCACTGATGAGGGTATTGACTTCCTTTACGAGCTTCGCGGTCGAGGGGAAGACGTACTCAGGGCTGCCGTAGGTCGTCTCTGTTATCAAGATCCTAGCTCTTCTCGTTCGGCACCTGCCGAGAAATGCGCGTTCACGCCCGGCCGCGTCCCCTGTGTAGAGGACCTCGTCGCCTATCCTCAACGCCCGCGAGCCCAAGATGTGCCCGGAGTCGAGCAGGTCGATGCTGTCCAGCTGGTCTACCGTCTCCCCCAGGTCGTATCCCCTCGCATACGCAAGGTCGGTCGTCTCCCTCGAGGCCAGAACCTTCGCTCCCTTCTTCGGGCGGTGGACGTGGTCGATGTGGGCATGCGAAACGAATGTGTAATCAGATGGGACGGAATCTCTCGGGTCGAGGAGGTACCGGCGATCGCCGTAGTCTATCTGAATGCCGCTGTTGATCGAGACACTCGCTCCCGGCAAAGACGTGCGCAATAATTCGAAATTCGCTCAAGATAAGCTCGATGGTGTAGGAGGAGGGCGAAGTCTAAGCATCTTCCATCCGTACGGTGGCAGGTTCACGTTGATTGTCAGCTTCTCCTGGAGTCTGACGGTGGGTCCTTCGACCCATCTCCCCGACTCGCAATTGAACTCCTCCAACCTCGCCACCAGGTGCCTCGCGAGAGATGGGTCCCTGAGAGGCACACTCAGGACGCAGGAGAAGGGTTGGTCAGAGGAACTCCCCAGGCAGACTAGGTTTCCGGGATCGCTGAACTGGACCGCCATGACGTGCGACTTCGTCACGAGGCGTTCGAACGTCCCGTAATTACCGTCAGCTTTGCGAGGCTCCCGGGTGGAAGTCTCGATGCGAACCTCATCTCCCTCTCGCCCGAGGAAGAGCGCCTGGCTCCCTCCATTCCCGAACCCCGAAGCGAAGAGCCACTTGACCTGAGTCGCTTTCGGAGGGTCCGCGCGGTTCTCCTCCCAAAGCCCCATCTCGCCGTAGAAGACAGATTCAATCAGGCGGGCGGCCGCGACGGGGTCACTCTCCTCACCATGGGAACCGCGATTCTCCGGGTCGAACCAGTATGGAAATTCACCCGGAAGGCCCGCTACCCCGTCGTGGACGAGTTTCGATACTTTGAGGAGTTGCGCGCTCCCCAACCCCGCGTAGCCCGCTAGGTAGGAAACGAGGGCACATGCGAGCGCCGCCCGGGTCCAGTACCCACCCAGCTGTCCCTCGAAGTAATTGCCGTTGACGAAGAGAGTTGAAGTGGTGGGAAGGGTCCTCGGTCCGAAGCCCGTCTCGAAGTCCTTCTCGAGCATCCTGCGAGCGAGGGCGGCGGTGAGACTCTGGCTCAGAGGAAGCCGATAGCAGGCGAGCACCTGGTCGATCGACTCCTCTCGGTGAACTCTCCCCTTTTCGTCGACATTCAGGACGAGACCCGCAGATATGCCGCCGAGTAGCTTCTCTCGTATGAGACCGATAAGATTCTCGCTCGCATCACTCGCGAGGGCAGCATCAGAACCTTTTCCCAGAGCGGCCGCGAGGGCTCCGAACGCACGGAGGGCGCCCGCAATGGCGAAGTTGACCTCGGTCAGTATTCCAGTGGGATATCCCGCCCGTAGCTCCCTTCGCCAACCTTGTGGAAGTGCGGGATTACAATGAACAAGTCCGGTTCGCGACAAGTCCCGAAGATATTTCGCAGCTCGCTTCAGTGATTGAAAGCACGCTCGAATCTCCTTCTTCTCGGCCAGAACTCGAAAAGCGAGAGACGCGTTCATTAAGAAGAGGGAAGTCTCCAGGACTCCGTCAGTGCCCTTCTCAAGGGAATGGGGAAGGGCGCCATTCTTACGCTGTGATGCCATCGCCTCTCCCACGATTCTTAGACAGACCTCAGGGTTGACCAAACTCAGAGATCGTATTGTCTCCAGTCTGTCCAGGAGGCTCGGATCCCCCTCGATAGCGCTAACTCGCGAGAGTGCCCACGCGAACGCAAAGTTCAGGTCCTGGCTAGAGCTTGCAATGACCGGTGGGACGGGGCGCTGCTGCTGTTGTGGTTTTTCGACAACCCCGCCCCCTTCGTGGGAGATAATCGAAGTAAATGTCGAGAGGGCCCCCTCGAGCCGCGATGCGTTGTGGACCGAGACGAAGGTTACCCCAGCGGAGCTGCGAGGTGCGATCTCCAGTTCGTGTTGCGTAAGAACCATAATGGGGCCCGAGATGCCCGCGGTCGATTCGGAGAGTTCTCCCCGCTCGAGTAGCTCGAGCGCTCTGGTCTTATCCTTCGTCATGTAGATGATCCCGGGGGCGGGACTGCAGCCGATTACCCTCGCGCCTGCCACATCGCCAAGGTCGTCAATCGCGACGTGGTCCCCGCGGTTGAACGCGTTGACACCGACGCCACCCGGCGGGTCCGAACTACCACGAAAGTTGATCGAGGTAGGGTCGTGGAGGCTGATCACGATTACCTTCACAGCCTCCTTTCCAAGGTTCGACAGTCGAATCTTCCTCGTCAACGCCGAGGAATCCGTCGCAACGACCTCGAACTTTTGTGAGAGCGCGAGAGTATCAGACGCTCTCGATTCCAGCTCCAACAAGGCGGGCGATATCTTAACCTCTACTCTCCGTTTCGAAGCCCTCAGGTGCACCCCTGCCTGAACTCTGTAGATGTGAAGGGAGCTTCTCCCGAAGATGAGCCTACCCTCCTGGGCAGAGTACGACCAGAGGAGGTCCCCATCGGGGTCGACCCGCGTCTTCAGGAACCTCTTGAAGAGGATGATCGGCTTCGTCGGCGTGCGTAATTCAGAGAGCCTCTTCTGCGCGAGCTGCGGTTCGGAGAGAGCCATCCGTCCTGTGAGCCAACTGTAAGGATATGACGACAGAGATTTACAGATCTTGAGCTTCCATATCTTTATCCTTAACTCGAGCCTTCACTGGGGACGTTTCCCTTCGCCAGACTGTCCCTCTCTGAGTGTCCTCAACCGTGATTCCTCGTTTCGAGAGCTGACTTCTTATCTCGTCAGCCTTCGCAAAGTCCTTCATGCTTCTGGCCTCGTCCCGCTCTTTGATCAGAGCGAGTAGCTCCGGCGGAAGCTCCCCCTCCTCCTCGAAGCTGATGATTCCGAGAATCCCGTTGACACGCTTCAGTGCTAGGAGAATCTCCCCGGCCTCTTTCGTGCCCATCTTCTCTCCATCCATCAACTTGTTGGCCCTCTTTACGAAACTGAAGAGCGCCGCGAAGGCCCTCGGTGTGTTCAGGTCAGCGTCCATCGACCTCTCGAAGCTCTTCAGCAGCTGGTTCGCGAGACCCGCGTGCCTCGAAGGCGACTCTTGCCTATTCCGACGCAACCTCGAAACGAACTGCTCGAGCCTCTCGCGCTCCGACTGGGCCTGTTCAAGGGCCTTCTGAGTAAGGTTGATCGGGTCCCTGTAGTGAGCGGAGATCAGGAAGAGTCTCACGGTGAGGGGGTCCCACCCGTCCTTCAGGAGGTCTCGCAGCTTCACGATGTTCCCGCTCGACTTGTGCATCTCCTTTCCGGAGACGCTGAGAAACTCGGAGTGCAGCCAGAATCGCGCGAGCTTCTTTCCGGTGGCTGCCACGGACTGGGCGATCTCGTTCTCGTGGTGGGGAAATCTCAGGTCCATCCCTCCCGTGTGGATGTCGAAGGATTCCCCCAGGTACTTCATCGACATCGCCGAGCACTCGATGTGCCACCCCGGCCGACCCTTCCCCAGCTCAGTCTCCCAGTAGACTTCGCCGTCGTCCTCATCCCAAGCCTTCCATAGTGCAAAGTCCCTCGCCTCCGCCTTCTCGTAGTGGTCCTGCGAAACTCTCGCCCCTACCTTGAGCTCCTTCGGCTTGATTCCCGATAGTTTCCCGTAAGGCTTGAACTTTGAGATGTCGTAATAGACCGAGGCGTCATCCCCCCTGTACGCAAAACCCTTCTTCATCAGCGTCTTGACGAGCTTCACCATCTCGGGGATGTGTTCGGTCGCCCTCGGATAGAACTCAGCTCGCTCGATCCTCAGCGTGTCGAGGTCTTGCATGAATGCCTCTTCGAAGAAAGTGGCGAGCTCCTTCCTGCTCAACCCTTTCTCCTTCATTCCTCTAATTATCCTGTCCTCGACGTCGGTTATGTTCTTCACCTGCGTGACTCTGTAGCCCTTGAACTTCAGAAAGCGCCTCAGGAGATCCTCGAAGAGGAAGGTCCTGAAGTTTCCTACATGGGCGTAGTCCCAGACCGTCGGGCCGCAGGTGTACATTCTCACCTCCTTGTTTCTTAGGGGCCTGAAGGGGAGGAGCTTCCTCCCGTAACTGTTGTAGAGCCTTAGAGCCAAGGTCGCCTCAATCCAATACCTTTTGACACAACGTGGAGAAAATAAAAAGGAGAGGGAGAGTGATAGTTACTTCGTCAGCTTGCCAATTCTGAAGATTGGCTTTCCGCAGGACGCGCAGGTCCCCTTGATCGCGGGTCGGCCATTCTTCAGTTTGATTTGTTTGGGATTCTTGATCTCCCTATTCTTCTTCTTCTCGTATACGCAGTAGCCAGTGACCAACTGCGAGATTTCCTCGCGGCGAATTAGCCTGAATTCGTATTTAAACTCTTGCCAAACGGCCATTTTTGGGCTTTTGGGGCTTCAGGGGTTCTATCAGAACCTGAAAGTCCCTCTATGCCGACACGTCACGGAGACTCCACCCGAGATTCCTTCAAAAACCTTGTAAAATAATTGCCTTCACCGTGTGAAATTGCTGATTTTTGAAATTGAGGCAGAGCCCATATTGACGCGCGGAGCTCTGTCGCTCTAAGACGTCTCCTCTTTTGCGGTAAAGAGACAGTATCTCGGCGCAGAGGTGGATGCGAGCCATTATCAGACGATTAGAGTTCCGAGGACCCCTCAAAAAACGAGTGCAGAGCGTCGCGAGAAGTGCCAGAGTAGAAGCGAGCCCGATCTCTTCATGGTCAAAGTGCGCCGCGACAGCGCATTATGAATCGACTGACCGCATCGATCGAAGAGTTATCGGAACCACTATAAGAAAAGCGAGTAGGGACTTGCCGCAACATTTGCTGCGAAACGTGGCCCACCGCGGCGCATTTTGGTCGCTGATTGTCGCGAGGGTGGTGTACGCTGTCAACTGGTACAACATCGCGTCCATTTTTGCCCCCATGGCCATCGAGCTGAAAACCGGTGTGTCTGGACTTGGCATTCTCGCCTCTAGCTTCTTCTTCGGACTCGTGCTCTTCCAGATACCCGGCGGGCTCCTCGCAGCGAAGTACGGCCCGAGAAGAACATCATTCGTGGGGATTTTCGTGGCCTCGGTAAGCGCTCTCCTCACGGGTTTCAGTTCGGGATTAGGAGAGGCGGCCGCCCTGAGGTTCATAGTTGGGCTAGGAATGGCACTCTTCTTCTCACCCGGGGTCAGCCTCATCGCCAGGTACTACCGGGAGGGGTCTGAAGGTTTCGGGATAGGACTCTACAACTCCGCCTTCGACCTTGGAGGTGCGCTGGGCCTCTTCGGATGGGCTCTCCTCGCCGAGGTGCTCGGCTGGAGGCAGAGCCTGTTTTTCAGTGGCGGCATGGGCATCGTCACTTCATTTCTAATCATAGTCCTGATTCCGAAGGAGGATTTGAGCGGCGACTCCCCTCTTAAGCTCAAGGAGTTGAGCGATGTTCTGCTCAACAGGGAGCTCATCATACTAAGCCTCAACATGCTGGGCCAAAACGTGGGCTCGATACTTGTTGGGAGCTTCATCGTCTACTATCTTGAGACTGCCCTCGGGGTGGGGTACGAACTCGCGGGTTTTGCTGGAGCGCTCTTCCTGCTGATGATGCTGGCTTTCTCGCCAATCTCAGGAAGAATCTACGACAGGCTCAAGGACGCAAGACGTCTGATGCTCGTCTCGGGGCTGGTGATGTCCGCGGGCGTCGGACTAGCGGCGTTCGGGGGAGTCTACGGCGCGTTCGCGGCAACAATCATCGTCGGCATCTCGGCGGGGCTAGGCTTCACGGTAGGCTTCGCGGCCGCAAGAGAGACCAACAAGTCACAAGCCAAGTACGAGTCGCTTGCGATAGCCTGGGCCAACAGCATCTCCCTCTCCGCGGGGTTCTGGTCACCTGTCCTCTTTTCACTCGTAGTCTCCTCATCTGGTTACCCACCCGCGTGGCTTCTCGGGAGTCTCCTCACGTTGGCCTTCGTTCTTTCTATCCTCGCCCTCAAAACGAAGGCTAGAGCGGAGTCGCGCTGATCTCGTCGCCCTTCTTCACGTTTGTCTCGAGACCCGCTAGTCCGATCTCCTTGATCTCGGGGAGCTGAATCCCCAGGGCTTCGACCTTTGACCTGTGGCGTTCGATTGCTTTCATCCAATCCTCCCTCCTCTCGTCGAGTGTGGGGACACCCAGACCCGCGCCGAAAGCCAGCTCCTCCAGCTTCTGGTCGTATTGGAAGAAGTCCTTGGGGAGATGCCAGAAGTCGTTGACTGGCCTGAAGAGGAGCGGGGAGAGGTAGATGAAGCCGTGCTTCATCTGACGAGTCATCATCGCCTTCTTGCCCGCATCCATCTTGCTCGAGATTCTCTCCATCATCGCAATCGTGCCCGTCAAGTGGCGGGACTCGTCCTTCGTGATGTTCTTGAAGGCCGTGCCGTAGACTCCGTTCTTCGAGCGCTCCCCGACCTCCCTGAATATCAGCTGGGCGCCGATCTCGGCGAAGAAGAAGCTCGAGAAGATAAGCTCGAGCGGGTACTTATCCCAGGCATCCTCGAAGGCCGACCAGTACCTCTTCCCGTTATCGTAGAGAGCCGTGATGTTCCTGAGAGCTTTCTCCTCGAGGGTGGTTCTGGGCTTGAAGTTGTACGGGAAGTTCGGGCAGACGCGAGCGCAGGCACGCCTGCAAATCTCGTCATGGCGGCATTCATCAAAGGCGACGGCCGAGAGGAACTTTTTCGTCGGGTCCTCCAGGTTGTGCCTGGCTGCCTGGAGCGCGGCGAGGCCGAACGCCCCTATTCCTGACTTCTCGAAGAGCGCGAGCTTTGACATCCAGTAAGCCTGAGCGACGCACTCGTCGCTGCTGAAGTTCTTCGAGTCGACCTCGTCCCAAGGGAGGTCGACCGGGCTCCAGTTCTGGGGAAACCATAGCTCGTATGTTTTGAGCAGCATCTCGGTATCGACATCCCAGTTTCCCGGGAAGAGGTTTGGGGCATCCTCACCCTTCTTAGACAAAGGATAGAGTGAAGTCCCCCAAGTCACTTAAAGATTCCTTCGACTTCTCGGGCTGGCTACGGGGAGGCAGCCTTGACTATGATCGTTCCCTTCATAAATGCGGGGTGGAATGTGCAGTCATAGCTGTAGGTTCCGGGGACGGTGAATTTCTGAGTGAAAGTGCTTCCCTGCCCCAAGGGTCCCGAGTCGAAACTGCTGGGTGCCCCGGGCAAGGAGGTGACGGTATGCGGGATCGAGTCCTGGTCGACCCAGCTAATCGTGTTGTTTTTCCCGATGACTACGGTTATTGTCGCGGGGTCGAAGTTCAGATTGTTTGTCTGGATCCCGACCCCACTAGGTAGCTTAACAGTTATTCCTTGGATTTGATTGCCGCAGTTCTTCGTGCAGTAGGGCGGCGTTAGGTTGAGTGCAAGGACGGCACCCACGGAGAGCGCCAAGACTAGCGCAATGACGAGCACGACGGCGGTCGTGAACTTTCCCGGGCCGTAATCCTCTTCCTCTTCCTCCAACCCAACCACCTAGTGACCGAGGCTCGCGAACATTCCGGCAAGTAGAGCCAGGAGGAAGAAGAGAGGGATGATCGAGAAGATCTTGAGGGACCTCTGCTCGTACCTGATGTGCATGTAGAAGGCGAAGATGAAGATGGCCTTGCTCAGGGCGAGGACTGAGATCGCGTAGTTGACTAAGACGTCACCGGCGTAGGTGTAGAAGAGAAAGACCTCGACAACAGTCGCGGCCGCCAGGTACACCCAGATCAAGAACATGTCGAGAGACTTCATCTTTTGCGCCTCATAGAAGGTAGAAGAGCGGGAAGAGGAAAACCCAGATTATGTCGACAAAGTGCCAGTACAACCCGAAGTACTCGACCGTGTCGTTGTTCTCCTTGGAGAAGCCACCGTTCATCGTCCTCTTTATCAGGTAGGCAAGAAGGATCAGACCCGCCGTCACGTGGAGCCCGTGAATCCCCGTCGTGACGAAATAAGTCGACCCCGGTAGGCCACTGTTGAACCAGAAACCCTTCGAGAACAGGTCCGCCCACTCCGATGCCTTGATCCCGAGGAAGAGCGCACCTAGGAGGAACGTCGTGGTCAGCCACATGAGCAGTCGCTTCTGATTCCCCGCCCTAATCGCCTGTATCGCGAGGACGACGCTGAGACTGCTCGTCAAGAGGACAAGAGTGTTCGTGAGCCCAATCGGAATGCTGTGAATCGTTCCCGGCGACGGCCAGCGCGGGATGTCAGCGCGAATGAAGAGGTAGCTGCCTAGTACACCGCTGAAGAGGATGACTTCGCCGGCCAGAAAGGTCCACATACCCAGCTTTATCTTCGGAATCTTCGAGAACGGCCACAGCTCGCGCCCTTCCTCCTCCGGGACGTGGAACTTTGACCAGAGGTCGTCCCGTGCCCACCCGTAGAGCGACCACGCAATAACCACGAGGCCGACGAAGATCACAGGCCACCCCACCCCAAGCTCGAGGAGGGAGAACCCAACCATCGCCAGAGTAACTCCAATCGTGAGTGCGATTGGTCTCGAGCTGAGGTGTTGCTCGTGGTGCTCGCTCGAGCCGTTCCCGTTCATTGGCATCCCGGGGGCGTCCAAAGCCTGGATCGAGGGCATTCCTCCCCACTCAGGAGCGAGGCTTCTCCAGGGATTGGGGGGAGAGACGATTCGACCTCTGACTCCGATTACGAGATTCGCTATCAGGAGGAATTGGGAGACAGCGAATATTATCCCTCCCACTGAGGCGATCAGGTTGAGGGAGGACCACCCGGCGTCAACGGAGTAGGTGGCGATCCGCCTGGGCATCTCATACAGGTAGAACATCGGGAAGTAGAGGACGTTGAACCCAATGAACGAGCTGATGAAGTGGATCTTTCCGAGCCTCTCGCTATAGAGGTGCGACGTCATCTTGGGCAACCAGTAGTATATCGCGCCTAACAAGCTGAATATCGCGGCGCCGACCATGACGTAGTGGAAGTGGGCGACGACGAAGAAAGTACCCCTGAAGACCACGTCGAGAACTGGGGAGGCGAGAAAGACCCCCGTGATCCCTCCGATTATGAAGAGGATGATCGCCCCGACTGCGAAG
>WNEQ01001036.1_pt1 | contig 14898 bp, 11 predicted proteins | sample 5399971 | NCBI WGS metagenome assembly WNEQ01 (sample SAMN13153330, study PRJNA577476) | soil metagenome | isolation source: 20 cm grassland meadow soil 2 days after 1st rain plot 5 | place: USA:California | collected 2015-09-18
GGATCGAGCTCAAACGTAGGATCGGTAATGCGCTGCCAATCCATACGTTCCGATTGGCCGACGGCAACATAGACCGCGCCCTCTTTGATTTTGCGTTGTGCCTCAGTGTTGGATTCGCAAAGGTTGATGTCGACGAGCAGGCGGAAAAGTTTGATGGGTCCACCGTAATTGCGCGTTTGGAATAGAGTATCGGGGGGCACGCCCTTCTTCTGGACCTGTATTTCGAAGCTTCGCTCTGCCGCTTCTGCGGCGTTCCGTCCGTGAAAATCATTGACGACTTGAAATGCAAGGGTCTTCTTCATGTCGCGGGGGTGCTTGCGGCCTGACCCCACATCATCTTTGTCTTTGGCAACCTCCTCGGCATTCCTATCAGTCAGGAGGTCGTAGTACCGCCACATCAGCGGATCGGAGATGGACATGATTTTTCCAAACATCTCCGCCGGCGCCTCGTTGATGCCCACGTAATTCCCGAGCGACTTCGACATTTTCTGGACGCCGTCGAGTCCTTCGAGGATGGGCATGGTCATGATGACCTGGGGCTCCTGGCCGTACTCTTGCTGCAGGGCGCGGCCGACGAGCAGGTTGAACTTCTGGTCGGTCCCTCCGAGCTCGACGTCGGCTTCGAGCGCCACCGAGTCGTAGCCCTGCGCCAGGGGGTAGAGAAGTTCGTGGATGGCAATGGGCCTCTGGTCCTTCATGCGCTTCGAGAAATCGTCGCGTTCGAGCATGCGGGCGAGCGTGTATTTCGAGCCAAGCGTGACCCAGTCGCGCCCGGTGAGCTTGCCGAGCCACCGGTTGTTGAAGTCCACGACGGTCCTCTTCGCGTCGAGGATTTTGAAGACCTGCTTCCTGTAGGTCTCGGCGTTGGCCGCGACTTCCTCCGGGGTCATCGGCTTGCGCGTCACGTTCTGCCCGGAAGGATCGCCGATCAGGCCGGTGAAGTCGCCGATTAAAAAGATGACCGTGTGACCGAGTTCCTGAAAATGTTTGAGTTTTCGGATGAGCACGGCATGGCCGAGGTGGATGTCCGGGGCCGTCGGGTCAAAGCCCGCTTTGACTTTGAGAGGCTTGCCGGTCCGGCCTGAGCGCTCGAGCCGGGCGCGGAGCTCTTCAACGCGGATCGTCTCTTCCGCGCCCTTCGTGAGGTAAGCCAGTTGTTCTTCTATCGTCATACGAGAGTTGAATTTCAATCGGGAAGCCGAAGCTGGCTGAGGGAAACAACGCTCGGATAGCGGCGCACTTTCCGCAGGAAAACTTGATCGGCTGTCACCAGAATGCCATTCGACTCGAGCGCCATAGCCAAAAAATAGGAATCGTAAACCGCAGCGCCGCAAGACGAAGCGATCTCCAGCGCTTTCGCCAGGGTATCCCACCGAAGGGCTTCCAGATGAAGACCTAAACTTCGCAAGTGATTCAGTGATTCCAAGACCTGCGCAAGTTTCACGCCGCGTCTACAGCTCAGAGCATTGGCAAGCTCGAAGATCAAAAGCTCCGGTGCACTAAGAGTGCAGCGGCCATATCCCCAGTTCTCAAGGAGCTGCTGGGCGTGTCGGACATTTTCCTCCTCGCGTTCTACATACCACTTGACTGCGACGGAAGTGTCCACTACATAGCCGGGCCGGGTGAGCGGCGTTGTCACTGCTTCTTCTCTTTAAGCCGATAACGCCAATCATGAACAATCTGTTCGGCCGGCCAATCCCCCAGCTTGTGCGCGATCCGACGGATTCCCTCGATCGCCGCTCGCCGGCGTTCCCGTTGAGCTGCTTCCTCGGACTCGCGCTTGTGGTTTAAAGCCGCGGCCCGAACAGCGATTCGAATGAGCTCGCTGCGCGAAGTTCTCCGCCGGCGCGCTTCCCGATCAGCCAAGCGCAGTGTCTCCTGGTCAAATGTGACGTTAATCCTCACCTTCGCGGCCATATCTTATACACACGCTAGTGTATCACATCAACCGATCCTTCACCACCGTATTTTGCGATGCTGCTCGCAAAATTGGTCCATAGCCGAGCATCATTTCCTGAGCAGGACGCGCCGGCCATCAATCCGGATGCGATCCTCGAGCATCAGGCAGATGGCTTCGGTATAAATCCGGTGCTCTTCCTCGAGGATGCGGGCGGAAAGTGAATCCACCGTGTCCTCGTCGTACACGGGCACGACGGCCTGGCAGACGATCGGCCCCGTGTCCACGCCCTCGTCCACGATGTGGACGGTGCACCCTGTGAACTTGACGCCGTAATCGAGCGCCTGCTTCTGCGCGTCGAGTCCGGGGAAGGCGGGCAGCAGCGCGGGATGGATGTTCAGGATGCGCCGCGGAAAAGCCCGGACGAAATACGGGCTCAGGATGCGCATGAAGCCCGCGAGGCACACCAGGTCCACGTGAAGCTGCTGGAGGACTCGGACCACCTCACGGTCGTACTCTTCTCGGCCTTTCCCTTGAGAAGAGATGAAGCGAGCCTCGAGTTTCAGCGCGCGCGCGCGGGCCAGCCCCGGAGCGTCCTCCCGGTTCGAAACGACCACCGCGATTTTCGCCGGGATCTTCCCCGCCTCGACGTTGCGCGCGATGGCTTCGAAATTCGACCCGCGCCCGGAGAGCAAGATTCCCAGGTTCTTCATTGCCGATTGACGATGGACGATTGCTGATTGAATCCAAAGATTGTCGATGGACAATCTGAAATCTTCAATCTGCAATCTTCAATGTCCCACGTATTTCACGCCCGGCCGCCCGGAGGTAATCCGGCCAACGACCCAGAACTTTTCGCCTTTCCTCCCGAGCAGTGAAGCAACGCGGTCGAGATGTTTTCGTGTCACGACGAGCAGCAGGCCGACGCCCATGTTAAACGTCCGGTACATCTCGTCCTCGGGGACGCGGCCGAGGCGAGCGATCAAATGGAAGACAGGCAGCACCGGCCACGACCCCGGACGGATTTCCGCGAGGCAACCGGGCGGAAGGATTCGGGGCAGGTTGTCCGTGATTCCGCCTCCGGTGATGTGAGCGATCCCTTTCAGGTAGCGCTTCGCGAGCAGCGGCTCGAGGACCGGCCCGTAGCAGCGGTGCGGCGCGAGCAATTCTTCGCCTAGCGTCCGGCCGAGTCCGGGGACGCGCTTGCCGAGCCCCAGGCCCTCCTGCTCGAGCAGCACTCGGCGCGCGAGCGAATACCCGTTGGTGTGGAGCCCGAGCGACGGCAGGCCGAGGATGACGTCGCCGGGGCGGATGCCGCTGCCGTCAATGATGCGACCGCGACGCACGTACCCGACGATGCATCCCGCAAGGTCGTACTCCCCGGGCGGATAGAAGCCGGGCATCTCCGCGGTCTCGCCGCCGATCAGCGCGCAACCCGCGCGGCGACAGGCTTGGGCGAGGCCCTGAACAACTTCCGTGACGACGGTCGGACGCAGCTCGCCCGTCGCCAGGTAATCGAGGAAGAAGAGCGGCCTGGCTCCGTGGACCGCGATGTCATTCACGCAGTGGTTCACCAGGTCGGCGGCCACGGACGCGTGGCGGTTGAGCGCAAAGGCGACCCTGAGCTTGGTGCCGACGCCGTCCACGCTGGCCACGAGCACGGAATCCTCGGGCAGGCCGCGCAGGGAGAAGAAACCGCCGAAGGCTCCGACATCTTTCAAGACGCGGTCGCTGAAAGTCCGGCGGGCAAGCCGCTTGATTCGGGCCTTGGCCAGGCGCGCGGCGTCGATATCGACGCCCGCATCTCGGTAGCGCATCAGTTTTTTGGACGGAACCCTTGAAGCTCCCTCCGCGGGCACACTCCCGGACCAACGAAACGCGGCAGCTCATCTGCCGGCGAGCCGCCCCTCGGCTCGAAGGGCGCGGAAAAAAATTCCGGCGTCAAGGAGAGCGATGAGGGTGCTCAGAAGAACTTTCCAGTCCTGGACCAGCGCGTCCTGCGGATAAAGTTCCAGAGGATCGACAGGTCAAATTTCGCGCGAGCGGCCAGGCCTTCGTTGGTCCAGTCGTGGCTCGGAGCATCGTACGACCAGTAGATGAAAAGCGGCTCGCCCACAACCGCAGTCTCCGGCACAAATCCCCAGAACCTGCTGTCGAGAGAGTTGTCGCGGTTGTCTCCCATAACGAACAAGTATCCGGGGGGCACGTGCAGGCCGTCTTCGCGGATGAAGTTCGGCATTTCCCGGGCCCATCCCGGGTCGAGACCCCAAGCCGCGGGAAGAGTCTCGAGCTGGCTGACGGCCGGGGGAAAATTGTCGCGCAAAGGAAAGATGGTCGAAGACTGGAACTGAAGGTAGGGTTCCTTCAGCGGCTGGCCGTTGACAACGGCCTTCTTGTTTTCAATTCGAACGACGTCGCTGCCCGTGGCAATCACGCGCTTGACGAACATCACCGAAGGGTTCCGGGGATAACGGAACGCCACGATGTCGCCCCGATGGACCGTCTTGAGGGGCGGGACGCGCAGGCCCGTGTAGGGCAGGCGCGGGCCGTAGAGCAGTTTATTCAAGAAGACGTGGTCGCCGATCAAAATCGTCTGTTCCATCGAGCCCGTCGGGATCACGGTGGCTTCGCCGATAAAAATGCGGATGCAGAAGACCCCGGCCAGGATGACGAGCAACGAGCGGACCAACTCCCACGCGCCTTCACGGCGGGCCCTCTTGCGCGGCGCCGGAGCGGATAGCGCCTCCCCTTCGCGGACAGTTTCGTCTGGGTTCAGTGTTGGGTCAGGAGTCTCCATGGTGTTCAGTCCCGATTGCGCAAAGTGATGAGCGGTTCCTGGATGGCGGTGGGATAGTTGGCCGTGTAGCAGGCGAGGCAGTACCGGCCTTGCGTGTCCCCGACGGCCCGCCGCATGCCTTCGAGGGAAAGGTATCCCAGGGTGTCCGCCCCGACGAATTTGCGGATTTCCTCCACGCTTTGAGTGGAGGCGATGAGCTCGCTCTTCGTGGGTGTATCGATGCCATAAAAGCACGGGGAAATCGTGGGGGGGCAGCTGACCCGCAGGTGGACTTCGCGCGCCCCAGCCTCCCGTACGATGCGCACAATCTTCCTGCTGGTTGTCCCCCGGATAATCGAATCGTCAACCAGGACAACGCGCATTCCGTCGAGCAGGCTGCGAACGGGATTGAGTTTGAGCTTGACGCCGAAATCGCGGATGGCCTGAGTCGGCTCGATGAACGTCCTGCCCACGTAGTGGCTGCGGATCAGGCCAAACTTCAACGGAATGCCCGACTCTTCGGAATAGCCGATGGCCGCCGCCACCCCCGAGTCGGGCACCGGGACGACCAAGTCGGCCTCTGCCGGGTGCTCGCGGGCCAGCAGCCGGCCCAGCATCTCGCGGCTGGTCTGGACCGACCGTCCGAAGACGACGCTGTCCGGTCGCGAGAAATAGACATGCTCAAAAATGCACTGCGTGGGCTGGGCGGGAGGAGCAAAGCGCAGCGAGGTTGCGCCGCGGCGGTCGAGAATCACCATCTCGCCCGGCTCGACTTCGCGGACGTAAGTTGCATTGATCAGGTCGAAGGCGCAGGTCTCGGACGCGACCACATGAGCGCCGTCGAGCCGGCCGAGGCACAGCGGCCGGAAGCCTCTTGGGTCGCGGATGGCGAGCATGCAGTCTTTGAACAGCATCACCAGGGAAAACGCGCCGACGACCTTATCGAGCGCTTCAGCGACCGCCTCAGGGATGCCGTTGTGCTTTGACCGCGCGAAGTAATGGAGGATCACTTCGCTGTCGCTCGTCGTCTGGAAGATGTCCCCGCGGCTTTCGAGTTCCTTGCGAAGCGTTGCGGCGTTCACCAGGTTGCCGTTGTGCGCCAGGGCCACCTGGCCCTTCTGGCAACTGACGGTCAGCGGCTGCGCGTTCTTCAGGTCCGTGTCCCCCGCTGTCGAATAACGCGTGTGCCCGATGGCCGCGCTCCCCACAAGGCGGCTGAGCGCGTCCTCCGTAAACACTTCGGCCACATGCCCCATGCCTTTATGTCCGACCAGGCTCTCGCCGTCCGTGGCGACGATGCCGGCGCTTTCCTGCCCCCGGTGCTGGAGAGCGTAAAGGCCGAGGTAGGTGAGCTTGGCGGCTTCCGGGTGTCCGTATACTCCAAACACCCCACAATAGTCGTGGAACTTGTCCTCGGGGAGAGAAAAAGTCGGAAACATTTGGCTGGCCGGCTGCAAGGACTTTCTCCGAAGAGCGATGGTAAGTGAGGAAAGGGTCGCGTTTTGCCTCGCAGGCCCGGACAGAGCCCAAGCTCCAGGCTGAAACCCGCCCCAGAAATCAGATTCCTGTTCGAGACGCCGCCCGGGGGAAAGCTTGACCCCTGCCCCGGCTCCCTGAAGGCCTCCCTGACGGCAACGGAATTCTCTACACCTATTATTTTCGCTCGAAATACGGGCCCCGTGCAAGATGTTTCTCTGCAGGCAGTCCTCCGTCATTCGCCCCAATCGCGGGTGGGTTTCGAGCCGGCGAACTGTCTCGACCCCCACCTTACCAATCGTGACAAGGTGGCTGGTGCAGGGGCGTAAAATTCGCGCCCTTCTCGCGCCACCAGGCGTGCCACTCGGCCGAGACCCGGGCCGAGTCCTGTCGCGACGCCCGGGAAGGCAACTTGAATTTCATTCCCGTCAGACTTTCCAGCGCGAAATGGGCCACTTGGCGGACCTGAGGTTCCGGGTCTCGGAGCATGGCGAGAAGCGCCGGGACTACGTCCCGGCTCTCCAGCTCCTTCAGCCCCAGGATGGCATTCTGCCGGTCGAGGGCGCTCCCGGAATGGAGTCTCTCAAAAAGGACCTGGTTCGCTCGCGGGTCGCGGAAGACTCCCAGCGCACGCAAGACATCGCCGCGGAGTTCGGCCGGGGACGTCGAAACCAACTCGAGCAGGGGCGGAAGGAATCGTGCGTCGCCTTTTTCGGCAAGAAGCAACACGGCGTAGGCGCGCAGGGAGATGTCAACCGAGCGGCTGGAATTTTGACCCGCCGGAAGCCGGCCGGTCGCGATTTTCGAAATCGTTTCCCAGGCCTCCGGCGTGCCCAGGCGGGCAAGACCGTCGAGCGCCTGCCGCCTGTCCCAGCGCTGCTCGCCGGCGGGCGCGCTGGCCATGGTTTCGAGTCTCTCGAGCAGGAAAGGTGGGGGGAGCGTGGTGACTACCAGGACAGATTCGGCCAGCGCGGCTCCGGTCCCTTGGTCGAGTGTCTTGAGCACGGGCCGGAAGACTTCTTCGAGTTGCGGGTCGGTCGCCGGCAGGACGTCTAAGGTAAGCTCGCTCAGGGCCACCGCGTAAGCGGCGGGCCGCTCGCCGGTTTGCCAGCCCAGGACCTCGCCTGAAAACAGCGGGAGCCGCCGCTCGGCGCGGACGCGGTAGCGACCGGGCTTCGTGATAGCCGCCCACTGGTTCAGCAGCCAGCGTTCCGTGTGCGTCTGGCCGGGGGGCAGCGAGGCGGATCCATAGACGACGCTCCCTCGGACTCCTCCGCAAGGCCTCGCGGCAGGGTCAGGAATTTCACCGCCGGCTTCGCTCGTCACCGTGAAGCGCGGCTCCTGTTCGAGCTCGGGGTTGAGCGCGCGGCTCGGCGAGCGATAGGAAAAAGAGAACATCCGAGTGCCCGTGTTCTGAATCTTAAAATCGCAGAATATGGGCTCGCCGAGGAGAAAAGATTCTTTCTCGACCGTGAAACGGGCCACGTAGTTCAATTGGGCCCGGCACGCGGCCGGAGCCGCGAGTTGCGCCCCGGAAACGATGGCGAGGGCGAAAGCGAGGCGTGCGCCGCGCCGGCGAATCTCATGGACGCGGAGATTCATTGGGCCCATAATACGGGAAAGCCGACGACCCCGAGCCGAATTTGATTCTGACGTGCGAAGCCGGCGATTCCGGTCACCTGAATATTGACGACGCCGCGAATAGAACCGCGGACCGCAGGACATACGCCCCCGGAGACGGCAGGCCAGCCACGGGGAGCATCTAAGTTTAAAGCCACAAAGATGACCGAGACCTCCATTCGAAGAATTTCGTTGCCGGTGGGTTTTCTCCTCGCCTGTTTCTTCGGCGCGCCGCCCCGAGGTTTGGCGGCGGTGAAACTCTACATGAAGGACGGAACCTTTCAGATGGTCAAGAGCTACGAGGTGCGCGGGGACCGGGTCCGCTACTACAGCATTGAACGCTCCGAGTGGGAAGAGGTCCCGAAGTCGCTCGTGGACTTTGACGCCACGGAGCGCGCCCAGCGGGAAGAAAAATCGGCGGTGAAAAAGGTCCTGGAGGAAGCGCGCGAGATCGACCAGAAGCGGTTTGATGAGCCGGCGGCCGTGGGTCTCGAGATCGCACCGGGTGTCCACCTGCCTCAGGACGAGGGCGTCTATATTTACGACGGCCTGCGCGTGATCCGTCTGGTGCAGTCTTCGGCCGAAGTCGTGACGGACAAGAAGCGGGCGGCCCTTCTGCTGGCCTTGCCCGGACCGATCCTGAAAAGCCGCGCGCTCGTCGTGCTGTCGGGCCCGAAGGCCGCGATCCGCCTTTCGAAACTGCAGCCCACTTTCTATATCCAGTCCGCCGACCGCTGGGGAGCGCGGGCGGAGCTGGTCTCCGTCAAGGCGGGAAAACAATCGCGGGTGGTGGAAAAGTTTCAATCGGGGATCGGCGTGGGAAAGAAGGGCGAGGTGAGAACCGAGCTTCCGGTCGAGCGGACGGAAATCAGCCCGGGGCTCTTCAAGCTCACACCCGTCCAGCCGCTCGCGGTGGGCGAATACGCGCTGGGAGAACTGCTCCAGGAAAAACTGAACCTCGACCTGTGGGACTTCGGCGTTGACGGCGCGCCGAAGCCCGGGAAAAGCCTCGCGCCTGACCACCCTGCTCCGATGTCCGAGCGCCCGCCCGACCAAAACCCTCAGAGGTGACGCCGCAATTTGATCGCAGGGCGAATGTCGCCGGGTCAAAGCGCCTCTCCCATCGAGTCCGCACGCCAGGTCACGCAATTTGCTTTCACCTCGGCGCATCAAGAGAAATAATACCGGGGGGTCCGCCTCAGGCACGCGACCGGGCGGACGGCGCGCAAGACTGACCCGAACGGCAAGCGCGGTGCACATCAAGCCTTGCCTTTGACACGAACAAAACTCGAATTCAACAAATTCCGTCGCTTCTGCCAGCCCATCATTCTGCTGCTCGTGATGCTCGCCTACTGCGCCGGGCCGAGGCCCATCGCAAGGCCGCGCCCGCTGCGCGCCGCCCGGGACCAGCCTGAAGTCCCTCTCGGTTTCAGTCCAGCCTCTTACGTCGCCGAGAAACGGTGGGAAGAGCTGTACCTCGCGCTTCCCGACGCCTCGAGGTGCGGCAGGTTCTTGCGCCGCCTCACCGCGCGGCCTCACCTTGCCGGCACGCCCGCCGACCGCCGGCTGGCTGAGTTCGTCTACGATGAGTTCAAGCGAGACGGCCTCGCCCCCGAGCTTGTCGAATACCGGGTGCTGCTCTCTTATCCGAGGAGAGTCGAGGCCGAGGTGGTCGCGCCGGCGCGGGCGAAGCTCGCCCACTCCGAGCCCGCCCTCCCGCGTGACAAGGCCACGCGCGTTTCCGACCCGATGATGCAAATGCCGTGGAACGCCTACTCGCCATCCGCGGACATGACGGCTCCGGTCATTTACGTCAACTACGGCGCGGAGAAAGACTACGAGGAACTCGATAAGCTCGGCGTGAGCGCGAAGGGCAAGATTGTCCTGGCCCGCAACTTCCACGGCTACCGCGGGGGGAAAAGTCTGGAGGCGGAAAAGCGCGGCGCCGCCGGCGTGATGGTTTATTCGGACCCCGCGGACGACGGCAGCGGCAAGGGGAAAACTTATCCCGAAGGCCCTTGGGGCCCGCCCGGGCATTTCCAGCGGGGCGCCGTGGTGTACGATTTTCTTATTCCAGGCGATCCACTCACGCCCGGATGGGCTTCGACGGACTCGGCGCCTCGCATCCCTGAGACCGAAGCGAAAATCCTTCCCAGGATTCCGATGTTGCCGGTCTCGGCCTGGGACGCGGCCGAGATCATCAGCCGGCTCGCGGGGCCTGAGGCCCCCAAGGAATGGCAAGGCGGACTTGGAGCGCCCGGCGCGCTGGATCCGAATCCTTTCGCCGCGCCTCCCGTCGCGGCCTACCGCATCGGCGACGGCTCGACGAAAGTCCACTTGGCCATCGAGATGGAAAATCGCGTGACTCCGATCTGGGACGTCATCGGCAAAATTCACGGCAGCGAAGAGCCGGAGAAGCTGGTGGTCCTTTCGAACCACCGCGACGCGTGGGTGTACGGCGCCGTGGATCCCTCGAGCGGGACCGCGACGCTGCTCGAGACGGCGCGTGCCCTGGGCGGACTGCTCAAGCGCGGTTTTCGGCCGCGCCGAACCATCGTGCTCGGAAACTGGGACGCCGAAGAGTACACGCTCACGGGTTCGACCGAATGGGGCGAGCAGTTCGAGCAGGAACTTACCAAGAACGCGGTCGTCTGCCTCAACGTGGACGCGGCGACCAGCGGGCAGGATTTCACCCTCAGCGCCATTCCCGCGCTCGTCCCCGCCGTAGCCCAGGCGGCGGCGGTTGTGCGCGACCCCGCCACAGGACGCAGCGTGTATGACCGCTGGAGGCAGCGGCGAAAGTTCGAAAGCGTCCGAAGCTACGCCGTCGCGGGGGCAACGAATCTGCCCGTCACCTTTGGCCTGCTCGGCGGCGGCTCAGACTACATGGTCTTCCTTGAACACGACGGCGTCCCGTCGCTCGACATGATCTTTGACGGGCCCTATGGCGTTTACCATTCCGTGTACGACGACTACGAATGGATGGAACGGTTCGGCGATCCGGGCTTTGCCTATCACGCCGCAATGAGCCGGCTGTGGGGGCTCCTGGCGGTGCGTTTTGCCGACGCCGACCTCCTGCCGCTCGACTACTCGATTTACGCCGACGAAATTGCCGCCTACCTCGCGGCGCTCAAGAAAACCGTCCCAGCGGACTTTTATTCGGCGGAACTCCTTCCCCTGGTTGAGAACTGCCGCGAGTGGCGTGACCAGGCCGCCAAATTGAACAACGCGCTGAGCGCCCTGCGGGAGGGCGACGAGGGGGCCGGCCTCGCCTCGCGGGCCAGAATCAACGCGAGCCTGATGGCCGAAGAGCGCGCCCTGCTCGACGCGCGCGGGCTTCCCGGACGCCCGTGGTTCCGGCACCTGGTTTACGCCCCGCTGCCGAGCTACGAAGCCGAGACCCTCCCGGGGCTGCGCGAGGCCCTGCTCAAGAAGGACCTCGAGGGCGCCCGCGAGCAGGCGAAGCGTCTCGCCAGCGCAATCGACCGCGCGACTCGAGCCATCAGGGAAGGGGTTGGGGCTTTGAAGTGAGAAGGGCCTCGAGGGGCTAACGATTGGGTGAGGTGCTTGAGCTCTCAAGCTCCGCCTTGTTCCGGGAGGCCTGTTTATCGCCGTACATGCGCGCGTCGGCTTCCGCCACGTCCTGGTCCGGAGACTGACCGGCGACGTGAAGGTAGAGGCCGATGCTGACCGTCACCTGCAAATTGTCCAGGCGACTTTCGCCGTTCCATTCCCCCACTCTCTGCTGGATCCTCTCGCGAACGACTTCCGCGCCGGCCTGGTCGGTCTCCGGCAGCACCAGGAGAAATTCGTCGCCACCGTACCGGACGACGTAGTCCGAGCCGCGCACGCAGGTCTTGAGGATGCCCGCCATCTGGGCCAGGACGTAGTCGCCCATCAAATGGCCGTAGCGGTCGTTGACGAGCTTGAAGTTGTTCAAGTCGCACATCAGCAGGGCCAGCGGCCGGCTGTTCCGTTCGGCCCGCGCGACTTCACCCTGGAGCAGGTTGCGGAGCAGGCTGCGGCTGAAGACGTTGGTCGTGGCGTCAATCAAGCTGAAGGCGTGGTCCATGCGCGCCGCGAGGATTTGCTGCATGCTGGCCAGGCGGTACTTCTGAAGCTCCACCTCCCGCCTCATCATATAAACGGCAAGGACCAGAAAGACGGTCATGATGACGAACAGCACTTGCGGGGGGATTTTGATTTCGAGCTCGTTCCCGTGCCAGATGCTGCCGGGGAGGAGCAGCGAGAGGCCGCCGAGCACCATCACCACCACCGTGAAGATGATGAGCACCCAAAGCTCGCGCCGCTGCGACTCCAGCTTAAAGAGTTCGGCCTCGAGTCGAGCCTGCGGGCCCAGTTGCTCCTGGAACTCCGGCTTGTCAATCATTGTCTCGCTCCGGCGTTAAAGCGACCGGTGGCACCGCACAGAGTGAGGGAGTTGCCAAAGTCGCAAATACGCCATTTGTATTATACGACCAAACGTGACCAAAGTAAACACCGAGCGGGAGGCTAACCAACAACGGCTCAAGGACTTACAGCCGTACGGGGTCGGCCCCCGGGGGCCGGTCCCGAAGTCAGGCGCTGACCTTCTCGGTCACTGTTTTGGCCTGCGTGAAGAGCAGCAGATAGTCGCGCCCGCCGGCCTTCGAGTCCGTGCCGGACATGTTGAACCCACCGAAGGGATGGCCTCCTACCAGGGCGCCGGTGCATTTGCGGTTGAGGTAGAGGTTACCGACGAAGAAATTCTCCGCCGCCTTCTCGAGTTTTTTCCGGTCCTTCGTGTAAACCGCGCCGGTCAGCCCGTACTCGGTATTGTTCGCGATCTCGAGCGCATGGTCAAAGTCCCTGGCTTTGATCACGGCGAGGACGGGTCCAAAAATTTCTTCCTGGGCGATGCGCCCCTTGGCAGGCACGTCCGCGATCACCGTGGGCTGGACAAAATATCCTGGCCCGGGGGACTCGCCGCCGGCGACGAGCCGCCCCTCCCGCTTGCCGATTTCGATGTATTCGAGGATCGATTGTTTGGCTCGCCCGTTGATCACCGGCCCCATGTAGGTGGCGGGGTCGGCCGGCGGCCCGACCTTGATCTGCTCGACGCGTCGCTTGAGTTTTTCGAGGAAACTGTCGTACACGCTTTCCACGACAATCGCGCGGGAACAGGCGGAGCACTTCTGTCCCTGGTAGCCGAAGGCCGAGGCGGCCACGCCCTCGACCGCCGCGTCCAGGTCGGTCTCGGCGTCCACTACGATCGAGTCCTTGCCGCCCATCTCGGCAATGACGCGCTTGACCCAGAGCTGCCCGGGGACAGTCTTCGCCGCCAGCTCGTTGATCCCCAGGCCCACTTGCTTCGACCCGGTAAAGGCGACGAACCGCGTCCGCGGATGGCCGACGAGGACGTCACCGACCGAGCTTCCCGGGCCGGGCAGGAAATTGACGACGCCCGGCGGCATGCCGGCCTCTTCGAGCGCCTCGAAGAACTTGTAGCCAATCGTCGGCGAATCGCTCGATGGCTTCAGCACCACCGTGTTCCCGGCCACGATGGAAGCGAGCGTCATGCCGACCAGAATCGCGAGTGGAAAATTCCAGGGCGGGATGACAACGCCCACGCCGAGCGGGATGTAGCGCAGGAAATTGTTTTCGCCCGGGACGGGCGTGAGCGGCTGCGGCGGCGCCAGGCGGAGCATTTCGCGCGCGTAGAACTCCGCGAAGTCAATCGCCTCCGCCACGTCGGCGTCGGCCTCGGCCCAGGACTTGCCCACCTCGTACACCATCCACGCTGCGTAAATGTACTTCCGTTCGCGCAGGATCTTGCTGGTCTTGAGCAGCAGCTCCACGCGCTTTTCGGCGGGCGTCCTGCTCCAGGTCTTGAAGACCTCGTCCGCAGTCCGCACCGCCTGGCCGGCGAGTTCGCCGTTGCCCTTGGAAAATGCCCCGACTACCTGGTCAGGGTGCGCGGGGTTCGACGAGCAGAACTTTTCCGGGGTTTTGATCCGCCGGCCGTCGATGACCAGGGCATACTCCCGGCCCAGTTCCTTTCCGACTTTTTCCACGGCCTCCTTCATTTGCTCGAACTGCCGCGGGTTGCCCTTGAAATCGCTCAAGGGCTCGTTCTTGAATTCAGGGAGTTGCATTCAGAAACCTCCTGCCTCCTAGACGCGAACTTTTGATTATAACCCTTCCTCGGGCCGGGCGGCAGGAGCGCGCGCCGTTGCCGCACTATTCCGCTTTGGGTGCGGCCGCAACCTCAGTCCAGGTCAATGTCGCGGAGGGGCGGCGCAACGGGTTCGTCGCGCGTCCGCTTCAAAGCTTCTTTGAATTTGCTTTCAAGCACCTGCGACTTGACCTTCTCTTCTTCCGCGCTCTGCTTGAAGAGCGCCTCGCGTCGCGCCGCCTGTTTTTCGAGGGCGCGGGTCGCGTGGGCGAGGTCGGGCGGCTTGGCGCGCTTAGGAGGGGACTCGTGGGCGACCACTTTGCCGAGCTCCCGGTCAACCTTCAGCCGGGCCCCGCAGCACGGGCAAACCAGTTCGACGGTGCGTCCCTTTTGATTGTCCATGGTCGCGCCCCGCGCGCTAAGTTTCAGGCGTTCAGGAAATGCTACTCGTCCCATCCCGTCCTGTCAATTCGTGCCACCTCGTTCGGCCGTCGGCCCCCCTCCGCGCAATGGGCTACCGCTTTCCGTCGCGACACCATAAAATATCGCACGCGGCAAGCGAGGAGGTTCCCTGTGAAAATAAAAACTTGCGGCGTCATTTCCACTCTCTTCCGGGTCTTCTTCCTTATTTCTATTTGCGCGCCCGTCGGGATTGCCGGCACGGTGGTCCTTGAAGGCGCGCGGCTGATTGACGGCACGGGAAACCCGCCCATCGAAAAGTCCGTGCTCGTCATCGAAGGCAACCGGATCAAGACGGTCGGCGCGATGGGCTCGGTTCCCATCCCCGAAGGCGCCCGCGTGATAAACCTCCGCGGCAAGACCATCATCCCCGCGCTCATCAACCTCCACGGCCACGTGGGACTGACTCGCGACCTCGAGCAGGCGGCGGCGAACTACAACGAGGAAAACATCCGCGCCCAACTCGAAAAATACCTGGCCTACGGCGTGGGCACGGTGGTCTCGCTCGGCAACGAC
>WNEQ01002903.1_pt1 | contig 14892 bp, 19 predicted proteins | sample 5399971 | NCBI WGS metagenome assembly WNEQ01 (sample SAMN13153330, study PRJNA577476) | soil metagenome | isolation source: 20 cm grassland meadow soil 2 days after 1st rain plot 5 | place: USA:California | collected 2015-09-18
CCCGCGTGGTCAGGACATCCAGAGCCCGCGCGGTCAGGACATTCAGAGCCCGCGTGGCCAGCGTGTCGAGTCCCCGCGTGGTCAAGACATCCAGAGCCCGCGTGGCCAGGACATTCAGTCCCCCCGCGGTCAGGACATCCAGAGCCCGCGTGGTCAGGATGTGCAGTCGCCGCGGTCGCTCGCCGGTTCGAAGGCGGGTGCCAGCAAGGCCTTCAACCTCGTGAAGGAGGCCGAGGCGGCGTGCGCGAAAGGCGACATGACGACGGCGAAGGCCAAGGCCGAGGCGGCCCTGGCGGAGATGAAGTAACTCCAATCAGCCGTCTGAAGTATCAGGGCTCCAGGAGGGCAACCTCCTGGAGCCTTTCGTTTTCCGCTACAATCGCGCTCGTGCGCAGTCTCATCGGCGCGCTGTTCCTGCTGGTCGCACCCGCGCTCGCCACGGCTCAGCCCGCGCTCTCCCTTCAAGAGGCGTTGCTGCGCGCGAAGCCCGCTGTCGCGCTCGTGGTCTCCGAGGTCGGCGGTGAGGTCACCGTGCGCTGCGGTGCCGGCGCCGAGACGACCGTGACGCCGCCGCCCTTCCGCGAGACGGGCACCGGCTGGTTCGTCGCCTCGGCGGGCTGGCTCGTGACCAACGGGCACGTCGTGTCGCCGGCCCATCATCCGCCCGAGTGGCTGGCCCGGGAGCAGACGCAGAAGGCCATCAAGCAGACGTGCGGCGGTATGGCGGGGGCGGGGCGCGCGAAGCTCGAGCCGTCGATCTCCGTGCTCCTGGCCAACGGCGTGCGGATGCCCGCGACCGTCGTGAAGTACAGCCCGCCCGTCGCCGGCGAAGCGATGTCGGGTCAGGATCTCGCCCTGTTGAAGCTCGAGGCGGCCGACATGCCGGCGCTCCCGCTCGCCGACTCCGCGCAGGCACGGATCGGCGACCGCCTGCACATCATCGGCTTTCCCGGCGTCGTGCTGAGTCACGAGCTGCTGAACGCGTCGGCCAAGATGGAAGCGTCGGTCACCGGTGGCGCCATCTCGGGCTTCAAGCAGGATCGCGCGAATCAGCCCGTGATCCAGACGGACGCGTCGGCGGCGTGGGGCAACAGCGGCGGGCCGGCGGTGAACGACGCCGGCGAGGTCGTCGGCGTGCTCACGTTCGTCACGCTCTCCTCGGACGCGCAGAGCAACATCGTCCAGGGCTTCAACTTCGTCATCCCGTCGGCGGCGGTCACCAAATTTCTCGAGGGCACGCCGGTGCCGCGCGGCGAGCCGAGCCGATTCAACGCGGCGTGGCACGCGGGGCTGCGCGATCACTTCGCCGGCAACTACCGCCGCGCGCGCGCGGAGCTGATGGAGGCCAACCGGCTGCTCCCGGAGCTGCCGGACGTGCGGCGGATGACGATCGAGAACGCCGAGCGCCTCAAGCGCGAGCCGCTCCTGCCGTGGACGCAGGTGGCGATCGGCATGCTCGTCGTCAGCGCGGCGGGCTGGGCGGCGCTGCTGCTCCGCCGCTGGCAGCGCAACCGCTTCCGCATCCGTCCCGCGGAGGTCATGCGACTCATCGAAGGGCCCGAGCCGCCGACGATTCTCGACGTGCGCGCCTCCGATGCCTACGCGCGCAGCCCGGTCCGCATTCCGCGCTCGGTCCACGTGGCCCTCGATGCGCTCGCCGACGGCACCAGCGTGCCGGCGGATCCCTCCCGCGTCGTCGTCGCCTACTGCACCTGACCCGACGAGATGACCAGCGCCCGTGTGGCGCTGCGGCTCCGACAGCTCGGCTTCCACAACGTGCGCATCCTCAAGGGCGGGCTCGGGTCGTGGGCGAACGCGGGATTTCCCCTGGAGGCGAAGGCCTAGCGAGCCCGGTCGGTGCCGTTAGGCGCCGTGACCCCGCTGGCGTCCCGCCGTGAAGTGGAAGTGGACGTGGTACACGACCTGGCCGCCTTCGGGCCCCGTGTTCACGCTGATGCGATAGCCCTTCTCGCCGAAGCCCTTCGCCTCGCCGAGCCGTCGCGCCGCGAGAAAGCAGCGGCCGATGACCTCGGCATCGTCGTCCTTCAGCTCCGCGATCGAGGCGATGTGGCGCTTGGGCACGATCAGGAGGTGCACCGGCGCCTTCGGATAGATGTCCTTGAAGGCCATCACGTGCTCGTCCTCGTACTCGATGTCGGCGGCGGTCTGGCGGGCGACGATGCGACAGAAGACGCAGTCGGTCACGGACCCTCCCGAACGTTGCTGCTATAATACGGCGTTCATCGAACCGCCTCGACGAAAAGGAGTCGCCGGATGGGCACGTGTCCGAAGTGCAAGCTACGCATTCGCAAGAACGGCAACCACGTGAAGCTCGGCGTCACGTGGTATCACAAGTCCTGCCCCGCGCGCCCCGCGAAGAAGTCCTGAGCGCCCCGACGGCGACTCGCTGACGGAAGGCGCGCGTCAGGTCGCCGACTTGTGGCGCCGCCACTGACACGGCGCCTCGGGCCGCGCGCGCAGCGTCAGCTCGTCGTCCATGACGAGCGAGTCGTCCACCCAGTCTGGCTCCGAGGTGTCGGGACTCGGATCGACGGCCACGAGATCCGAGCCCACCCACACGACGGTGACCGCATCGCGCCCGTGTTGATACCGCACGATGCGCGCCTCCACGTCGTCGCCCGCCTCCTGACGGAGCACGATCGGCTGGAAGGCGACCACGGGCCAGCCGAAGAAGTCGCCTCTGACGCCCGGCGGCAGGCACGGCACGCTGGCGATGATCGTGACTCCGCGCGGCGCCGCGCGGCAACCCGCGAGGAGCAGCATCGCCGCCACCGCGAAGAGCGCGCGGCGCACGCGGCTACTTCACGAACTGGTCGCGCGCCAGCGGCGGCCGCACGTCGCTGCCGGAGAACAGCAGGGTCACGATGATCTCGACCGAGGCGCCCCCGCCCAGCCCCTGACAGCCGATCGCCGCGCGCGTCGGCTTGCCGCGGTCGCCGAACAGTTCGACCAGCAAGTCGGCGGCGCCGTTGATCACGCGCGGCTGGTCATTGAACCCGGGCGCCGAATTCACGAATCCGAGCATGTGGACGATCTGTTGCACCCGGTCGAGATCGCCCAGCGCGTACTTCACGGCCGCGAGCGTCGTCAGCGCCGCGTAACGCGCCGCCTCGCGCCCCTGCTCGAGGGTCAAGTCCTTGCCGACGACGCCCGGCAGGTATCCCTGCCCGTTCTTCCGCGGCGTGGTGCCGGACAGATAGAGCAGGTTCTGCACGGGGAAGTGCGAGACGTAGTGCGCGCCCGAGGCGTTCGTGCGGTAGAGGTCCTCGAGGTTCGGCAGCTCCAGCCCTAGCTTCGCCAGCTTCTCCTCGACCTTCATGTCGGCCTCCCCGCCGGGGCGCGTCGAAATGGTGAAAGATCAGGGATCCGTCGCGCACCATTAGGCAGGAGCATGCACCACGCGACGGCCTGGCGCCACCCGGCGCCACAACCCCCGGCGGAGTACGAGGGCCCGGGGGCAAGGGTATCGAAAAGGAGACTCTTATCGCCCACGCTGAGGTAGACTCCGCTGCGCGCGCGCGTTGGCCCCGACTACCCGGTCGGCATTCGATACCTCGGCGACGAGGTCGTTGAGGGCGGCAGCCGTGTCGACGACGCCGGGTGGTTCGGAATCAAGTTCGCCGAAGGCGGTGTCGACTATCTCTCGGTCTCGAAGGGCGGCCGCTTCGAGGATGCGAAGCAGCCGAAGATCGGTGAGGCGGTCTACCCGTACACGGGCGAGTCGGGCTACGAGTGTATGCCGACGGTCCTCTCCGACGCGCGCGGGCCGTTCGGCCGCAACGTGCCGCTGGCCGCGGCGATCCGCCGAGCGCTCCGCGACGCGGGCCACGCGACGCCCGTCGTGACGAGCGGCAGTATCACGACGTTCGAGCAGGCGGAGGGGATCCTGGAACGGGGGGAGGCGGACTGCGTGGCGGCCGCGCGGCAGTACGGTGAGGCTCGCGAGCGACGGCAAGCGCCGCCTCTTGCCGCCGTCGTGGACCCCGCCCTCGGCCGACTGGCGCCACCGCGCCAGACGGCTCCTCGTCGGCTCGGCGTGTGCCCTCCGCATCGTCTCTGACCAGTGGCGCGATTGCAGCGTGACGCTCTTTGTCGAAGGTCGTGTCTCGATGGCGCTCGACCGTTCTGCTCAACACGCTCATCGACTGTCCCGCGACCGCTGAGGTCCCCACGATTTCCGGAATTTCGGCGCCTCGACCTGGCGCGACCGCTGGCTGGCATCCCCTCTGCACCCACCTCCCCCAGAGAGACGACCCCTCCCGATAGGGGCACACCCAGTCGCGAGGCGGGGCCGCAGCCCTGGCGGAACGATGGGGTCTTCCTTCTGGCGCGCACAGAACCTCACAGGAGGCCCAGGGACATGATGCAGCTAAAAAAGACGCTCTCTGCACTCGGCGTGTCACGCACACTCTCGCTCCTGGCGGCTGTCGGTATGTTGCTGTGGGCCGTGACGCCTGCCCACGCTCAGAATGTGGCGTCTCAGAAGGCGTACTTCGGCTCCGGCGTCACCGAGATCCTCAACCCGAACGGCGGCGTCGTGCTCTCCGGGTACATGAAGACGTCGAGCGTCGGCGATCTGATGATCGGGTTCTCGATGGAGTGCGCGCTGTGGACCTCGACGAGCACCACGGCCACTAAGGGTGGCGCCAAGACGACGTCCACGGCCAGGGCTGCCGTGAATGCCACCGTCTACGTCGACGGTGTGCAGGCTGAGCCCGGGCAGGTCGTGTACTGCGACCGCCAGCAGACCGTGAGTCTGCAATTTTCTTCGCTCACGGTCGAGGTCACGGATGCGATCACCCTGGACCTATTCCTCAGAACCAAGAACGCAAATCACTTCAACTTCTACCGGAACAACGTCGGCAGCGGCGTGCACTACGTCGAAGTTAAAGTGGACAGCCTCGTGAGCCCAGACCCGAATGCGCCGGCGGACCCCGGGACCCGAGCCGTGGCCGGCAAGCGCTCGTTGGTGATCGAAGAGTACAACAACCCGTAACAGGTCGCACCCACCCGAGCGCCGAGAGGACTCGGCGCTCGGGTGTTGCAGAGCTTCGATCGTGTCCCCTCTGCGCACCCGACGCCTTGAGACTTCATCGCTCGCGGCCGCGCGCGAGGCGGCGGAGCGGCGCGCCGGCGAGACGGGTGAGGATCCACTCGCGCCGGAGCTTCGCGCCGAGCTTCCGGCAGAAGCGGATCGAGGGCGTGTTCCAGTCGAGCACCGCCCACTCCATCCGGCCGCAGCCGCTCCGCACGGCGATCTTCGCGAGCGCCCGGAGGAGCGCCCGGCCGGCGCCGTTGCCGCACTCCGCGGGAAGGACGAAGAGGTCCTCGAGGTAGAGCGTCGGCCGGCCGAGGAACGTGGAGTACGCGAAGTAGTAGAGTGCCAGGCCGATGGGCGTGCAGCGGACCTGGTCGGAGAGCGGTGGCCGGGTCGAACGTTGCAAGGACGGCGAGGATCGCTGGGTGACGCTCCCCGCCTCGGCCATCGCCGCGCTGAGGGCGCACTGTGAGGCGATGGAGCTCGAGGCATCGCTCAAGGAGTGGCGGCCGGAGCAACGACAGCTCGTGTTCGCCCATACCGTCGGCGGGGTGACGCGCTACGGCACGTTCCACGAGCTCGTCTGGCAACCTCTACTGCGCGCGGCCGCCCTGCCCCACCGCAAGCCGCATGCGATGCGGCACAGCTATGCCACGTGGCTGCTCGAGGCCGGCGCCGACATCCGCTGGGTCAAGGACCAGATGGGCCACGCCTCGATCGGCGAAACGGAAGGGACCTACGGGCATCTCGTGCGCGAGCGTCACGAGCGGGACGTCGATCAGCTCGACGCAGCTCTGTGGGGCGTCAACTCGGCGGGTGACGGCGGAGGAACGCTCGAGTCCGACGACGCCGAGCGTCCCGCCGCGTCCCACTGCGTCCCACCTGCGGCTGGTCGTGCGCTAAGTGCCGATCAGCGCGGTGGAGAATAGATGGTGGAGGGTAAGGGATTCGAACCCTCGACCTCGGCGTTGCGAACGCCGCGCTCTCCCAACTGAGCTAACCCCCCGAGTCGAAAGCCTCCGTATCTTACACGCGATCCGCGCGCGCTCCAACCCCGCGCGTCACTTGCGATCTCGCGCATCGTCTGCAGATACCGCAGCTGCACGGCCACCGGGAAGCGCGTGAGCACCTCGGCGGCCTCGCCGAGCTTGGCCGCCGCCTGGAACTCGCCCTCGGCGTTGATGACCTTGGCGCGCCGCTCGCGCTCGGCCTCGGCCTGCTTGGCCATCGCGCGCTGCATGTCCTGGGGCAGGTCGATCTGCTTGACCTCGACGTTGGCCACCTTGATGCCCCAGGGCTCGGTGTGCTCGTCGATGATGCGCTGCAGCTGCTGGTTGATCTTGTCGCGCGCGGACAGCAGGTCGTCGAGCTCGACCTGCCCAAGCACGCTCCGCAGCGTCGTCTGCGCGATCTGCGAGGTCGCGTAGAGATAGTCCTGCACCGCGATCACCGCCTTGATGGGGTCGATGACGCGGAAGTAGATCACGGCGCTCACCTTGAGCGAGACGTTGTCGCGCGAGATGATGTCCTGAGGCGGCACGTCGAGCGCGACGGTCTGCATGCTCACCTTCACCATCCGGTCGATGAACGGCGCCAGCAGCACGAGGCCGGGGCCGTTCCCGGTGCCCCCCGGGTTGAGCAGCGCGCGCGCGTTGCGGCCGAGCCGGAAGATCACGCCGCGCTCGTACTCGCGCAGGATCTTGGCGTAGGAGCCGATGAAGATCACGGCCGCGATCACCACCACGAAGACCAGCGCCGAGTCCATCGAGATCATCGCGTCCCTCCTCCCGAAGCGTCGCTGCCCACCACGCGCAGCGTGAGCCCCTGAACGTCCACGACCGTGACCGGCGTCCCGTCGGCGAGCGGCCGGTCGGCGACGGCGCGCCAGATCTCGCCGTGCACGCTCACCTGCCCCTCGGGCTCGAGCGCGCCGCGCGCCACGCCCGTCTGCCCCACGAGGCCGCTCACGCCGAGCAGCGGCCGCCGCCGGAGCGCGCGCACGCCGAGCGTGAGCGCGAACAGGAAGAAGGCGGCGGTGAGAGCGACGGTGGGCACGATGACCCGCCACGAGACCCGGAAGCCGACCTCCGGCGCGTCGTACAGCATGAGCGAGCCGAGCGCCATCGAGACGATACCGCCGACGGCGAGCACGCCGTGGCTCGTCACCTTGACCTCGGCGATGAAGAGCACGATGGCGAACAGGATGAGCAGCAGGCCCGCGAAATTGATCGGCAGGCTCTGGAAGGCGAAGAACGCCAGGATCAGCGAGATGCCGCCGATGACGCCGGGCAGGACCGCGCCGGGCGTCGACAGCTCGAAGATGAGCCCGAGCGTGCCGAGCATCATCAGCACGTACGCGACGTTCGGGTCGGTGATCACGGCGAGCACGCGGTCGCGGAAGCCGATCTCGATCGGCTTGGCGACGGCCTCGCGCGTGGCCAGCGTCACGGGGCCCTGCGACGTCTTCACGGTGCGGCCGTCGAGCTTCGTGAGCAGATCGGGAATGGAGTCGGCGATGAAGTCCACGACCTTCAGCCGCACCGCCTCGCGCTCGGTGACGGACACCGACTGGCGCACGGCCTTCTCGCCCCACTCGGCGTTGCGCCCGCGCTCGATGGCGATCGTGCGGATGAACGCCGCGGCGTCGTTCTCGACCTTGCGCATGCTCTCCTTGTCCATGCTGCCGCCGACCGACACCGGATGGGCGGCGCCGATGTTCGTCGCCGGCGCCATGGCCGCGACGTGGGCGGCCATGGTGATGAAGACCCCGGCGGAGGCGGCGCGCGCACCCGTCGGCCCCACCCACACGACGACCGGGATCTCGGCGTTGAGCAGGCGCTGGCAGATCGCGCGCATCGAGCGCTCGAGGCCGCCGGGGGTGTCGAGCTGGATGACGAGCGCCTGCGCGCCCCCGGCCTTCGCGCGCGTGAGCGCGCTCTCGATGAGGCGGAGCGTGACCGGGCTGATGACCCCATCGATGACCACGGTGGCGACCGGCGCGGGCGCCGCCGATGCCGGCGCGGCCGCCAGCAGGACGAGCGCGACGAGAACGAGAACGCCCTGGGCGCGCCGGCTCATCGATCGTCGTGGGGGGCCCCGATATGGCCCCCCAGCCTCTTCAAGCGAAGGGGGCTACGCCCCCCTCGGACTCCCCCGGCCATCGCTCGGACGCGCCCCGGCGCAGCCGGGGCGCGCCTCGGGCTTGACACAGGATGTCTCATCGGCCGAGCGCGAGGACGCTCACGAGCTCGAACATGAGGTTGGCGGCCAGCAGCGAGGTGATCTGGCCGGGCCCGTCGTAGGGCGGCGAGACTTCGACGACGTCGGCGCCCACCAGCGAGTGGCCGGCCAGCGCGCGCACGAGCGTGAGCGCCTCGAACGACGTGAGCCCGCCGACCTCCGGCGTGCCGGTGGCCGGCGCGTACGCCGGGTCGACGGCGTCGATGTCGAACGAGCAGTAGACGGGACCGCCGCGCAGCCGCGCCAGCCGCTCGGCCGCCCACGCCGTGCCGTGCTCCTTGACCGCCTCGATGCGGAGCACCTCCAGGCCGCGCTCGTCGTGGAACGCGAAGTCCTCGGGCCCGTAGAGCGGTCCACGGATCCCGACCTGGATCATGCGGCGGCCGTCCACCGCGCCCTCCTCGATCGCGCGGCGGAACGGCGTGCCGTGGAAGAACTTGCTGCCGAAGTACTCGTCCCAGGTGTCGGGATGCGCGTCGAAGTGCACGACGCCGAGCGGGCCGTGGCGGCGGGCCAGCGATCGCAGGATCGGGAGCGAGACCGAGTGGTCGCCGCCGACGCACACCGGCGTCGCGCCGGCCTGCACGACGGCGTCGATCCGCCGCTCGACGGCCTCGAACGTCCGCTCGATGGAGATCGGCACCACGTCGACGTCGCCGCAGTCCGCCACGCGCAGCCGCTCGAACGGATGGACCTTGAGCACCGGGTTCCACGGACGGATCAGCGACGACTGCTCGCGCACGGCGCGCGGACCGAAGCGCGCGCCCGAGCGATACGAGGTGCCGCCGTCGTACGGCACCCCGAGCAGGGCGACGTCCAGCCCGGTGGCGTCGGCCGCCGCGGGCAGCAGCATGAAGGTCGCGATCTGCCCGAAGCGCGGCGACTGGAACGGGTTGCGCGGCCCCGGCAGGCTCATGGCACTCAGAGCGCCGCCCCGAGCGAGGCCACGGCGTGGGCCAGCAGGGCGACCTCCTCCGACGAGTTGTAGACGGAGAAGCTGGCGCGGCTCGTGCCGACCACGCCACACCAGCGCATCAGAGGCTGGGCGCAGTGATGGCCGGCGCGCACCGCGATGCCCTCGGCGTCGAGGGCGGCGGCGACGTCGTGCGGGTGCCAGCCGTCGACGGAGAAGGCCACGACGGCGCCGCGCTCGCGTCGCGGCCCGTAGACCCGCACGCCCGGGATCGCGCTCAAGAGATCCACCGTCTGCACGGCCAGCGCCTGCTCGTGCTCGCGCACCCGCTCCATGCCGAGCTTCTCGAGATACTCGACGGCCGCGGTGAGGCCGACGGTCTCGGCGATCGGCGGCGTGCCGGGCTCGAACCGCCACGGCAGGTCGTTCCAGGTGGCGCGATCCACCCAGACTTCCTTGATCATCTCGCTGCCTCCCCGCGCGGGCTCGAGCGCCTCGAGCAGCGCCCGGCGGCCGTACAGCACACCGAGTCCGGTCGGGCCCAGCATCTTGTGGGCGGAGAACGCGTAAAAATCGCATCCCAGCACGGACATATCAAGCGGTAGATGAGGGATCGCCTGAGCCCCGTCCACCAGGCTCAGCGCTCCCACCCGACGCGCGCGCGCGGCGAGCTCGGCGACGGGGTTGATGGTCCCCAGGACGTTCGATACGTGCGCGAACGCGAAGACCCGGGTGCGGTCGGTCAGGAGCCGGTCGAGGGCCGCGAGATCGAGCGTCCCCTCGCCGACGAGCGGGACGGAGCGGATCCGCGCGCCGCGGTCACGCGCCGCCACCTGCCAGGGCACCAGGTTCGAGTGATGCTCCATGTCCGTGACGAGGATCTCGTCGCCCGGCTTCAGCGTCCGCCCGACGGCCTCGGCCACGATCGAGATCGCATCGGTGGTCCCCCGCGTGAACACGATCTCCTCGCGGGCCGCGGCGCCGATGAAGCGCTGGACGCGGTCGCGCGCGATCTCGTAGAGCTCGGTCGCCTCCTCCCCCAGCGTGTGGATCGAGCGATGCACGTTCGCGTGCGAGGTCTCGTAGTAACGCGCCATCGCCTCGATCACCGTCCGCGGCTTCTGGCTGGAGGCGGCGGAGTCGAGGTAGACGAGCGGGCGGCCGTTGACGATCCGCTCGAGGATCGGAAAGTCGCGCCGCGTCTGGGCGTCGAGCGTCATGCCAGCGCCTTCGCGAGCACGCTGATCGGCAGCGTCACGCAGCGCATGCGCGTGGGGCGCACGTCGGCTCTCAAGATTTCGAGCACGTCGCCGGCGCCCAGCGCCGACGCCTCGGCGCGCGAGCGGCCCTCGATCAGCTCCGACAGGACGTCGGCGGACGCGGTGCAGATCGCGCAGGAGTCGCCGACGAAGCGCGCGGCGCTCACGCGGCCGTCCTGCAGCGTGACCTGCATCCGCACGCGGTCGCCGCAGAGCGGGTTGACGTCCTCGGCGGTCGCCGTCGCGCCGGCCAGCTCGCCGCGGAAGCGCGGCCGGCGCCAGCGCTCCCGGATCGTCTCGCTGTAGAGGGCCGGGCGCGTGACGCTGCTCACTCGAGCTCTCCGCGCGCGGCGCCGACGCGGTACGCGGGGAAGCGGTACGCCATCTCGCGCGAGAGCAGGCCGCCGTGGCCGAGGGCGGCGATCTCCGCGTTGCCGAGGGCCTCGCCGGCCAGCAGCCGCGGGAGCACGAGGTCGAACGTCGTCGCCTGCGAGAACATCCCGCACGTCGGCATGCCGAGCACGGGCAGGTCCTGCCAGCGCGCCAGGAACAGGAGGCTGCCGGGATGCGCGGGGGCGCCGTGCCGCTCCATGCGCGCGCCGAGCAGGGTGAGCCCGCCGAAGACGGGATCGAGCGGATCGAGCGCGCTGGCGCCCGCCACGATCAGCACGTCCGCGCCCTCCGCGCGCAGCGCGCTCATCTCGTCGGCAACGGCGCGCGGCGAGGCGGCGGCGAAGCGCACCGGCAGCAGCCGCCCGCCGAACCAGTCGATCTTGGTCCGCAGTGCGCCCTCGAAGCGCTCGCGCTGTCGCGCCGCGAGAGTTTCACGCGCCACCGTCCCCAGCGCAGCCGGCCGGAACGCCGCCACCGTCACCGCCCCGCCGCGCGCGGCCTGCTCCACCGCGCTCACGGTGTCGGCGCCGATCGCGAGCGGCGTGACCTTCGCCTTGGCCACGGTCTCGCCGCGGTCCACGGGCTGACGGTCGAACAGCGTGAAGACGGCCATGCCCTCGTGCACGTTCACCGCGGCGAGCCGCGCGGGATCCACGCGGAGGAGACCTCGCCGGGTCGCCGCCAGCGTCCACTGGCCGCCCGTGTAGGCCTTGACCTCGACCCCGTCGCCGGTCACCGCCGCCGCCAGCCGCCGGCCGGCGTCCTCCTCGTGCAGATCGCCGGGCTCGAGGGCCAGCAGGTGCACTTCGTCCCAGGGCAGCGCCAGGAGGGTCCGCGCGGCGTCGGCGTCCAGCCGGGCCCCCTTGCCGAGGGCGACCTTGCCGGCCGCGTCGCGGACGTCGTGGCAGAGCACGCGGCCCACGAGCAGGTCGGCCGTGGCGCCGTCGCGCCGCTGTGCAAGCGCTTTCACGGTCGCGTGCTCAGCGAGCGACCGCTACCGCCGCCGCGCACGGCCTGGATCTCGGCGAGGATCGCCAGCGCGATCTCCGGCGCCGACCGCGCGCCCAGGTCGAGGCCGATCGGCACGTGAACGCGAGCGAGCGCCTCCGGCGTCACGCCGTCCTCCGCGAGATGGCGCAGGATGGTCGTCCCGCGCCGGGAGGAGCCGAGCATGCCGAGGTAGCCGACGTCCGTGGCCAGCGCGTGCTTGAGGACCGGCAGATCGTACTTGTAGTCGTGGGCCACGAGGACCAGCGCCGTGGACGGCACCAGAGGGTAGTCGCGGATGAGCTCGGACGGCATGCCGACCTTCAGCTCGTCCACGTCGGGAAACCGCTCCTTCGTCGCGAAGCGCGGCCGGCCGTCCACCACGACGGTGCGGTAGCCGAGGAGCCGGGCCAGCGCCGTGAGCGGCATCGCCACGTGTCCGGCGCCGACGACGAGCAGGAGCGCGGGCGGGGCGATGACCTCCACGAAGCCGCGCACGCCTTCCAGGAAGAGCGCGCGCGAGCCGCCCCGCGCGATGGCGTCGCGCGCCTCGGCCGCGAAGCGCGCGTCGAGGAACGCGTCGCCGAGCGTGCCCTCGGCGGTGCCGTCATCGAGCACGAGCAGCTTGCCGCCAGGGCCGTCCAGGCGCGTGACGATGGCGCCGTGGCCGCCGCGGCGCGCGTGCTCGCGCACCCGCTCGTACATCCGCGCGCCCACGTCGGGCGAGCCGTCGAGCGCGATCGGCTCGACGAAGACCTCGATGGTGCCGCCGCACGTGAGGCCGATCTCCCACGCGTCCTCGTCGCCGAGGTTCATCTCGAGCAGGCGCGGGCGCATGGTGCTCAGCACGTCCTCGGACTCCTCGATCACCTGCGCGTCCACGCAGCCGCCGATGGTGACGGAGCCGAGCACGCGGCCACCCTCACCCACCAGCATCTTGGCTCCCTCCTTACGCGGAGTGGTGCCACGGGTGTTGACGAGGGTGGCGACGGCGACGCGCCCGCCGGCCCGCCGCAATTCGTCAATGTGATCGAAGAGTTCCGCCACCGCCCTCAATCATACGCTTCGCGGCGGGAAAACGAAATCGGCGCCGGGCGCGGAAGCGGCGCTAGCGCGTTCGGCCGCCGCCGACCGAGGCGAGACTCAGGAGCGCGAGCCCCGTGAGGAACAGCATCGCCGGCTCGCTCGTCGCCAGCGGAAAGACGTTGGGGAACAGCGACGACACGAGCGCCTGCGCCTGCGTCGGACCATGCACCACCGCGAGGAGCAACAGCATCACCGGAGCGATGACCTTTCTCATGTCGCCTCCGGGAAGCTGCAAGCGAGAAGCCAGCAAGACGGGCGGAATATCGGGTGTTTCTGCGCCCGGACCGGCCGGAAACCGTGCAATCCGTTGCAGAACCCCCGCAGCCCGTCGCGGCGTCTCTGCACCGGCGCCGTGCGCCTAGAGCGACAGGGATCCGGCCAGGTCCCGGAGGGCGGCGAGATTATGGGCGGCCGCGAAGCGGTCGACCAGCGGCAGGGCAGCGGCCATGCCCCGCGTCAGCGGCTCGTACGAGGGATTGCCGAGCAGCGGATTGAGCCAGATGACGCGGCCCGCGCGGCGCTTGATGCGCAGCAGCTCGGCGGCGAGCACGTCGGGATCGCCGGTGTCCCAGCCGTCGGAGAGGATGATCACGATCGTGCGGCGATCCACCAGCGACGGCCAACCGCGATTGAACTCGGCGAGCGACTCGCCGATCCTCGTGCCGCCCGACCAGTCCTTCACCGCGGTGAGCCGCCGCAACACCTCGCGGTACGAGCGCGCGCGCAGGTAGTCGGTCACGCGCGTGAGCCGCACGGAGAACGTGAACGTCTCCACGCGCGAGAACGCCGACTGGAGCGCGAACAGGAACTGGAGGAGGAAGCGGCTGTAGAGGTCCATCGAGCCCGAGACGTCACAGAGGAGCACCAGGCGCACCTTCTTGCGCTTGCGGCGCCGGAAGCGCAGGTCGATCAGCTCGCCGCGCGTGAGGTTGGCGCGTAGCGTGCGACGCAGGTCGATCCGGCCGCGGCGGGCGGAGGGCCGCCGGCGGCGGCTGATACGCCGCGCCAGCCGCCGCGCGATCGTGAGCGTCAGACGGTAGATCTCGTCGAGCTGGTCCGGCGAGAACGTGGAGAAATCGCGCGCCGCGATCGCCTCGAGCTCCGAGGCGGCCGGCACGCCGACCGGCTCGTCGCCGGTGTCGCCGTCGCCGGATTCCTGCCAGGCGTCGAGCGCCAGCGTCTCGCGCCCGGCGGGCTCGAGGCCCGGTGGCGCGTGCTCGGGGAGCGCGGGTGGGGCCAGCGCCTCGGCCACGCGATCGGCCTCGGTGGCGGCGCGCCAGAACGCGTCGAACGCGCGGTCGAAGGTCGCGAAGTCTTCGGATCGGGACGCAAACACGGAGCGGAGGCCGGTACGGATCTCCTCGCGGTCGGTGAGGTCGAGGTGCTCGAGCGCGCGCACGCCGTCGATGACGTGCTCGGGCGTGACGGGCAGCCCCTGGCGTCGCAGCAGAGCCGCGAAGCGCACCATCGCGGCGCCGAGGCTGCGGCTCACGTCAGGGTGTGGCCAGCAGCGGCCCGAGCCCGGACCTGGCGATCTCGGCGCGGAACCGCTTGATGTCGTCCGCGTCCTTGAGCACGGCGCCGATCGTCTCGCTCACGATCGCCTCGTCGAGGTGATCGGCGTGCAGGGCCGCCAGCGCCTGCGCCCAGTCGAGCGTCTCCGCGACGCCCGGGACCTTGGCGAGCCGCATCCGGCGCAGCGACTCCATGAACCGCGTCACCTCGCGCGCGAGGCTCTCGTTGAGCGCCGGCACCTTGAGCTGCACGATCCGGACCTCTTTGTCGAAGTCCGGATAGTCGATCCACAGGTAGAGGCACCGTCGCCGGAGCGCGTCGGACAGCTCGCGCGTGCGGTTGGAGGTGAGCACGACGTACGGTGGGTGCGAGGCCTTGATGGTGCCGATCTCCGGGATCGTCACCTGCCAGTCCGAGAAGATCTCGAGCATGAAGGCCTC
>WNEQ01001041.1_pt1 | contig 14850 bp, 15 predicted proteins | sample 5399971 | NCBI WGS metagenome assembly WNEQ01 (sample SAMN13153330, study PRJNA577476) | soil metagenome | isolation source: 20 cm grassland meadow soil 2 days after 1st rain plot 5 | place: USA:California | collected 2015-09-18
GAAGATCAAAATCACCGATTTGTTGCTGCCGGCGGTCAATCACAAGAGCGCGCCTGACGAGATGAAGATGATTGAGGACGAGGGGCTGAGCGTACACCCAATTAGCAATGCGCAGGATGGTTGGCCAATTCTCTTCTCTATGACGCCGGAAGAGCTTGCTAGAAGAATACGGTCAGACCTTGTCGAGCGCGAGTCGCCGGTTGATGTTGAGGCTACTTCCGCACGACTCCGAGGAAGTTCCTAAACACCTGCACCCCCTTGGTCGTATGTGAAACCTCGGGGTGGAACTGTACACCGAAGACATCTTTGGACTCATGGCGCATTGATTGGATCGCGCACGACGGAGAGCTCGCCAAGACGCGGAACCCACTGGGTGCTTTAACAATCTCGTCATTGTGAGATTCCCAAGCGGTAAAAGAGGGCTTTAACCCCGACAGAATCGTGTCCTCGTCGGAGACTGAGATTTCGAAGGGACCGAACTCTGGACTCTTAGCCGTCGCTGTCTCACCCCCATAGGCTGAGGCCAGCAACTGATGAGTCACGCAGATGCAGAGCAGTGGAATCTTCAACTTACTGATCAGCTGGGCTGCGTTGGAGAGTTCCCCCGTTAGGTCGGTCATGTTGCGCACTCTCTGTGGGCCTCCTCCCATCACGAGCCCGTCAGCACCCATCTTCTCGAGCTCGCTGGTGGTGGTGCTGGCTGGTAAGAGACGTGATTCTACTCCTAGGTCTTGCAGCGTCCTAGATATCAGATGGTTATACTGACCCTTTACAAAGACTACAGGGACCGACGTCATTTGTTATTCGAACTCTATGGTCCCGGGCGGTTTAGGTGTGATGTCATAGTGCACGTGCCCCGCTCCATCGATTTCCAGAACAGCGTCAGCGATGTCCTTGAGAACCTTCCAAGAGACCGGCGAAGCCGCGGCGGTCATGAAGTCTCTTGTCGAAACAGCTCGGACGATGATCGAGAATGGTCCTCCACCTCGTTTCTCTTTGACGAGAACTGCGACTCGCGTAATCTCAGGGAACTTACTTACGAGGCTGGATTGGACTTGTTGAAGCTTCTCGGGAAGCCAGCCATAGGCCTCCCGACTCTCATCAGATAGTTTCACCCCGGCGAGCCGTCCATAGCATCTTTCGTCTCCCTTCACACCGGTCACAGGCTGGTCGAATATTGCGACCTGGGCCTCATCAGCTGGGAGTCCTAATGCCGAGGCTGCTGTCTCCCGGAGCTGCTTGCTAGGTAGTGAAACGTCAAAGCGTGTCTCTATCACTGCGGCGAAGAACTGGTCATAGCTGTATGGAGCTAGTTTCTCCTCCACAATTTTGGTCGCACTTTTCAAAAGCTGAACCTTCGTCTTTGTAACCTGACCAATGCAACGAACAAGCAATCCGGGTCCAGGGAAGGGCTGCCTTCCAGACATATCGTTCGGTAGGCCGAGATAGGTGCCCAGTTTTCTGACCTGGTCCTTGTATAGTTCTGAGATGGGCTCAAGGACTCTGAAACCGTAAGTTGTCTGAGGGTCGATTCCGACCTGTTCAAGCACATTGTGCTGGGTCTTGATTCCACCCTGAGTCTCGATCCAGTCAGGTGCAATCGTGCCTTGGACCAGGTACTCGCACCCTGTCTCCTGTGCTGTTTCACGGAGAATCTGGTAGAAGGTCTCTCGAAACTTCTTCCTTTTTGCCTCGGCCTCACTCTCACCCTTTGTGGCATCGAGGAACCTTCCCCCTGCACGAACTAGCTTGACTTTCAGATCAATGGGTGAAGCGGAGAGCCTTGCTTTTACCTTCTCGGGCTCGTCGAGTCTCATCAAGCCCGTATCTATGAGAACGGGGACGAGATTCTCGCCTAGTGCTTGTTTCGCGACTAGTGTCGCGACGGTGCTGTCGACTCCTCCCGATATGGCTGCGAGGGCTTTCTTGCCAGATACCGTGTCCCTGAGCCGGGCGGTCTGCGTTGAGAAGAAGCTGGCGGGGTGAAAACCCTGAACCTGAGCCGACACCATCCGCCACTTACAATTGACCCCGAAATGGACAATTTATTCCTTTTCAGCAAATCGCTGAGCTAACGGCCTTGTGCAGCGCACGTAGCGTCCTCTTAAGGAAAGGAAGATGACTGAGACAGACCTATTATTAGGACAGTTTCGAACAGTATCTCATGAAAAGGCGGCTGATGGAGATTCTCGCCTGTCCGCTCGACAAGCACTATCCGCTCGAACTCCACGTATTCGAGGAGAAGGAGGAAATTGTTGAGGGCATGCTCACATGTTCCCAGTGCGGTCGCTGGTACCCAATCATCGACGAAATCCCAGAACTGCTGCCTGACGACCTTCGAGAGGCCAGGCAAGACCTGAAATGGCTGGAGAGATGGAAGGAAAAAGCCCCATCCAAGATACTGGCTGAAGGCAAACCCTTCACCCTCAGGAGCTAGCAATCGTTTCGATTGCAAAGCCCGCGTCTTGTTTTCCAAGCGTTAAATTGAGAAACGCCTGAGTTCTGTTGCTCATGAAGCGGCGACAAAAGACGCTTCCGCCCAAGCTGAAAAGGGTCTCTGAAGAGATTAGCGACGCCATTAATGAGGCGAAGAAAATTCAGGAGATGAGCGTTCAGGAAGAGGTTCTCTTGGAGTTGGAAAAAGTGAAAAGTGCACTTGAGCAAGCTAAGAAAGAGATTGCGAGGATCATGAACACGAATTGACTTGTCAATTCGCGATGAACAGTTAGGATTTGGTGTCGGGTCGGGCGGCGTTTTTCTGGAGGATTATGGATCTGAGCTTCCCTAGGCTCAAAGTGAGCGTGGGCTTTTCAGGCAGTATTCCTTGAGGCCTGAATATTAGCATGGCGATTAAGAGCACTCCCAAAAGCATCGGGTCCAGCCATACGACGCTGAACGGGACAAAGGCCGCTAGCGGCTCTTTGTAGAATGCAATGAGTTTGCGCAATGTTACATATGAGAATGTCCCAACGGTGACTCCGGCGTTATTTGCCATACCTCCAAGAATCACCATCACCCACGGAATGAAGGTCCACGTACTTCGATCGTAAGTGTTAGCAAATACAGCTCCCGTGTAGAAAGAATACATTGCCCCTGCAATGGCAGCCATTCCGGAACCGACAATTAGTACGCGCATTCTTGTCTTTACCACGTCTTTTCCCAACGATTCCGCAGCTGTCTCGTTATCTCTAATCGCTCTGAGACTGCGACCAAGCGGAGACCTCGCTATGAACTCAGCATACAATACTACAGCCGCGGCTATTCCAAGCATCACAAATGTCAAGAGTGTGAATCTGTTGACGGGGATCCAACCAAAGACGTCGGCGACACCGACCCCAAGCGTTCCGCCGACGATTGGAGAATAGTTGTTTCCTATGACTCTAATCCCCTCCGCCATAGCCAAGAGTGTAATCGCAAGGTAGTCTTCCCTTAGTCTAATGGCAGGAAATGAAGCGGCGTAGCCTAGAAGGGCACCGACCAGGACAGCAAGGACGAGGGTAACAAGAAAGAGTCCTATCGAAAGAGGTATGTCCTGCCGAAGACCGACCGAAACCAAGTTCAAGACCTGGGAATTGTTATTGACATAGTCCAGCCCAGGGTTAATTCCGAATAGCCAGGCTGCGAACCGTCCCGGGAAATATCCCGCGACAAACGCGCCTCCGGCAACTGGCAACATCTGACCAAAGTTTGGCACCCCAGAATAACCGACTTGAAGGTTCAAGCTTGTCGTTACGATCAGATATAGCGCGAAGAGCGCGAGCAAGTCAATGACGAAGATAAAGAAAGAATCAGTCAGTGCTGACGAGGCTTATCTTTCCCCTCTCGTGATCATGGAACTGATACGCAAGCGAAGGGGTTCGAATCGTAACACAAAAGTTCTGCGGATTCGCTCCCAATCGACCCCAGTCAATCCCGAAGGCGCTATTCCTAGGGTGACCACGATGAAGAGAAGAGGGACAAACGACTGGTACTTCAGTATCTCTGAGCTGAATGAAAGCGCCAGGTAGCCTGTCCCAAGAATTTCTGCCGAGCCTGCGATAAACCCGCCCAAAAGTGCACCATAGACATTGGTGAGTCCGCCAACGACGCTAGCAGCGAAGATGGACGGAAGGATTACTATTCCTATGTCCGGGTTCCCAGTTAGAAGCAACCCCGCAAAGAGTCCTGCGATTCCCGCCAGGCCCCCGGACAGAAACCAAGATGCGGCATAGACAAGATCTATGTCGATTCCGACTACGCCAGCTAGAGGCGGATTCTCGACCGTGGCACGCATGGCTACACCAAACCGGGTCCTCGTCAATGCCAAGTGTAAGACTACGGTCAACAAAACCACAGTAACTGGACCGACTAAGAAGATCCCGGGAAGATTCTGACCGAGGAATGGCGCACTGAAGTGAAAGTCGGCTGACTGAAGCTGAAACTTAGTTGTAGGGATTCGGTAAGTGTTGGCCACATACTCGGCGTAGATGTTTATGAGGCTGAATAGAAACAGATCATACCCGACTGTTGCTATCATCAGTGTAACCAGAGAAGCCCCTCTCTTCAGCAGAGGTTTCATCACGAGGTAATAGAGGCCAACACCAGCTAGCCCGGACAAGAAGAAGCTAGGTGCTAGAAACAAGTAGGGGTTTTCATTCCACACTCTCGTGGCGGTGAGTGTAAGATAAACGGTGATCGTGGCCAGAGAGCCCTGAGCAAAATTTGGCACCTTCGTGGTCATGTAGGTAAGTGTGAGTCCTGAACTGAGCATCGCTACAATGCTGGAATATGCGATTGCGTTGACGACCAGGGGTGAAACCATACGCGTGATGAATCCACAACATTAACAACATTTAACTTCTATGAGGGTCACAGTTCTGGCGAGAAAATTGTCTCAAACTCCAATGCCACAAATGCCAGAAACGAAAACCATGGGAAAGACCATGGCAGCAATGCTCATGATCGTCCTTCTTGCTATCGGTATCGTCGCGGGCGTTCTAGCGGGATCCTACGTGGTTGCCCCTGCACTCTCCCCCGGCCTCAAGGGTGATGTCCCCATCGGGGATCTTCTACCACTGACCGGAGACCTCGCCTCATTCGGAAAGACAAGCCAAGCAGCTACTGAATTTGCGAGAGACGACGTAAACGCGTACCTGAACGCTGCGGGAGCAGGCTGGAACGTAAAACTCGTCGAAGAGGACACAGCCACGCTTCCAAGCCAAGCTCTAACAATGGTGCAAACACTCTACGCACAGGGAGTAAAAGTAGCAGTAGGACCTCAGTCCAGCGGCGAGGTCCGACAAATCAAGGATTACGTCAACACAAACCATGTTGTGTTGATCAGTCAATCCTCCACAGCAATTGACTTGGGAATTGCAAACGATTATGTCTTCAGATTCGCTCCAAACGATACATTTCAAGGACTTGCAATCGGCCGAGCAATGCGAACCTCAGGTGCAAGTGTCACCGTTCAAATGTACCGAAATGACGCTTGGGGAGTCGGACTAAGCACTAGCAGTGGCACGGCATTCACGGCTGATGGGGGAACAGTATGGACAACGAAGATCGCGTACGATCCAACAAGCGGAGCAACCGGAACGGCTATCGCCACGAACACTGCGGCCCTCGAAAATGCAGTCGCAGCTGCCTTGTCATCTGTGGGAGGAAATGCCACCAAGGTCGCGGTTCAACTCCTCGCATTCGACGAAGGAACGGGTTTCCTTCATGAAGCAGGGAACAGCCCCAGCGCCTACCCAAGTCTCAACAATCCGAACCTAAAGTGGTTCGGGAGTGATGGGACGGCACAATCAAGCAAAATTACCGCAGACTCAGGCGCCTCCACGTTCTCCCAAAGCCAGTACTTCCTAAACACGATATTCGCTGCAACGACAACACCAAAATTCGCAGCTCTCGAACAAAGACTAACCGCGAAGCTCGGAGCGGCCCCCGAAGTATACGCCTACGCGGCGTATGACGGCGTCTGGGTGCTGGCCCTTGCGATTCAGGCTGCGGGCAAATACGATCCTGTCGCGGTCCAAAACATACTCAAGACTTCCTACCTCTCGACAAACACCGCCCCATACTCTGGTGCAAGCGGTCCTATAGTCCTCAACTCTGCAGGGGACCGGGCCTTCTCCGACTATGACCTATGGGTCGTCCAAGGCTCAGGCTCGACCTGGAACTGGGCCAGAGTCGGCAAGTACAACTACGCGACTGATTCAATCGCTACAGGCTAAGAAAGAGCTAAGCCAAACCCCCTCCCCTTTTTATTCGAAAAATGTTTAGTGCAACACTGGAAGTGCGCGGGCTAAAGAAATCGTTCGGAGCAGTCGAAGCGCTTCGTGGAGTAGATCTACAAGTCCAGAGCAAGGGTCTTGTTCTGATAATCGGCCCGAACGGCAGTGGCAAGACAACTCTCATAAACTCGGTATCGGGTACTCTCAAACCTGACTCCGGGATAATCAGCTTCAACGAGAAGGAAATACAAGGATGGCCCGCCTATCAGGTATATCGGGCCGGCCTGGTCAGGACTTTCCAGATCCCCCTACCATTCGTAAGACTAACAGTGCTAGAGAACTTGCTGACCGCGTATCGCGGGAACCCGGGGGAGAGTTTCCTCAAGGCCCCTTTCAAGAGAACCTGGGAGGGAGTCGAAGAAACCGTTACGTCTTCCGCCTTCGACACTCTCAGACGTCTGAAGCTTGATCATCTCTGGAATCAGAGGAGCTCAACCCTTAGCGGGGGGCAGTTCAAGCTGTTAGAGATCGGAAGGGCTCTGATGGCCGGCGCCATGATGATTTTGATGGATGAACCTGTTGCAGGCGTAAACCCAGTTCTCGCACATGAAATTTTCAGACAAATCAGATTCCTCCGAGATGAACTCGGCATTACTTTTCTGCTTGTCGAGCACAGACTTGACATTGCGTTGAAGTACGTTGACTATATCTACGCAATGGATGAGGGTAGGATAATTTCAGAAGGATCCCCTCAGAAAGTGATCAACGATCCATTGGTGATTCAATCCTACCTCGGCGATTAACGCTTTGCTCCAAGTTAGAAACCTTAGTGCGGGGTACGGCACGCTGCACATCCTCTCCGACGCCTCAATGACGGCAAAGCCCGATGAAATTACCGTTATAGTTGGACCGAACGGCAGTGGCAAGAGTACGCTTCTCAAGAGCATATTCGGCCTCACAAATATCTACTCTGGGCGAATCGCAATGGACGGTTTCAATCTTGCTGGACTCCCTCCACACATCATTGCTCGTCAGGGCATAGCGTACCTTCCGCAAACCCAGAACATCTTCCCGACGTTAACAGTTCAGGAGAATCTGAAGATGGCAGGGTACATCGTGGGAGAAACTGAACTGCGGGCCAGAGTGTCTGAGGTGACTGAGATGTTTCCAATCGTTAGAGAACGGATGAAGAAAAAGGCGTCGCAGCTTAGCGGAGGAGAAAGGCAAATGGTCGCCATGAGCATGGCCCTACTGCGAAGACCAAAACTGATGCTAATGGATGAGCCGACGGGCGCCCTGGCCCCGAAAATCGCCCTCTCTGTCCTCGCAAAAATCGTAGAGATTCGCGAAAAACTCGGAATCGCCATGGTGCTAGTTGAACAAAATGCGAGACGTGCCCTCGAAACAGGAGACAGGGCTTGCCTCATGGTCAGTGGCCAAACGGCCTTTGAGGGAAGCGCAAAAGAACTCCTCGCCAACCCACAGCTGGGTAAGCTATACTTGGGAATAGGTCCCCTGGAGAGTGAAGAGACCGAGGAAGATTCTACTAGTTAGACTTCGTGATGATCACACACCATGGCGCAAGAGTATCTGGTGCAACTTTGAGCGACAAGATAGACGAGAAGCTCAGGCAAAGAGAGGTTCGGTACGACTACGAGCGTCGTTTCAGGAAGAAGTGGAGTGAGAATACCCGCTCACTCGAGGAGGTTTTTGACCGCAGAACCATAATGACCATACTCAAAATCCTCAACATAGGCAAACTCAAGGAGATCACTGGGGTCGTAAAATCTGGAAAAGAGAGTAGAGTCTACCACGGGCTTGCGGCTGACGGGCTAGAGGTCGCCGTCAAGATCTTCTTGACGACCTCAGCGATCTTTCGCCAAGGCCGTCTGAAGTATTTCGCAGGTGATCCCAGATTCAAGAACGTCCCCCACGATACCTCATCAATGGTTGATCAGTGGGCGCGGAAGGAGTTCTGGAATCTCAAGCTCGCAGAGGAGGCCGGTGTGGAAGTTCCCTCACCGATCTACCAGGAAAAAAACGTCGTACTATTGAGCTTCATCGGCAAGGACGGAGTTCCCGCTCCTCTACTCAGAGAAGTGAGCCTGGAGAAGCCACGGGAGTGGTACAAGAAAATCGTCGAAATGCTCAAGACCCTCCACGACAAGGCCAAGCTCGTCCATGGAGACGTCAGCGAGTACAATATCATGATACCAGACGGCTACCCGGTCTTAATCGACTTCGGCCAGGCGGTTCAAACGGAACATCCGCAGGCAAACGCGTTTCTTGAACGAGACCTTCAGAATCTGAACAACTATTTCAAAGGCCTCGGCGTAAGGACATCCTCCTACAAGACGCTATTCGGGGGCTAATGAAACGATACACTCCGAGACTAGGGTTAATACCATCATACCGAGGGACCGAATTGGCGTCCTAGTCGGCCCAAAAGGCTCAACGAAATCCCGAATCCAAGACAAGCTCTTCGTAAATCTGACCATTGACAGCGAGTCCGGAAACGTTGACATCGGCCTTAAGGAGAACTCACCCGACCCTTCCAACGCTCTTCGCGCAAAAGACGTAGTCCAGGCGATAGGAAGAGGATTCTCGCCGGAACGCGCTTTCAACCTCCTAATAGAGGACTTCACACTCGGAATCATTGACCTCCACGAATTTTTTGGGAAGAATGAGGCTGAGATTCGCAGAGTGGACGGAAGAATCATCGGTAGAGAAGGAAAAACTAGGCGGATCATAGAACAACTGACCGGCGCACAAGTCTCAGTCAGTGGTCACACAGTCGCGATAATCGGCACGTACGAAGCCGTCTCTACCGCCAAAGATGCCCTAGAGAAACTAATCAGCGGGCGACAGCACGGCACCGTTTATAAATTCCTCAGAAAGAAGAGAACGGAGACCAAGAAGGAGAAAGCGCTAGGACTGTGGGAAGGTTCGCTACCCTCACCGAGAAAAGAATGACCTCAAACCGGAACTTGGACTGTACCCCATGACCGTAGCTGAAGTTTTCCAGGAAATCAGCGCTGCAGACTTCTTCTACCGCAACCGAGACATCGCCGGATTCACCAGCCCCTCCCGATCAATCTATTCCACGATCAGGGAACTGGTCGAGAACTCGCTTGATGCATGTGAGACAATCGGGGTCCCCCCGGACATTTACGTTAGAATATCGCATGAGTCAGGTCCCCAAGACGGACCTGGAACATACGCGATAAGAGTAGAAGACAACGGCATAGGAATACCTGCCGACGTTATCCCCTCAGCCTTTGGCCAAGTGCTCTACGGGTCCAAGTACAAGCTACGTCAGACAAGAGGCACCTTCGGTCTTGGAGGAAAAATGGCCCTCCTCTACGGACAGATAACCACACACTCTGAAGCACAGATAATCTCCAGCCAAGGCGCAAAATCGAAGATCGCAGAGGTCATACTCAGAATAGACATTCAGCACAACAAGCCAATAGTCATCAAGAACAAACGGCACACGAACAAGCAACACTGGCGCGGAACAATAATCGAGTTCCGAACAGAAGCCGACTACTCCCGAGCCAAAGCCCAGATTCTCGAGTACATGAAACAGACAGGAATCATCGTACCCTACGCTAACATTACATTCGTAGACCCCAGAGGACGACTCTACAGGTTCGTCAGAGGAAGCACAAAGGTCCCCAGCGCACCCACAGAGAGCCTACCACACCCGTACGGAGTAGACGTCGAGACCCTTCAGAGAATGCTCAAACTCTCCGAAGCCAAGAGCCTGCAGGAGTTCATGCGTAAGAACTTCCAGAGAATAGGCGAAACCACCGCGCGCAAGTTTCTCCAATACTCAGGCATGGGACAGAGAAAAACACCGAAGAACCTCACAGGCGAAGACATCGTCAAACTTGTTAACGCGATGAAAAGCTACGAAGACTTCCTAGCACCCGACCCAAGCTGCCTCTCACCTCTCGGCGAAGACCTCCTAGCTACCGGCATCAAGAAAGAACTGGGAATAACAGATGACGACATCGCGGCTGGAAACGCGTTCGTTGGAACGCTCCAGAGGAAACCCGCGACCTATGCAGGCTTTCCCTTCATAGTAGAAGTCGGCCTAGCCAGCTCCAAGGATATTCCTACCGAGGGCAAGATTGCCCTTTTCAGATTCGCGAACAAGATCCCCCTACTATTCGACGAGGCCAGCGACGTATCCTGGAAGGTTGTGAATCAAACAATCGACTGGCACAATTATAGAGTCAGCCCCGGTGAGACCCCCCTCGCCGTCTTCGTCCACCTATGCAGCACCAAGATACCCTACAAGACCGTAGGGAAAGAATTCATCGCCGACCGGCCCGACGTAGAACACGAGATCCTAAACGCGATCCGTGAGGCTGGAAGAAACCTAAAGCTCTACCTCTCAAGAAAGGAACATCTGGCAAGCGAGAAAAAGAGGCTGGACGTCTTCGGAAAATACCTTCCAAAGGTAGCCCAGTTCTCCACCAAGCTAGCCAAACAGAAAAAGGAACCGAGTGTTGAAGCACTCCTGAAGAGCGTGATGAAATATGGCGCAGAAGAAGACAAGAACGCGGAATAAGAGCCTAATCAAACAACGGAAGGAAAAAGTGCTCGGAGCACTCGAAGAACTTGGCGGCCAAGTCTACAAACAAATCCTCAAGGACGAATTCCCGTCCTTCCGCATGCCTAGCCGCTCGATCTCCAACATCCTATACGACAAGAAGACAAGGCAATACATCCTAGGCGAAAACACCGTCAAGCGAAGCGCCAGAAATGTCGGCCAAATCCGCCCATTCACACAACTCCTATGGACCGCCTTGTTCGTCGACGAGCTAACAGGACAAAACAAGACCAGTACTCTGAGAGACGTGTTCTATTCGGCACAAGCTTACGAGATGGACTTCCAGGACCAGCAGGAAAGCGACGGACTCATCACGGACCTTGAGACTGTCAGCGGTTTCTCGCGAGAAGATTTCAACGTCTATCCAGAAGAGCGAAGCGCGATTTTCGGGGATCTTACGGTTCAGTACACAACGCCCGGATACGAAGGCAGGAGACTCAACCTATCATCGCATCCTGACGGCGTGATGATTGGTCCTTCTCTCACCACGGCTGAGTTCGTCCGCCCAGAAAAGGGAAAACTTGACAAGATAATCGCGATCGAGAAGGGCGGTCTCTTCACAAGATTCATCGAAGAACGAGTCCATCAGCGTTTCAAGGCAGTCCTGATCCATACGGCAGGACAAGCACCGCGAGCCACAAGATTCCTGTTACGACGACTAAACCAGGAACTGAACCTGCCGGTATACATATTCACTGATGGAGACCCGTGGGGAATGCACATCGCCATGGTCATAATCTCAGGCTCTGCCAACGCCGCCCATCTTCGAGACTTGAACACCCCCGACGCAATCTGGGGAGGAGTGTGGGCGACCGACATCGTTGACTACAAGCTTCCAAGCGATCCGCTCACAGAACTCGATAACAAGAGACTCGATGAGCTAGAGAAGGACCCCCGCTACTCAGGAAAACTTTGGAAAAGGGAAATTGAAACATTCAGGAAAGTCAAACGAAAGTCCGAACAAGAGGCATTCAGCCGGTATGGACTCACATACATAGTTGACAAGTATTTGCCGCAAAAACTCAAACTCAAATCCAACTAAAAACCCGTCGGCTCGAAAGCAGGCACGAACATACGTCAAGGACAATATTCAAAGAAGCGAAGACAATCAATCAGGAAAGAAACTCATTGTCAAGATACATCACAGTCTTCCTGAACCTCTCTGTCGAATCCAAGTAACTGGAAAAGTCACAGACGCCCTGGTGAAACTGCTGGAAGTAGTCGACAATTGAGGGGGTCAAGAGCACTGTCTCCTCAGTCGTTCTCCATGCATACAAGCACCAAGACACTGACTCCGCCCAATAGCGCCCGTTTACAATCGTCCATGTCGATCTGGGAAAGAAGAGCTAAATAGCCTACAGGGCCAAACGAGCTTCTAGTCAAAGGGATTGAGACAATTGGGTGACGTTCTTCCAGAACCGCCCGAGAACGCGTAGCAAAGAACAGACTCGATCCCACGCGAGGTTTCTAGAATGAGCACAAAAGACCTAGGAATCACTATGAAGAAGGACGAGAACCTCTCAGAATGGTACACTCAAGTCATCACCAAGGCCCAGATGGCCGACTATTCCAGCGCGAAGGGCTTCATGGTCCTGATGCCCTACGGATTCAGCATCTGGGAGAGCATCAAAGCATACTTCGACAAGCGAATCAAAGACATTGGCCACAGGAACGCATACTTCCCCCTCCTCATCCCTGAACGACTCTTGAAGAAGGAAGCAGAACACTTCGCAGGATTCACCCCGGAGGTCTTCTGGGTTACACACACGGGAGACCGCGAACTCGGCGAAAAACTAGCCGTACGCCCGACTTCCGAGACAATAATCTACGAATCATACAGCAAGTGGGTAAACAGCTGGCGAGATCTACCCTTACTCATCAATGTCTGGAACTCCGTAGTACGAGCGGAGATCACCGGGACCCGTCCCTTTCTCAGAACCTCAGAATTCCTGTGGCAGGAAGGACACACTGTTCACGGTACAGAGGAGGAAGCAGAGGCGGAAGTCATGACCATTCTCGGAATCTACAAGCAGCTCGTAGAGGACCAGCTTGCAATTCCCGTCCTAGCAGGCAGAAAGACCGACCGGGAGAAGTTCAAAGGAGCAGTCTATACCACTACTCTCGAGGCAATGATGCCAGACGGAAAAGCCCTGCAAATGGGCACATCCCATCATCTCGGCCAGAACTTCTCAAAACCCTTCGAGATCAAATTTCTCGGAAAAGACGAGAAAGAACACTTCGCCTGGACCACATCATGGGGCCTCTCCTGGCGAGTAATTGGAGCACTAATACTCAGCCACGGCGATGACAAAGGATTGATGCTTCCTCCCCGAATCGCTCCGGTCCAAGTTGTCCTAGTTCCGATCTTCTACAAGGAAGCGGATAGTGAGAACATCCTGAAGGCTGTGCGAGACATTTCGGGAGAAATCGAGAAGGCAGGAGCGAGAACCTACATCGACGACAGAACTCAGTATACACCTGGCTGGAAATATCACGAGTGGGAAATGAAAGGCGTCCCCCTAAGGGTGGAGATCGGTCCAAAGGACTTGGCCAATGATCAGATTACCCTAGTGCGGAGAGATACTGGAAAAAAGACGCAGATCAAGCGCCAGACAGCTGTCCAATCAATTCTCAGCGTTCTCGAGGAGATTCAAACATTCCTCTTCCATCGCGCAGCGGAACAGCTGAATCGACTTACATCAACAGCACCGGACATAACAACGTTCAAGAAAATCCTAGAAGAGAAAGGAGGATTCATCAAAGCATTCCTATGCGATGAGGCATGCGAAGAAAACATCCAACACGAAACAGGGGCAACAGTCAGAGTGATAGACCCCGACAATTCCAAAAAAGGAGATTGTCTCTACTGCAGGTCAGAAAACTCCAAACTCGTCTACTTCGCACGAGCCTACTAGTCGAAAGAGATGCTTTCAGGCATAAGGCCTTATCTGTTCGCGAACCCACAGGGCTCTCCTGAGCAATTCCACGTCCGACCAATGAAACTTCTCCAACCCCGACCGCCTCACCAAAAGCGAAGCAACTGCAGTTCCAATACACATTGCCCACAACGAGTCGCCCGTCGCAACAAACGTCGACAACCATCCCCCAACCAGCGCGTCCCCAGCACCTGTCGGATCACTCAAATTCGTTTCAGGATAGGCAGGAATCCTCAAAGTACGTCCCCCTTTCTCAGCAAGAATCGCCCCCTTCCTCCCCAGTGTCACAACCAACCACCTGGGACCATGCCGAAGTATTCGGGAAATAGCTGAGGCCAATCCTGAGGCTCCCGTTTGGACCAATACCTCTTGGGAAGTGGCCTTCAGAAGATCAACGAATCGCAGGGTTCCCTCCAGGGTTGCAGGTCTCAGAAAAATCATCCCTGCGGAATCACTCTGGCGGACGAACCCTTGAAGATCCATTGAAATGACGTTGGCACACCGCTTACAATCCCGCACTAATGAGATAGGAACCTCCCCAAGAACAGGACCAATATGGACTCCATCCCAATACCCGTTAAGATCGCCATGGCTCAATACGGCGCCCCGCTGCAACAGTCGCATCGTCCGAAATCCTCTTTCGTAGTTAAGCTCAAAATGACATGTCTTGCCAGGCTCCCGTCTTACTTTTCGAACAGCGAGAGAATTTTCCCTCAACCAGGCCAGATTCCTCGGCGGGTAGTCCATTCCAATTCGAGAAATAACCTCCACATGAGCTCCAAGCGAGGCAGAGGTGATCGAAACATACCAAGCAGCCCCTCCAGGCCCCGTTTTCTTCCTCCCATTCAGCGCAATATCGTCGATAGTCAGGCTCCCCAGAACAGCGAGGGAGGGTTGATGGGAGCTCACTTTTGTTCACTCATGGAACAAGGCAGAATCTCCGGCAGATAGAATTCGAATCCAAAGAGCCAGCACCTTTCTGCGGAATTAGAGTTTGTCAGCGAAGCCCTCAGTCCAGCAGCACCCAGTAACCTATTAGTAGTGAGGTTTGGCCTATTTCGATTAGGACGCGTGATTA
>WNEQ01001042.1_pt1 | contig 14849 bp, 15 predicted proteins | sample 5399971 | NCBI WGS metagenome assembly WNEQ01 (sample SAMN13153330, study PRJNA577476) | soil metagenome | isolation source: 20 cm grassland meadow soil 2 days after 1st rain plot 5 | place: USA:California | collected 2015-09-18
CTTGTCGCAACCATCCGGCACGAAGACCATCTTCTGGTAGACAGCGACGCCCGGAGGTGGGTCACTCGATTCGGCATGGCCGGTGTCGAAGTAGTTGAACTCCGCCGCGAGCCGCTGGAGGTTCATCTCGCTACACCCCGCGGCCTTCGCTTCGGGCGTCATCAACATCCCTGCGGCCAAGCAACCGATGAAAGCGATCAGAAGGGGACTCAACATCTTCTTCATGAGTGTGTTCCTCTCTCGGTCGCGAAGAGAGACACCAGAAGCCGTGAGCCACTCACTTCAGCCACTCGAGGTGTCCCGCGGCGGCCCTCGGGGCGAGGTCGAAGAAACCGAGCGCCTCATTGACCGGCTCGCTCCTCCGCCGGCGCACGCCGGGGTGCTCGAGGCGAGCGCTGCTTCGCACGTTCTCGCTCCCGGAGGATCTCCTGGGCCTTGCTTCGCACGTCAGCGTTCGGATCGTTCAGGGCCTGCTCCGCGATCGGCCCGAGGCTGGGATCGCCGGCCAGGGCCTCCAGGGCCAGGAATCTGACGTGAGGCGCCGGATCACCGAGGGCCAGCTTGGTCAGCACGTCGGCCGGCGGTTTTACGCCTGAACGCAGCGCAGCCCACAGGGCGCGGGTGCGAACGCGATCATCTTCATCGCGCAGGGCGCGAAGGAGCACATCGAGCGCTCGATCACGGTTGCGGCTGATCAAGGCCTCAGCGGACAGCGCCCTCCATTCGGGGTCGGCGTCGGCGAGTTTGGCCTCGAACTCCTTCGTGCTCGCCCACGCCTGCGGTGGAACCGGCGCGAGCCCTCGTCCACGGCCCTTGGGATAGACCCAGACGGCCGTCAGGGAAGCCGGAGCGTTCTGAGCCCCGCTGAAGAAGAAGAAGGCGTCATGAGCCTCCAGGAGCTGCCGAAGCCCTTCTGCGAGCGGGACGTCCTCGAGACGGGTGGATACGCGCTGGTCTCCGAGACCATCCCCGATGATGATGGCCACCTTGCCATCGCGTGATATCCGGTCCAGCACGCTCGAGAGGCGCTCGTTCTGGACCTCGACGCTCAGCCGGCCGTCCCGTACAGAGATGACGGTCTCGGCGCTCGCGAGGCGAACGAATCCTGTCATCGCTGCTGTGAAGGACAGAGCGCTGGCTGCGAGCAGTCCCGCGATCGAAGAGACGCGCATCGGGATGGGATTTTCGGGCAGGGCGCTATAGGTCGTCAAGGGGGCTGGCGGTCGTGGCCCGGACGTCGTCGCGGAGACCAATTCGGCGGTGGCCTCGGTTCGCGGTACTATTCGCGCGTCGGACCGCCCGGCCGGGCCGCGAAAGGAGTCGTGCATGAGACGCTCCCTGCTCTTGCTCGCGCTGCTCGTGGCTCTGGCGGCCCCCGCGGCGCCGGCCCAGCAGGCCGAGCAGCCCCGCGTGGGCGGCGTGTTCCGCGTGGCGATGATCGGCGAGCCGCCGACGCTCGACCTGCACACGACGACGGCCGTGATCGTCCAGCAGATCACCTGGCACGTCTACGAGACCCTGTACACCTACGACCGCCAGTACAACCCGATCCCGCTGCTCGTGGACACCCACACCGTCACCGACAACGGCCGCACCTATCTGTTCCGGCTGCGCCGCGGCGTGAAGTTCCACAACGGCAAGGAGATGACCGCGGCCGACGTCGTCGCGTCCCTCAAGCGCTGGGGCCGGCTCGCCACGCCGGGCAAACAGTTCTGGAAGAACGTCGAGGGAATCGAGGCCAAGGACCCGTACACGGTGGCGATGTACCTCAAGGACTCGTCCGGCGCGCTGCTCATGGGTCTGGCCCGGCCGAACAACGGCGCAGCGATCTATCCCAAGGAGATCGCCGACGCCGCCGGCGACAACGCCGTGAAGGACTACGTCGGGACCGGGCCCTACCGCTTCGTCGAGCACAAGCCTGATCGCCACGTCCGGGTCGCGCGCTTCAAGGAGTACGCCGCGCGCACGGACGCGCCGGACGGCTTCGGCGGCCGGCGCACGGCCTACGTGGACGAGATCCTGTTCATTCCCGTCCCCGACGTGGCGGTGCGGCTCGCCGGGGTGGAGACCGGCGAGTATCAGCTCGCCCTGCAGATCCAGCAGGATCAGTACGAGCGCGTCAAGACGATGCCCGCGGTCGTTCCCGGCCTGATCAAGCCGGAAGGCTGGAGCACGGCCGTGCTCAACCACAAGCAGGGCCAAATGACCGACAAGCGCCTTCGCCAAGCCTTCCAGGCCGCCCTCGACATGGAGTCGATCATGGCGGCCGGCTTCGGCAACAAGGCGTTCTACCGGCTCGATCCGGGTCTGTCGTTCCCGGAGCAGCCCCAGTGGCATTCGCGCGCGGGCGCGGACCTCTACAACCAGAAGAACCCGGCCAAGGCGAAGAAGCTCCTGCAGGAGGCGGGATACGCGGGCCAGCCGGTGCGCTGGATCACGACGAAGGAATATCAGTGGATGTACAAGAACGCGCTCGTGGCCAGGCAGCAGCTGGAGGCGATCGGCTTCAAGATCGATCTGCAAGTCGTGGACTGGGCGACCCTCGTGCAGCGGCGCAACAAGCCCGAGGCGTGGGACGTGTTCTCGACGGGGATCACGTTCAATCCCGAGCCCGCGTTCAGCACCGCCACCAACTGCAACTGGCCCGGCTGGTGGTGTCACGAGGACAAGGAGCAGTGGATGGACGCCCTCGCCCGGGAGAGCGATCCGCGAAAGCGGCGCGCCATGTGGGAGAAGGTGCAGCAGATCTTCTACGACGACGTCGGGCGCGTGAAGTACGGCGACTTCTTCGGTCTCGACGCCGTGCGCAAGGAAGTGCACGGCTACCGTCCGACGAACGAGAAGAATCTCTGGAACGTGTGGCTGTCGAAGTGAGCGCGGCTCCGCTGAGCGCGTGAAGACCTACATCGCGCGACGGCTGCTGGCGCTGATTCCGGTTGCCCTCGTCGTCGCCACCGTCGCCTTCGTCCTGATCCACCTGGCGCCCGGCGATCCGGCCTCGATCATCGCGGGGCCCGACGCGAGCCCCGACGACGTCGCGCGGATCCAGCGTCAGCTCGGGCTCGATGCCCCGTTCCACGTCCAGCTCTTCCGCTGGTACGGCCGACTGGCGCGGGGCGACCTCGGCCAGTCCATCTTTCTGCGCCGGCCGGTGCTGGAGGCGATCGTCGACCGCGCGGAGCCGACGATCTTGCTGACGCTCTACGCGACGGTGATCGCGGTGGCCCTCGGCGTGCCGGCGGGCGTGCTCGCCGCGCGCCACCACGATGGCGCCGCCGACCAGGCGCTCATGGCCGGCGCGCTCGTCGGCATCTCGATCCCCAACTTCCTGCTCGGCCTGCTGCTGATCCTGCTCTTCTCCGTGCGGCTCGGCTGGTTTCCCGTCGCGGGCTACTCGCCGCTCGAGTACGGCTGGCTCCGCACCCTGCGCTCGCTCACGCTGCCGGCGTTCGCGCTGGGCGTCGTGCAGTCGGCGCTGATCGCGCGCATCGCGCGCTCGGCCATGCTCGACGTGCTGCGCGAGCAGTTCATCGTCGCCGGCCGCGCCAAGGGGCTGGGCGAGCGTGCCGTCGTCTACAAGCACGCGCTGAAGAACGCGATGATCCCGACGGTCACCGTGATCGGCATCTCGCTCGCGATCCTCATCTCGGGCTCCGTGATCGTCGAGCAGGTCTTCAACATCCCCGGGCTCGGGCGGCTCATCATCTCGGCCGTCCTGCGGCGCGACTATCCCGTCATCCAGGGCGTGGTGATCTGCATCGCCGGCATCTACATGCTGGTGAATCTCGCCGTCGACCTCTCCTACGTCGTCTTCGATCCCCGGGTGAGATACCAGTGACACCGCGCGCGCCTCGAGCAGCCCACCTGCCGTTGGACGGCGCCGTTGAGCGGAGCCACAGACCATCAAGAGCAGGCCACCTCGAGCTGTTGGACGGCGCCGTTGAGCGAAGCCACGAACCATCTAGAGCAGGCCACCCACGACGTGAGCCGGCCTCGCGGCCCCCGCTAGAATGAGCGTCCTGGCGCTGCCCCGACCCGCGGAGCCCGTCCGCCGCCGCGCGCTCTGGCTCACGCGGCTGGTGCGCCGCCGCGCGACCCTCGTCGGCCTCGTGCTGCTCGCGATCACGACCGTGGTCGGGGCGCTCGCGCCCGTCATCGCGGGCGACCCGCTGCGGATGGAGGTCTCGGCGCGCCTGACCGCGCCCGGCGCCGCCCACTGGTTCGGCACTGACGACGTCGGGCGCGACGTGTGGAGCCGCGTCGTGTACGGCGCGCGGCTCTCGCTGCTGGTGGGCGCGGCGGTCGTGCTGCTGGCGTTCGCGATCGGCCTGCTGTGCGGCCTCGCGGCGGGCTACTGGCGGCGCCTGGACAACCCGGTGATGCGCGTGATGGACGGCCTGATGGCGTTTCCGGCGATCATCCTGGCCATCGCGCTGATGGCCTCGCTGGGGCCGAGCGTCGTCAATGTCATCGTGGCCATCGGCGTCGTGTACGCGCCGCGCGTGGCGCGCATCGTGCGCGGCTCGGTGCTGGTGATTCGCGAGACGACGTACGTGGAGGCGGCGCGCGCGCTCGGCGTCTCCGACGTCGTCATCGTCGCGCGTCACGTGCTGCCGAACTGCCTGTCGCCCGTGATCGTGCAGGGCTCGTTCGTGTTCGCCGCCGCCGTGCTCACGGAGGCGGCGCTGTCGTTCCTCGGCGTCGGCGTGCCGCCCTACGTGCCGTCGTGGGGCAACATCCTGGCCGAGGGCCGGCTCTACCTGCAGCAGGCGCCGTGGCTCGTGCTCTATCCCGGCGCCGCCATCATGCTCACGATCTTCGGCCTGAACCTGCTCGGCGACGGGCTGCGCGACCTGCTGGACCCGCGGCTGCGCGGCGTCGTTCGCGAGCGCTCCTGAAGGAGCCCGCCATGCCACCCCATCGCCTCGCGTACCGTCCGACCGTCATGGGCCGCCGCGGCGTCGTGACGTCCGCCCACCCGCTCGCCTCGATGGCCGGCATCGAGATGCTGCTCGCCGGCGGCAACGCCGTCGACGCCGCGGTGGCGGTCGGCTCCACGCTCAACGTCGTCGAGCCCTTCATGTCCGGCGCGGCCGGCATCGGCCTGATGCTGATCTCGCGCGGCGGCGAGCGCCACGTGCTCGACTTCATCGGGCGCGCGCCCGGCGCCGCCGACGCCGCGCGCTGCACGGAGGAGGAGCTGGCGGGTGGCCCGAAGTCATGCGCGACGCCCGGCAACCTGGGCGGCTGGCTGGCGGCGCTCGAGCGCTTCGGCACCATGGACCGCGCGCGCGTCCTGGCGCCGGCCATCGGGCACGCCGAGCGCGGCGTGCCGCTGACGTTCAAGAACGTCGAGTTCTTCGAGGCGGCCCGCGCGACGCTCGCGCGCTCGCGCGAGGCCGAGCGCCTCTATCTCGGCAACGGCGGCCCGCGCGCGGGCGGCGTGGTGACCTACAAGGAGCTGGCCGCGACGCTCCGCCAGGTCGCCGAGGGCGGCGCCGAGGTCTTCTATCGTGGTCCCATCGCGAAGGCGATCGCGCGCGCCGTGCGCGAGGCGGGCGGCTGGCTCGGCGAGGACGACCTGGCCGCGTTCGCGCCCGAATGGCGCGAGCCCGTGACGATCACGTATCGCGGCCGGCGGATCTATTCGATGCCGCCGCCGTTCTCGGCCTTCCAGATGCTGGAGACGCTGAACGTCCTCGAGGGCTACGACCTTCGGGCGTGGGGTCACAACTCCGTCGACTCTCTCCACCACCTCATCGAGGCGGTGAAGCTTGCGTCGGCCGATCGCCTCGCCTACGCGTACGCCGGCGAGGTGCCGATCACGGGGCTGCTGTCGAAAAAGTACGCCGACAGCCAGCGCGCGCGGATCGACGCCAAGCGCGCGGCGGTCAGCGAGGGCGAGCGACATAACCGCGAGCGCCTGCCCAACCAGATCCCCGAGGGCCATCCCGCGAAGTTCGCCGACGAGCACACCACGCACTTCGCGTGCGCCGACGCCGCCGGCACCGTGGTGTCGGTGACGCAGACCCTCGGCGTGCCGTTCGGCTCGGGCTTCGCGATCCCCGGCACCGGTCTCGTGCTCAACAACATCCTCAAGTGGATGGATCGCGATCCGGCGTCGCCGAACGTCGTGCGCGCGGGCCGCAAGGCCGGCACGATGATGTCGCCGACCCAGGTGTTCCGCGATGGAAACTTTTTTCTCTCCATTGGCACGCCGGGCTCGTACGGAATTCTGCACACAACGGCGCAAATGCTGCTCAACGTGCTCGAGTTCGATATGAACGTCCAGGAGGCCATCGAGGCGCCGCGCGTGCGCGTCTACCGCGACCGGCTGAGTGACGCGGAGGCACGCATCGGGGCGGAAATCCGTGACGGCTTGGCGCAGAGAGGCCACGAGGTGAACGCGATCGCCGACTGGTCATGGATCGTCGGCGGCGGGCAGGGCCTCATGCGCGATGCAGTGTCGGGCGCCCTCATGGCAGGCGCCGACCCGCGCCGCGACGGCTACGCGCTCGCGGTCTAGAAAAATGGGGGCCCCGAAATGGCCCCCCATGTTGTTCAAGCGAGGGGGCTACGCCCCCTCGGACTCCCCGGCCAACCTTCGCCGCGCCGCGGGAAACCCGTGGCGCGTCTCTGTCACAGCCTCGGGAGCAGCCAGTCGAGGAGGGGGCCGGCTCCGTAGAGCGAGAGCGCCTGCGCCAGTTGGAGGAGCGCGAGCGCGCCGCCCAGGATCACCGTGACCAGGGTCGCCAGCCGCGCGTTGCGGCCCCAGCCCGCGCTCGTCCGCTCGTGCAAGTCCTCGATGGCGACGGCGCGTGGTGCGCCCAGCGTTGTGCTCAGCCGTCTGAGCTCGTTCGCGCGCCGGCGCTCGTCTGCCGTCAGTCGGTTCATTGCTGCAACTCCTCCACCCTCTTCGAGTGCAAGAGGTTTGCCACGTACGCCCGACCTCAGCGAGTCGGTGTCGACCCCGCAGTCTTTTGCGCAGCCGCCCAGCGTTGCGGCGGCACCGCACGCACGATTTCGATCGCCGTGCGATCGGCGACGTCGCGCACCACGCGCAGCAGCGCGCCGTGCGCGCTGCGGCCGTACGCGCGGCCGGCCGCCGAGCCGAGGAAATCCACGTACGCCTTGAGCTCGGCGTCGGTGAGTGGCGCGTAGACGTAGAGCATCTGCACGAGGGCGTTGTCGGCGATCGTCGGGGCCAACTGGCCCCGCATCTCCTCGACGCGACGCTCGACGAGGCCGGCGCGCGCGCGCCGGTCGACGGGCGCGGCCGCGGCCGCCGCGCGGGCGACGCTGCCGGCAATGGCGAGCGCGAGATCCGTCGTCTCCTGGCTGCTGCCGCTGACCCAGTCGAGCCGCTGCACGAGCTCGAGCCGCGACGCCGTCGCCGGCACGGCCTTGAGCGCCTCGGCGAAGGCGGCGATCTTGGGCGCCGCGTCGGGTCTGGAGGCCGCGATCTCGAGCGCGGTGACCTTGCGGCCGAGCGGGGAGCGGAACCACGCGGCCATCGCGTCGAGCTCCTTGCGCTCGACCCGCCGCCGAAAGTCGTCGCGAAGCGCCACGTACATCGGCGCGGGCGCGAACTGCCCGGCGACGATCTGGGTGACGCGCGCGCCGTCACGGTCGCCGAGCTGGCCGGGGCGCGGCAGGTATTCCGCGCCGAGCGCCCGCGCGATGGCGGGCAGCTGTGGGCGCATCCCGGACAGCTCGAGGATCTCGTCGACGGTGGCCGGCGCCGTCGACACGACGGCGCCCGCGGACTCCGCGGACGACGAGGCCACGGCCGGCCGGGCGGCCGGCGCCGGCGCGGCGGGTGGGACGTCTGGCGCGCCCGGCGCATACGGCGCGGTGACGACGGGAAACGGCGTGCGGCCGGGCATCGCGGTGAGGACCACGCCGTCTCGGGGCGGCCGGTCGCTGTAGACGATCGTGGCGCCGTCGACCCAACGATAGACGTCGCCGGCGCGGGCGGGCGTCGCCAGCGCGACGACCGTGACGAGCGTGAGCGCGAGCTTCATGGGCCGCCTCCCGTCAATCCTGGTTCCAGCCGAGGATCACGCGCGGATCGGGCGTCGGTGGTAACGTCGCGCCGGGGCCCCAGCGCTGGAACTTCGCGAAGAAGTCCGCCGGCTCCTTGACGCCGTCCTTGCCGCTGAAGTTCCGCGCGAAGCCGACCGCGTGCTCCGTGTGCCTGCGATAGCCCTCCCAGTCGCCGAGCGCGTAGAGGGCGCGCGCCAGCGCGAGCCGCCCGCCGACGTCGTCGGGGAAGAGCTCGACGGCGCGCGTGAGCGCGCGTGCGGCCTCGTCCCAGCGCTCGGCGGCGAGCAGCAGGCGGCCGAGGTTGTGCCAGGTACGCCACGACTCCGGGTCGGCCTCGACGCCGTGCCGCAGCCATTGCACGGCCGCCTCGCGGTCGCCGTCGTCGAGCGCCAGCCGCGCCTTGTACGAGTAGGGCCGCGCGAAGGCGGGCGACAGCCGCAGGCTCTCGTCGAACAGCTGCGCCGCGCCGTCGACGTCGCCGTCACGGAGGTAGCGCTGCTTGCCGATCATGAACAGCGACTCCGCGCGCTTGCTGACGGGTCGCGCGCCGCCGAGACGGATGCGCACGAAGCGATCGCCCGACTCCTTGTTGGCGGCCACGCTCGTCACCCGCGTGCCCTCCTCCACCATGAGCCGGCCGAGCCGCATGTAGCCCTCGTCGGTCAGCCACTGGCCGTACCACCAGATGCAGTCGGCGGAGTCCGGCTGGCCGAGGGCGGCGAGCCGGAACGCCTTGAACAGATCGTCGGAGGAGCCCTTCGCGTGCTTCTTGAGGTTCGCCTCCGCGCAGTAATCGCGGCCCGACTCGACGATCGCGTGACGCTGCGCCAGCCGGCGCGCGGCGGCCAGGTCGCCTTTCTCCATCAGGATGTCGATCTGCAGCTCGACGAACTGCTCGAGCGCCGGGCTGCGCTTGAGCAGCGCCTTCTGCAGAACGGACGGCGCCCACCGGAAGAACAGCTGGGCCGCCTTCGGCTGGGTGGCGAGGATGGCGTCGAGCTCGCGCAGCGCGCGATCGTAGTCGCCGACGCGGGTGGCGAACGAGGCCATGCGATAGCGGGTGGCGTTGTCGTTCGGCGCCAGCGCTTGGGCCTGCGCGTAGGCCTGCGCCGCTTCGTCGAACTCGCCCATGAACTCCGCCATGCCGCCGCGCGCCAGCTGCGCCGGCACCGAGCGCGGGGCGATCTCGGCCGCCCGGCGCGCCGTCGCGAGCGCGTCGTGATAGCGACCCTGCACGTACGCCACCCGCGCGCGCTCGACGAGCGCCGCGGGCGACTCGCCGAGAGCCGGCGGCGGCTGCTGCGCGCGCGCCGCGAAGGCGCCGAGCGGGAGCAGGATGACCACGGCCGCCGCCATCACGCGCGCGCCGATGCGGGTCCTCATCGGGTGGAAAACGGCGTCGGCCCGCTGCGCGCGTCGGCGCCGTAGCGGGAGTTGAGGTAGGCGCGCTCGGCCTGCAGGCTCGGATCGAGCCGCACGGCGATCTGCAGCTCGCGGTCGGCCTCGATCTGCTGGCCGAGCTCGATCAGCGTCCAACCTACGTTGGCGTGCAGCCTCGCGTCGTTGGGGCTGATGGCGAGCGCCCTGCGATACGCCGCCAGCGCGTCCGGCCAGCGCTTGAGGTTCGCGTTCGTCACGCCGTAGTTGTAGAGCGCGCGCCAGTGATCGGGATTCACCGCGAGCGCGCGCTCGAGCCAGACGCGCGCCTGCGCGTAGTCGGCCTTCGCCATGTAGACCCGGCCGATGTTGTGGTGCGGCCACGAGAAGCGCGGATCGGCCTGGATGGCCTTCTGGAAGACGACCAGCGCCTCGTCGGCCGCGTCGTACACGTGCTGCAGGCGCCAGCCCGCGGCGTTGAGCGCCTCCGCGACGCGGGGCACGTCGTGATCGGGGAGCCGGTAGCGGAGGACGTACTGCGCGCGCTGGCGCGTCTCCGCGTGGGGCGAGCGGGCGATGCGATCGAGCAGCATCATGCGCGCCAGGCGCGCCCCGCCGTCGTCGGCGACGGCCACCGCGGTGGCGACCGCGCAGTCGGCGCGGTCGGGCTGCACGAGCATCGCGAGCAGCGCCGACGTTTCCTCGTCGATCGGCAGCGCGTGCCGCCCGCAGTACTCGACGTCCCGGCGCACCCAGCCACGCTCGCGCGCGAACGTCAGCGCGCGGTCGCGCCGTCCCTCCTCGACGAGAATGCGGAAGACCCAGCGCGGCACCACCTCGCGCGAGGCCGCGAAGGCAAAGTCGTACGCATCCTGCGACCCGTATACGCACGTGTGCCACAGCCGCACGGGATTCGACCAGTTCACCGGCGCGCACGCCGCAAAGGTCGCCGCCGCCGCCCGGGCGCCGGCCGCCGCGTGCTCGCGCCACGGCCCGTACGCGCGCGCGCCCTCCAGCGTCTGCACGGCGAGGTCCACGCGACTCAGGCGCTCGGCGGCGGCGCCCACGCGCCGGCTCGTATCGGTCGACGGCGCGATCGCGGCGGCGCGCTGGTAGGCGCCCAGCGCCTCCTCGTACTCCCCGAGCATCTCCGCGACCTGACCGCGCGCGACGTGCGCGCCGGGCAGGTCGGGCGCGACAGCGGCCGCCACGCGGTAGTGGCGGAGCGCCTCGCGGTACGCCCGGCGGTGGGCCGCCGCGCGGCCGGCCCCGATCTCACGGCTCGCCTGGGCCGGGCGGCCGCAGGCCGGTATGACGCGCTCGAGGGCGACCACGGAGCCGAGCGTGCCGCAGACGCCCGCACGCAGCTGCGGCACGGGCACGCCAACGACGACGAGGAGCGCGACGAACAGAGTGCCGCCGAGGAGCAGGACGACCAGAACGAGCGCCCCGCGGCGCGCCGCTCGTGGAGCCATTGTTCCCACCTAAAACCATAGTGGCGTTTCCGAGCGGCCGGGTGTGAGCGAAAACTCTCGAGCGGCGAACTTCGCGTGAAATCAGGCGGAAGGAACAGTCAGGCGCGCCGGTCGACGCGGGCGCGGTGGGCGCGATAGGCGCCGGAGACGCCGGTCACTGGCTCGTGAAGCGGATGACCCCGATCATCGCCTCCGACGTCGTCCCCGTGTCGTTGGAGTCGATGGACAGCGAGAGCGCCGCGGGGTCGTCGGGCGCCTCGCCGTAGATCTTCTTGAAGTCCTCCACGACGTTGCGCGTCTCCGTGAGCCACTTGTTCAGCTCGGCGGGCCCCGAGCGCACGACGACGTACGTCACCATGCCGGTCTTTTCGCTCCGGCAGACGGTTCCGATAGGCTGCGTCGTGTCCCAGACATAGCCGATGATGCGCGAGCGCACCTGCTCGGGGAAGCGCGGCCAGACGACGAAGATCTGGCCGGCCTGGTCGTCAAGCGCCTTCTTGCAGGAGTTGGCGCCCTTCGGCAGCACGATCGACTTCCATTCCCACTCGAGGATCGGCGTGTCCTTGAGGCGAACCTTGCCCTTGATCTCGCGGTTGAGCGTGGTGCTGTCGTTGTGGCTCCTCAGGTACAGCGCGCGGCGGCCCTCGTCCTCGACGACCTTGACGTTCTGGTAGTTCGGCGCGCCCCAGTGCTGCTCCTTCCAGTCGCCGGGCAGGCCTGCGCTGCCGACCTTGTAGGCCTTCCAGTCCTCGATGAGGACCTGGTCGGCGGCGGTGGCGACGGTGGCGAGCGCGAGCACGGCGAGCGCGATGATCACGGAGCGAGGACGCATGAATCCTATGATACGTCGGCGCGCGGAGTCGCCCGGGATCGACGAGGCGTCAGGCGCCGAAAACGCCCGTCACTCGCTCGTGAAGCGGATGGTGCCGACCATCGCCTCCGACGTCGAGCTCGTGTCGTTGGAGTCGGTGGACAGCGAGAGCACCCCGGGGTCGTCGGGCGACTCGCCGTAGATCTTCTTGAAGTCCTCGACCACGTTGCGCTTCTCCGTGATCCATTTGTTGAGGTCGGTGGAACCAGAGCGCACCACGATGTAGGTCACCGTACGCGTCTTTTCGCTCCGGCAGACGGTGCCGGCCGGCTGCGTCGTGTCCCAGACGTAGCCGATGATGCGCGAGCGCACCTGCTCGGGGAAGCGTGGCCAGACGACGTAGACCTGCGCCGCCTCGTCGTCCGTTGACTTCTTGCACGCGTTGCCGTCCCTGGGCAGCACGATCGACTTCCATTCCCACTCGAGGATCGGCGTGTCCTTGAGGCGGACCTTGCCCTTGATCTCGCGGTTGAGCGTGATGCTGTCGTTGACGCTCTTCATGTGGAGCCCGCGGCGCCCCTCGTCCTCGACGATCGTGACGTTCTGGTAGTTCGGCGTGCCCCAGTTCTGCGTTTTCCACTGCCCGGGCAGGCCTGTCGTGCCAACCTTTTCCGCTTGCCAGTCCTCGATGAGGACCTCGGCGGCGGTGGCGGCGGCGGCGAACGCGAACACGACAAGCGCGACGATGACGGAGCGAGCGCGCACGGACCGTATGATACGGTCAGCGCGTGGATTCGCTCAGGATCGACAAGTGGTTGTGGGCGGCGCGCGTGTTCAAGACCCGCAGCCTTGCGGCCGACGCGTGCGACGGGGGCAAGGTCGACGTCAATGATCAGTCCGCCAAGCCCGCCAAGGCGGTCCGCCCCGGTGACTATATAAAGGTTACGCTGCCGCAGGGGCGCCGGCGGGTCCTCAAGGTCGTCGGGCTGGACGAGCGTCGGGGCGGCGCTGCGCACGCGCGGCTGCTCTACGACGACCTCACGCCGCCCGAGCCGCCACGCCCGCGCGGGGCCGCGCCGCCCGTCCGCCCCGCCGGCGCCGGCCGGCCGACCAAGCGCGAGCGCCGCGCCCTCGACCGCCTGCGCGGATTCTAGCGAGATCGAGGCGCGCGAGATCGAGGCGCGTCACGGGTTGCCCGGGACGCGCCGAGCGCTGGGGGTGTGGGGGCCATTTCGGGGCCCCCACTTGAGCGGTCGAGCCCGCGCGCCTCCACGCCTCGTCGAGCGCGCGCCGCCGCGCACGGTCTCGATCATCACGGTCGCCACGCCGCCGGTGGTCTCCTTGTCCGGAATGCCTTTCAGGTCTCTGATGCGCACGGCGACGATGTCGGTGTACGGGATCTTTCGGCTCCATCCGAGCCAGTCCACGGCGACGGCGTCGTCGCGCAGGCGCACGCGCCACGGTGGCGCCAGCAGCGTCCAGAGTCCCCAGGCGACGCAGAAGAGGACGCCGTAAGGCGAGCCGCCCTGATGCCAGTACCACGCGCTGACGAGCACGAAGATCAACGGCCAGTGCAGCGAGAGCAGCATCGATCCCGGGCTCCTGGCGAACGCGCGCACCCCGGTGACCTCGGGCCACGACAGGATGACCGTCGACCGTCCGGGCACGCGGTAGGCGATGCTCGAGTCGTCGAGCACGACCTCGTCGTCCGCCCGCCGGAACATCGTGACGCACCAGGCGAGCCAGACGCTGATCGTGAGAATGATGGCCACGAAGAGCTCGGTGTGACGCACCGGCCCGATCTCGAGCCACGTCAGCAGCATAACGCCCAGCGCCGCGAAGACGACGCCGGAGACCGCGGTCATCGCCTTGAATCGGCGCGGATAACGGAAGGTCTCCGTCGCCACCAGCACGACGGTATCATGGCGCTCCGGAGGGCCGTGATGAATACGGAGACCTATGACTGGCAGGCGATCGTCGACGGGCTGAACCGCTATCTCCGGCTGCGCTCGATTCCGATCGGCATGAAGCTCTTCGAGACGGTCGAGGCGATGGAGGCGATCCCGAAGATCCGCCGTCCCCGGGCGCGGCACACCACCGATCAGATCGTGGCCCAGGCGCGCCAGCTCGGCTGGACGGTGGGGATCACGATGGCGGATCTCGTCGGCGCCCAGTGCGGCGCGGTCATCGGCCTGCATCCTCAAGATTCCGAGTGGCTGTCGGGCAAGCGCATGGCCGGCGTCTGGTTCGAGACGCTCGCCGACGCCAGCGCGCACCAGCACGCCATGGACTGCGTGCCGCACGGCCGCTACCGCGCGATGGCCGTCGCGCCGCTCACCTCCGGCCGTCTCGACCCGCCGGACATCTGCCTGATCTACGGCACGCCGGGCCAGATGATCCTGTTCATCAACGGCCTGCAGTGGAGCGGCTACCGGAAGATGTCGTTCACGTCGGTCGGCGAGTCGGCGTGCGCCGACTCGTGGGGCAAGGCGCTCAAGACCGGCGAGCCAGCGCTGACGATCCCGTGCTACGCCGAACGCCGCTACGGCGGCGTGGCCGACGACGAGCTGCTGATGGCGATTCCGCCCCGCTTTCTGCCGAAGGTCATCGCCGGCCTCGCCGCGCTCGACAAGAACGGCCTGCGCTATCCGATCCCGCCATACGGCATCCAGGCCGACGCCGGCGCCGGCCTCGCCGTCTCCTACGCCGACACGGAAGTGCGAGCCGCAGGACGTCGCGGGGCTGGGGCCCCGCCGTCCGAGGCGAGCGCATAGAAATGGACAAGAGCAAGCAAGCGTAGTCGCTGGCACAGCGCTCGCACCGCCCGCGCGTGGAGGTGCAGCATGCCAGAGAAGGAAACGCTGCAACGCGCCCACCGCGACCGCCGTCAGGGCAAGGCCCCCACCACCCAGGCCGGCGAATTCGTGCGGGAGGAGATCCACCACGTGCGCGAGGGCAAGCACGGCGCGCGATCGGCCAAACAGGCGATCGCCATCGGCCTGTCCAAGGCCCGTCGCGCCGGCGTCGACCTGCCGCCGCCGCGCAAGGGCAAGAAGTCGACGTGACGGAGTGCTGCCTCCGCGTATCGCGCCGGCCGGCGCGGCCGGCGCAAGACGTCCCGGCGTCGGGCGCGGGCGGTG
>WNEQ01002752.1_pt1 | contig 14843 bp, 11 predicted proteins | sample 5399971 | NCBI WGS metagenome assembly WNEQ01 (sample SAMN13153330, study PRJNA577476) | soil metagenome | isolation source: 20 cm grassland meadow soil 2 days after 1st rain plot 5 | place: USA:California | collected 2015-09-18
CCTCACCGAAAGCCCGGCGGTCGATGTCGTCCGACGCGGCGGTCGGGTCTGTGCTGCGGAGCACGCGGGCGATGCGGTCCGCGTTGACGTAGGGCAACCCAAGACGGTCGAGGTATTGCTCGAAGAACGTCGTCTTCCCAGCGCCGTTGGGGCCCGCGAGGAATATCAGGACTGGCTGGATCGGCAGTGCCGCTCGGACCGATTCCAGCGGCTCCGGGCTCACTTTCGCCGCGTCGCTGACCTCCCTCGGGCGGGTACGAATTGACGACCCTTGAGGTGACCCGGCGTCCGAGTACCGTCGGCTTGGACCTCGACGATCATGCTCGGATGACCCGGCTCAGTCGAATACAGCGGCATTCCGCCGGCGCGAATCCGTGCTTTGGCCTCCTCGCGATTCGTGTCCTCGACGAGCCGCGCCAGGAGGTCGTGCACCTCTTCGCGCCGGACGAACGTTGGAATCGGCAGCGCTTGGCCGGCTCTCTTGAGAGCCAGCACCTCGCGATACGCCGCCAGCACCTCGACGGCTCGTCCGAGCGTCGCCCAGTGCTCGATCTGGGCTGTCGCCGATCGGTGTGTGCCTCGGGCTTCGTCCTTCGCTAAGGCCAGCAGCTTATCCGAGACCTTCACTGGTGATGGCACTTGGCCCTCCTGCCTTGGTAGTACTTGGCTACCCCTCGGTAGCATATTACTACCTAGGCTCGTGAGCGGTCAAGGGGCACGCCGCATCTACGACGGCTCGCGGTCGCCGGGCTGCGGCTCCGACTCGCCCCAACGGCGAACGAGGTCGTGGGAGATGCCGAACAGATCGAGGACTCGCCCGCAGGTGTGGTCGATGACGTCGTCCAGGGTCGTCGGGCGGCTGTAGAACGCGGGGACGGGCGGCACGATCATCGCGCCGCTCTCCGCCGCGGCCACGAGCGTTCTGAGATGGCCGATGTGCAGCGGCGTTTCCCGCACCACCAGGACCAGGCGGCGCCCTTCCTTGAGGCAGACGTCGGCGGCGCGTGTCAGGAGCGTGTCCGAGATGCAGTGGGCGACGGCACCGACGGTGTGGATCGAGCACGGGATGATGACCATCCCTTCGGTCCGGAACGAGCCGCTCGCGATGCTGGCGCCGATGTCCGTGACCGGGTGGACGACCGACGCCATGGCCTTCACGTCTTTCACCGCCCAGTCGGTCTCCTCGGCGATCGTGCGCTCGGCTGCTTTCGAGCAGACCAGGTGACTCTCGATGTCGGGGTGGGCACGCAGGATTTGAAGGAGGCGGATCCCGTAGACCACGCCGGAGGCTCCGGAGATCCCGACGATGAGGCGCCGTGGGGCGGGCGCGCTACCGCTCACTGGAGCACGCCCCGCGTCTCGAGCGACCGCACCTCGCCCGCGCTCATCCCGAGGATCTCCGTGAGGACCTGCCGCGTATGCTCGCCGAGGCAGGGGGCTGGCCGCCGCGGGCCGCCCGGGGCCCTGGACAGGATGAAGGGCGGAGCCTTGTAGTGGTGGCGCCCGATCTCGGGATGCTCGAGCGCCCGCCAGACTTGCCGGTGGACGAGCTGCGGGTCGCTGAACAGCTCCGCCATTGTCCGGACCCCCGCGGCGTGGACGCCCGCTGCCTGAAAGCGGCTCATGACCTCCTCGGCGTCGAGCCGTGAGGCCCACTCCGCGAGTCGCTGGTCCAGCTCGGCCTCGCCAGCCCGCCTTCCCGGCGCCGTCTCCCACCGCGGATCGGTCGCCCAGCCAGGCCCACCCAGGGCGCCGACCAGTCGGCGCCACTCCGCGTCGTCCCACACACTCACGGCGCACCATCGGTCCGTCCCTCGACAGGGGTAGACGCCGTGGGGAACGGCATCACCGTCGCGGTTGCCGCAGCGCATGAGGTCGCGGCCGTTGACGGCAGCGTCCAGAAGCGCGGGGGCCAGGAACTGGAGTCCGGTCTCGTACTGCGAGAGGTCGATGTACTGTCCGTGCCCCGTGCGCCGCCGCCCGTCGAGTGCGGCGAGGACCGCGACGAAGCCAAAGGCCACCGCGATGAAGTCGATGTAGGGGCCATACAGGAACATGGGCGGGCCGCCCGATTCGCCGGTGAAGTGGGTGAAGCCAGCCAGAGAGGAGAGCTGCGAGCCGAAGCCGGGGTGACGGGCGTGGGGTCCGGTCTGCCCGTGATTACACGTGCTGAGCACGATGAGTGCCGGGTTCAGGGTCCTGAGCCTCTCGTGATCGAGCCCGAGCTTCGCCATCGTGCCGGGGGTGAAGTTCTCGATGACGATGTCCGCCCAGCGGACGAGTGCCCCCGCCACTTCTGAGGCGCCCTCCGCCTTGAGGTTCAAGGTGACGCTCCACTTGTCGTTGTTCCAGAGGCTGAAGCAGCCGGAGCGGTTCGGGCCCGGGATGTTGTCACGGTACGGCGGGTAGTGAGTGCGGAAGCCATCGGGGCGAACGCTCGACTCCACGCGAACGGCCATGGCGCCGTGGTCCGCCAGGTACTTGGTGATTCCCGGCCCGGCGGCGTAGGCGGCGAACTCGACGACCTTGATCCCGGCGAGGGCAGAGGCGGTCTCCGGTCCCGGGTCACTGCCGAGCAGGCGCCGACGCGGAGGCGCCGTGGTCGCGCTGGCGTCCCGCGGCTCGGGGAGCGTGGCGTTGTGCTCTCCGACGCGGGGGGGAGGTCGATGAACCGTGCACCGTCCTCCCGAGAACTTCGCGAACGCTCCGGGGAAGTTGACGCTCGTGGTTCCGTCTACCCGACGCATCGGAACCCAGAAGTCCCGCGCGAGGAGCTGAGGATCCTCGAGGATCTCCCGCGGTGTCGCGACGGGATAGCCGAGCATGTCGCGCTTGACGACCTCCGCGAAGAACTCCGCCTTCGTCAAGGTCAGAAAGAAGGGGCCGATGGCCCCCTCGATGCGGTCGATCTCCTGCTGCGACACGGTGGCGATGTCGAACCGGCTCCAGTCTTTCTCGAGGAGAAACCGCGGAGCCATGCGGCTCTCGTCCATCCACCGGACGAGGGCCTGATTGGTCCGGCGGCCCGCCTCACCGCCGTAGATGATGAAGTTCAAGAAGCCGTCCCGGCACGGCCACATCACCCGCATCCGCGCGCCGGTGATGCTCCGCCCGGTCATGAACACGCCGGCCCGGACCGCGTTGGTCCGGTTCAGGTCCCAGAAGCCGGGAGCGTGCCCGAGCGCCGAGAGCAAACAGGACTGCGCGGCGACGTCCACGTGCTGACCCTCGCCCGTGAGGTAGCGATGGTGCAGGGCGAGGAGCGAGCCGGCGGCGGCGTACACCCCGGCCCAGGCTGAGGCCTGTGGAAGGGAAACGCGTAGCGGCGGGCCGTCGGGCTCGCCCGTCAACGACATGCAGCCCGCCGCCGCCATCAGCTCGAGGTCGGAGGCCCGATAGGTGCTGTAGGGCCCGGTCTGGCCGAAGGGCGTGATCGACGTGACGATGAGCCGCGGATTCTCCTCGGCGAGCGCCGGGTAGCCGAGTCCCAGACGGTCGAGCTCACCGGGCGGGAACGATTCGATCAGAAAGTCGGCCTCGCGCGCGCGCCGCCTGAGACCGTCACGCCCGGCCGGCAGCGCCAGATCGAGCGTGACCGAGCGCTTGTTGACGTTCCAGGCGGCCCACGAGAGGCTTTGCTCCGGATCCGGGCGATCACCGGGAAAGGGCCCGCGCCAGCGCGAGGGGTCGCCGGTCGGCGGCTCGACCTTGAGCACATCGGCGCCGAGATCCGCAAGGATCTTCGCGCATAGAGGCCCGAGCTCACCGGTGAGGTCGAGCACCCGGTACGGGGCGAGAATCCCTTCGGGCTCTGGCATGAGGCCGGCCGCGCTCGCTAGATACCGCGCTCAGCCATCCACCTGGCGTAGCCTTCCTGGGACGCGCGGGCACGATCGATCTGCTCGGGAGTGAACCACTTCTTGAGATCGACCAGCCCGATCTCGTACCGCGCCCGTTCGAAGGCATCCTTGTAGACGAAGGGCCGCGTGGCGTCGATGCCCATACCGCCAGAGAAGCGGATGTTCGTCTGCGTCCACTGCTGCTCCCCGGCGGAGCTGCGCTCGGCCGGCTGGAAGGTCTGGCCGAAACCGCCCTCGCAGACGGTCATGATGTCCTCTTTGGGGTTCACGCGGGTCGCCAGCGCCCACATGACGTCTTCCATGTTGTAGATGTCGATGTCCTCATCGACCGCGATCGCCAGGCGCATCCCGAGCGAGATCGAGAGCGCCGCCGACAGGATGTTCCGGTGCAGGCCCTCATCGCGAGCGCGGCGCTTCTGGACCTGGAAGATCGCCCCGCCCCAGTCTGTCAGGCCCATCGGGATGTTCGTGTCGATGCAGAGGCCCGGCACGATCCGCTCGGCCAGCTCCAGGAAGCACGCCTCGCGCATGGAGACATCGATGTAGTGGTCGTCCATGCCGTGCACGATCAGGCCATAGTAGATGGGCTTCTCCTTGCGGTGGCTGATGGCCGTGGCGTGGAACTTGTAGGTTCGGTAGGCCTTGCCCATGTAGCCGGCCCACTCGGGGTGAAAGGGGAACTTCCCCTGTTCGTTCTCCTTCTCCGCCAGCGGGCTCTCCCAGACTTTCTCCGTCGTGTCGAGGTAACCCTCGATGACGTACTCGGCATTCGCGATGGCCCACGCGTCCTGCGTTCTCGCCTTCACGAGCTCCACCGGGAACCCTTGCAGGGCCCCGGCCACACCCAGCTCGTCGCACCCGCGGGGGAGGATGACGTAGGTGAAGCCCGCCCCCGCCATCATCGTGCAGGCGGGGGGCACGCCAATGTTGATCGTCATGGGGATCGGGCCCTTGCGGTACCAGTGGGTGGCGATCTGGTCCATGTGAGAGCCCGGAGAGATCTGGAAGCTCGAGAAGTCGGGACCGCGGAAGTTCATCCGGTTGTAACCGATGTGCGAGCCGCCCCAGAAATACTTGCCCCGCACCACCGTGTTGCCGGCGCCGAGCGTCCGCCCGGGGTCGGTCTTGGCGTGAGAGATCATGGGGACGATCGGCCAGACGTCGATGTCCTTGGTGATCACGACCTCCTGGCACGGAGCGTCGCGCACCTCGATCGGCGGCAGGGGTTGCCGGACCGCCTCCACCGCCTTGTACTTGAACTTCTTCGGATCCTCGACGCCGAAGAGCCGCGCGATCCGCTCCGCCGACGCATAGATGTTATTGGCCAGGCGAGCGTTCGGGTACCCCTTGACCTTCTCGAAGAGCATCGGCGGGCCACCGTCCAGGCGTTTCTGGACAGCCGCAAGCTCGAGGTGGGGGTCGATCTCGGCGTTCGAGGTGAGTAGCTCCCCCGCCTCCTTCAGGTACTCCAGCGTGGAGCGCAGGCTCGAGATGTCCTTCTTGCTGATCGCGGGCATGGGCTTGGCCATCGTCGTCCTCCTCGCGGGATCGGGTCGGGGCGCCGTCAGCCACGCCCCGGTTTTGTCGCCGGCAAGAGCCGCCCCAGACGGTCCTGAACTTCGGTGACGTGTTCGAGCATCACGCGCGACGCCTCGTCGTGATCGCGGCGGGCGAGGGCCGCGCAGATCTTCTGATGGGAGGCCAGATTGCTCCGATTGGTCGTCGCGTCCATCTCGAGCCGGGCCACGACTTCCTGCACCATCGAGTCCGCCATCGAGTGGGCGAAGAGCACCAGGAGCGGGTTCTTCGCAACGTCCGCGAGCATCCGGTGGAAGCCGAGATCGGCGGTGGCGTGCAGATGCCCCGCGGCGATCGCCTCGGCGTGCTTGGCGACGTAGGCCTCGATTCGAGCCAGCTCCTCCGCGGTGATCCGCTGAGCCGCCAGGCTGGCGATGCGCGGCTCCAGGATCACGCGGACCTCGGTCAGATCGTGGATCGAAACGCTCCCGAGACGGATCAACGTGAAGAGCGAGTCCGTCACGTGACGGAGGTCGCCGTCTGCGACGATCGCGCCGCCCCCCGCGCCCCGCCGCACGACGAGGAGCCCCGCCTGCTCCAGCGTTCGGATGGCCTCACGGACCGAACCACGGCTCGACTGAAACTGCTGGGCGAGCTGCTTCTCGGAAGGGAGCTTGTCTCCAGATTTGAGCCGGCCCGCGAGAATCGCCGACTTGAGCTGGCGGAGGATCTCTGCGGATACGCGGTCCCGTCGAGTCGGCATGAATTCCAGAGACCCGGCGGGGACCGCGCTTCCCGGCCTCGGCATGGCAAATATCTAATATTTGAACTTTGTGTAGTCAAGCGGTAACTTGCCCCCCTGATGCACGATTTTCCGCACCCCCACGAGCACGGGGATCACGAAGGCGAACCCCAGGCGCCGCCCGACGAAACCGACCCGATCTGGGCTGGTGAGCGGATCGAGCTCCAGAGCGTCGGGATCGACATCGGCTCCTCGACGTCGCATCTGACCTTCTCCCGTCTGGTGTTACGGCGGCTCGGTGAGAGCCTGTCGAGCCGCTTCCGGGTGGTCGAGCGAAACGTGCTCCATCAGTCGCCGATCCTCTTGACCCCGTACCGCGATCCCTTCCTGATCGACACCGAGCGGCTCGACTCCTTCATCCGGGACGCATACGCGCGCGCGGGGCTCACCCCGGACGGCATCGACACGGGGGCCGTCGTCGTCACGGGCGAGGCGGCCAAGAAGGAGAATGCCGAGAGCATTCTGTCGCTGTTCGCGCGAGAGGCCGGCCGCTTCGTCTGCGCGGCCGCGGGCCCACAGCTCGAGGCGATCATGGCCGCTCACGGATCAGGGGCGGTAGCGCGCTCGCGCGAGGGGAGCGGGGTTTTGAGCGTCGACATCGGCGGCGGGACGACCAAGCTGGCGGTTTGCCGCGACGGCCAGGTCGCCGCGGTGGCCGTGATCAACGTCGGTGGACGGCTCGTCGCCGAGGATCGAGGTCGCATCACGCGACTGGAGGAGGCGGGCGCTCTGGTCGGCGACGAAGTCGGCCTCCGGCTCGCGGTCGGCCAGCGGATCGATGACACTCGGAAGGCGGCCCTCGCCGAGAAGATGGCCGCGTGTCTCTTCGAGCTCATCGACCGGCGCCCGCTCTCGTCGCTGACGCGCCGGCTCATGCACACGCCGCCGCTCGACGACGACGGGCCGATCGATGTCCTCATGTTCTCGGGCGGCGTGTCCGAATATATCTACGAGCGGGAGCGCGCCACCTTCGGTGATCTGGGGAAGGCCCTGGGTGAGGCTGTCAGGAGCCGCCTGCGCCACCACCCGCTCGCCGGGAGCCTGGCGACGCCTCTCGAAGGCATCCGGGCCACGGTCATCGGCGCGGCCCAGTACACGGTGCAGGTCAGCGGGAGCACGATCTTCACGCCCCAGCCCGATCTTCTTCCCATCCGCAACTTGCCGGTCCTTTCCGTGAGGCTCGGGGAACCGCTGAGTGTTGCGGGAGTCGCCGAGGCCGTGCGGCAGGCGGGCCGGGCCCACGATCCCGAGCTGCTCGACGGTCCTCTGGCGCTTGCCATTCGCTGGCCGTTTGGACCGAGCCACAGCGAGCTGACCCTGTTGGGGCAGGGGTTGGTTCAGGCCCTCGACGGCCGGCAGGCGCCCGTCGTGCTCGCCTTCGACCGCGATATCGCGCGCCTGATGGGCCGGCTCCTGCTCGAGGAGCTCCGCGCGAAGCTCAATCTGGTGGCGGTTGACGAGCTCGAGCTGGGCGCCTTCGACTACATCGACGTCGGCGAGCCGCTTCCGGTCTCGGGCGTCGTTCCCGTCGTCGTCAAGTCGTTGGTCTTTCGACCGACCAGCACCGAGACGTTGTTGGAATAGAAGTTGGCCACGGCCAGGTCTGGCACCCCGTCGCGATTGAAGTCGCCACTGGCCACGGAAACAGGACCGCTGCCGGCCCCGAAGATCTGCAGTGCCTGGAAGGTCCCGTCGCCGTTCCCCAGAAGGACCGAGAGAGCGTTGGAACCGCTGGTGGCGACCGCCAGATCCACCTTGCCATCACCATTGAAGTCGCCCGCGGCCACAGACGAAGGAATGCCGCCCGCATAGAAGGTCCGTGCCGCCTGGAAGGTCCCATCGCCGTTCCCCAAAAGCACCGACACCAAGGAATAGGACTCGTGGTGTGTCGTGTAACCCGGGCTGGCCAGGGCCAGGTCCGGCACTCCATCGCCGTTGAAGTCGTCCACGACCACGGAAGCGGCGCCACCGCCCACAGCAAAGAACGCGGGAGCCTGGAAGGTCCCGTCGCCGTTCCCGAGCAGCACCGAGACGGTATCGCGACCGATGTCGCCACTATTACGATTGGCCACCGCCAGGTCCGGCACCCCATCGCGATTGAAATCGCCGACGGCGACAGCGTGAGCACGCGAAACGCTGATGGTCAGTGGCGCCTGGAAGGTTCCATCGCCGTTGCCCAGCAGCACCGAGACGGTGCTGAAACCGCGGTTGGCCACGACCAGATCCAGCTTGCCATCGGCATTCAAGTCGCCGAGCGCCACCGAAGAAGCTCCGCTTCCAGCGCCGAAGGTCAGTGGCGCCCGGAAGGTCCCATCGCCGTTCCCCAGCAGCACCGAGACAGTGGCGGACCCAGGGTTCGTCACGGCAAGGTCCAGCTCGCCATCGCCATTGAAGTCGCCGACGGCCACGGACTCAGGCCCGTTCCCAGCAGGGAAGGCGAGCGCCGTCTGGAAGGTCCCATCGTCGTTGCCCAGCAGCACCGAGACGGTGCTGGAACCAGAGTCGGCCACCGCCAGGTCCGGCACCCCATCGCGATTGAAGTCGCCCTCGGTGACGGCGAGAGGATTCGTGCCAGCGGCGTAGGTCGGCGCCGCCTGGAAGGTCCCATCGCCTCCGCCCAGCACAGCTGAGGGGTTGCCGAGCAGCACTGAGACAGAGGCAGCACCAAAGTTGGCCACGGCCAGATCCAACCTGCCATCGGCGTTGAAGTCGCCGACGGCCACTGACGAAGGCCACGTACCAGTAGAGAAGGTCAACGCCGTCGTCTGGAAGGTCCCATCCCCGTTGCCCAGGAGTACTGAGACATCCGCAGCGTCTCCATTGGCAATCGCCAGATCGACCTTGCCGTCCGCATTGAAATCGCCCACGGCCACGGCGTAGGGACTACTGCCAGTGGCGTAGTTGACCGCAGCCTGGAAGGTTCCATCGCCGTTGCCCAGGAGTACCGAGACGCCGGCGGAACCGACGGTCACCACCAGATCCAGCTTGCCATCGGCATTGAAGTCTCCGAGCGCCACCGAAGAAGCACCGCCGCCAGTGGAATCAGAATTGGCCACGGCCAGATCGAGTCTGCCGTCGGCGTTGAAGTCGCCCACGGCCAGCGAAGAATCACTGGCAGAAGCGCCGCTGCCAGCGCCGAAGGTCAGTGGCGCCTGGAAGGTTCCATCGCCGTTGCCCAGGAGTACCGAGACGCCGGCGGAACCAACGGCCACCACCAGATCCAGCTTGCTATCGGCGTTGAAGTCTCCCACGACCACGGCGTAGGGACTATCGCCAGCGGCGTAGGTCACCGCAGTCTGGAAGGTTCCATCCCCGTTGCCCAGCAACACCCAGACGGCGGAACCCATACCGTCGGCCACCACCAGGTCGAGCTTGCCGTCAGCGTTGAAGTCGCCCAGAGCCACGGCTCGAGGATTCGAGCCCGAAGCGAAGATGGTTGCCGCCCGGAAGGTCCCGTCGCTGTTCCCCAGCAGCACCGAGAACGTGCCGGGCTTGACGGGACAGCACCAGAATTGGCTGGCCACCGCCAGGTCCGGCACCCCATCGCCATTGAAGTCGCCCGTGGCCACCGAACGAGGGTGAAGTCCGACCGCGAAATCTCTCCTCGCGGAACTGTAGGCTACCGTCTGGGCCGGCGCGGAGCCTGGAAGGACCGACCAGAACACGAGCGTCGCGGCGGCGAGCAGCCCGAGCCTCACAGAGGCTCTGGTCATCTGAGGCCCTCCTCTCGGAGGAAACGGGCTCGGCCGCCGTGGCCGCTTTGTTGCGACTCTCGCACTCCCTGCACACGCTACCCGCCCAATCCGGAGCGGGGAATGAGTGGAGTGCCTGAGTGAGCCGTAGGGAGAACCCTGAAAGGGGGCGGGGTCACTCCTGGAGCTTTCGGAGAAGGTAGCTCCAGCGGTCGGCGAAGTTCTGGGGATTGTGGACGCGCGCACGCTTGGCCAGGGCATCCTCGTCGGAGCTCCACTGACGGGGTACGCCACCGGGCACCATGAGCTGAGCGCGCGCCGCCTTGTCGAGGCAGAGCGCGTTCACCGTGGCTTCCTCGATCGTCGCCCCGACGCTCACGATCCCGTGAGCGACCAGGAGCAGCGCCGTGCGATCCCCGAGGGCGCGGGCGACCGATTTGCCCCGCTCGGCCGTGACGATGAGGTCTGTGGTTTCGTCGAAGCGCGGGACGTCAGGGGGCGTGAAGTAAGCGCCTTCATGCGTGATCGGGCGTAGAGGCACGCCGAGCGAGGAAAAGACCGTCGCGGCAACCGGGTGGGTATGGACGACGGCGCCGACGTCCGGCCGCGCCCGGTAGATCTCCGTATGGATGAAGACCTCGCTGTGTCGCGGTCGCGTCCCACGAACGACCCGCCCCTCGAGGTTCACGAGGAGCAAGTCCTCGGATCGGACCTCCTCGAGCCCCAGCTTGTGGGGCTTCATCCAGAAGGTGTCGGTCCCCGCGACACGCACGGTGGCATGTCCCCAGATGTCGTCGCCCTGCCCGGCCATCGCCAGAATGCGGCAGGCGCGCGCGAGCTCGCGCCTGAGGTTGGCCTTTTCTCCACTCGCGGCGCGCGAACGACCAGCCGGGTGTGTCATTCCAGAACCTCCCTGCCGCCGGGTATAGTACCGCCGATGTGAGGTGTGGACGATGGTAGAGAAGGTCGTTCTTCTGATCTGCGACGGCTTGGGCGACCGCCCGATCGATGAGCTGGGCGCCCTGACGCCGCTCGAGGCGGCCGAGACGCCATGTCTGGACCGCCTCGCGCGGGAGTCCGAGTGTGGACTGATGTATCCACTGGGGCGCGGCCTGGTCCCCGGGAGCGACGTGGCGCACCTGGCGATCCTCGGCTACGACCCGCAAGAGTATTACGCCGGACGAGGGACGATCGAGGCGGCGGGTCTCGGCATTCTCCTCCGTCCAGGCGACGTGGCCTTACGAGGAAATTTCGCGACGGTGGACGGCGGTGGCATCGTCCGAGACCGTCGCGCCGGGCGAATCCGCGTCGTCGAGCCGCTGGTGAAGCCCCTCGATGGGATCGAGCTCGACGGCGTCACCTTCATGGTCAAGGCGGGCACGGCTCATCGCGCCGTCGTCGTCATGCGCGGGGAGGGACTGTCGGCAAGCGTGACCGACGCCGACCCCCACAAGGCGGCCGCGCGCCTGGGACGCGTCAGCCCGCGCGACAACACGCCCGAGGCCCGCCGGACGGCGGACGTGCTGAACCGGTTCATCGACCGGGCCTCCGCGATCCTCCACGACCATCCCCTCAACATCGAACGGCGGCGAGACGGCCACGCCGAGGCGAATTACCTGCTCCTGCGCGGCGCGGGGCACTACCGTGAGGTTCCGAGCTTCAGGGAGCGCTACGGTCTGTCGGCGTGTTGCATCGCGGGCGGCGGGATGTACAAGGGCATCGGCCGGTACCTCGGAATGACGGTGCTGGAGGTGCCGGGGGCCACCGGGCTGCCGGACAGCGACGTCCCGGCGAAGTTCCGCGCGGCGCTCCGGAGCCTCGAGACCTTCGACTTCGTCTTCGTCCACGTGAAAGCCACCGATTCGTTTGGCGAGGACGGAGACTTCATCGGCAAGAAGACCTTCGTCGAAACCATCGACCGCGCGGCGCGCGTCTTCGAATCGTTGCCGGCGAACACGCTGTTCGTGATGACCGGCGACCATTCGACACCGTGCGCGCTCAGGGAGCACTCCGCCGACCCGGTCCCCATCATGCTCCGCGGGAGCGGCGTCAGGGTCGATGACGTGGTCGCGTTCGGTGAGCGGGCGTGCGCGCGCGGCGGCCTCGGAACGCTGTCAGGGACGAACGTCATGCACCACGTGCTGAACATCCTCGGCCGATTGCCGCTGGCGGGCGCCTGAATCGCCGGGCAGCGAACGCTTCGAGGATCACGGGGTGCCCGGCCCGAGCGCGCGGATCGCGTCGAGCACGAGCTGGCGCTTGCGGACGGGGTCCGGCTCGGCGGTCGAGAACGAGAGGAATGCGGTGTCGATGCCGGCGGCGAGATAGCGGCGGACATGCGCGCGGATCTCGTCCATCGAGCCGCGGATGATCAGGTCGTCGATGACCTTTTCGGGCACGGCCGCGACCGCGCCCTTGCGATCGCCACGCCCCCACGCGTCCCACATCGGCCCGAGCGCCGCCTCGCGCCCGAGCCACTCGTGGAACGCCCGGTAGACGGGCACGTTGAGGTAGGCGGTCACGTGGCGCCGCACCGCCGTGTCCGCCGCGGGCCCCGGCGGATCGATATTGACGAGAAGGCGCGCCGTGATCTCGATCGCCCCGGGATCACGCCCGGCCCGGGCGGCGGCCTCGTGCACGACGGCGACGGACTTCGGGACGTCGTCGGCGGCGAGCCAGTTGAGGATCGCGCCGTCGCCGACCTCGCCCGCGACCCGCAGCATTCCGGACCGGAGCGCCGCGATGTGGATGGGGACCGGCGCGACCGGCGGTTTGGTCAGACGAAAGCCGTCCACCCCGAACGTCGCACCGCGGAAGACGACACGCTCGCCCGCGAGCGCCCGGCGGAGGAACTGCGCCGTCTCGCGCACGCGGGTCGCGGGGCGGGCGAAGGCGCCGCCGTTCCACGCCTCGACGACGGGCTGGGAGCCCGAGCCGATGCCGAGGCAGAACCGACCGGGCGCGATGTCCGCGATCCCCGCGGCCGACAGGGCGAGCGTCGCCGGGCCGCGGGTGTAGACGTTCGCGATCGCGGTGCCGACGCGCAGCCGCGTCGTGAGCGCGACGACGGCGAGCGGCGCGAAGCAGTCCACGCCGTCCACCTCGAGCGACCACGCATCGCTGAAGCCGAGCCGCTCGGCTTCGCGCGCGAGCTCGCCGTGCTCGGCGAGCGTGAAGCCGTCGACCGGCACCGACAGAGCCCACCGCTTCATGGGGCGCTCCTCGACTTGCCGTATCGGGTCACCCGATTCTACTGTATGATCCCCGCCGACGCGGGAAGGAGGCAGCACCATGTTGGGTGACGTCGTCGAGCTGTCGGTCGTCGTGAGGGACCTCGACGTCGCGATCGAGCGGTTCACGGAAGTCTTCGGCCTCCACGTGCATCACCGGGGCGAGTCCGAGGAGTTCGGATTCAAGAACGCGATTCTGCCGACCGGGATCGGGCACATCGAGCTCTTGCAGCCGACGGACCCGACCAAGCCGGTCGGGCGCTTCCTCGAGAAGCACGGCGAGGGCGTCTACCTCGTCGGCTTCGAGTGTCATGACATCGAGGGGAGCGTCGAGCGACTCAAGACGCAGGGCGTCCGGGTCGACCACCGACCCGGCCGGGAGATCGCCTGGATTCATCCCCAGGACGCGCACGGGGTGTTCGTCGAGCTGCGCACGCGCGAGCGGTACGACTAGCCGGTCATGGCGACGTTTCGCTTCGACCTCTGCGAGCTGCCCCCGGAGGCCCGGGCCCTCCGCGAGGAGGTGCGCGACTTTCTCCGCGCCGAGCTCGGCGACCGCGCGCCCGTCCGGCGCGCGCACTCCTGGGGCGGGTTCGACCGCGAGTTCAGCCGCAAGGTCGGCGCGCGCGGCTGGATCGGCATGACGTGGCCCAAGCGCTACGGCGGCCACGAGCGCTCGGCGCTCGAGCGGTACGTGGTGCTGGAGGAGATGCTGGCTGCGGGGGCGCCCGTCTCGGCGCACTGGGTGGCCGACCGGCAGTCGGGCCCGCTGCTCCTCCGCTTCGGCACGGAAGGCCAGCGCCAGCGGTTCCTGCCGGCCATCGCGCGGGGTGAGCTCGCATTCGCGATCGGGATGAGCGAGCCCGACTCCGGCTCGGACCTCGCCTCGCTCCGGACCCGGGCGGAGCGCGTCTCCGGAGGGTACCGCGTCAACGGCACCAAGGTGTGGACCAGCAACGCGCACCTCAGCGACTTCATGATCGCGCTCTTCCGGACCCATTCCGATCCGACTCGGAAGCACGAGGGGCTCACGCAGTTCCTGGTGGACACCAAGCTCGCCGGCATCACGATCAGCCCCATCATCGACCTCGCCGGCTCGCACCACTTCAACACGGTCGTGTTCGAGGACGTCTTCCTCCCCGAGGAGATGCGCGTGGGCGAGGAGGGCGGGGGCTGGACGCAGGTGACGACCGAGCTCGCCCTCGAGCGGAGCGGGCCCGAGCGGTACCTGTCGAGCCTCGCGCTCCTCGTCGAGCTGATCCGCGAGGCTGGCAAGGAGCCGGGCGAGCGTGCCGCCGCGGTCGTCGGACGACTGGTCGCGCATCTCGTCACGCTCCGCCAGATGTCGCTCGCCGTCGCCGGAATGCTCCAGGCGGGCGAGAATCCGAACCTCGAAGCCGCCGTCGTCAAAGACGTCGGCACGACCTTCGAGCAGGAGCTCCCGGAGGTCGTCCACGCGCTCACCGGCGTCGAGCCGACGCTCGCGTCCGGCACCGACCTGCAGCAGACGCTCGGCTACCTCGTCCAGCGCGCGCCGTCGTTCTCGCTCCGCGGCGGGACGCGTGAGATCCTGCGCGGCATCATCGCGCGGGGGCTCGGACTCCGATGACGTCCCGGGCACCTTGGGCAGGCCACCTACGGTGGGCGCCGGGCGCGCGGACCCCGCTACAATTGACGTCCCGGGCACCTTGGGCAGGCCACCTACGGTGGGCGCCGGGCGCGCGGACCCCGCTACAATTGA
>WNEQ01001046.1_pt1 | contig 14829 bp, 10 predicted proteins | sample 5399971 | NCBI WGS metagenome assembly WNEQ01 (sample SAMN13153330, study PRJNA577476) | soil metagenome | isolation source: 20 cm grassland meadow soil 2 days after 1st rain plot 5 | place: USA:California | collected 2015-09-18
GAGGAAGACTGCGAGCGTATCGGACCGATCGTTTTGGGCGAAGCAGCGGTCACGACAGGGGGAAGCCTGAAAGCGCATTACGTGATCCACGCTGCAAGCATGCGGCTCGGGGGCCGGGCAACCGCCGAGGCGCTCCGGCTCTCGACCCGCCAGGGCCTGCTGCGCGCCGAAGAGAAAGCTATCAAGAGCATTGCCATCCCCGCCCTGGGTACGGGCGCGGCGGGCTTTCCCCTCGAGGATTGCGCGCAGATCATGATGAAAGAAGTGCTCGACCACCTGAAGTCGCGCAGCAGCCTGGAGAAGATTTATTTTGTGCTCTACGACGACGCCGCGCTCCAGGTCTTCGAAGAGACCTACAAGAAGATGACTGCGCGCCCAGCGAGCGAGGCGACGTAAGCTGGGCGACCGGGTCTCGGGACGGACTGACTCGTGGCGGAAAACGACTTGCTCGATAAGGTCGAAAAAGAACCGGGACGTTACAATCACCCCTTCTTTCGTTTCACCGCCCAGCCAAGCGAACTGGGAGTGGTCCTCGCGATCATCATCGTGCTTCTCAACTCCCGCTGACCACAAGCTCATAACCTTGTCTGAGACGCCACTGAAAACCTACCTCCTCGAAACGATAAAAAATTCGGGCCCGATCACTTTCGAACATTACATGGGCCTGTGCCTGTACCATCCCCAGTACGGCTACTACATGCAGGGTCGCGAACGGACGGGTGTCCGGGGAGACTTCTTCACGAGCTCCGACCTCCACCCGGTCTTTGCGCGTCTTGTCGCGCGTCAGGCCGCAGAAATGTGGGAAGTGTTAGGAGGACCTGAAAAATTTACGTGGGTCGAAATGGGTGCAGGCAGGGGCGTGTTCGCGAGCGACTTTCTCCACTGGGTGAAGCGTGCGCTCCCGAAATTCTCGGCGGCTCTCCAATACGTCATCGCCGAGCCGGGAGCGAGAAACCGGGAGAAACTGCTCGGACGCTTCAGGGCCGAAGGCCTGGAACACTCCGTTGAACTCCGCTCGGACATTGAGGAGCTGGAGCCCGTTACGGGCTGCTTTTTTTCGAATGAGCTGGTCGATGCATTTCCTGTCTCCGTCGTCACACGTTCGGGAGGTCACCTCAAGGAAATCTACTTGACGATGGAGGGCCAGGGCCTTCGCGAAAAACCGGGGCCGATCAGCAACCCAGGCGTCGCGGCTGCCGTCGCTCGTTACGCCAATCAGCTCGAAGAAGGTCACCGCGTAGAGGTGTGTCTGAAGGCCGAGGAGTGGATCCGCTCGGTAGCGGAAAAACTCTCCCGCGGTTTCGTCCTGACCATTGACTATGGCGACGCGGCGGAACGCCTGTTCACGCCGGACCGGCCTTCGGGCACGCTCATGGCCTATCACCGCCACGTGGCCACCGAAGGTCTTTTCCTCGCTCCAGGTGAGCAGGACCTGACCGCCCACGTCAACTTCTCTCTCCTGCTCGACGCGGGGAAGAAAGCCGGCATAGAGTTCACAGGTTTCACCACGCAGGAGCGCTTCCTCATGGCAGTGGGCGAGGCAAACGAATTCGCCGACCTTTACGACCCGGGGCAGAGTGAAGCGGAAAAACTCCAGGCCAGGTTGAAGCTGAAGCGCCTGATCAATCCCGAGGGGATGGGACACATCTATAAAGTTCTGGTCCAGCACCGTGGTGTGGAGCTGCCGACGCTGACCGGCCTCAAATTCCAAAGGCCCATCGAGCTGTAGGAATGTTACCGCCGACTAGTTCTATCTCCTCCAGGAAGGAAGCAGCAGGCTCGACATCCAGAAATTCGTTCCCCACCATGCCGCGAACTGATGCTGGACTGAGGCGCGCAATTACCCTTCCGATGATGAACCAGCGCGGAGAGGTTTGAAGCCGTTCTGTTTCGATTAAAACCGGTAAGCTCTAATCCAGGAGTTCGGCCTCATGCCGCCTTGCGGGACTCTTCGGCGTAGGGCTTCTGAATATAGCGGTTGGCCTCGTCGAGGGCGCCTTGGGCATTGTCTCGCGTCTGGAGGGCCCGCTGGTATTCGTTGATGGCGCGGTCGCGCTGTCCTGTCACGTCAAAGATTTTCCCCAGCATGACATGGGTCCAGACTTCGACCCATTTGGGGTCCATGTCGCCGCCCAGCGCATCGCGGAAAGACTCCATCGCCGCCGTGTAATCGTGAAGCTTGAAGAGGACTTCGCCGATCCGATAGTGAGCCAGCGAACTGTTTTTGTTCAGGTCGAGGATTGTCCGGTATTGCTTGACGGCTTCCAGGTAGGCTTGCTGTTGGACCAACTGGTCGCCTCGCGCCATTTCGACCTGGAGCCTGATTTTGTCGTCATACTTCAGGATGCGGCTGGCAGGGTCAACAATCACCTTGAGCGGTTTAGTGCGGGTGTTGACGGTGAAGTCCGCCGTCGTGCCGACCATCTCCACGCGCTCGGTGACGGGTTTTATCCCCTCGCAGGCCACCCGGATTTCGACCGGCATGCGAAAGATGTCGAGGTCTTGCTGCATTTTCCCAACGACCTGGTAGCCCTTTGCGGTCTTATAGACCGCCCAGCTTCGCTTGAACTGAGGGACGCCGGTGGAGCTCACCCACTGCGCGAAGAAATAGGTCAACTGCTGGTTGCTGGCCTTTTCCGCCAGCTTCTGAAATTCGTCGGTCGCAATGGACTTCCACGCATGCTCCTGGACGGCGGCCTTCAGCGTGTTCCGGTAGGCTTCGTCACCGATCACCCAGCGAAGCATGTGGAACACCATGGCGCCCTTCTGAAAGACGACCGATTGGTATTCGGGCGTGAACTCGCGCAAGCGGCCGGCCTGCGCGATGGGGGCGACGTCCTCATGCGTGAGCGCGCCGATTTGGATTTCGTGCATGACGTCTTCGAAGGCAGCTTGGCTGGCCGCTTGCTCGACGTACATCGCTGCGGAGTAGGTCGCCAGCCCTTCGTCGAAGAACGCGTCATCCGGGGTCGCGGGACTGACCAGACACCTCCACCACTGGTGCGAAATCTCATGCGCGAGCAGGCGGTCATTGACCGGGCTGGAGAATCCCCGCGAAGCAATGGCCACCACCCCGGGCGCGGAATAGCCGCCCACCGTTCCGTCGTCGATTTCGACAATCGCGAGGTGGCTCGTGGGAAGGGGGCCAAACTCATCCGAAAAAAACGTCAGGATCTTGGCCGCACTCTCTCCGTAACTTGCCGCAAGATTCTCATGGCCGTCTTTGACGTACAACGTAATGTCAGCGCCAATGGCCGTTGCGGGCTGAACGTGATACTTCCCCGCCAGCACAGTTCCCGGAAAAGAGCTCCTGTCATATTCAAAACTATATGTGACTTTGTTGATCTGGCGTACAGGCGCCGAAGGTTTGCCGGAGGCAATCACGATCTCATCCGAAGGGACCGTGATTTTCAACGTCGCGGCAAAACGGTTAACGCCGTAGCCGCTCACAGGAAACCAGCGCGCCGGATAAAGCAAATAAGACCCCTCCGGGCCGACGTAAGCCAGCTTCAGGCCCTCCACTGGGCTTCCATCCGCCGTCGCAAGAGGTCCACCGTAACTGACAGTGATCCACGAAGCCTTGTCCTTGGGCGGAGGGTTCACGAAATTGACTTGGAAAGCCAACCCTTCCTGCCGGAATCGCAGTTCGTTGTTTGAAGCATCCACGACCTTCTCGACCCGCAGGGCGCTGTTCAGGTCGAAGTTCAGCGCGAGCAGGGAGGCCGCGGGGATGAAGTCAATGCGGGCCCGGGCGGAAAGGAGATGCGTGGACGGGAAAAGTTCAGCTTCGATCGTGTACTTCGTCACATCGAACTGCGGAGGCTGTGTTTGAGCGCGTGCGGCGGGGATCGCGAGCAAAAGCAATAGGGCGAGCCAGGCCCCCGCGACGCCTCTCCCCGCTTGGATTTTCTTCAAATCTCTCAAAGTATTGGACCTCAGTGCTCGATCTCTCGTCTCGCGCGGCGGCACTGCTCGGCCGCCCGATATTAATCTCGCCCCAAGCTCGACCCTTACTCCGCTTTCCCTGGAGGCCGATAGCCTCGACGAAATGATTGGATTACAAGCCCTGCCAGCCCGTTGTATCAGTTTCAGAGTTCGTATTCGCGCCCCCCGAGGACTCAAGCAGTCTCGAGGCTTGCTTGCGGGCGTTCGAGCAATCTGACGACCGCCGCCGCCGCGCGCTGGATAGCGCCCGCAGCGCCGAAACGCGGAATGAGCTCGCGCAACCCCTTGACCATTTCCTCGCGGGCCTCAGCATGGTCCAGCAAGTATTCTACCCGGGATGCGAGGTTCGGCCCCGTAAAATCCTTCTGGATCAGTTCCGGGACGATCGGCTTTCCCGCAAGCAAGTTGACCATGCTGTAAAAAGGGACTTTTACCATGAATTTCCCGAAAAACCAGGAGACCGGTGAGACTCGATAAACGACGATCATCGGGAGCTGGCGCATGGCGGCCTCAACCGTCGCGGTGCCGCTTGCGACCACACCCAAATCGGAATGCCGAAGGGCGTCATACGTCGCCTGCGTCAGTGTGCGGACTGAGGCCCTTCCCACGTAGCACTGCGCCACCATGCTTTCGAGCCAAGCCGGGCTCAAGGTGGGCGCCGCAGCGAGGATAAATTGAATTCGCCTCGTCAGCGCCAGCCGGCTTGCAGCGTCGAGCATCGGGGGCAAGTTGAATTCAACTTCGGTCTCCCGGCTTCCCGGAAGCAGAACGATGGTTGTCGTTTCGGGCTCCAGGTGGAACTTTGCGAAGAACTCTTCCCGCGAGAGATGAGGACGGACGAGGTCCACAAGGGGGTGTCCCACGTACTCAACCGGGACGCCGGCCTGCCGGTACATGGCCTCTTCGAAGTCGAAGATGCAAAGCATCTTGTCCACATTGGCTTTAATCTCCTTGATCCGCCACCCCTTCCATGCCCAGATCTGCGGACTGACGAAGTAAACCACCGTAATCTTTCTCTGCTTGAGCCTCTTGGCCAGCCGCAGGTTGAAGGACGGGAAATCAATGAGGACGGCCAATCTCGGATGGCGCTGGTCGATGGCCCTCAGGAGTCGCTGAAATGCCCGGTAGGCTCGAGGCAAGCCCGCGACGACTTCCGTGATCCCCACGATGGAAACCTGGTGAGCATCCACTTCGGTCTCGACTCCGGCGTGACGCATCGCTTCGCCACCGCAGCCGAAAATCTCCGCGCTACCCAGACGAGCTTTCAAAGCGGCGGCGAGCTCGGCTCCGTAAATATCGCCGGACCGCTCCCCAGCCACCATCAGCAGACAATTTTTTGACACGATCAGTCGTCCGTTCCTGCTGGTCCGTACTCAGGAGCCAGTGGAGAGCCTTTCGCATAACTCACGGCGGAAAGTGGACCACGTGCGACGGAGAGTTCCTGGTCCTTGTATTGGAGCTGGTAGAGCTTGTAATAGATCCCTCGCCTCTGGAGCAATTCCTGGTGTGTGCCCATTTCGCGAACGTGCCCTTTATGGAGGACAACAATCTTGGAAGCGTCTTGGACCGTGGACAGGCGGTGCGCGATGACCAGGGATGTGCGGTTTTCGACCAGCCGGCGCAAGCCCTCCCGGATCAAATGCTCGGTCTCGGGATCAACGCTGGAGGTCGCTTCGTCGAGGATCAGGACGGGCGGATTGTGGGCGAGGGCGCGCGCAAACGAGAGCAATTGCTTCTGTCCGACCGAGAGCGTTGCGCCCCGCTCTTTTACGGGCTCGCTGAAACCTCCCGGCAGACGCTCAATGAAATCCAGCAGGTTCACCTGCTGTGCGGCTCCGCGCACGACGGCATCTGAAATCCAGGAGCTCCCCAGACGGATATTGCCCGCGATGGTCCCTGAAAAAACAAAGGGGTCTTGCAGGACGATTCCGAAATGACGCCGCAAATCAGCCAACCGCAACTCGCGGATGTCGATGCCGTTGAAAAGGATCTGGCCATCCCTGACGTCGTAGAATCGCAGGAGCAGGTTGGTCAGGGTCGTCTTCCCCGCGCCCGTATGGCCTACCACGGCCACCGCCTCACCTGGTTCAATCGTGAAAGAAACGTTTTCAATGACCCGGTAATCGCCCTGGTAGGCAAACGTCACGTTGCGGAATTCGATGCGGCACGGAGGATGCGATAACGCGTCGCCGTCCGTCCTGGTCCGCGGCAGCTCGCGAGGCGCCGCGGGATCGGTAACAGTTACGCGAGTGTCCAGGAGCTTGAAGATCCGCTCCGAACTCGCCATCGCCGCCTGAAGGATATTGTATTTGTCGCTTAAGTCTTGAATGGGGCGGAAGAACCGCTGGGAATACTGGATGAACGCAATCGCCGTCCCCATCGTCACTGCGCCCCTGAGCGCCAGGCCGCCGCCGAGGTACACGATAATGGCCACGGCCAACACGCCGAGGAATTCCACCGCGGGATAGAACAGCCCGTAGGCCAAAATGGAGTCCTTATACGCCTCCATGTGCGCGCGGTTGATTCCCGCGAACTCCTCGAAGCTCCGCGGTTCCCGGTTGAATAGCTGGAGCACAGACATGCCAGTGATGTGTTCCTGAAGGTAGGCATTGATTCTGGCGATGGCCACCCGGATCCGGCGGTAGGACTCCCGGACGGCTCTGCGGAAGGCCATCGTGACCAGCACGATCAGCGGCAAAACCGAAAACGTATAGAGCGCCAGCCTCCAGTTGAGCTCGAGCATCACGATCATGATGCTGAACAGAGTGAAACAGTCGCCGAAGATCGCCACCATGCCGGACGCAAAAAGGTCGTTCAACACGTCCACGTCGGTCGTCACCCGGGTCACCAGCCGGCCGACGGGGTTGCGGTCGTAAAAGCTCAATTCGAGGCCTTGCAGGTGCTCGAAGATCTGTTTGCGGAGGTCATACATCACCTTCTGCCCCACGTGCTGCATGGCAAACGACTGCGCAAACTCGAGGAAGAACGTCAGGATGGCTGATGGCAGGTAGAAAGCGAATGCGATCTGCGCCACGCCGACAATGGGGTTCGGGCTCAGGAAGCGGGTCAAAAAGCCCGGCAGGGGCCGCTGGCCTCCGGCCTGCGGATCAAGGTAGCGGTCCACTTCGAGCTTGAGCAGGTATGGCGGGATCGCCTGCAAAATCCCGTAGAGCAGAATGGCGGCAAGAGCCAGAAAGACCACGGGCCAGTACGGCCGAAGGTAGCCGAACAGCCGGCGCATCAGCCGCGCGTCGTACGCTTTTCCCAGGACTTCTTCTTCGTGGAAACTATCGGCCATATGGACCCGGCTCCGGCGCCGAAGGAGAAACCTTCCTGGCTTCAACCCTCGAGCGGCTCGCTTCCCGTCGCCTTGCTAGGCTTCCTTTTCGAGCTCTTCCTCGATCAACTGCTTGTTGTAGAGTTCCGCGTAATAACCGTTCAAGCGCAACAACTGTTCGTGGGTTCCCTGTTCCACGACCCCGCCATCGTGCAGGACCACGATTTCGTCGGCGTTCCGGATGGTGGACACGCGATGCGAAATCAGGAGAGTGGTCCGGCCGGCCATCACTTGGGTGAGGTGGGTGAGGATTTTTTCCTCGGTGTCGGTGTCAACGCTCGAGAGCGCGTCATCCAGGATAAGGATTCGAGGGTCGCGGATCACCGCGCGCGATATCGCCGTGCGCTGCTTCTGCCCGCCGGAAAGTGTGAGCCCGCGCTCTCCCACCATGGTGTCAAAAGCTTTGGGGAAGCCGCGGATCTCAGGCAGGATGTTTGAAATCTCGGCGGCCCGCTCCACTTCGGAGTCCGAAACGTCCGGCGCGCCAAATCTGATATTTTCGCGGACCGTCTTGCTGAAGAGAAAAGTCTCCTGGGAAACGAACCCGATGTGCTCGCGCAGGACGTTGAGAGGGATCTGGCGTATCGGGATTCCATCCACCAGGACTGCGCCCTCGGGAGCGTCATAAAGGCGCGGAATCAAACTGACCAGAGTGGTCTTCCCGGACCCGGTCGCGCCCACGATGGCCACGGTCTTCCCGGCAGGAATCCGCAAGTTGATGTTCTTGAGGATCGGCGTACCGTTGTAACTGAAGGTCAGGTTGCGGAATTCGATTTCGCCGCGAAGAGCCCCGGGCAGGTGCGCCCCAACCTGCCGGTCATCGATTTCGGGCTCGGCGGCGAAGATGGTCATCAGGCGTTCGAGTGACGCGAGCCCCCGCTGGACCAGGTTCACAACCCAGCCCAGAGCGATGATCGGCCAGATGAGGTAAGTGAGGTAAACGTTAAACGCGGCGAATGTTCCGACGGAAATCACGCCCCGGACCACGTGTCGCCCGCCCACGACCATGATGAGGAGGAAGGCAAAAGCGAAAAGGAGGGCCAGCGCCGGCCACAGGAAGCTCGTGATCCAAATCAGCCGCTTGTTTTTCTCGACGAACTCCCGATTCGTCCGATTGAACTCAGCCATCTCGGCCTTTTCCTGGCAGAAGGCGCGAATGATCCGCACGCCGGAGAGGTTCTCCCGGACTTTCTCGGTGATTTCGGAATACATGGCCTGGATTTGTTCAAACCGCTCGTGGATTTGCTGCCCGAAAACCTTGACTGCAATGGACGCGAGGGGGAGCGGAGCCAGGGCCATCACCGTAAGTCGCCAGTCGAGGTGAAGCATCAGACTGACGGTGGCCAGGCCTACGACGAGAGTGTTTGCAGAATACATGATGCCCGGGCCGACCATGTTGCGGACGGCGTTCAAATCGTTAGTGAGCTTGGACATCAGGTCGCCCGTCCGGTTCTGGGTGTAATACCGGGGCGAAAGCTTCATCAGGTGGGCGAAGAGGTCGTTGCGCAAGTCGTATTCGACATCGCGCGAGATCCCGATGAGGATCCAGCGCATCCAGAACTGGAAAACGGCCTTGGTCAGGCCCGCCCCGACCAACAGACCCGCGCAAACAAAAAGCTCCCGACCCCCGGCTCCGCGCGCAATCTTGTCGATGCCGGCCTTGATGATCAGAGGGACGGTGATCCCTACGGTCTGCGTGAGGAGCAGCGCAGCGAAACCTGCCCCATAGCGCTTCTTGTAGCGAGCGAGGTAAGCCTTAAGCGGACGGAAACGACGGAGCATTCTGTGGTGTTCCAGGAGCCGCGGTTTGACTCTGCCTCGAGTTTCGCGGACAGAAAGAAGTCATTATAGCTAACCTGGGAAAAATGCGGTACTCGCGCTCCGAACCCGGCCGAGAGCATGAAAGGTACGGGCGAGGCGCAATTCGCAGGGCGCGTCGGCCCGAATAAAAACGGGGCCTTCTCGGCCCCGCAGAAACCTGCACATTGTCTCGGGTTCAGCCGCGGTTCACGGCCCAACGGCAATGATCAGTAAAACTCGGCCATCAAGTCATCAAACAGCTTTTTCTCGATGGTCAGAGGCTGACGGACCAGCGGCCCTTTTTTGAGCGCGGGCTCGGTCTCCTCGTAAGTGACTTCCTCACTTTTGTAGAAGAGGCCGATCGGAATCTTGTCACCCCATTCAAAGGCCTTTTTGAAGGAGGCTTCCGTGTCCGTGGGATCGAAGCCCTTGTCGTCTTCAAGCTTGTACACGCGTTGCTTGAACCAGGGATAGGTGTTCACGATGTTGTAGGTCACGCAGGGGCTGAAGACGTCCACCAGGGAAAATCCCTTGTGGGCGATGCCGCCCGCAATGAGGTCCGCCAGATGCTTGGCCTCGCCGGAGAACCCTCGGGCGATGTAGGTCGCGCCCGAAACGAGCGCAAGAGCCACGGGATTAATCGGCAACTCCACGTTGCCGCGCGGCGTGGACTTTGTCTTGTGGCCCTTCGTGGTGGTCGGCGACGCCTGACCGGTCGTCAACCCATAGATCTGGTTGTTCATCACAATGTAAGTCAAGTCGAGGTTGCGCCGCATGGCGTGGATGAAGTGGTTGAGTCCGATTCCATAGCCGTCGCCGTCGCCGCCCGTGATCACGACGTGCAATTCGTGGTTCGCGAGCTTGGCGCCGCTGGCCACTGCCATCGCTCGCCCGTGCAGGCTGTGGACGCCGTAGGAATGGAAAAAGCCGGGCAAGTTCGACGAGCAACCGATTCCCGAGACCACAAAAATATCCTTGGTCGGCAGGCGGAGCTTTTGGGCGGCAATCTCGAGCGCCCGCAACACACCGAAGTCCCCGCAACCGGGACACCAGTCGGGCTCCACAACGCCTTGATAAGTTTCAAGTGGCAGTTCTACGACTGTTGCCATCGTCCCCTTCCTTCCTTGCCCCCGATAGAATGCGCCGCCAGCCCGTTCGAATCCGGTCCGGTTACTTTCCGGCAGCAACCGGTTGCCAGGCGTGCAAGGCGCCGGTCTTCACGCCAATCTCGAGTTCTCCGCTCTTCTCCCCCGTGTCCCGCTTGACGATTTCGACGACCCAGACGGGTTCGCCGTGGGAGTTGCCTTTTACCATTTCAACCCTCGTCGGCCGCGCCGCGTCCGCGAGGTGCGTCCGGATGTAGTGGTAGGCCATTTCCCTCGCTTCTTCCATGCTTACATCGAGGTCGCGAGGCTTTCCGGCGACAATCCTTTTGACCTCCTCTGAAATAATCCGAGGCTCAAAAGGCTCGCCGTCGTACTTCAAGATTTTGTCGTGGACTGTGATCCCGGTCTCGGCGCGCAGGAAACGCGCAAACTGGCCGGAGTAGTTCACCTCCACGCAGATGATCTTCTTCGACTTCCTCAAAATCTCGGTCACTTCTTTGGAGTGGAAGGGATTGAGATATTTGATCTGGAGCTGGTTCGTCCTGATTCCCTCATCTGCCAGGAGTTGCCGCGCCTCGCGGATGACTCCGCCGGTCGAACCCCACCCGACCAGCGTGACGGGCGCATCGGCGGGGCCTTCGAGGACCGGGGCCTTGATGTCCTTGAGCACGAGCTCCATCTTCTTCATGCGCTTTTCCATGATCTTTCGCCGGACGGGAGGCGACGTGAACACGTCGCTGATAAGGATGCCTTCCTCGTCGTGCTCGTCGGTGGCCGCCACGTATTCGGCGCCTTCGGTCCCGGGCAGAACTCGCGGCGAGACGCCTGAAGAGGTATTCGCATACCGCTTATAACGACCGTTTCCGCTCGGCCATTTAGTCACCAGTTCCCCCCGCTCGATCGGAACGTCGTAACGCAAGTCATCGGGCTCAATGGTCTCCGGGTGCTCGGAAACCAGGAGGTCAGAAATGATCAAGACCGGGAGCTGGTATTTTTCGGCCAGGTTGAACGCCTCGACGGTGCACCAGAAGCAGTCGTATGTCTCCAGCGGGGCGATGATGACCCGCGGGAAGTCTCTCTGCGAGGCGCCGAAGACCTGGTTCAGGTCACCCTGCTCGGTCTTGGTCGGGATGCCAGTGGAGGGGCCGCCCCGCTGGACTTCGACCACAACCACCGGGGCTTCAATCATGCCGGCCATCCCGATGGCCTCGGTCATCAGCGCAAAGCCGCCGCCCGACGTCCCGCACATGGCGCGAACGCCGGCGTGGCCTGCGCCGATGGCCATATTCACAACTGCCAGCTCGTCCTCGCACTGCTTGACCACTACACCGCATTTTTCGCCGTGACTGGCCATCCAGTGGAGGATGGAGGAAGCCGGCGTCATCGGATACGCCGAATAGAACTTGCAGCCCGCCATCACCGCTCCCAGGGCGAACAATTCGTTCCCGGTGACAAACGGCCGCCGAATTCGGCTGAACTTCCACGCGTCTTTCATGAGCGGCACGAAATGCTCCTTCGCGTAGTCAAAACCTCCGCGAAGGATTTTGACGTTCTGGTCGATGACGGCCTGTCCTTTGTGTCCGAAAGTGTCTGCCAGGACCCCGACAGTCGAATCAAATTCAAGACGCACCAGGTAGATCAGGGCTCCCAGCAGAACCGTGTTCTGCATGATGGGGAGGACGCGACCCAACGGTTTGGTGATTTCATTGACGGGAACGGGAAGGCCGACGACGCCGTCGCGGAGCAAGGAGGTCTCACAGGTGAAGCGGTCGGAATTGTATAGCACCGCCCCACCCGACTCGACCTCGCGCGCATGGCGCTCCACCGTGTCCTGATTAAGGGCGATCAGGAGGTTCAGATGGTCGCCGTGGGAATAGGCTTTTTCCTCAGCGATCCGCACCCGCAGCCAGATGTGCCCTCCGCGGATAATCGACTGATAGCTGTTGTAGGCGCAGACATGGAGGCCGAGCCGGGAGACGCTCTTCGCCAGGGTATCCCCGCTCTTGTCGAGCCCGTCGCCCGCCGCACCCCCGATTCCGACCGTAAACTCACGCCCCATGTGACCCTCCTGGCCGGGACGAGCGCCCGACCAGACGCTTTTCCCGCCTCGCTTGCTCTTCAACTGAGTAAAAAACCGATTTGACCGAGCGTTTTCCCCTCGAGCTATATCTCGCGGCGACCCTCGATGGCCTTCAGCATCGTCACTTCGTCGGCAAACTCGAGTTCGGAACCCACCGGAATGCCCATGGCGATCCGCGTCACCCTCACCCCCAGGGGTTTGATGAGCTTGGAAAGATAGACCGCCGTGGCTTCGCCTTCTACATTGGGGTTCGTCGCCACGATGAGCTCCTTGATTTTACCGCTTTTGAGCCGCTCAATCAAATTTTTAAGCTTCAACTGGTCGGGCCCCACTCCCTGGAGCGGCGAAATCGCCCCGTGAAGCACGTGGTAGAGCCCCCGAAATTCGCGGGTCTTCTCGACGGCCACCACGTTGTAAGGGGTTTCCACAACACAGATGACCGTCGGGTCGCGGCTCGGGTCGGTGCAATACTCGCAGGGGTCAGCCTCGGTGAGATTATTGCAGATGCTGCAAAGCCGGATCTTGTCCTTCAGCTCCAGGAGCGCCACCGCCAAGCGCTCCACCTCCTCGCGTGCAGCGCGTTCGAGGTGGAAGGCGATGCGCTGGGCCGATTTCTGCCCGATGCCGGGGAGACGCTTCAGCTCGTCAATCAGGCGAGCCAGCGGCTCAGCGTAATCTTTCATTTATGGGATCGAGGTTCAAAAATCGAAACCTGGAAACTCGAGCTCGATTCGAACTCCAGCGCCGGCGGCGTGAAGGTTTGTGCGGCTAAGTCAGACCAGGAAAGGGCAGACCACCCGCGAGATTGCCCACCTGCTTTGCCAGTTGCTCATCCACCTTTCGGGACGCCTCGTTCACGGCCGCCTGGATCAGGTCTTGCAACATTTCGAGATCCCCGGCAGCAGCTGCCTCACGGTCAATGGTGACGCCGACCAACAACTTTTGGCCGTTCATCTTGACCGTTACCAAACCCCCGCCCGCAGAGGCTTCCACGACCAGCTCTTCCAGTTGCTTCTGGAGCTGCTCCTGGAATTGCTGGACCTGTTTCAGGATCTGCTGCATCTGCTGGAGATTTTTCATCGCTCACTCCTGGCTTAAGTCTGTGACGTCCACCAAGGTGCAGTCGAATGTCTTTCGAAAAGCCTCCACTTCCGCGTCGCGTTCCGCCCGTTCACGGGCTGTGGGCCGCGCTCTTGCCTTTTCGCCTTCGAGCTCGGCCAGTGTAACACAAATCTTCACGGGCTGGCCGAGAACCTGGGCGCAGGCGGAGCCGAGTGCTTCGAGTTGCTCGTGACTCTTCAGAAAATCCGCCGCCCAGGACTCTTTTTTTGCGTAAAGGAACCGGACCTCGCCATCTTCGAACCGCCAGCCGGAAAGATGTTCGAGGCAACTGCTCAGAAACTTCTTCGACTGGTCGAAAAGCAAGCTCTTGATTTCGGCCAGGCGTTCGTCATCCTGCTTTGGGGGTCGCGGCGCCGCCGTCACCGCGAGGGCGGGGGCCGCCGGACCAGGCGAGTGAGTATCAGCCGCGCGAGGAGCGAGCCCCGGCGGCGGACTCCCCCCGGGGGCAAGTTTCGCCGGCCCCGGAGCAGCGGCGGAAGATGGCCCGCGGGAGCTGCCGCTCGCTCCCTTTTCGGCGGCTGGCTTGCTTCGTAAAGCGCTGAGCACTTCTTCGATGGGCTCGAGCTTGCGGGCGTGGACCATCTTGAGCAAGCCGAGCTCGAGGTGAAAGCGCGGTTCGAGCGAGTACCGCATCTCCGCTTCCGTGCGGAGCAAGATCTGAAAAAAACGCGCCAGGTCTTCCTCACTGAAGGAGCCGCTGAGTTCCACGAGTTTTTTCCGTTCGTCGTTCGGGACCTGCAACAGGGGACTTTCACCGCCGCAACTTTTCACCACAACCAAATTTCGCACGCAGCGAGTGAGTTCCCCGCAGAAGTATGCGAGCTCATACCCTTCAGCCGCAATCCGGGAGACCTGCTCCAGCACCCGGGCAGCGTCCGCCGCGTGGACAGCTTCCACCATCTCGCTCAGCAAGCGCAGGGGGACGATCCCGAGCACCTTGCGCACCCGGCTTTCCTCCAATTTCTCGCCGCAAGCGGCAATCACCTGGTCGAGCAGCGAGAGCGCGTCGCGCAGGCTACCCTCAGCCGCCTGGGCAATGGCGCTGAGCGACCCTTCGTCGGATCGAATCTTCTCCTGGGCCAGGACCCATTCGAGGCGGGAATAAATCTCCCTGTAGTCGAGCAGCCGGAAAGCAAAATGCTGGCACCGCGACTGGATGGTCGAGGGGAGTTTGTGAGGCTCGGTCGTCGCCAGGATGAAGAGCGAGCGGGGCGGCGGCTCTTCCAAGGTCTTCAGGAGGGCGTTGAAGGCCTCCGGAGTCAGCATGTGGGCTTCGTCAATGATGAAGACCTTGGTCCGGTCGCGCGCCGGCAGGTAACGGACGGTCTCGCGGAGTTCGCGGATTTCGTCGATGCCGCGATTCGAGGCCGCGTCAATTTCGAGGACGTCCACGGAGTTTCCCGCAGCAATCTCCTGGCAGGAGGGACACTTCCCGCAAG
>WNEQ01001110.1_pt1 | contig 14825 bp, 11 predicted proteins | sample 5399971 | NCBI WGS metagenome assembly WNEQ01 (sample SAMN13153330, study PRJNA577476) | soil metagenome | isolation source: 20 cm grassland meadow soil 2 days after 1st rain plot 5 | place: USA:California | collected 2015-09-18
TCGGCGATGACTCAGTGGGTCGGGAAGGAAGGCAAAACGACATCCCGATCGCGTACGACGATCCGCTGCTGGAACTGATCAGGGAGGAGAAGAGTCTGATTACCAGATATGATCTCGAGGAAGACGCCCGCTATCGAGACGTGAAGGTGTCATGTCTACAGCGGTTCGCGGCCATGTCGGTCAGCATGGCCATCCCGCTCACGTATCAAGGACACGTAACGGGGCTGCTTGCGGTAGGGAACAAGAAATCCGGCCACTTCTACGGTCGAGAAGACATTGATCTGCTGCATACCATGGCAGATCAGGCAGCCGTGGCGATCCAGAATGCCACCGCGCACGAGGAAGTCATTCGGTACGCCGAAGAGCTCGCGGCCAGCCTCCGCCGCATTCAGCTGCTCGAAAGTATCAAGACGAACCTGGCCAAATTCGTTCCCAAGACCGTCCAGCAACTAATCGAAGAATCCCCGGAGGCTCCGTCCTTCGAGAAGGTCGAGAGCGACGTCTCCGTCGTCTTTGCTGACATCACCGGCTATACGCGCCTCAGCGCCGAGATGGAACTCGACGATGTGAACCGCCTCGTCGAGCGATACTTCGGCGCGTTCCTCGACGAGATCGTGAGATACGGCGGCGATGTAAACGAGACCGTGGGTGACGGCCTCATGGTGATATTCCGGGATCCCGATCCACAGGCTCATGCTCGCTCGGCAATCCAGTCCGCCCTGGGGATCCAACGCCGGACTGCGGAGATCAATGCCGAGCTGCGGGAACGCTCGCAGCCGATCGAGATGCACGTAGGCGTCAACTCGGGAATCGCCTCGGTCGGCGCCACGAAGATTGAAGGCGCAGCGGGCACACGCTGGACGTACACCGCGTCGGGCCCAACGACGAACATAGCCGCCCGGCTTGCAGCGCTCGGCGAGGGTGGTGCCGTCATGCTGAGCGAAGAAACTCGGCGCCGGCTCGGCGCGGGATTCGAGGCGGACGACCTTGGAGCGCAGGCGCTGAAAAACGTGCCGCATCCGGTCCGAGTATACCGGCTCAAGGCCACCGAGCCGCCGCCGGCGCCTGTCGACCGTCGTCCCGAATTGCGGCATGATCCGCGCGAACTGGTGTCGTGGACGGTCCGCTTATGGATCGGCGAGGAGAAATACGAGGCACGCGCGGTCGACGCAAGTATTCATGGCATCTGCATGGCCGGTATCCCCATGGCACTCCTGGAAGTTGGGAAATCGTACCGTGCGGAGATATGGATCCCCGGCGGTCCGGAGGTTGCCTGTCTCGTAGAAGTACGGAATTTTACGGACCGACGTATCGGAATGCGGACCGGCGAGTTTCTTCCGCTCGACTAATGAGCTATCAGACGCTCACCTCACCGTCTTTGTGATGATGAACGCTTAACCTTCGATCGCGATCGTGCCGACAAGTTCTCAGTAGGGATCGCTGCACTTCTGAAGTCGAGGGGCGTGACACTCGATTATGTTCTCGATGAGGGCATGATCGTCGCTGATGGGTTTCTCCCTGGAGTTCGCAGCCCGGTGGCGATGATTGGGACGGCCGAAAAAGGCTGGTCGACTCTGGAGTCGAACCCCATGCCAGCCACAATCACGCCGCCGGTCGCTGAGCTATTCGCGTGTGTCGCCCCGGAAATGCCTTTCGTTCGTCGGGTTGTGTTCGCCAATCTGCCGCTGTTCGAACCTCTCGTGAGGCGCCAGCTTGCACGCTACCCGGCGACGAACGCACTCGTGCGCACCACCGGCGCGGTGACGATGGCGAGGGGCGGCACAAAGGACAATGTCTTACCTGCCTCCGCTACGGCCGTCGTGAGCTTTTGCGTCCTGCCCGGGGAGAGCACAGCGAGCGTCATCGACTACGTGCGCCGCGTGGTCGACAATCCAAAGCATGAGCCAATTTCGATTGATAGCTACACAGCACTCATCAAGTTCTATGTGCATCTCTTGCGAAACTCCTCCTCGTGAACCTGGAAGTGGCGGCGAACGAATGATTCTGTAGTCGGCGGAGGCTCGCAACGCATCCTCACCTTCAGCGCCACCGGATTGATCCCGGCCAGCCCGGCGCTGTGGTACGGTGCTACCCCTCCAGCACCTCCGGGTCGATCTCGTGCTCGGTGAGCTTCTTGCGCAGCGTGTTGCGGTTGATCCCGAGGATTTGCGCGGCGCGCACCTGGTTGCCGCCCGTCTCGCGCAGCACCGCGCGCAGGAGCGGCTTCTCGATGAGTCCGATCATCAGGTCGTAGAGGTTGGCGCTCGCGTGCTCGCGCAGCCCGCGCACGCACTCGAGCAGCTTGCGCTCGATGATCTCCTCCAGGGTGGCGTCGATGGCCACCGAGGCGGCCGCCGACACCGGACCGATGGGCAGGTGCTCGGGCAGGATCACGCCGGTCGTCGCCATCACCATCGCGCGCTGCACGACGTTTTCCAGCTCGCGCACGTTGCCCGGCCAGTCGTGGCCGACGAGACGATCGAGCGCCTCCGGCGCCACCCCGCGCTCGCCCAGCTCCGCGGCGTACTTCGCCAGGAGGTGCTCGACCAGCAGCGGGATGTCACGGCGCCGCTCGCGCAGCGGCGGCAGGGTGACGGTCACCACGTTGAGCCGGTAGAAGAGGTCCTCCCGGAAGCGGCCCTCGCGCATCATCGTCTCGAGGTCGCGGTTGGTGGCCGCGAGCACGCGCACGTCGATGCGCAGCGACTCCTGGCCGCCCACGCGCTCGATCGTCCGCTCCTGGAGCGCGCGCAGCAGCTTCGTCTGCAGCTCCGGCGGCATGTCGCCGATCTCGTCGAGAAAGAGCGTGCCCCCGTGCGCCAGCTCGAGCTTGCCGAGCTTGCGCTCCTTGGCGTCGGTGAAGGCGCCGCGCTCGTGGCCGAACAGCTCGGATTCGAGCAGCGTGCCCGGAATGGCCGCCGACGACACGGCGACGAACGGCCGCCCCGCGCGGCGGCTGTAGTGGTGGATCGCGCGGGCGACCAGCTCCTTGCCGGTGCCCGACTCCCCGCGCAGCAGGATGGTGACGTCGCTGGCCGCGATGCGCCCGATCGTCTTGTAGACCTCCTGCATGCGCGGGTGGCGGCCGATCAGCGCGCCGAACTCCCAGACCTCCTGCAGGCCGGTCTTGAGCCGCGCGACCTCCTGAGTCAGCCGCCCGGCCGCCAGCGCGCGCTCCGCGAGCAGCAGCACCTCGTCGAGGTCGAAGGGCTTGGCGAGGTAGTCGTAGGCGCCCCGCTGCATCGCCTGGATCGCCGTCTCCATCGTGCCGTGCGCGGTCATCACGATCACGTGGGCGTCGGAGGCCAGCGCGCGCAGCTTGGCGAGCACGGTGAGGCCGTCGGTGCCCGGCATGCGGATGTCGAGGAACACGAGATCGAACGGCGCCTCCGAGAACGCGCGCAGCGCCTCGTCGCCGTCGCGCACGGCCGTGACCTCGTAGCCCGCCTGCCGCAGGCCCTTCTCGAGGACCCAGCGCAGGCCGTCCTCGTCGTCGGCGATCAGCACGCGCGCGGTAGGCGGCTGGCTCATCGCGCGATGGGCAGGAAGCACGTGACGGTCGTCCCGCGCCCTTCCTCGCTGTCCACGTGAATGGCCCCGCGGTGCTGCTCGAGGATCTGGTGGCAGATGGCGAGCCCCAGGCCGAGCCCGTGGTCCTTGGTCGTGAAGAACGGGTCGAAGATCTTCGCCCGCGCGGCGGCCGGGATGCCGCTGCCCTCGTCGATGACGTGCGCCTCGACCATCGTGCGTGCGCCGCCGCCGCCGAGGTCCATCTTGCCGAACAGCGGGTTGAGGCTGACCTTCGTGGCCAGCGTCAGCGTGCCGCCCGGCTTCATCGCGTCCATCGCGTTCCTCACCAGATTGTGGAAGACCTGCACCAGCCGGTCCTCGTCTCCGAGGATCGGCGGAAGGCTCGGATCATACCGCCGCACGATGGCGATGCGCTTGTCCCGCGCGCCCTCCTCGGTCAGGAGCGCGACGCGCTCCAGCAGCTGGTGCAGGTTGAGCGGCACCGGCCGCACCGGGACCGGGCGCGCCAGGTTCAGGAGCATCTCGATGATCCGGTTCACGCGGTCCACCTCGCTGGTCAGGACCGTCGTGTACTCGGTCAGCCGCGGCTCGCTCGCCAGCTCGCGCGCGAGGAGCTGGACGGCGCCGCGGATGGCGCCCAGCGGGTTGCGGATCTCGTGCGCGAGCCCGACGGCCATGCGGCCGGCGGAGGCCAGCGTCTCGCCGCGCCGCACCTCGGCCTCGAGCTGGCGGATGCGCGAGAGGTCGCGCAACACGGCCACCGCGCCGCCGACGTTGCCGTCCTTGCCGAAGAGCGCCGCGGTGACGAGGCTCACGGGCACCTCGCGCCGGTCGGCGCGCTCGATCAGCGCCTCCGCCTCCGAGCGGCTCTCGCCGCTGGCGAGCGTCTCGGCCAGCCGCCGCACGATCGAGGCGTCGCCGGGGAAGACCTCCTTCAGCAGCCGCCCCTCCGCGCGGCGCGCGGAGCGCTCGGCCAGCGCCTCGGCCGCCGAGTTCCAGAACACGACGCGCAGCTCGGTGTCGACGGCGATAACGGCATCAGGAAGGCCCGCGAGAACGGCTTCAAAATTCATTGTAGCGGGGTCCGCGAGGCCGGGTTCGGCCGTGGGTGGCCTGTCCCAGCGGATGCCGGCTCCGTGCGTTCACGACGCCAGCACCAGGTCAGGAATCGCGTTGAGATCAAGTCGCGCGCGCTCACCCGCCTTCAGCCGGTCGCTGCCGGCGGCGGCGATCATCGCCGCGTTGTCGGTGCACAGGCGGGGCGGCGGCACGTGCAGCCGCACGCCTTCGACGCCGGCTTCCGCGGCCAGCGTCTCGCGCAGCCGCGTGTTGGCGGCGACGCCGCCGGTGAGCACCACGCGCTTCACGCCCGTCTGCACGCACGCGCGCAGCGTCCGTCGGACGAGCATCCGCACCACCGCGGCCTGGAACGACGCCGCCACGTCGGCGGTCTGTCGCTCGGACAGCGGGCCGTGGCGCTTGACGTAGAGGGAGACCGACGTCTTGATCCCGCTGAACGAGAAGTCGCGCGCGCCGTCGGTCATGCGCGAGGCGGGAAACGCGATCGCCGTGGGATCCCCCGCCTCCGCCGTGCGCTGGACGATCGGCCCGCCGGGGAAGCCGAGGCCGAGCAGCTTGGCGACCTTGTCGAAGGCCTCACCCGCCGCGTCGTCGCGTGTCTGCCCCAGCAGCGCGTACTCGCGCGGCGCGCGGGCCTGGTAGAGCGCGGTGTGGCCGCCGGAGACCACGAGCGCCAGGAACGGATACTCGGGCGGATCGTCGGTGAGGAACGAGGCGTAGATGTGGCCCTCGAGGTGGTTCACGCCGACGAGCGGCAGGCCATGCACCCAGGCGAGCGCCTTCGCCAGCGACGTGCCGACGAGCAGCGAGCCGACGAGCCCCGGGCCCTGCGTCACCGCGATGCCGTCGAGGTCGGCCGCGCGCACGCGCGCCTCGCCGAGCGCGCGCTCCACCACCGGCACGATCACCTCGAGATGCCGCCGCGACGCCAGCTCGGGCACGACGCCGCCGTAGGGCGCGTGGACGTCGTCCTGCGAGGCGACGATGCTCGACAGCACGCGATACCCGTCGGCCAGCACCGCGGCCGCCGTCTCGTCGCACGAGCTCTCGATCCCCAGCACCACCATCCGCGCCCTGCCTCCGAAATCAGCACCCGGCGCCGAAAACACGAAAGGCGGTGGAACGACGCCCACCGCCTTCGCGCTGCGTCCGGCTACCGGGTCGTCGTCTGCGTCGGCGCGGGCGCCTGCGCCTGCGGCTGGCTCGCGTCCGGACGCTGTTGCTCGATCAGTCGCATGGTCTTGATGACGTCCAGAGCGCGCTGCAGCTGCACGTCCTTCTTGAGGTCCTCCATCGGGTCGGGCGACGGCAGTGGCCGCTCCTTGGCCACGGGTTCCTTCGGCGCCTCTACCACGATGTCCGGCGTGATGCCCTTGCCGTGGATCGAGCGGCCCTTCGGCGTGAAGTACTTCGCCGTGGTGAGCCGCAGGCCCGAGCCGTCGGAAAGCGGGATGATCGTCTGCACCGAGCCCTTGCCGAAGGTCTGGGTGCCGACCACCATCGCCCGGCCCCAGTCCTGAAGCGCGCCCGCGACGATCTCCGACGCCGAGGCGCTGCCCTGGTTGACCAGAACGACCATCGGCATCTTCGAATAGCCCTTCTTGGCGTGGGCCGAGAAACGCATGTTCTGGTTGCGGACGCGGCCTTCCGTGTAGACGACGAGCTTGCCGTCGTCGATGAACTTTTCAGAAACTTCGACCGCCGCGGTCAGTAAACCGCCTGGATTGTTGCGGAGGTCGAGGATCAGCGCTTTCATACCGGTCTTGTCGAACTTCTCGAGCGTCTGCTCGAGGTCGTGCGGGCTCTGCTCCTGGAACTGGCGCAGCTTGATGTAGGCGATGCTGTTGCCGAGGTCCTGCGAGCGCACCGAGTGCACGCGGATCTGCTCGCGGGTGATGTCGAAGTCCTTCGGCTCCGTCCAGCCCTCGCGCATGATCGTCACGGTGACCTTGGTGCCCGGCCGGCCGCGCATGCGCTTGACGGCGTCCGGCAGCTGCATATCCTTCGTGGCCAGCCCGTCGATCTTCACGATGCGATCACCGGTGTGCAGGCCGGCGCGGTAGGCCGGCGTGCCTTCGATGGGAGCCACCACGGTCAGGACATCGTCTTTGAGCGTGATTTCGATTCCCAGGCCCCCGAAGCTGCCCGAGGTCTCGACCTGCATCTCCTTGTAGGAGTCGGGATCGAGGAACGAGCTGTGCGGGTCGAGGCCGCGCAGCGTGCCCTTGATCGCGCTGTAGATCAGCTCCTTGGGCGGCACTTCGTCGACGTACTGGTTCTGCACGATCGACAGCACCTCGGTGAAGAGCCGGAGTTGCTCGTACGTCGCGCCGTTGTCCGTGCCCTTGCTGGCGACGGAGCCGCCGAGCGAGAGGGTCAGCACGACGAGCAAGGAGCCGATCACAAACGCCTTCTTCATGGAATCCCCCAGGTCCCGCGTCGCTTCAGCTCCGTTGTCGGAGCCACTGTTCAGGGTTCTGCGGCTTGCCCTGGTGACGCACCTCGAAATAGAGGCGCGGCCCCTCCAGCGAGCCCGTGTCCCCCACTGTCCCGATGCGCTGTCCCTGCTTCACGTCGTCGCCTTCCTTCACGACGATATCGGCGACGTGCGCGTACAGCGTGTAGTACTCGTTGTCGTGGTCCAGGATGATCAGGTTTCCGTACCCCTTGAACCAGCCCGTGTACACGACGTGCCCGGCGAACACGGCCGCCACGTCGCGGCCTTCCCCGGCTTCGATGTCCACGCCGTTGCGGAACGTCCGCGTTCCGAACCGGGGATGCACCTGAGCGCCGAACGCGCTGACCACACGGCCCTCCGTCGGCCACGGCAGCCGGCCCCTGAGAGTGCCGAAACCCACGGCCGGGGGAGTTTCGGTGCCCGGCTTCGGCGGCGGGATCTTGGCCATGCGTCGTTGCTTGGCCTGGAGGTCGCGGATGAACGCCTCCAGTCGTCGCGCCGCCTCGGTGAGCTCGCCCACCATCCGCTCGTGGTACGCGCGCTCGTCGCGGACCTTCGCCAGCAAGATGCGGCGCTTGGCGGCGTCCCGATCGACTTCGCTCTGCTCACGCTGGGCATCCGTCCGGAGCGTCGCCAATTCCCTTTGCCGGCCCTCTTCCCGGCCGCGGCGATCCTCCAGACGTTCTGTCGTTCCACGATACTCTTGAATGAGGCGGGCGTCCAGAGAGGCGAGGCTGGTGAGGTGCCGGACGGCCGCCGCCCGCGTCGCCGGGTCCTCTCCTGACAACAAGATAGGCAGCGCCCCCCCCTGGACGTGGACCTTGTACATGGCCTGCAGCCGCCGGGCGAGGGCCGCCTGCTGCCCGGAGCGCTGGGTCTCGAGCGACTGGATCTCGCCGCGGAACGACTTCACGTCGCCCGCCGCGCGCTTGATCCGCGTGTCGAGCCGGGTCACCTCGCGCTGCTTGTCCGTCAGCCGCTGCTCGATCACCTCCAGCTCCGCCAGCACCGACGTCTCGCGCGCCCGCGCCTCCGCCGCCTTCTGCTTCTCCTCGCGCAGCTGCTTCTCGGTCTGCTGGAGCTTCTTCTGCTCGGCCGAGATCGGGTCGTCGGCCTTCTTGCCGGCGGTCTGCGCCGCGGCGACGCTGATCAGCAGACACATGGCCAGGCTCGCAACGGAAACGACCGTGGGCGTGCGCGTCGGTACGCCGCCGCGCGCGACGTGAGGCGCCGCCCCGTCGCCCGCCCTCATCGCTCGGTGCGTCCCCGCGCCAGCCAGCCGCCGAACCCGCCGAGCATGGTGCCCGCGAACATGAGCGCGACGACGGTCTGCGGGCGCAGGAACGTCAGGCGCTCGAGCCCGAGCGTCTGGCTGACGAGCGGCTCCAGGCGCGGTCCGGCGATCGTGTAGAGGGCGATCAGCACCCAGATCGCCATCACGGCGCCGACGAGGCCCTGCAGCATCCCCTGCAGCAGGAGTGGGAGCCGGACGACCAGCTCCGGCGCGCCGACCAGGCGCATGATCTCGAGCTCCTGGCGCCGCGCGTGCAGCACGAGCGTGGTGGCCGTGGTGACGGTGAGGATCGCGGCCATCGCGAGCACGGCGCCCACGCCGAGACCGATGACCTCGAGCAGGCGCTGGCCGCGCGCGAGCCGCTCGATCCAGTCGATGCCGCCGCCGACCTCGTCGGCCTCGGACAGCCCCGACAACCGCGCGATGAGCCCGCGCGCGCCCTCGGGCGTCGTACCCTCCGCGGTGAGCGTCACCTCGAGCGACGCGGGCAGCGGGTTCGCCGGCAGCTGCTCGGCCACGCTGGCATCCTTGCCGAGCACCTGCTTGAGCGTGCCGAGCGCCTCGGACTTGCTCACGTAGCGCACGGCGCCGACGCCCGGCATGGCCAGCACCCGCTCCACGAGCGCGTGAGCGTCGTCGGCCGACGGCTCGCGCTTGAGGTACACGATGATGCGCACGCGGTCGCGCCAGTGCGCGGCGGCCTGACCGACGTTCGCCGACACGAGCCAGAAGCCGCCGAGCGCCGCGAGCGAGAGCGTGATCAACAGGATGGCGGCGACGGCGACGCGCCCGGCGCGGCGCAGGTCGCGCAGCGCCTCGCCGAAGAGGAAGCCGAGCACCTAGCCCTCGTCCTTGACGAGGCGGCCGCCGACGAGCGTGAGCGTCCGCTGGCGCAGGGCGGCCGCCAGTCGGGCCTGGTGGGTCGCGAACAGCACGGTGGTGCCGCCTGCCCAGATGTCCTTCACGATGTCGACGACCTCGGCGGCCATCGTGTCGTCCAGGCTCCCCGTCGGCTCGTCGGCCAGCAGCAGCAGCGGATTGCGCGCGATGGCGCGCGCCAGCGCGGCGCGCTGGGCCTCGCCCTGGGAGAGCTGCGCGGGGTAGGCCTGCGCGCGCGACGACAGGCCGACGGCGCGGAGCGCGTCGAACACGCGCGGCGTGATCTCGCGGCGCGGGGTGCCGAGCACGCGCAGCACGAAGGCGACGTTCTCGTACACGGTACGGCCGGGCAGGAGCTTGGCGTCCTGGAAGACGACGCCGATCGAGCGGCGCAGCTCGGCGACCTCGCGCACGCGCAGCGCCGGCACGTCGTAATCGAGCACCTCGATCTCGCCTTCGGTCGGCAGCTCCTCCCGGTAGAGCAGGCGCAGCAGCGTGGTCTTGCCGGCGCCGCTGGCGCCGTGCAGCGTGACGAACTCGCCCTTGGCCACGCGGAAGGAGACGTCGCTGAGCGCAGGGACCTTCACCGGTCCCACCGCGAAGACTTTCCAGACCCGGTGAAGCTCAATCATTGAGGCAGAACAATTATAGCGGGGGCCCTACGTTTTCGTGAGCTTCTCCAGCTCTGCTTCCACCAGCTTGCTGACCATGGCGGGGTTGGCCTTGCCGCCGCTGGCCTTCATGACCTGGCCGACGAACGCTTTGGCGGCGGCGGTTTTGCCCTTGCGATAGTCCTCGACGGCCTTGGGGTTGCCGGCGATGGCACTGGCCACCATCGCGGCGAGCGCGCCCGCGTCGGCCACCTGGGTGAGGCCCTCGCGGCGCACGATCGCCGCCGCCTCCTCGCCCGTGCGAACCATCGTCTCGAAGACGGTCTTGGCGATCTTGCCGCTGATGGTGCCGTCGTCGATGAGCCGCAGCAGCCCGGCCAGCCGCGACGGCGTGACCGTCGCCTGCTCGATCGCGCGCTCGTCGTCGCCCGGCAGCTCGCGCAGCAGCTCGGACATCACCCAGTTGGACACGAGCTTGGGCTGCGGGAAGTCGCGCACCGCCGCCTCGTAGTATTCGGCGAGCGCGCGGCTCTGCGTCAGCAGCGCCGCGTCGTAGGCGGGGAGCCCGTAGGCGGCGACGAAGCGCTGGCGGCGCGCACGCGGCAGCTCGGGCAGCACTCGGCGGATCTCGTCGATCCACGCGGCGTCGAGCTTCAGCGGGACGAGGTCGGGCTCGGGGAAATAGCGGTAGTCGTGCGCGAACTCCTTGGAGCGCATCGAGCGCGTGTAGCCACGGTCCGCGTCCCAGAGCCGGGTCTCCTGGACGATCCGCTCGCCTCGGTCGAGCGCCTCCGTCTGGCGCTTGACCTCGAACTCAAGAGCCCGCTGAACGTTGCGGAAGGAGTTCATGTTCTTGATCTCGACCTTGGTGCCGAGCTGCGCCGCGCCCGCCGGCTTCAGCGAGACGTTGGCGTCGCAGCGCAGCGAGCCCTCTTCCATGTTGCCGTCGCAGACGCCGAGGTAGACGAGCACGGCGCGGAAGGCGCGCAGGTACGCGGCCGCCTCTTCGGGCGAGCGGATCTCCGGCTTGCTCACGGTCTCCATGAGGGGCACGCCCGCGCGGTTGAAGTCGACCAGGCTCGCCTGCGCCGTCTCGAGCGTGCCCTCGTGCACCAGCTTGCCGACGTCCTCTTCGAGGTGCAGCCGCTGGATGCCGATGCGCCGCGCGTGCCCATCGGGCCGATCGATCTCCAGCCAACCCTCCTCGGCCAGCGGCTCCTCGTACTGGCTGATCTGGAAGTTCTTCGGCATGTCCGGGTAGTAGTAGTGCTTCCGGGCGAAGCGACACGCGTGGTTCACGCGGCAGTCGAACGCGAGCGCGGTGCGCACGCCGTACTCGATCGCGCGGCGGTTGACCACCGGCAGGGTGCCGGGCATGCCCTGGCACACGGGACAGGTCTGGGTGTTCGGCGGCGCGCCGAAAGTGGTCGGGCAGCCGCAGAACATCTTGGTGCGCGTCGTGAGCTGCGCGTGGACTTCCAGCCCGATGACGACGTCCCACTTGCCAGCCGTCATAGGCTCGCCTCGGACGGCGGGGCCCCAGCCCCGCGACGTCCTACGGCTCGCACTGCCATCACGCCAGCTCCGGGCGGCGCGTGTGCCAGTCGGTGGCGCGCTCGTAGGCGCGCGCGGCGCGCAGTACGGTGGCCTCGTCGAGGGCCCGGCCGATGAGCTGCAGGCCGATCGGCAGGCCGGAGGCGGTGAAGCCGCAGGGCACCGAGACGCCCGGCACCCCCGACATGTCGGCGGGGATCGTGAACACGTCGTTGAGGTACATGGCGATCGGATCGGCCTTCTCGCCGTGCCTGAAGGCCACGTTCGGCGTCGTGGGCGCGACGATCAGGTCCACGCGCGCGAAGGCGGCGTCGAAGTCGCGGCGCACGAGCGTGCGCACCTTCTGCGCCTGGCCGTAGTACGCGTCGTAGTAGCCGGCGGAGAGCACGTAAGTGCCGAGCATGATCCGGCGCTTGACCTCGGCGCCGAAGCCCGCCGCGCGCGTCTTGCTCTCCATGTCGATCAGGTCGCGGCCCGGCACGCGCAGGCCGTACTTCACGCCGTCGTAGCGCGCGAGATTCGAGGACGCCTCGGCGGGCGCGATCACGTAGTAGGTCGCGAGCGCGTGCGGCGTCGCGGGCAGCGAGACGCGCTCGAGCGTGGCGCCGAGGCCTTTCAGCACGTCGATGGCCACGCGGACCGCGGCCTCGACCTCGGCATCCATCCCCTTGGTGAAGTACTCGTCCGGCACGCCCAGCCGCAGGCCACGCACGCCCTGCTCGAGGCCGGCGGTGTAATCGGGCACGGGCGCGTCGATCGAGGTCGCGTCCATCGGGTCGTGGCCGGCGATGGCGCCGAGCAGCCGCGCCGTGTCGGTGACGTCCAGCCCGAACGGTCCGGGGTGATCGAGCGACGAGGCGAAGGCGACGAGGCCGTAGCGCGAGACGCGCCCGTACGTCGGCTTCAGCCCGACCACGCCGCAGAACGCCGCCGGCTGGCGGATCGAGCCTCCGGTGTCGGTGCCGAGCCCGCCCGCCGCGAGGCCCGCGGCGACGGCGGCCGCGGGGCCGCCTGACGAGCCGCCGGGAACGCGCGTGAGGTCCCACGGGTTGCGCGTCACCCTGAGCGCCGAGTGCTCGGTGGACGAGCCCATCGCGAACTCGTCCATGTTGCTCTTGCCCAGCATCACGGCGCCGGCCTTCGCGAGCCGGTCCACCACGGTGGCGTCGTACGGCGGAACGAAGCTCTCGAGGATCTTCGAGGCGCACGTCGTGCGGACGCCCCTGGTGCAGAAGACGTCCTTGAGCGTGATCGGCGCGCCGTCGAGCGGCCCGAGCGGGCGGCCCCGACGATATCGCTCGTCCGCGGCGCGTGCCGCCGCGTGCGCGCGGTCCGCCGTCACCGTGAGGTAGGCGCCGACCTTGTCGTCGAGCTTCGCGATCCGCGACAGGTAGGCGTCGGTCGCCTCGCTCGGCGTCGTCTCCCCGCGCCGATAGGCGTCCGTGAGCTCGTGGATCGTCCGCATCACTCCTCGATGATCCGCGGCACGCGGAAGAAGTCGCCGGCGCGGTCGGGCGCGTTGGCGAGCATGTCCTCCGGCGGAAAGCACGGGCGCGGCTCGTCATCGCGCATCACGTTGAACTGCGGCACCGCGTGCGACGTCGGCTCGACGCCTGTGGTGTCCACCGCCCGGAGGGCGTCGATGTGGGCCAGGATCGCGTTGAGCTGCTCGCGCATCCGCTCGAGCTCGGCGTCGGTCAGGGCCAGCCGCGCCAGCCGCGCCACGTGGGCGACGTCGTCGCGGCTGATCACGCGTCCAGCTCCTCGAGGTGCGCGTACTCGAACGAGAGCCGCTTGCGTCCGACGCTGGCGAAGCCGACGGTGACGATGATGTCCCCGCCGTCGCGCTCCACGCCGACCACCAGCCCCTCGCCGAAGCGCGCGTGCCGCACGCGGGTGCCCACCTTGATCGGCCACGCCTCCTCTTCCGGCTCATAGCGAGGGATCACCCGCGCCTCGGCGAACCTCGGCTCGGGCCGCGAGGCGTTGAGCAGCGTGAGGTGCGCCTCCGGCATCTCGCGCAGGAAGCGCGAGGGCTCGCCGACGCCGTAGCCGTGGATGCGCCGGTGCACGGCGTACGAGAGGTAGAGCCGCTCACGCGCGCGGGTGAGCCCGACGTAGCAGAGGCGGCGCTCCTCCTCGATCTCCTCGGGATCGTTCATCGAGCGCGCGTGCGGGAAGACGCCCTCCTCGAGGCCGCTGAGGAACACGACGGGGAACTCGAGGCCCTTGGCGGAGTGCAGCGTCATCAGCGTCACCCGCGCCTCCGCTTCCTTCAGCTCGTCGACGTCGCTCATGAGAGCGACGCTGTCGAGGAACGCCTCGACCGTGGCCTCGCCCTCGGCGTGCGCGAAGTCCTCGGCGGCGGCGATCAGCTCCTCGAGGTTCTCGAGCCGGCCCTCGGCCTCCGGCGAGCGATCCTGCTCGAGCGCCTTGCGGCAGCCCGAGGCCTGGAGCACGAGGTCGATGAAGGCCGGCGGCGACAGCGCGCCGCGCTGGCTCGCCAGGCGGCCCACCGTGGCCGCGAAGTCCTCCAGCCCCGACCGCGCCTTGCCGCGCACGTCGGGCGGCGGCATGGCCGCCAGCGTCAGCAGCGGCAGGTTGTGGTCGAGCGCGACCTCGTCCAGCCGCGCCAGCGTGGTGGCGCCCACGCCCCGCGGCGGCGCCTGCACGGCGCGGCGGAAGGCCACGTCGTCGGCCGGGTTGATGCTCAGCCGCAGCCACGCCAGCGTGTCCTTGATCTCCTTGCGCTCGTAGAAGCGCACGCCGCCGACGATCACGTACGGGATGCGCGCGCGGCGCAGCGCGTCCTCGAGCACGCGCGACTGCGCGTTGGTGCGGTAGAAGACGGCGATGCCGTCCCAGCCGACGCCGTCGGCGCGCGTCTTGAGGATGGTCTGGGCGACGAAGTTGGCCTCCTCGTGCTCGTCCCAGCCGCGATAGACGGCGGCCGGCTCGCCCTTACGCTGCTGGTTGTTGGCGATGACGGCCGAGGCGACGGCGAGGACGCGCTGGGTCGAGCGATAGTTCTGCTCCAGCTTCACGACGCGGGTGCCCGGATAGTCGTGCTCGAAATCGAGGATGTTGTTGACGTCGGCGCCGCGGAACTTGTAAATCGACTGATCGCCATCTCCGACGACCCAGATGTTGCGGTGCTCGTCGGTCAGCAGGCGGATGATCCGGTACTGGGCGCGGTTCGTGTCCTGGTACTCGTCGACGAGCACGTGCTTCCACAGTCCCCGATACCACGCCAGCGTCTCCGGCGACTCGCGGAGCAATTTCACCACGAGCAACAGGAGGTCGTCGAAGTCCACCACGCCGGCCTCGCGGATGCGCTTTTCGTAGCGGGAGTAGACGAGCGCGGCCTTCTGCTCCCACGGCCCGCGCGCGTCGCGCAGCGCATCCTGCACGCTCACCA
>WNEQ01001183.1_pt1 | contig 14797 bp, 20 predicted proteins | sample 5399971 | NCBI WGS metagenome assembly WNEQ01 (sample SAMN13153330, study PRJNA577476) | soil metagenome | isolation source: 20 cm grassland meadow soil 2 days after 1st rain plot 5 | place: USA:California | collected 2015-09-18
GCAGCCAGCGGAGCGCCAGTGTCGAGAGGGCGAAGGCCAGACCGCCGGCGGCGAGGGCCAGCGGCCAGTGCGTGTGCCGCGCCGTGCGCGCGTAGGCCAGGCAGAAGAGCGCCTGCGACACGGTGCCGGCCATGATGCCGACGGCGGCGGCGGCTGCGAAGGCCAGGCCGTGCTCACGCGCGAGGAAGAAGGCGATCGGCGCCGAGGTGAGCGGCAGGCCGACGAGCCAGCCGCCGACGGCGGGGCCCCAGCGCCGGCCCGCGAGGCTTGCCGTGCCGATCAGGACCGGGGTGGTGACGAGCTTGAGGACGAGGCTGTCCAGGCGCGGGCTACTTCACGGGCGCGACGACGACGTCGGTGGGCGAGCCCTTCAAGAAGTGCTCGACGTTGTTCACCGCGCGCAGCAGCCCGTCGCGGACGACCTCGGCCGTCTGACCCGCGTTGTGGGGCGAGAGCACCACGGTGTCGAAGCCGAGGATCGGATCGCCCGGCTTGAGCGGCTCGTCGTGGAACACGTCGAGCCCGGCGCCGGCGATCTTCTTCGTGGCCAGCGCGTCCAGCAGTGCCTCGCGCTCGACCAGGGCGCCGCGGCCGGTATTGACGAGGATCGCCGTCCTCTTCATCAGGGACAGCTCCTTGCGGCCGAGGAACCCGCGCGTCTCCGGCGTCAGCCGCAGGTGGAGCGTGACGAAGTCGGCGGCGCGCAGGATCTCCTCTTTGCGGCTCGCGGAGTCCTTGCGCGCGCTCCAGGCGAGCACCTCCATGCCGATGGCCGTGCCCAGCGCGGCCACGCGCGCGCCGATGGTGCCGGTGCCGAAGACGCCGAGCGTCTTGCCCAGACACTGGATCAGCATCTCGCGCGGCCAGGCGCCGCCGCGCATCTCGCGGTCGATCCGCACGAGCTTGCGCCCGGTCGCGAGCATGAGGGCGAGCGCGTGCTCGGCGACGGCGAAGGCGTTGGCGCCGGGCGTGTTGCAGACGGTGACGCCGCGCCGGCCCGCCGCGTCGAGGTCGATGTTGTCGGTGCCCGTGCCCCAGATCGAGACCATTTTCAAATTCGGGCAGGCGGCGAAGACGCCGTCGCTGAAGCGCGCGTGGGCGCGGATATTGATGGCGACGCGGGCACGGCCGATGCGCTTGATCAGCTCCGGCTCCTCGTCGGCGCCGCGCGCGGCGTAGACGACGGTCTCGCCGAGCTTGCGAGCGGCTTCGTGGGCCGCCGATTTCTCGAACACGCTGGGGAAGTCGTCGGGCACGGCGATGAGCGGGTCGGCCACTAGGCGCCCTCGGCGAACGCGGCTTGCGCGGCGCCCACGCCCGCGCCGGGCTCGCCCTTGTCGCCCAGGTCGCGCAGCGCCATCTCCAGCGCCGACAGCGTCGGCAGCACGTAGTGCGGGCTGGCCGTGATGCCCATGGTGCCGATCCGCAGCGTGGAGGTGCGGATCTTGTCGAGGCCGGTGCCGATCAGGATCCCGTACTGCTCGCGCATACGCGCGACCACGGCCGCCGGCTCCACGCCGTTGGGCGAACGGATGCACGCCACCGTGTTCGACGCGATCGTCGGATCGGGGAACATCTCGAGCCCCATGGCGGCCACGCCCGCGCGCAGGGCGCCGCCGGCGATGGCGTGACGGCGCGCGCGGTTGGCGATGCCCTCCTCGAGGATCAGGCGCACGGCCACCTGCAGGGCGACCGTGAGGTGCGTGGGGATCGAGATCGGCTGCCGGCGCGGCGTGCCGTCGGGAATCTTTCCGCCGCGCGAGACGGGCACCCAGTTGTCGCGCCAGCGCAGCAGGTCGTACGCGTAGGACTGCGCCTTCTTCTTGCGCTGCTCCATGGCCCGCCAGGCGCGCGGGCTCACGGACACCAGGGCCATGCCGAGCGGCGCCGCCAGGCACTTCTGCGAGCCCGTCATGTTGAGGTCCACGCCCCACTCGTCGGTGCGGACGTCGAGGCCCGCGATGGACGACACGGTGTCCAGCATGAAGAGCGCGCCCACCGAGCGCGCGACCCCGGCCACCTCGGCCGCGGGGTAGGTGGTGCCCGTCGACGTCTCGTTGTGCACCAACGTGATGGCCTTGGGGCGCACGCGCTCGGCCTCGCGGGCCAGCCGGTCCACGTCCAGGCGCGCGCCCCACTCGATCGGGAACTCGGTGGCGTCGGCGCCCACGCGGTCCATGATCTCGCGCATCAGCAGGCCGAACGCCCCGGCGCCGACGACGAGCACGCGGTCGCCCGGCTCGATGATCGACAGCGCGCCCGCCTCCAGCGCGGTGCGCCCGGAGCCCGGCATGATGATGACCTCGCTCTTCGTCTGGAAGACGTCGCGCAGGGCGAGGGTCGTCGGCTCCAGCACGCCCTCGTCGAACGAGCGGTCGTACTGGATCGCGGAGGGCTGGTTCATGGCCTGGATGACGGGAAACGGCAGCTCCGTCGGGCCGGGGATCATGAGCGTCGGACGCGTCTGCACCTGGGTCCAGTTGATCGTCGACGGCACGGTCATCTCCTCGGAGGGTCAGTCAGAGGCATAGCCAATGATCGACGCCGATTGTATCACCCCGCGATCACCGCGCCGTTTTCGCCGCCGACCCGGCGAGCGGCGCTCCGCACGAGCCGCAGAAATTGGAGTGCGGTGGGCACGAGTGGCCACAGGTCTCGCACTCGAGGTGCGCGTCGGCGTGGCGATGGTGGATGATCAGATTGCGGATATAGGGGATCCAGGTGAAGGCATACGCGAAGATGAACACCGAGTCGCGCTGGCGAAGCGAGTAGATCAACAAGAGGACCGACCCGATCAGGCTCAGCCACCAGAAGGCGGTCGGCACCACGACGCGTCGCAATTTTTCGGTCGCGTACCACTGCACGAAGAATCGCGAAAAGAACACGAGGTTGCCGAGCCAGCCGACGACCTTCCAGACGCTCCAATCGATCCCGAGCAGCTTGCCGTCGTGCACGAGGAGGCCCGTGGGCCAGTCCATCACTCGGGCAGCGGGCGGCAGGGCCGCCAAGCGTCAGCGGCCCTGCCGTGGGACCTCAAGAAGCCTTGCCGAAGATCGCTTGGAGGACCCGGTAGGCCTTGCGAATGTCCTCGGGCCGCCGCCGGCCGGCGACGAGCGCGAAGATCTTCTCCGCGTCCTCGCTCGGCACCTCCGACGGCTTGTCGGCGCGCACGTCGGTCAGCTCGCGGAGCGGAATCTCCAGCGCCACCGATACGTGGTACAGGCTGTCGATGGAGATCGACTTCTCGCCGCGCTCGACCTCGCCGATGAACTTGCCGGACAGGCCGGCGCGATCGCCCAGCCGCTCCTGGCTGAGTCCGCGCTGCTTGCGGAGCGCCCGCAACCGCTGCCCCAGGAACTTCCGTACGTGTTTCACCGCGCGTTCGCCCATGGGTGGTTACCCTAGCACCTTTGAGGTCGGTCAGGAACGGCCCTCGGGAACGGGTTCCGTCCCGCCGCTCATCACGGCGAGGACCAGTGCGCCGCCCGCGCTGCGCACCGAGTGCACGCATCCCGGCGGCCGCCGGGCGTAATCGCCCGCGGCGCACGTGCCGGTGTCGTCGGAGACGCTGCCCTCGAGGACGAAGATCTGCTCGTCGCCGACGTGCCGGTGGCGCGGGATCACCGCGCCCGGCTCGTATCGCATGAGGACGGTACGGCGGTCGCCGTCCTCGAAAAGGATCTCACGGCACCTCCACCTCGACCATGCCGTTCACCACGCGCGTGGCGAAGACGCTGATCGAGAGGTCGTCGGCCACGCGGCATTGCCCGGTGGCCAGGTCGAAGTCGAAGCCGTGCCACGGACACACCACCGCGTCGCCCTCGATCCAGCCGTCGGCCAGCGGCCCGTCCTCGTGCGGGCAGAGCGCGCTCACCGCGTAGAAGCGGCCGCCGCCCCCGTTGAACACGGCGAGCGTGAACGAGCCCGCCTCCACCAGGCAGCCCCGGCCGGCCGGGATGTCGGCACCGCGCGCGACGCGCAGAAAGGCCATCAGCGGCGCGCTCGGAGCGCGTCGTCGATGGCGGCGCGGAAGTTCTCGAGGGGATGCGCGCCCACGAGCGGCTTGCCGTTGATGAGGAAGGTGGGCGTGCTGCGCACGCCGAGCTCGCGCCCCTCCGCGAAGTCCGCCTCCACGGCGGCGCGGAACGTGTGGTCGTCGAGGCAGCGCTCGAAGCGCTCGCGGTCGAGATCGAGGTTGACGGCGTAGCCGACGAGGTCGTCGCGCTCGAAGCGCGGCTGCCGCTCGAACAGCACGTCGTGATAGGCCCAGTAGCGGCCCTGCTCGCCGGCGCAGCGCGCGGCCTCGTGGGCGGGCATGGCCAGCGCGTGCGAGGGCAGCGGGAAGTCCTTGTAGATCAGACGCACGCGGCCGTCGTACTCCTTGAGCACCTGCTCCAGCGACCGCTGGACGCGCCGGCAGAACGGTCACTGGTAATCGGAGAACTCCACGATGGTGACGGGTGCCGTCGCCGGGCCTTTGACCATCTGCGTCTGGACGGCGAGGCGGTCGTGCGCGCCGGGCGCGGGCGCGCGGCAGCCCATTCCGAGCGCGGCCACGCCGAGGCTGAGCCCGAGCGCGATGGTGTAGACTCGCCGCGACGCAGGGGAGATCGCGAACCGCAGGCTCACGACGGGGGAGGATACCACATGCCAGCCGCCCTGGACGCCGTGCTCGGCACCTATCCCTCCTGGTCGCACCTCGTCGTCCGGCTCGCGCTCGGCGTGGTGTTCTTCGCGCACGGGTCACAAAAGGTGTTCGGCTGGTTCGGCGGTCACGGTCTCGCTGGCACCGTCAAAATGTTCCAGGGCATGGGCCTGCCGCCGGCGGCGACGGTGCTCGCGGCGTTCATCGAGTTCCTCGGCGGCTGCGCCATGCTCACCGGACTGCTCGCGCGCCCGGCCGCCGTGGGCATCATCGTGGTCATGCTCGTGGCCATCGCGAAGGTGCACGGCAAGCACGGGTTCTTCCTCAACCTCGGCGTGCCCGGCAAGGGGCCCGGCTACGAGTTCAACTTCGTGCTGATCGCCATGGCGCTGTCGATCCTGATCGGCGGCGCCGGCGTGCTGTCGATCGACCGCGCGCTCTGGCTCGCGCTCGCCGGAAAGTAGGCGACCCATGGGCTTCCTGCTCCGCGTGTTGATCAATGCCGCCGCCCTCTGGGTGGCGGCCTCGCTCATCCCGGGCATCGCCCTCGGCGGCCTCGGCCACACGCTGCTCGCCGCGCTGGTCCTGGGCATCATCAACGCCGTCGTCCGCCCCATCCTGATCTTCCTGACGCTGCCGATCACGCTGGTCACGCTCGGGCTCTTCATCTTCGTGCTGAACGCGTTCTGCCTGTGGCTGACCTCGCGGCTGGTGCCCGGCTTCGAGGTGCACGGGTTCGGCGCGGCGTTCCTCGGCGCGCTGGTGATCTCCGCCGTGTCGTGGGTCCTGACGGCGTTCCTGTCGGATGCCGGCCGCGTGCGCCGGATCGAGGTGCGACGTCTGGAGCGGCGCTAGGAGACGCAGGCGCTGACGATTCGTGGCGTCGTCGCGACCTCGGTGATGCTCGCGGTGCTGAGCGCGTCGTCCGGCCTCCGGGCCGACGACGCGGTCCCCAGGGACTTCAGACTGACGGCCGAGTACTACCCCGCGCTCCCGCACCTCGGCGTGGATATCTCCGGTCTCCCGCAATGGAACCGCTGGACGCTGACGGTGACCGCGGACGGCAAGGCTCTCCAGGAGACCCAGCGAAGCCCCCGCGGGAGCCCGAAGGGGATCACCAGGAGATCCGTGCGGCTGACGCGGGGCGATCTCGAGCGGCTCGTCACGACCGTGCGGGCGTCCAACTTCTACTTCATGGCCCCGGACTATGCGTTCGAAGTCTCGCACGCCTCCGCGCTCGTCCTCCGGATCTCGCTGGACGCGCGCTACCACGAGGTCACGGTGTACGCGCCCGACAAGCTCAAGCACGACCCGGAGGTCGCGGCGTTCTTGCGGATCTGGAACGACCTCGTCACCCTGGTGCCGCCGCCGAACCCGGAGCAAGGCACCGAATGACGACGGGGTGTGCTCGCACCGCGGGGCGGCCGTCGCCGCCCCGCGGTGCGAGGCTGTGTCAGGCCGCCCGCCCGGAATCCTCGGACAGCGCGGTGATGATGTAGGTGCCGGACTTCTCGTCGCGCTCCAGCGTCACGATGCGCTGCTTGGCCGCCTCTTCCAGGAGCTTCGAGAACGTCGAGTACCCGTAGTACGACTCGTTGAAGGCAGGGTTCTTGCGGATCATCGTCTGCTTGACCATCGACCCCCAGAGCGTTTCCTTGTTCTCGCGCTGGAGCGCCTGGATCGCGTCGATGAGCTGCGCCATCGCCTCCGCCTTCTTCTCGGGGAGCCCGTGCAGCAGCCGCGTCTTCTTGGTGTCGCGGATGAGGTCCTCGTAGAAGATGAACTCGTCGCAGTTGCCGACGAGCAGGTCGGACGATGACGATTTGACGCCGAGGCCGATCACGTAGCGGTCGTTTTCGCGGAGCTTGCTGACGAGCGGCGAGAAGTCCGAGTCGCCCGACACCAGCGCGAACGAGTCGATGTGGGTTTTGCCGTAGGCGAGGTCGAGGGCGTCCACGACCATCCGGATGTCCGCGGAGTTCTTGCCGCTGTACCGGCTCTGCGGAACGTCGATCAGCTCGATGGCCCACTCGTGGAAGGGACGCTTGTATTCGGTGAACCGGTTCCAGTCCGCGTACGCGCGCCGCACGATGATCTTGCCCTTTTCCAGCAGCCGCTCCAGCACCAGCTTCAGCTCGAACTGCTTGTACTGCGCTTCCTTGACGCCGCGGGCGATGTTCTCGAAATCCATGAACATCGCCAGCTTTCGCTCACCGTTCATCCAGGTTGTCCTTTCATCCGCGCTCCTTTCCCGGGGAGTGGGGTGGGTCTCGACCGCTTCCATTATATGTCCGTCGTTTGGACCCCCCGGGCAGGTTTATGATTTGCCACATGAAAAGGCCCGATCCCGCCGTGGCCGACCGGGTGCCGCCCGGCCAGGTCCTGACCGAGAAGTGGCCCGTCCTGACGTATGGCCGCACGCCCCGCTTCGATCCCAAACGCTGGGCCTTCCGCTGCTTCGGCCTGGTGGAGCGCCCGACGTCGTGGACGTGGGAGGAGTTCCTGCGCCTGCCGCGGATCACCGTGCGCTCCGACGTCCACTGCGTCACGCGCTGGTCGAAGCTCGACAACGAGTGGGAGGGCGTCTCCGCGCGCTGGCTCGTCGAGCAGGTGACGCCGCGGGCGGAGGCGACGTTCGTGCTCCAGCACGCGGATCCCGACTACACGACCAACACGCCCCTCGCCGATCTGCTGGACGACGACGTGGTGCTGGCGGTGAAGCACAACGGGAAGGATCTCGAGCCCGACCACGGCGGCCCGATGCGCCTGGTGCTGCCGAAGCTCTACTTCTGGAAGTCGTCGAAGTGGCTGCGCGCCTTCGAGTTCCTCGACGTGAACCCGCCCGGCTTCTGGGAGCAGAACGGCTACCACATGCACGCCGACCCGTGGAGGGAGGAGCGCTACTCCGATCAGGAGACGCGCGCGATGCAGCAGATGCGCGCCGAAGCCGCGCGCACGCTGCGAGAGCGCAGCTGATGGCCGTTCGCGTCGAGCACGCCGGCGCCGTCACCACGATCGTGCTCGACCGCCCCGAGGCGCGCAACGCGGTGGACCGGGACACCGCGGCGGCGCTCGCCGACGCGTTCCGCGCGTTCGAGGCGGACGCGGCGGCCCGCGTGGCCGTGCTGTGGGGCGCCAACGGCACCTTCTGTGCGGGCGCCGACCTCAAGGCGACGGCGAGCGGCCGCGCCCTTCGCCGCGAGCCCGAGGGCGACGGCCCGATGGGGCCCTCGCGCATGCGGCTGTCCAAGCCGACCATCGCCGCCGTCGCCGGCTACGCGGTGGCGGGCGGGCTCGAGCTGGCGCTCTGGTGCGATCTGCGCGTGCTGGAGGAGGACGCCGTGCTCGGTGTGTTCTGCCGGCGCTGGGGCGTGCCACTGATCGACGGCGGGACCGTGCGGCTGCCGCGGCTGATCGGCCTCAGCCGCGCGCTCGATCTGATCCTCACGGGTCGCCCCGTAGATGCCCGTGAAGCGGAGCGAATCGGCCTCGCCAACCGCGTCGTGCCCCGGGGCCAGGCGCGCGCGGCGGCAGAGGCGCTGGCCGCGGAGATCGCCGCGTTCCCGCCGCGCTGCGTGCTCAGCGACCGCCGCTCGGCCTACGAGAGTGAGGGCGTCACGCTCGAGGCGGCGCTGCGACGAGAGTTCGAGCTCGGCAAGGTGACGATCGACTCGGGCGAGAGCCGCGAGGGCGCCGCGCGCTTCGCGGCCGGCGCCGGGCGGCACGGGGCTTTTTGAACGTGGGGGCCCCGACATGGCCCCCACACCCCCAATGTTCGGAGCGCCCCGGGGAACCCGTGGCGCTCCTCTGTCACGCTCAGCGCTGGATGCGCTCAAGCCACCAGCGGACGACGCCCGAGCCGGCCAGCACGACCATGCCCAGCACCACCCAGTGGATCTCGCCGCTCGGCTCGGTGTTGCGGTAGTGCACGAGGCCCACCACGATCAGGGCGCAGCCGAGCACGGCGGCGGCGTTGCGCGCGCCGCGCGCGTGCTTCAGCCACGCCGGCTGCGAGCCGCCCACCGAAAGCGCGACGGCGAGGAGGACGATGGCGGCGACACCGACGCCGCCGGTGAGCAGGCCGAGCGCCCACATCGCGGTCGTCTGGGCGGCGGTCTCGAGGGGCCCCATCCAGAGCAGGTGGGCGACGAGCCAGAAGCCGACGAGGCCGAGCGCGACGATGCCGAGCGCGCGCGCCATGGCGCGGATTCTAACACCCGGCCGCGCGCATCGACCTGATACGATCCCGCCGATGATCGTGCACGATCACGATCGCAGCACCGCCGCCGCGCGCTCGCGGCCGGTGCTCGTCGTCGCCCTTGCGCTGACCGGCGCCATGATGGTCGTCGAGTTCGTCGCCGGCCTGTGGACGGGCAGCCTCGCCCTGCTGGCCGACGCGGGCCACATGCTGACCGACACCACCGCGCTCGCGCTGGCCCTGATCGCCGCGTGGCTCGCCGCGCGCCCGCCGACGCCGGCCAAGACGTACGGCTATTACCGCGCCGAGATCCTCGCCGCGCTGGCCAACGCGCTGCTGTTGTTCGGGGTGGCGGGCTCGATCCTCGTCGAGGCCTGGCACCGCGTGCGCGTGCCTGCACACGTGCTGGCGGGACCGATGGCGGCGGTGGCCGCGCTCGGCCTGGGCGTCAACCTTCTCTCCGCCTGGCTCTTGCACCGCGGCGCGCGCGAGAGCCTGACCGTGCGCGCGGCCTACGTGGAGGTGCTGGGCGACGCGCTGTCATCGGTGGCCGCGCTCGTCGCCGCGGGCGTCATGGTCACCACGGGCTGGACGGGCGCCGACCCGCTCGCCAGCGCGGTGATCGTGCTCCTCATCGTGCCGCGCACGTGGAGCCTGCTGCGGCAGGCGGTGAACGTGCTGCTGGAGGGCACGCCGGCGCACCTCTCGCTGGCCGAGATCGAGCAGGCGATCACGCGCGTGGCCGGCGTGCGCCGCGTGCACGACCTGCACGTGTGGACGCTGACCTCCGGCCGCGAGGCCATGAGCGCGCACGTCGTGGTGGACGACGTCCGCGAGAGCGAGCGGCTGCTGCAGTCGCTGCACGCGGTGCTGCACGCGCGCTTCGGCATCGACCACACGACGATCCAGCTCGAGACGGCGCCGCCGGAGGTGCTGAAGATCAAGGCGCCGGAGGGGTAGGGGGTCGGAGCTACTGAGCGCGGTAGGACGTCACGGTGCTGAAGGCGTGACGCCGCACCATCTTCGTCAGCTGTGGCCGCTCCGCTTCCAGCTTCACCTGGGCCATGTACTCCGTGACGGTCATCTCCATCTGCTCGGCGAAGACGCTCGCCAGCCGACGCGTCGACAGCCCGACGGTGGCGGCGATGGCCTCCACCGTGGTGCGCCTGAAATGCGCGGACACGTGCGCGATCACGCGGGGCACCGGCCCGGCGAAGTGGCGGACGTCGGCGTGGCCGACGCCGAAGGCCTGGATGATCGCGGGCAACAGCGTCTCGAAGTCCGGGCGCCGCGGGTCGGTCACGACGATCGGCGCCGCCGGCCACTGGCCGCGCACCGCCGTCGCCACGGCGTCCTCGCTCACCACGACGACGCTGGGTCGCGTACGGGCCAGCACGGCCAGCGCGGCGCCGGCGTCCTCTACGGCGTCCACCCGGCCCCGCGTGCGCAGCGCCACGGCCAGGCTCGCACGCAGCCCGAGGTCGGCGCTGACGATCAGCGCGTGCGGCAGCGCGCACGAGGGGCGCGAGGGCGGCTCCACGGCGGGCGCCCCGTGCTCCGTCAGCCGCCGGATGGTGCGTTCCAGGTGGCTCAGGTGGAACGGCTTGGTGAGGTAGTCGCAGGCGCCCAGCCGCAGCGCCTCCAGCGCCGTCTCCGAGTCGTTCACGGCGCTCACCACGATGACGTTCGTCTCGATGCCAAGGTGCCGCAGCGCGTCGAGCACGCCGAGGCCGCTCAGCCCGGGCATGAGCATGTCGAGCAGCACGACGTCCACCGTGCGCGTCTGTAGGATGTCGAGGGCGGCGCGTCCGTCGGGGGCGGTCAGGACCTCGTAGCGGGCTTCGAGAAGCGCCTGGTAGGCGTCCAGCAACCTTGGATCGTCGTCCACGGCCAAGACGACTGAGCGGATAGCCATCGGCCTCCTGACTATAGCAAGTCTTCGGGGCCCAGCGCACGGGGGTATATTTGATACCCCATGGCTACCATCCCCAAGCTCACCGACCGCGCGATCGTGCTCAAGCCCGAAGACGACGTCGCCGTGGCCAAGGCGTCGCTCGAAAAGGGCGCCGTCTTCGAGGACGGCGCCACACGCATCGAGGCCCGCCAGGACATCAAGCCCGGCCACAAGATCGCCCGGCGCGCCGTCGGACGCGGCCGGCCGGTGCGGCGCTATGGCCAGGTGATCGGCTTCGCCACGCAGGACATCGCCGTCGGCGAGCACGTGCACACCCACAACCTCGACATCGGCGAGCTCTCGGCCGACCGCTACGAGGTGGGCGTGGACGTGCGGCCGGTGGACTTCTACCCGGCCGACCGGATGCGCTATTTCGACGGCTACGAGCGCGAGGATGGCCGCGTCGGCACGCGCAACTACGTCGCCATCATCTCCGGCGTCAACTGCTCGGCCAGCGTCAGCCAGTTCGTGAAGGACAAGTTCCGTGACGTCCAGCGCGATTTTCCCAACATCGACGGCGTGCTGGCCGTCACCCACAAGTCGGGCTGCGGCACCAAGCTGTTCGGCGAGGACCACCTGGCCCTGCAGCGGGTGCTGGCCGGCTATGCCAAGCACCCCAACGTCGCCGCCTACATCCTGATCGGCCTCGGCTGCGAGGTGAACCAGGCCGCGGTGATGGTCGAGCGCCAGAAGATGGGCGTGCCCGGCCATCCCGAGCGCAAGCCGTTCCTCGTCAACATCCAGGAGGCGGGCGGGATCCGAAAGACCGTCGAGCGCGCGGTGGCCGAGGTGGCCAAGCTGCTGCCCCTGGCCAATGACGTCAAGCGCACGAAGCAGCCGGTCTCCGAGATCTGCCTGGCGACCAACTGCGGCGGCTCGGACGCCAACTCCGGCATGACGGCCAACCCGGCCCTCGGCTGGGCGGTGGACGAGCTCGTGAGGTACGGCGGCACCGGCGTGCTGGCGGAGACGCCGGAGATCTACGGCGCCGAGCACCTGCTCATCCGCCGCGCGATCAACGACGGCGTCGCCAAGAAGCTCATCGATCGCTACAAATGGTGGGAATGGTATTGCCGTGGGATCGACGCGATGGATAACAATCCCGCTCCTGGAAACAAGGCCGGAGGGATCACCACCGTCTTCGAAAAGTCGTTGGGCGGCGTCACCAAGGGCGGCACCACGCCCATGATGGACGTCTTCATGTACGGCGAGCCCATCACCACGCGCGGCTTCGTCTTCATGGACACGCCCGGTCACGACCCGGTGTCGATCACCGGGCTGGTCGCCGGCGGCTGCAACCTCATCTGCTTCACGACGGGCCGCGGCTCGGTCTTCGGCTGCAAGCCCGTGCCCTCGATCAAGCTGGCGACCAACTCGCTCATGTATCGCCACATGGAAGAGGACATGGACATCAACTGCGGGGTGATCCTCGAGGGCACGCCGCTGCCCGCGGTCGGCGGGCAGATCTTCGAGGAGATCGTCGCCGTCGCCTCAGGCAAGAAGTCCAAGAGCGAGCTCAGCGGCGTCGGCGAGGAAGAGTTCGCGCCCTGGATCATCGGTCCGGTGATGTAGGGTGAGGCGGCCAGGCGGCGATGCTCTTCCGTGACGGCCGGTCGCCGTTCATCTTGATCGGCGCGCGACGAATCGCCGATAATCGGTGAAACGCCGCTGGCCCGCGCCAGAGGGAGAGCGCATGAGCCACGCCCTGCCGCGCGTCCTGCTGCTCTTCGCCGCCGCATTCGCCCTCGTCGCCGCCAACCCCGCGCCGGGCCGGCTCGGCACGGTGACGACGCTCGTCGGCGACGCGACGCTCACGCGGGGCGCGGCCGCGCCGCGGCCGGTCGCGTTCAAGGACGAGGTCAAGCCCGGTGACACCATCCGCACCACGCCCGGCGCGCTCGTGCGCGTGCTCGTCCGCGGCGCGACGCTCGTCGCGATCGGCGAGTCCTCGACGGTCGCGCTCGCCGCGGACGCCGGGCGCTCCAACGTGCGGCTCGAGTCCGGCACCGTGTCAGTCGTCGCCAGCGGCGCCAAGCCGGCGCCGCTCGACATCCGCACGCCGCACGCGACGGCGAGCCTGCGCGGCACGTCGGTCATCGCGCAGACGGGCCGCGGCGGCGCCGCGACGACCTTCTACGTGCTGACGGGCGCTGTGGAGGTGAAGGCGGGCGCCGGCGCCGGCCTCACGGTGAGAGCGCTCGAGTCGACCACCGTGCGCGGCGGCAGCGTCGGCCCGATCGTCGCGCTCAGCAAGGAGAGCGCCGCCTCGCTGATGAAGGACTTTCGCCTGGTGCCGGCGCATCCGGATGCGGCGCCGGAGACCGTGAAGGCGATCGGCGAGCGCGGCGCGTCGGAGGCGGAGAAGGAAGCCAGGGCGCTGCGCGAGCAGGGCGTGAAGGGCCTGCCCAGGACCGACGATCCGAGCCGGCGCCCCGTGGTGCCGATCCAGCCGAACGTCTCGCCGACGACAGGACCGAAGGGCTGATGCTGGGCGCGCGCTACGACTGGACGACGGTGACGACGAGGCCGATCGCGGCCAGGATGTTGCCGACCCGCACGCACTCCTTTTCCGGACCGATTTTCACGACCGCCTTGCCGGTGTTGTGGACCTGCCAGGCGATCTCCCAGCCCTTGGACTCGCTGCAGGCGATGGCTTTCTGCAGCTGCTTCACGACCTGCTCGAAGGTGTGACAGTCGCAGTTGTGCAGGACGGTCATCCACGGCGGGGCGACTTCGGTCTCCGTCCCGGTGACTTCCTCGACCTCGGGGGTCGGTAGGGTCCGCTCGGGCATAGCTGAAGTTTAAGTCGATAGGCAAGCCTGCAACAGCAGCCCGGGAACGGGCACGAGCCGCCGGGCGACCGGATCGGCGGCGAGGCGCAGCCCCTCCAATGCGTACGCACCCAGGAGCGCCGGGCTGGCCGGATCGCCGAACACGACCAGCGTCATCTCGGCTTGTTCTCCGATCCGGATCCAGGTCCGGCCGATGTCCCGTTTGACGCGCCTGCCGTCTGCCAGCAGAAAGCTGTCACGCGCATGAGGGGTCACACCGAGTGCGTCGAGCAGCGGGTGTGGGAGACTCGTGTACGTGGCGCCGGTATCGACGAGCGCGTCGATGCGCTCGAGATCTCCACGCGGAACGTTCCCATGTGTCTTCTCGGCTCATCAGAGCCTAATGGCTCGGGGCGGTCAAGTGTCGCGCTTCGAGGACACCTCGCTCTTCGAGCGGCTTGCGAGACGTCAGTCGAGGACGCGATCGGCGCGGAGCAACAGTGACGGGGGGATCGTGAGCCCGAGCGCGTGAGCAGTCTTCACGTTGAGGACCAGCTCGAACCGGCCTGGCTGCTCGACCGGCAGGTCGGCCGGTTTGGCGCCCCTGAGGATCTTGTCGACCAGATTGGCGACGAGCCGATACTGTTCGCTGAGGCTCGAGCCGTACGACATCAGGCCCCCCGCCTCGGCAAACTCGCGTCGCGCGTAGATCGCGGGCAGCCTGGCCTTCAACGCGAACTCCGCGATGCGCGCCCGATGGATCGTGAAGAGGCCGTCGGCCAGCACGGCCAGCGCGCCGCTCCGATCGGCGACGATCGACGCGAAGGCGGCGTCCAGCTCCTGCGGCGTCCGGGCGCCCACGGCGTACAGTTCGAGGCCGAGGGCCCTGGCGACTTCCCGGCTCTGGCGCAACTGGACCTCGGTCTGGTTGCCTGCCGGGTTCTGCAGGACAGCCACCCGCTTGAGGCGTGGAGCCACCTGCTTCAAGAACTCGATGTGCTTGCCGATTGGAGAGACGAAATCCGCGACACCGGTGATATTGCCGCCGGGGCGGGCCATGCTCGTCGCGAGCCCCGTCTCGACCGGATCGCCGGTGATCCTCATCACGATGGGAACCGTCGTGGTGGCGTCCTCGCGGCGGTGGCCGCCGGGGCGCTGGTGGCGAAGATGAGGTCGACCGGCTCGCGGACGAGCTCGGCGGCGAGAGCCGGCAGACGCTCGTGGCGACC
>WNEQ01001049.1_pt1 | contig 14795 bp, 16 predicted proteins | sample 5399971 | NCBI WGS metagenome assembly WNEQ01 (sample SAMN13153330, study PRJNA577476) | soil metagenome | isolation source: 20 cm grassland meadow soil 2 days after 1st rain plot 5 | place: USA:California | collected 2015-09-18
AATCCAGAAGTGGCAGGAGGAGCTTTCGACGCGGCCAATGTTAGAGCATCTTGCAACATCAGTGAAAGCGGTAGACCCACCGCTAAACCCATTACCGGCGTGGGCACAGCGGGCTTTTGATGAGCAGGGCAGCAAACCTGACACGACCAACGACCCCAGGGACTGGGCTGATGAGAATCCTGCGCTTTTTCGCGGATATCATGTGACCGACTCGGTCCGATTCTGGCAAGTCTACGCTTATCGCTTCGTCAATCCCAATCAGCGCTCCGGTGCAAAACTGAACTACGCTTCACGAATTCGTTCCGCTCACGCGCGTGTTCTGTCCTCCTCGTGGATCATCTATCATTGTGACGCCAACACAACGAGTTCCATTAGATCCGTCGCGGAGAAAGCGAGTGGATCATGAATGTCCTCGTAACCGGTTCCAGCGGCCTCATCGGTTCCGAAATGGTGAACTTCTTCGATTCTCGCGCGAGCAGCGTAATCGGAATCGACAACAATATGCGTGCGCAATTTTTCGGACCCGAGGGTGACACCCGGTGGAATCTCGAGCGATTGCGGCGCAGGACACGGCATTTCCAACATCAGGAGTTGGATATCCGGGATCGGGCCGGCGTTGACTCGTTTTTTATGTCAAAGGGGCCTTTCGACCTGATAATCCACTGCGCTGCTCAGCCCAGTCACGACTTGGCCGCAAGCCGGCCATTCGACGACTTTGACGTCAACGCCATGGGCACTCTGAATCTACTGGAAAGTACTCGCCGGCATAGCCCCGACGCTGTTTTTGTTTTCATGTCGACCAACAAAGTTTATGGTGACGCGCCGAATGATCTTCCACTGAAGGAGTTGGAGTTACGCTGGGAGTATGCGAACCCGGAGGACTACGACGGCATTACGGAACTAATGCGAATTGACCAGTCAAAGCATTCCATCTTTGGCGCCAGCAAAGTCGCCGCTGATGTGATGACTCAGGAGTATGGACGATATTTCGGAATGAAGACCCATTGTCTTCGCGGCAGCTGTTTGACAGGACCTTATCATTCGGCCGTCGAACTCCACGGATTTCTTTCCTATGTTGTGAAGACGCAGCTGCTCGGCCGGACATATCGCATTTACGGATATCAGGGAAAGCAGGTTCGTGACCACATCCATAGTTACGATGTCGCGCGCATTGTCGAGCTAATTTACCGGAACCCCCGCTCGGGCGAGGTGTATAACCTCGGCGGGGGGCGCGCAAATTCATGTTCTATACTCGAAGCCTTTGCTCTCGTGGAGCAGATGACGGGCAAGAAGATGTATTTTGAATACGTGGATAAAAATCGTGAGGGTGACCATATCTGTTACATCACGAACCTGGCGCGCTTGAGGAGCCATTACTCTGAATGGGAAATAACCAAATCGTTGACCGCGATCATAGGAGAAACAGTTGACGCTTGGAATACGCGACTGACCGTGTGTTCAAGCCTTTGAAAAAAGATGGCCGACACTAGTCCGGATGAGCTTCTCGCGGGTTTTGAGGGCTACCGCGAATGGTATCTTAAAAATCGAGATCCGATTTCCGAAGATCGGATGTCGTGGCGCGCGCAGACGTTCCGTCATCTGGTGCACCTTCTTCCTGGACAAACCATTCTCGAGTTGGGCTGTGGTACCGGAGTGTTCACCAGGCGGCTTGCTTCTGTCTGCCGAGGAGAGAATCCAATCACAGCTGTGACATTTGCCGACGGAACCAGCAGGCCAGCGGAGTTGCCCACGAATATTGAGTTTCTCCATGCGTCTTCTATATCCGAGTCCTTAAGGGACCGGCATTATGATTTCGTGGTCGCTATGGACCTTCTTGACCGGCGTAACTGCACATCCTTCTTGCAAACTGTTTACAGAATATTAAAGCCCGGCGGCCAGGTTGTGTTTTACCAGAGTAATCCATGGAATGTTGTGTTAAAACTTCGACGGCTGCTCAGGAATTCCCGCAAAAGAAATGATCCACGATCACTCCTCAGCCGGACACAGCTGTACGAACTTATGTCGGACGTCGGTTTCATTCGTGTATTCTCGGTTTACAACGATTTTGTTTATGCACCACTGACGCGACGACTGATATGGCTTCTGCGGAACCTTTCAATCATTTTCGAGAATATGCCGGGAGTTCAGACGCTCGCCGGCTCGATACTTATCCACGGGCAAAAACCTGGAACCGTGGAGCTACCGGCGGTATCTCTGTTTGCTCATGAGCAACTGCGCCGAAGTGTTTCTATCGTGATTCCGTGCCACAACGAGGAAACGAATATCGGCCCCTTATTGAACCGGCTTCGTACGTTGTTTGATGAATACATTCACGAATTGATTCCGGTCGAGGACAACAGCACGGATCACACGGCGGAGGTGATACGAAGCTTGGCTAGAGAAGACTCGAGGATCAAGCCTGTCTTCCGCCAGCCGCCTGGCGGCGTGGGACGCGCGATTTCCGATGGGTATCGTTTTGCTACTGGCCGCTATGTGCTATCGATGGACTGTGACTTCCAGCATCTACTGCCAGAGGTACGCGATCTCTTTGACGCAGCCGTGGGAGGATATGACGTCGTGATTGGAAGTCGTTTTTCACGGCACAGCGTTCTCTTGAATTATCCGTTCCAGAAAATCATCGCCAACCGGGGTTTTCATTTGTTGGCTCAGTTGGTTCTTTTGCGCCGCTTCCGCGATGTAACCAACAACCTTAAGTTAATGCGCCGGGAAGTCGTGGAAGACCTTCAACTCAGGCAGCCGGGTTTCGCGGTCAACGCGGAAACGGGATTGCAGCCGTTGGTGATGGGCTACAACATCGAATCCGTTCCTATATCCTGGGTCAACAGGACATCGGACATGGGAACGTCTTCATTCAATTTGAGCACGGCCGGCGGCGGGTATTGGCAAGTGCTGTTCCATTTGTGGCTCAAGGTAGCGTTCGGCATCGGGATGTATCGGACCCTTCGCATGAAAGAAATGCGAGCGGATTCCGTGGCCCGAACACGAAACGCTTGAACAAGAATGAGAATCCTGAAGCTCGTTATCTGGGATCTGGACCAAACGATATTGTCGGGCATTTTTGAAGAGGGAGACGAAGAGCTGAACTCTGCGGCCACTCGCGTCATGGCTCGATTGCAGGCACGAGGAACGCTCCAAGCATTGGCCACGCACAATCCGTCGGAAGTTGTTGAGACCGTACTAAAGAAATATGGCTGGTCCGGTTTGTTTGTGCAAACTGAAGCGGGCCTAATCCCGAAGGTCGCGATGGTGCGACGCATATTAGACACACTGTCGATCAGTCCTTTAGATACCGCATTCGTTGACGAAGATGCGTTTGAAAGAGATTCCATCGCCGTCCAATTGCGCGGAATTTCAGCTTGGTCGATTGAGAAACTCGAGACTTATCTGGACAACAACAAGGACGTGGTCACTCCCGAGGGTAGTCGCCGCCACGAAATGTATATCGAGGAGCAGGCCCGCCTAAGAGACAAAGAAGCCGCCGCCGACTATGTGACCTTTTTGCGTCGCTGCAACATTTACGTTACAATCCGGCCCTTTGCTCCCGAAGATGCAGGTCGCGTCCAGGAATTGTTGGTGCGCACGCACCGGATGAATCTGGGAGTGCTGTCTCTGGACGAAATGTTTCACGGCTTGGGACGAGCCGGCGGCGATTGCGTCATGATTGCTGAGATGAAAGATAACTATGGTGATATGGGCCGGTGTGGGGTTCTGCATCTGAGCTCGCGCCCAGACGCCGCAATCGTAGAGGGCCTAGCAATTTCCTGCCGGACCAGGGCGCGAGGTCTTTCGTTATCTATGTTGGTAGGGCTGCTCCGTCATCCGGCAGTTAAATTTCAACAATTGCGGTGCCGATATATTTCAAATGGCTCAAATCGGCCGTTGAGGATGGTCCTGATGGCGGCTGGTTTCCAACGGGACCCCGGAACGGACGAACTAGTCCTCAGGACCGAGCGTCTGGCCGCCACTCCGCTGCCTGACTGGATTCATATCGTCTACTTTTAGAAATTCGGACCATCGATGAGTTCTACAAAATCCAAGAAGGACGAACTGACCGATCAAACCATGATGGCAACAGTCATTGATCTCGTAGCCAAAGCTGCTGGTGACAAGCCAGCAAGGATTGGTCCGGAAACCATGTTGTTTTCCAGTTTGGAGACATTCGACTCGTTTGCGATGCTCGAATTGGTGCTGCGACTGGAGAGCACTTTTGCCCTGAGTATTCCCGACGAAGATCTGGATCGTGATATTTTCAGATCGCCCCAGACTATTGTTACGTATCTGTGCTGGAGGCTGCGAATAGCGTCGCCAGAGAAGCCGGTGTAGGCGATACAAGAATGAACAAACAAATTACCGTTAGCCTGCTGAACATCGACGAAGCGGCTATGACGATCGAGGTGCTCGACAAATTGGCTGCCCTTTCGTCCGAGGGCTGGCAGCTTCAATTAATCCTGGTCGACAATGGCTCTCAGCCCGGTCAATTGCGTCTGTTGCAGGACTGGAATTTCGCCAATAAGGGCCGCTTCGAGGAGTTGCTGTTTATCGCTTCTTCGAGAAATTTGGGTTGCACGGGGGGCCGCAATCTCGCCTTCAAATTGGCATCAAAAGACCGTCTGCTCATTCTGGACAACGACGTCGTCCTGCCGCAGGATTCTGCCTGGTTGCAAACGTTGTGGCAGACATTGGATTCCAATCCTCGAGCAAGCATCGTTGCCCCCATGCTTGTTTTTGCCGACCGACCGGACATTGTGCAGGCAACGGGGATCGGTCTCACCGATCGTGGGAGAGTCGGTTACATCAACCGCGGGCGATCGACAAAAAGCGTACGCCAGGATGTAATCGAAGTCATCGCGACTCCCACTGCGTGTTGGTTGATGCGCAAGGAAGCTCAAGAGCAGGTAGGCTTGTTTCTCGAGATGTTTCATCCCGTGCAATATGAAGATGTGGACCTGTGTGTCAGACTTCACTTGACTGGTTGGAAAACACTTTGTGATCGCAGCGTCCAAATTAAACACATCGAAAACGTAACTACACGGAATCTGAAAGAGTACCCCTTTGCCCGACTAACGGTGCGCAATGGGATGACATTCAGAGAAAAGTGGGCGAAGGTGTTGCCTCAGCTTGCCACCATAGGCCAGGATGACATCGTTTGGGATCCGAGCTCGTCTATCCAGTCGACAGAGAAATATTGATGTCCTCTGACGGGTTGATAGCCGATTTCGCTCACGACGATCGCGATATAGACCGAATACTCATTCTCAATGAGTCGGAGTACGGTCGGGCATCTCCTAATCCTTCAACCGATGTCGTTTCGACGCGAGCCAGCTTTACTTGGCGCCGCGATCAGAATCCGGCAGGACAGGCGATCATTCCTGTTATTCGCAATCATTTCGGTGATGTAGTCGGTTTCTTTTGGCTAATACCCATGAGAATTCGAGCGCAGGAAAAGAATTACGTGGCCGCAACGGGCGCTAATCTGGTGATCGCACCCGAAGGCCGCCGCACATTTGGCTACACGAAATTAATGCGCAACTTTACCGACGCCTTGAAGGACACCGGGGCAGTCTTGCACTTCAGCTTCGTCTCAGAAGAAAACTATAAGCGCCTCCGAGCGGAGAATTCTAATAGGACATTTACGGTTCCTTTGTTGCTGAAGCCGCTCGAGTACGGAACCTTGGTCAAATGTCATCTAAAAACCGAGTGGCAGCGGTTCTTAGCGAATAAAGCGCGGTGGATCCTCGAGCCGCTTTTTTTCAGGCGTCCGTCGCTGCCGGGCGACACGGACGTTTCCGTCCAGATGCTGGATCAGTTTGACGAGAGCTTTGACGACTTTTGGAACCGCGTTCAGGACAAGTACCGGGCAATAGTTATTCGAGACCAGGCTTTTTTGAAATGGCGTTTCACTCCAGTATCCGCCCGCCGCTACCATATCCTCGTCGCACGCTCGCCTGACAAGATGTTGGGTTATTCGGTTATCCGTTGCGCCAATGTTCGAGGTATCCCAACGGGATTGATCCTGGACCTGCTCTTACTTGATAGCAATCAGGGAGAAGAAGCCGGAGTGTGCCTGACAGCCCACGCCGAAGCTTTTTTTCGAAGTCAAAAGATGTCGTTAATAGCGGCGCTGATGGTGCCCGGATCTGCGGAGTATCGAGTTTTACGCCTGTTGGGCTGTAGAAATCTCGGGTCTGTATTTAGTCCCCGTCCATTTCGGTTTGCCTTCTTTGTGCATCGAGAAGATTTGAAGTCGCTCTCCGTCAAGGACTGGTTCGTTACTCTAGCCGATTTTGAATCTCTTTAATCCAACTATGCAGTCGCCATCTTTTGGACTCGCAGGACTCGGTCTACGGTGCTGCGAACACGAAGATGTTCGCAGCATCGCCGGGCTCCAATTCAGGGGGTCTTCGCAAAATCGACTTCTAGCTGAATCCGTTGGAATTAGTTTCCGCCCATCTTATAACACACCGGATAGCCGAGCACTTCTTTAATCGAACGGTTCGGTTTCTTACTCTGCGAGTCCTTGCCGCGACCTGTCGTCAAGCCCAGTGGAATCCAGTTGGCTGCGCGATAGCAGGTCCCACGCGATCGTGCCGGATCAATAAACGTTTCGAGAAAGTAGATCGGATGCCCGTAGATCCGCGCCCAATCGCGCGACAACACCAGCGGCATCCGACCCAGAATATGCGATGCCAGGTGCGGAACATGAATCCATGGCAGGATCAAGAAACGTGTGTTGTAGGCAATGAAACGAATATTGCGGCGGCGAGCTTCCGCCGTCCATCGGATGAAACGATCGCGTGGCCCCAGATGGCGCGGCGCTGAAGACCAGGCCAGAGACGCCACCACGCATCCGTCTCCATACACGAGATACTTCAGATGCTCACCTACCGGCTGTGTGTGCCCCAGGAAGTGATAGTGTTCGAGAAGACCATTGAACAAGGGCTCTTCCGCCGTGCGCCGCACCAGACGAAACTCGAGCGGCCGGATCGCGCTCAGATTCGCCCTCAATGGTGTCGTATCAATCTGTGGAGGATCTGGCTTTCGGCGCCGCGCCAGCGGATTAGGATTCTTCCATCGCACGGGTGGTAGCACGATGTGGCCGGCGCGTTCCAGTTCAAGCATCAAACCCCGGCAGATCATCTCGCACAACGCCCCGTTGGACTGCATCCAGTTCCAGGCTTGACAGAGTTTTTGGGAAAGCCCGCGCCGGCTCGCGGCAGGGTTCCCCGCAATCAGCGCTGAATGAAAGCGATATCGTCATCGTTCAACTTGTCGTTTGTCCTTTATCCGCAGGCCACCATCGGAATCGCCCTTTCGACAAACGCTTCTGGCACAGCCAAAATCCTTGCCCGTCGTAGACGAGGATCTTGATTGTCGTCGCTTTACGGTTGCGGAAAACAAATAAAGCGCCGGAAAACGGATCGGCTCTCAGCCTATCCTTGCAGACCTGGGCCAAGCCATCGATGCCGCGGCGCAGATCGATGGCTTCAACCGCGACCAGAATACGCATCTGCGGCGCAATCTGGATCACGATCGCGAACTCCAAAAAATCCGACTCAACGACGTCACGTGCGGTGCCGTGACACCGCGCAGATGAATTCGCATCTTCTTGCCACGCGCATTCTCGAACTCCACGATGCATTCCGGCAACCGATCTGTAGCGGTCACCAACTCAATAAATGCCGGCGTCGCTTGTTTCCGCTTTCCTGCGGAATTGCCGTCAACAAGCCTCTTCAGTTTTGTGTAATCCAGATGTAAAGCTTTCGCTGTTCGATGCAGCGATGCAGACCGTGTTGTCGCGCGAGCTTCACCGCTGATGTCCACAGTGTCTCTGGTATTCGCGATCGATGTGCATGTGTGCTTCGCCAACTCTCAAATTGTTGGCGAACTTCTTCCATCTCGGTGGGAATCGCCTCTGCCTGTCCGGTTTCCATCAATCTGTCCTCCCTGGCCTTCCTCGAAGGCAGACTGACACTACCAGTCCGGATCAGGTCACTTCATGCAGCTTCAGAAGAACACGGAAGAACACGATGAATTCGAAGCAGTGGCGCCATTACCCCCAATTGCCACACCCAATGTGATTGACAGGGCAGGAGATAAATGGTTCCTAACCGAGATTCTCAGGAAAGAGAATATCCCTCATCCCGCAACAGTTCTCCTTCGGCCTGTTCAATTCAAACACGGGGACCACCTTGCAGGTTTATCTTATCCAGTCTTGGTGAAACCCAGGGACAGGTTTGCGGGGCCGGCATAGTTTTCTTCACGAATCAAGCTGAGCTGGAGCAGTTCTTAAGGAACCAGGAAGACTCCGCAGATTTCATAATTCAGGAATTCATCCAGTGTTATGACCTCAGCTGTAGCGTCTTATGCCGGAATGGAGAGATCTTGGCGTACACGATCCAGCGGGGAGTCATTCCTGGTAGAGAGCGATTTCAACCACCCGCCGGCATAGAATTTGTTCATCAGGAACAAGTAATCAAAAATGTTAAAAGGCTAATGCAGGCTCTAAAGTGGTCTGGTATCGTGAACATCGATTTCATATATGATGAAAACGACAAGCAGGCGAAAATCCTGGAGGTAAATCCACGTTATTGACAAAGTTTGCTGGGATCACTGTTCGCAGGCGTAAATTTCCCCTACCTAGCCTATTTGGCCAGTTTGCATATCGATTTCCCCAGACCGGAATATCGATTCGTGCCCTTTACGTACAGTGGTCTCTTATTCAAAATCAAAAATCTTATTAAAGAAATACTTGACTGGTGACCAAAAGGTCGGGGGTATAAGAAATAGTAGTTTGATATTCACGTTGAGAGATCCGGTGCCTGAGCTATTTCGATATTCCTCCAAGATGTTCGAGAAAATCTATCACACAGCCTTGGGTGAGTATTCCGACGAAAGCTACCAGTCAGTCCGAATGAAAGCCGCCACGGATCACGACGCAGAGCATCCACAGGTCGGAGCCCAGCGACGCTAGCAGCCCGTGGCAGAACACCTGTTGCTGAAAATTCTGGTCGATTCTAAACGATTTATAAGTAAGTTTCGGGCAGTCTGAGCACTTCTGCCACTGGCTGTTAGGGCGATAATCATTTCCGGAGTGGATAAACCGGCTGGTATTGGTAGCCGTTTGGATTCGACTATTTATATTCCTGCCAGACCAGTTGGAAAATGACATGTTTCTGGCTCTGCACGTCCTCGTGAATGCCGGCCTAATTCTGAGCGTGCCGCGCCGGGCTTTATCGTCGTCCGAACCGGAGAAAAAGGAGAAGGTACCAGCGGGACTGTCCAGCGTCGCTTGTCGGCTCTCGGACCGAGGATTCCGACAACTCATCCAATCATTCCGACGAGCCCAGAAAAGTGGGTGGCTTCCCGTCGGAATCGCTGGATGCTTTCGATCGGAATCAGTGGATGACTTGCCCGGAATACGCAGATATGCCGGAGGGTGTAAGTCAGATCTGTTTCTGGAGCTTTACTCGTTTTCCACAACCGAAGATCGAAATCGATCAAGATCCAGCTACAAAGGCATTCTGGCTATGTCAGAAAAGTCTGTCGAAGCGAGGATTCCGGTCCTGCCTGCCGAAGGCGGTTAGGCCACTCTCACAATGGAAGCGCATCAGCTGCAGTTGCTCTTGGCGGGTGGGGAGTCCGGCAGCGGCTTTCCGTTTCATCCCTCCAACGGCTTGAAGCCAATCTGGGCATCGAGCCTGAACAGTCCCGTCCGAAAACTGGAGCACACCAGTGATCCTGTCACCCACCTCGGCGGCGTGTGTGCTGCGACAATACAGGGTTTCCAGCCATTCTCACTGTGTTGAGAAGACTATTGGAAAGTCTGCATCGATCCCATTGAGTGGAACGATGGCTGTATCCCGAAGCACGTGCACAATTCGCTCGGCAGCGCGGCCGTCCCAATATTCCGGCGGTCCCTTAGGTGTCCAGTCGCCGACCATGATTTGGCTGAAGGCATCAAGGATCCGATCCTTGTTTGGTCCCACCATGATATTCGTTCCATCGGTAATTGTGACTGGACGTTCGGTGTTATGACGCAGAGTGAGGCATGGGACGCCCAGAATCGTCGTCTCCTCTTGGAGGCCTCCCGAATCGGTCAACACAATTGTGGCCGTAGATTCAAGATTCAAGAATTCAAGATAACCGAGAGGATCCATCACACGGAGGTTATTTAAGCAAAAACCAAATTCACGAATTCGCTTTGCGGTGCGGGGGTGAATCGGAAAAAGAACGGGGATCGATTTCGAAATAATTTCAAGCGCTTCGAGAATTGGGCCGAGCACGTTAGGGTCATCGACATTCGACGGACGATGCAATGTGACAAGCGCGTACTGGTTTGGTTTGTCGATTTTCAGGCAGGTGGCTTTCTGCCGATGTCTTAAAAGGGTATCGATCATCACGTTGCCGACGAAATGAGTCTTCGATGGATCGATGCCTTCGCGTTCCAGATTTTCATTGGCATCGCGGCTCGTTGTAAACAACAGCGACGCAAGGCTGTCCGTAACGACACGGTTGATTTCTTCCGGCATGGTTCGGTCAAAGCTTCGGAGGTCGGCTTCGACGTGGGCGACTGGAATGACCAGCTTGGCCGCAACGATACTGCAAGCCATCGTCGAACGTCGCCAACCACGAGGATCAACTCGGGCTGCTCCTTTAGGCATACCTTCTCGAATTCGACCATAATGCGCGCAGTCTGTTCCGCATGACTGCCGGAGCCGACGTCAAGGTGAACGTCAGGTCTGGGAATGCCTAGCTCGCGGAAGAATACCTCCGACATTCCTTCGTCGTAGTGCTGGCCCGTGTGGACGAGCATCCCGCTTAGCTCAGGTGCCCTCCTCATTTCATCCACAATTGGGGCGATCTTCATGAAGTTTGGCCGGGCTCCAACAACATTCAAAATTTTCATAGTTTGTCCTAATCCGCTAGCCGCTCGGCTAACTGCTAGATCATCAATTAGGTCAAGTCACCGGCCATTTAATTAACCCTGCGGTATTGCCGGGTCAGTGTCACCTAGACATTGGCTCAGTTTTTCCATTCGCAGGTGCTTTTGTCAACGCTTATGGCCATGGGCTTAGGGGCAGAGCCTAGCGGCGTGCGGATCGAAAAACTCTCACCCCAATTAGGCGATGACCGATCTGAACGAGAACCGGACAGCGGCTTCTTCCTTGGTTCTGTAAGCGGCATGCGACGTAGTACTCGTGGGTCGGTATACGTTTGCGCTTTTTAGTCAACGGAAGCGGCACGGTTGATCCCGATTCGCGGGTCGGGGTAGGTATTGGAATTTCTCCAGTTTTTTGACTCCGGCAAGTTGGTTAATTGACACGTGACGGAAACGTGACGACCAGCTAAATGATTGAATATACGAATGGTTCTATCAAGCTCACGCCGACCGTCTTTTTGGAGCCTGGCTTGCTTGCCCCCGAGTTGTGTGCCCAAGGCGGAGTGGTGTCGCCGGTCACGAAGAAACAGATGCAAAGGGGGATCGATTTAGTCGCCGTCGGAACGGCATCATTATTAAAGGCGCAAGCACATATCACAGGCTGCAAGGCGTGTGACGGGTCGGCGTCACGGTCCTTCCAGTCCGTTTTGGCAGAAGTGCTCGAAGGCTGCGACGCTACCAAGTATTTTGTTTGCGCTCCAATCGAATGCCCTAGGTGCGCGTCGCCGATCTTGGAGACGACCTTGGTTTCCATCAGAGCAGAACGCCGAGGGCTAGCAACGCGGATTTATGAACCGCCTCTGATGCAGACCGACGTCGTATTTGTTGATGAACCTCAACTGAAGGAAGCCGCACAATTCATCTCCGGCTGTGAACACTGCGCACCGGACACCGCCGAAATCACATTTGATTATCTACTGGACGAGATAACCGGCTGTGATCCTACCGTCACCGAATATGTCATCTGCCATTCAGCCCGATGCCCGCGCTGCCACCGCGAGATCGTGGAAAAGACTCTCATCGTCGCAGACTAAACCCGCGGGAGTCAGCCAATACGCGGGAAATTAGCCAATAAAATGCAATAGCGTCGCAGTGGCACTCTGCGACCGCCAACGCAAGGGTGCCTCTGGGATAGCTAGAACTATCCAGAGCTGCGCGAAGTCAGGCGTACATTCAACGAAACTGGAGTTCCAGCTGCATGAAGGCCATGCCTTCAGGCACGACGGAGAGAGCGATGAAATCGGCGCCTAGAAAACTGCGCAGATCGTCGATAAGATCGTGGTCGATTTTGTCGATGCGCAGTGTGAGGCGGTGGACACCCCCTTCGGAGGCCAGTTCGCACTCCAGAGCGCGGACGCTTTTAATCAGATAGTGGAGCCGTTCCAGGAATGTGGTGTACGGGGGTTGTTGGGGCCGGATGCGGGCGATGGCTTCGCGTGGAAGCCAGCAGCGTTTATCGTTGGGGTAAAGAATCTTGAAATTACTGCGCTTGATCTCGATGACCAACCCCCACTCGTCGGGAAGTTGAAGCTGGTCTCGATGATATTGCGATCGGCAGTAGACAAAATCGCCGACCTGGATTGGACTTGCCTTCACCCTTGAGCCGAGGCTGTTTGCACCGCGCAGACAAACTCGGGAATGGACTTCAGATCGATATGCGCATTCGGACCGCAGGCTGCGCACGCCGGATCGCGGCGGAGTTTGAACTGACGGAACGACATCTCCAGTGCATCGTAAACGAGCAGCCGTCCGGAAAGCGTGGTCCCGATATTCAGCAACACCTTGATTGCTTCCGTGGCCTGAATCAATCCGATCACACCCGGCAAAACGCCCAGCACGCCGGCCTCATCGCAACTGGGGGCCAGTTCCGTGGGCGTGGCTTTCGCATACACGCAGCGGAAGCATGGACCTTCATATGGAATGAAGGTCGAAGCCTGACCGTCGAACCGGAAAATGCTGCCGTACACGACCGGCTTTTTCAGCAGCACCGCGGCATCATTGACCATATAGGCTGTCGTGAAATTATCGGAGCCGCTGACGATGACATCGTAGTCTTGGATGATCTCCAGGATATTCGAGGCGTCGAGGTGAAGGGGGTAGGTACGCACTTTCACGTCGGGGTTGACTTCAAACAGCGTACGACGCGCGGAATCGACCTTTGGAATTCCGACCGACGATGTCCAGTGCAATATCTGTCGTTGTAAATTCGATTCATCGACGACGTCATAGTCGACCAGACCGATCGTTCCCACCCCGGACGCTGCCAAATACACGCCCGCGGGTGAGCCGAGCCCTCCGGCACCCACCAACAGGACTCTGCTCCTGAGCAGTTTCAGTTGGCCTTTTTCGCCGACCTCAGGAATGCGCAAGTGCCGGCTGTAGCGCGCCATCTGATCCTTGCCGACTTTCTCAGGTATGACGAACGGCAAGCCGTTGTTTTTCCACTCCGTGAAGCCGCCGCGCATCGAGTAAACGTTGGAGTATCCGAGATCCTGAAGAGTCTTGGCGGCCAGAGCCGAACGAACCCCGCCGGCGCAGTAGACGACAATCGGTTGATTCTTGTCTGTCAGCGTTTTGTCCGCTTTGAGTTCCAGAAATCCGCGGGGGAGAGAAATGGCCTTCCCCAGGTGGCCCTGTTCCCATTCGTCGCCTTCGCGGACATCGAGTAGAGTAAACCCGTTGTCCGGGTTCAACTTATCGCGCACTTCCTGAACGGATACTTCCTTAATTTGCTTTTTTGCTTGATTGAGAAGCTCTTTAAAGTCACTCATATGATCAAGGGTTATTTTTAGCCCCAAAAAGGCAGAAAAGTTCACAAAATTCTTGGGAGTGTTTTGTGCCTTTTTTTGGCGAATCCTAGTTCAATATACGCCAAGTCGCCAGGGCTGTCGACTACCACCGGGAATCGCCTCGTTGCCGCAAATCGTCCAGTGTAGCCTGCATTTGCTCGTGGAGGGCGCGAAGGTGCGCTTCGGAGGCATCCGAGGGCACCCAGATTGGAGGTGCCTTCAGCACGAGCGCTTTTGTGAACGGCAGAGGGACCTGAAATTGATCCCAACTGTTGAGCTGGATCTTGTGCTTCATCGAGATGTGAAAGCAAAAAATCGCAGCGCCCGTCTTTAGCGCGAGCAGCACCGGGCCTTGCTTGGCAACGTACCGCGGCCCGCGAGGCCCATCGATCGTAAAAGCCGTATCGCGCCCCTTGCGGATTTCACCCGCCATCTCGGCCAGAGCGCGGAACCCACCGCGCGAGCTGGATCCGCGAGCGGCGCCATAGCCGAAGCGTTGAATGCATTGAGCGATGGGCTCGCCGTCGCGATTCATGCTGGTCATAACGACGATGCCACGGTCCCGCCAGTAGTAGGTTGCGGGGAAAATCCGGCCATGCCAAAACGTGAAGATTGCGCGGCGGCCGGATCTATAGATGTCGTCCAGGTGGGAATCGCCTTCGGATTCCCAGCGAATCGTCCGGCCGATCGTCTTAATGAAGCAATAGCCGATACAGCCGATAAGCCAAAATTTGAAACGATCCAAATTTAGATTTCTTCGAGTAGCTTCGCCATTTCCTCGCGGCATTTGCGCCGGCGGATTCCGCTTTCATCGACAATCCAGAATCGCGAAGCCTCTGCCAGGATCTGCCCGTATGCAGGGAAGCCTGTGGAGTTTCCGATCTTTTCAGGCTCGACGTATGATGCACCTTTGTTGAGCACCCGCCCGTTGAAAATCATTACACTGCCGAACAATGGCGCGTCAATAGTGATCAGCATGTTCGAGCGGCCGGTGAACTGTTGCAACTTCTCGAGAGTGATTTCTGAAAGCTTGGGCCCAGCAGCGG
>WNEQ01002819.1_pt1 | contig 14756 bp, 14 predicted proteins | sample 5399971 | NCBI WGS metagenome assembly WNEQ01 (sample SAMN13153330, study PRJNA577476) | soil metagenome | isolation source: 20 cm grassland meadow soil 2 days after 1st rain plot 5 | place: USA:California | collected 2015-09-18
CGACGCACGTCGTGATCGTGAAGACCGCAGAGGATCCCGAAGAGTTTCACGCCTACGGACGGGTCCTGCGGGCCGGAGCGAGCCTTCGGATCCTGACGGACCGCGACGGCGCGAGCGCCCTCACCTCGTGTTGCGTGTCGAGGAACCTCGAGGTCTCGGTGCGCCAGGTGAGCGTCGAGGACGTGTTCATCAGTGAGGTGGGCATCGGTGTCGATGCGGAGCCAGCTTAGAGCCGTCGCGACGCTCGCGTGGTTCGATGGGATCCTGCCGAACCTACGTTCCCCGTTCAACACGGTGAACTTCGTGATCAGTCCGCTCACGATCCTGTTCTTCATCTACCTGTTCGCGGGCCCGGGAGAGGCGAAGTTCGCGATCGCGGGCGGGCTCATCGCCGTAATCGTCGGCAGCAGCATCGTCCTGGAAACGGAAGCCGCGTTCATCCGCCTCGTGACCAAGCTCCAGGACATGTTCGTCGCCTCGCCAACCCCGCAAGCCTCGTACGTCCTCGGCCTGGCAATCGGACAAGTGTTCAACGGTCTTCCGGGCATCGTGCTGTTCTCGATCCTCCTCGCGATGAACGCGAACATCGGCCCGGTGCAAGGATTCCTCATCGGGCTCGCCGCGACTTTGACGTGGGCCTCCGTTTCCGCTCTCGGGTTCATGATCAGCACGTTCGCGAGGGACATGCGAGACCTGTGGGTCTATTCGCCGCTCATCACCGTACTCCTTGCGTTTCTTCCTCCCGTGTTCTATCCGATCACCGTGATCCCCGAGGCCTTCCGACCTTTGGCATATCTGGCTCCGACGACGTATTCCGCACAGATCATCCAGCAGGCGGCGGGGCTCCCGACGGGCGGAACGAATCTGGCCATCGACATCGCGGGCGCCGTGCTCTACACGTTCGGACTCGTCGGCATCGCGATGGCCCTCTCACGGTGGCGGCAGAAGTGAACGTGGCCCGGCATCCCGCGGGGACGGAGCTGAAAACGGTGCTCGCTACTCCCGGCTTCTACTCCGGCTCTGCGGCCGTCTCTTCGAGAAAGATCCGGAGCGCGTTCGATGTCTGTCAAACGCCTTCGACATCCGTTAAAGAAATCTTATCCAGGTCTCGGAGCTCCGCGCGACGGGATACCGATGAAGACCGCACTCATGGCGAGCATAGGACTCGCGGTCGTCGTGGCCCTCGCCGCCGTCGTGAGCCTCGCGCTCATCGCACCCGGCACGCTGACCGCTCGGTTCGGCTCGAATCCCAACCCGGGATCGACGTCGGGCGGAACGGGCGGCACCGGAGGCGGCTCCAGTGGATTCGGAACCTTGGAGGTGTCCGTCCAAGACGCGCCCGCGAGCGTGAACTGGACCCACCTTTGGGTGACCTTCGCCCGAATCCAGGCCCACGAGGCGAATGCGACGAATGAGACCGGATGGTTCAACGTGACCCAGACGGGCACGGTGGACCTGGCGGCGTTGAAGACCGTGTCGCAACTCCTCGGCACCGCGAATCTCGCGGCCGGAATGTACACGCAGCTTCGGATCGACGTGAGCTCCGCGACCGGCGTGATGGAGAACGGCACAACCGTCCGCTTCATTGTGCCCTCGGACGTGTTGAAGACGGACGACCCGTTCAACGTCACCGTGGGACAAACCACGTCGCTGACCCTGGACATCGACCTCAGCCGTTCGATCGTCCACGCGGACAGCAAGTGGCTGTTCGTGCCCGTGATTAGCGCCGTCCAAGAAAGCTGATCGCACCGGTCCGTCGCGCACGGCCCGCCCGCGCGGGCCCTCTTCCCCTTTTCATGGCCCTCCACAATTGCGAGTGGAAGTCGCTTGCGGTGGCCGAGACGTTGCTGAGGGAGGGGCTGATTCGAGTGCAAAAGATGGAGAGGGAAAGTGGCCCATGGACTTCGCCATGGACGGGGACCGGTAGGATGTGGTCGCCGCCTCGACGAGGCCACGGGCGGGTAAGAGACCGCGTCTGCCCTAGAAGTCCTTCAGGGCCGCGTTGTCTTCGTTGAACACTTGCTCGAAGTATCCGAGGGTGCCCTTCCGGATCTCCTCGTCGCTGGCTCCCTGGCGGTGGAAGTCCCCGACGACGATGACCTTCGTCTTGTTGCCCATCGGCACGTAGGTGTGGCTCTGCTTCGAACCCTTCGTGGGCCCTTCCAAGACTTGCAGCTCGAACCCGAACGGCGGGTCCATCCGCATCTGCCAGGTCTCTTCGGCCTTGCCTTGCGGCCCGGCGATCTCGGCCCGGATCTTCATCGTGTTCCCTTTCTGCTCCAAGACCTTCTGGCTCAGGATCGACTCATGCTGATGGCTCTCCGGGTCCTGGATGTATTTCCAAATCTTCTCGATCGAGGCGTCGAAGACGCCGTCGTCTCTCACGTATACCATTCATATCTCTTCTGGGACGCAGACGACGTCCCGGCGTGCCTATACTTAGTATACTATTTGAACGCGCTAGGGAACGATAGTATATCGCAACCGCGGAATGCCCACTTCAGTCCACCCGCAGGGCCTGGACCCGGCTCGAATCAATCTGCGTCCATGCGGAGCCGAGCTGGATTCCACGTTCCAGTCGGTCGACCGTTCCGTCAAGTTACACTGGAATGCCGGATTTCCACGTCGCGTCTTCAACGGTCTCGACCGGTAACGAATCCGTCTCGCTCCCGAGTTCGCCGGGATTCACGCGGATAACCTCACCCGGTCGGCCGGCGCGCACGCGAGCCGCGAACCATTCGGCTCCCCATCCGTGACGCGGTGCGTGCTCCTGCCACGCACGGAAGCCGAGGAGTCGAGTTGCGCAATCCGGGCAGAGTTCCCTTCGCCATGTTTCATCGTCCACCTGTTGAACGGGAAGCAGCCTCGTTCGTACCATCGCCGCGATCCAAAGCCGAGCGAGTAGTAATATTCTGTTCGACGTTTGATTTCAAACGGAATATTCCATTAGAAATATCGTTATTCCGCGATGGTCGTTGCCGACTCGCGCTCCGCTATTCGTTTGAGCGCTGATAATCGAGCCCGGCGGGAGGCCCGAATCGGTACGCCCCGCCGCGAGCCGTGTGGCCTGACACGCGGCAAGGGCCTAACAGTCCGAATGGCCTTATACGGCGTCTGCCAATGTCATGTCTTGAGGCGGGGGGGATACCGTGGCCTTGCTACGCTACGCGGCGGCAGATGTCCTTCGCAGCCGCCGACGGACCTTGACCGCAATTCTGGGGGTCCTCCTCGCGGTCACGTTCATCGCCGGAACGTTCATCGCGATCGATTCGTCAACGCGGGCGACGTTGGATGGGATCCTTTCGAACAACCCGGCCGACATCGCGTTCCAGGCGTCGCCCGGGAACGCGACCCAGATGCGCGAGGCGGTGGAGGCGATCCCCGGAGTGAGCAATGCCGCGGCATGGCGCTACGCCCAATTTTCCGAAATGGAATCGGTCTCCGGCGGGCAATCGACGTATGCCCAGCCCGTTGGGGTGGAGCCCTCGCGTCTTCCATCTTTTCTCAGCGGGATCACCGTTACCGCCGGATCGCTCTCGCTTCCGCGAGGCACCGTGGCGGTGACCGAGGATGTCGCCCGACAGCTGAACGTCACGGCGGGCGGGACGGCCAGGTTCGTGGTCCGCTCGTACAACACGACCGGAAACGAGACGGTGACGAGGCTCGACGTCACGATTGGCGGGCTCTTCCGAATTCCAGCCCCGACCGGGGGCGGTTTCTATTCACCCGCGACGGCCCTCATCCAAATCGGGGATGTCGACTGGTACGAGCAGCAGCTGGGTGTCTCATACGGTGGGAACTCCGTCCAAGGAGAAATCCGAATCGATCGAGATCGTTTTCTCGATCCGTACGACCTCGCGGCGTCCCAGCGGAACCTCGCGCGGCTTGACCGCCAGGTCAACGAAGTCCTGGCGCCGTTCCAAGGCCAGGTGACGTTCGACTACGTCGCGAGTGCGATCAACAGCTTCGCCACGGTGATCACGGTTCAGCGGATCATCTACCTCGCGCTGTCGACGCCGGTCTTACTGCTCGGCATCTACCTCGGGGCGATCGGGGTGGATTTGGGCCACGCTGAACGTCGGCGGGAGCTGGCGGTCCTCAAGACGCGCGGCGCGACTCCCCGACAGCTCGTCGGGCTTCTTCTCGTTGAAGCAACGCTCGGGGGAGCGATTGCCGCGATCGTGGGCCTCGTCGCGGGAGTGGGCCTGAGTCGTCTCCTGCTCACCTTCGTGAGTCCGTTCAGCACCCCGACTGCGCCTCGCTACGAGGTCGTCGTGCTCACGCCATCCACGATTGTCATCGTGACGATCCTGTCCGTGATTTTCATGGCGCTCACGAGCATCCGGTCGGCGCGGCGGACGGCGCGCGTCCCGATCGTGGAGACCCTCCGGTATTACGCGCCGGGGGAGACCCGCATTCAGTACCGGCCATGGGTCGACATCCTCCTTGTCACCCTGGCCGTCGTCACGTACGGGATGGTCCTCTACACCCGGGCGAACCCCCAGGACTTTTTCACGTTCCTGATTGGCGCGCTCTTCTTCATTATCCTCCCCTTCACGCCGATCTTCTTGATCATCGGGACGACCCGACTCCTCACGCGGTCCACGGGTCGCGTGTACGAATGGACCGCGCGCGTGTGCAAGCCGTTCGCGAAGAACCTGTACTATGTCATCAGCCGGAACCTGCGCCGGAATCCACGCAGATCCGCGAACGTCGCGGTCATCATCGCCCTCGGTATCGCGTTCGGCATGTTCATTCTCGTGACGTTCTCGTCGCAGCTCGCTTATCAGGAACGACAAGTCCGAGCGTCGGTCGGCGCGGATGTCTCCATCGACTCCGCACCTCTCGACTCCGCGTTCGCCGCAAACCTCACGGCACTCCCCGAAGTCGCCGGCGTGACCCGCGTGCTGAACGTCCCCGCCTCGCCGCCGTACTTTTACGCAAACATCTACGCGCTCGATCCGGCCACGTACTTCGCGGTGACGAATCCCGAGCCGTGGTACTTCCGCGGAATCGGACCCGAACTGGCCCGCCAGGTCCTCGCGACCCCGGGTCAGGTGCTCGTCACCGAGACGTACCTCCAGAACGCGTACCTGGCCGTCGGGGACCGTCTCTCGTTCCAGGCCCCCGTGTACAACGGGACAAACTACACCGGAACGGTCATCGTGAACACGACGATCGGCGGGACCGTGCGAGGCTTGCCCGGGACTCCATACTACGGGTATGGCATGCCCAGCGCGATCTACGGCAGCGCGCAGACGTTCGGACCGCTGGTCGCGCCGCAGCCATCGCCGCCTGGGCCTCCCCTCCCGGGGTACGGCGGCCAACGGTTCCTCGTGGCCCTCCGTTCGGGGACGGATTGGCGGACCGCGAAGACCGACATCGTCGCGTTGGGGGCTTCCGGCGTGTCCGTCGCCGCCGAGCAAATCGAGCAGCTCCGCTCGAATCCCGTCTTCCGCGCGTTCTTCGGTTTCATCGAGCTGGAGATGGCGTTCATGGTCGTCATCCTGACCGCGGGCCTCGGTGTCATCCTGTACGCCGCGACGCTTGAGAGGGATGTCGAGCTGGCCGCGATCCGCGCCCGCGGGGCGAGCGGTTGGCAGACGGCGGGCCTCCTCATCGGGGAAGCGGCTTCGATCATGCTGATCGGCCTTCTGGTCGGTGCGGGGATTGGCACCCTCGCGGCCTTCCTTTCGACCTCCTTCATTTCGGCCGGCCCGGGAACGGCCGGCGAATCGCTGGTCCCGGTCTTGTTCATCTTTCCGCCGGAGGCGCTGCTCCTCCTGGTCTTGGCGCCGGCCGCGATGCTCCTGACATCGTTCGCGGTCACGTTCCGCATCACGCGCATGGACATTGGCCGGGTCCTGAAACTGCGGGGTGGTTGAGGTGCCGAACATCCGAACGAAAGATCTGATCAAGGTGTATCGAACGGGGAAATCCGAAGTGATCGCGCTGCGCGGCCTCGACATGCAAGTCGCGGACGGCGAACTGGTCGCGGTCCAGGGGCCTTCGGGATGTGGGAAGACGACCCTGCTGAATCTTCTCGGCGGAATCGATCGCCCCACTGCAGGCCGCATCGAAGTGGACGGTTCCAATCTCGTCGACCTAGGAGATGGAGACCTCGTCAAGTATCGCCTGGCGCGGGTCGGTTTCATCTTTCAGTTCTTCAACCTCGTCCCCACGCTCACCGCGGAGGAGAACGTCGAGCTCCCGTTGCGACTGGCGGCGAAGGGCCCCTCGATTCGTGCGAAGCGGCGCAAGGAGCTGCTCGAGCTCGTGGGCATGACCCAACGGGCGACCCATCGTCCCGACGAGCTCAGCGGCGGAGAGCAGCAACGAGTGGCCATCGGGGTTGCCCTCGCGAACGATCCACCGCTCCTCCTGGCGGACGAGCCCACCGGAGAGCTCGACACGAAGACCGGACAAGAAGTCCTCGACCTGTTCCGCCGCCTCAACCAGGAATTCAAGAAGACGATCGTGGTCGTGACGCACGACGCCCGGGTGTCCCACATCGCGCATCGCGTCCTCGAGATCCAAGACGGGAAGATCATGGGCGAGACGCCGGCCGCGTAGCCCGGCGGAATCCCCGGAGTCAGTACGTCCGTTCGTCCGGGGCGACTTCCCACTCTTTTGTTTCCATGGTCTTCTGGAGTTTCTGGAGCGAGTCGCGGAAGTGTTCGACCAGTCGAAGTTTTCCGGGGCTATCGGGCAGCTCCTCGATCAGACGGAGCAGGCCTTCCATCTGCGGAACCTGACTGTATTTCATGATCAACAGCTCCTTCTGATACAGCGCGGAGGTGAGGAACTGGTTCCGGACGGTGGCGACCGTCGTCTGGGCGGACCAGAATCGAAGGAACTTGTCCAGGTACAGCCCGAACCCAAAGATGATCACCAGCACGACGCCGAGCAGGACGAGCAAGACTTCCGCCTCATTCAGGCCAAACTCCAGGAAGTACGTGTGCAAGACCAACGTGAACACGCCGACGAACGTGAGAATCGTGAAGACGATCCCGAGGATGCTCATGCTGAGATTCCATCGGTACAGCCATTCCGCGACCTTGATCTTCTGACGTTCAACGCTCATTCGAATCCCTTCCCCGCCGACAACGCATCGGAAGGGATATTCTCCGCGGTTGGAGTGCGAATCGGATGAGTGTGCAAACGGACGTTCAGCGACTCACGTCAGAACGAACAAGCTCACTTCTGCATGTACCGGGTGCTCTCGAGCTGAATCGTCTCCTTGCGGGCCCGGTCCACCTGCGCGATCAGGTCGACCGCGTGCTTCAGGTTGCGGTTGTTCGCGGAGATCCCCCAGAGGCCGAGCATGATGAGGGCGACCGCGATCGACAGGGCGAACGCCCCGCCCGCGACGGCGCCGGACGCTCGTTGGATCGAGTCCTGAATTCCGGGGACGAGCACGAGGAGCCCGATCGTCACGCCCACGATCAGGAGCATCGTCCAGAACACCGTGAGGACAATTCGCCGTCCCACTCGGGCCTGCGTGCTCAGCGGCGCAGCCATGCAATTCGCCGACGCGCCTCGGCCTAAATAAAGGATTGGTCGAGGATTGCGGCTTGGGGCATAGGTTCAAGCGAGCGCCCCGGCGTAGCCCGCGCGTGGCCGAGGGATGGAAGCGTCTCTGGTCATTCGTCCGACGGCTTCCATGGTACCGGTTCGGCGCCGGGGTGCTCGCGGGCGGCGCAGGCCTGGTTGTCACGTTCATCATGCGGGCGCTGGGCCTCGGCGTCTTCCTCCCGGAGATTGCGGTGGACTTCGTCGTCGGTCGAATCCCCGGAGGGATCGAGTCGTTCTTCATCCGAACCCTCGGGGAGGGCGCGAAGCTCCTCGCGCTGCTCACCGCCCTTGCCGTCTTCCTCGTCCTTCCGGGGATCTACGCCACGCTCTTCCGACGCGTGCAACGGTGGCTGAAAAACCGCTGGCTCGTCATCGCGTTCTATACGTTCAGCTCCGCGGGAATCGTCCTGCTCGGGATCCTCCCGCTCTTGGATGCGGGCTTGCTTGGTTCGAACACGCCGGTAGGTGTTGGATTCGCGGTGTTCAGTCAACTCATCGGGTACTGGCTCTACGCCGCAATCCTGGACCACGTCCTCGTCGACGTCGCCGCGGAGTACCCGGAGGGATTCAGCCTGAGCCGGCGGCAATTCATCGCTGGGACGATCGGAGCAATCGCGCTTGCCGGCCTGACTATCTACGGGCTCGGCAGTCTCATCGCGAAGAAAGGGCGGCTCGTCTTCGCGTCGATCGACGAGATGCTGTCGAAAGAACGGACTCCGACGTCCGAGTTCTACGTGGTCACGAAGAATGTCATCGACCCGACCGTGGACGCGGCCGGATGGGTCCTGTCGATCGGAGGTCTTGTCTCGAACCCGACGACGTACTCGTACCCAGACCTTCAGGCGCTCGCGAGCGTGGACGAGTTCGTGACTCTGGAGTGCGTGAGTAACGAGGTCGGAGGGAATCTGATTAGCACCGCGGAGTGGACCGGCGTCCGACTCGCGACCATCCTGCAATCCGCGGGCGTCGACCTGTCGCCCGGAAATTGGATCGTGTTCACCTGCGCCGACGGCTACACGGCAGGGATCCCGATCGCGAAGGCGATGGACCCCAACACGCTCGTCGCGATCTACATGAACGGCGGTCCCCTCGCGACCGCCCATGGGTATCCTGCGCGCATCATCGTCCCCGGGTTGTACGGAATGTTCCACGCGAAATGGCTCACGAAGATCGAGGCCGTTCAGGGCCTATTCAGCGGATACTGGCAACAGAAAGGCTGGACGAACTCGGATGACCCGAATGGTCGAATCCACACCGTGGCGATTATCGCTTGGCCAGCGGACAATTCGGTCGTGGGTGGATCGACGGAGATCGGCATCGTCGCGTTCGCCGGGGATCGCGGTATCTCGCTCGTTGAGGTCAGCACGGACGGCGGCTCGACTTGGAACGCCGCGACCCCGCTGAAGGCGCCACTGTCGGGTCTCACGTGGAGCCTATGGAAGTACACGCCGCCTGGACCCCTGTCCGGGGGCTCCCACCGGATCGTCGCGCGCGCCTATGATGGGACCGGCCTGATCCAGGATTCCGTTCCCGAACCGCCGTTCCCCATCCCGAACGCAAGAATTGCGAGGCCCACGATCGCCGTAATCGAGCCGATCCAGATCCATGGCGGGTTGTTCGACATGAACGATCCCGGGATGTACCCCGCGCCTTGGAGAGCGAAGACCGTGCCTGCGAGCAGGACGAGGACTCCGAACACGACGAAGACGATCCGCATGGCAATCGCACCCGCGAGAGGCCTATAAGACTTGTCCCTAAGCGAGTCGCCTATGCCGCGATATTCGCGAACTTCTGCGCTCGTTCTGGGTTAATCATCCGCCGGTCGTCACGAGGGCTTCCGGCGCCTGCCAGCTGCGATATAGGTCCTCGATCTCGTACGGCGGCGCGTGACAAGAGAGGTACCGGAGCCGGCCACGACCGACGTTTCGGATTCCGTGCGTCGACCCCGCAGGGAAATAAATCGCCGTGTCGGGGCCGAGCACTTTCCGCTCGCGGCCCGAGGTCACCTCGCCCCGGCCCTCAAGGACATAATACATCGACTCGACCGTCCGATGTTCGTGGACGGGCGTGCTTCCCCCCGGACGGATGTCCACGACCGTAATCAGGAACTTCCGCGATCCGACGTTGTCCGGGGTGATGATCTGATACGAGAGGCTCTTGTCGCCCTTCAACGCCTTGGCGTCTTTGCGGTGCACGACCTTCATCCGTCCACCGGCGTCCGCAAGGAACGGAGGGCATTTGGAGTTTCCGCATCGGCTACGCGCACAAGGGTTTAATGCGCTCCGGGAGGTTCGCTTCGCGATGGTCCGCGTCGAGGTCATCGCCTACACGCCGACCGAGTTTCTCGAGGAAACCGACGTCACGATCGGCCGTTGCCGCGAACTCGCCGAGACCCACAAGGTGACGTGGGTCAACGTCGTAGACCCGGATGGCCGAACGGTCGAGGAGCTCGAGACGCTGTTCGGTCTGCATCCGCTCGCCTTGGAAGACGCCCAGAACCAGGACCTACCGCCGCGGGTGGACGTCTACGACGACGTTGTGTTCGTCGTCGCGCGAACGATCGTGTGGGCCGAAGAGCTCGACACCGATCAGCTCTCACTGTTCATCGCGAAGAAGTTCATTGTCACGATTCACGACAAAGTCTTCCCGCAGCTTGAGGAGAGTCGAATCCGCTTGCGAAAGAAGGACCCCCGACTCCTGAAGTCCGGGACAGACTTCCTCGCCTACACGATCCTCGACGACCTCGTCGACTCGTACTTCCCCCATCTCGACCGACTGCAGAACATCGTCGACGAGCTGGAGGAGAAGGCCCTCGCGGAGCCCGTCCGCGAGACCGCGAACACGATCCACCAATTCAGGCGGGACCTGCTCATCCTCCGGAACGACCTTCGGCCCCAGCGGGACGCGTTCGCGGAACTCGCTCGCGGCGAACTCACCGGCTTTCGCAAGGAGACGCGGGAGTACTTTCGCGACGTCTACGATCACATGATCCAGACGCTCGACCGACTCGACACGCTCCGCGAGGTCAGCGCCGGCCTCATGGAGGTCTACCTCACCGTCGTCAGCAACAGCCTGAACGAAGTCATGAAAACGCTCACAGTCATCGCGACGATCATCCTGCCGCTGGGACTCATCGCCAGCGCATACGGAATGAACGTCGCGTTCCCGGGGAAGGAGGACTTCAGCGGATTCATCGTGTCGCTCGTCTTGATGGGGATCGTCGTCGTCGTCATGGTGATGTTCTTCCGCCGCCGGAAGTGGCTCTGAATCCGATGGAGGCGAGACGCTTATAGCGAACGCGTGATGCCCTTGAGGGAGCCCTGTGCCACCCGCGACGTCCACCGACGATTCCGATCGAGAGTCTATCCGGCGCGCATGGAATGAGAGCGCGGAATCGTACCGCAGGGCGATGCGACTGTTCGAACCGTACGGATTCGACCTGCTCGCGCGGGTGAATCCGAAGATCCGAGAATCGGCGCTCGACCTCGCAACCGGTATCGGCGAGCCCGCAATGAGCATCGCCCGCATGGTAGGTCCGGAGGGCCGCGTCGTGGGCATCGATCTTTCTGAGCAGATGGTCGAGCTCGCCACCCGTATCGCGAAGGAGCGGCGAATCCCGGGCCTCACGTTCCTCGCGATGGATCCGGAGAAGCTGGAGTTCCCGGATGAGTCGTTCGATATCGTGACGAGCCGGTTCGGTTTTCACATCTTCACCCATCCGGAAACCGTCGCGAAGGAAGCCCATCGAGTCCTCCGGCCGAGAGGCCGGATCGGCATCGTCGTCTGGAGCACGGCGGAGAAGGCGACCGCCCTCAACGCCGTGGTCGCGCCGATGCTGGAGTTCGCCGAGCCCGACGAGACCGGGTATCGACCGAAGCCATTCGAACTCGGAGGTCCTGGCGAGCTGACGACGCTGCTCGCGGACGCGGGATTCGTGGAGACACAGGAGGAGCGGCGAACCCACACGATGGCCTTCAAGGACGAAGACGAATACCTCGAGATCCTGGTCGAGGGAACGCCGCTCGGCCGTTCCATCAAGGGAGAAGACCCCTCGGTGCAGAAGAAAATCCTCGCGGGCACCCGAGCGAATCTTCGGAAATGGAAATCACGCAAAGGGATTCAAATCCCGTGTGAAGGCGTGATCGTGACAGCGACGAAATGAGGACTCACCGAGCGACGCCGCCGTTTGGCACGCCTTCCGGAGACCAGCCCCGGTACCGATAGTATTCGTCCCTCAGCCGATCCCACGTTTCCTCCCCGAGTTTCACCCGCTTCCCGTTGACGTCGACCTCGCCCTCGATGAGCCGACGAGGGAGCGTGTCCTTTGCCTTCGTATGTCCGCGTTCGATGTCGAGGGTTCGCTCGAGGTCGCTGATCCCGCGACCGATGCGCCGCATTTCCTCCTCCGTGACCTCCTTCCCGAGGACCGTTGCGTAGGCTTCCGGCGTCTCCGTGAAGACGATCGGCGTGACGAGGGTGCAGATGCCGATCGAATCGATCACGGCGGTCTCGTCCAGGAGGTCCGACACGAGCTTCGGCTTGCCCTCCGGACCGGTGCGGCCGTCGAGGCTCATCCCGAGCTCCATGTAGACGGTCCACGCCTTGTTGTGGCAACCGTGCCGCGGGCCGAAGACGTAACACAGGAACATCCCGAACGAGCCGCGAGGATCGTAGGCAGGAAGATCCATCCCGCACTGCTGGATCGCGAAGTCCTGGGACTCGCTGTCGAACACCTGGCTCGCGCGCAGGGTGCCTTCTGCGAGGACGTCGCCGATCCCCCGCCGGTGCACGATCGCCTCGATGAGATCGAACATCTTCTCGTTGGTCGGCCATGCATCGTCCACGAGGCCGCGTTCGATGCACTCGCGGTAGAAGCCGAGAATCCCGCCGGTCGAGATCGTGTCGAGGCCGTACTGGTCGCACAGCTTGTTGGCGTGCACCACGATGTGCGGGTCGTCGTTCATCACCTGAGGCCCGAACGCCCACGTCGTCTCGTATTCCGGGCCGCGGCCGGAGTCGCCGTAGCGGGAGGTGTTCGTCCGGGTGCAGCGGATCGAACAGTCGAAGCACGTCGTGTAGCCCGTGAGGATGTTCAGGAATTTCGGGAAGTACAACTGTTCGCCGACCTCCCATTTCACCTCTTGCCAGTTGTGGGTCGGCCAGAGGTTCGCCTCATTCACCTTCGGCGGGATCTCCATCGTCCCCTGCTCGTGGAAGTATGCGCTGCGTTCCTTGTTCTGCGCGAGCGTCTTCTTGTGGAAGACCTTGATCGGCTCGCCGCTGAGGCCGGGGAAATCCATCGTGCCGAACACGGTAATCGCCTTGAGACGCTTCGCCCCGAGGACCGCGCCGAGGCCACCGCGGGCCGCCATCCGTTCCTCGAGCGCGATGCCCGCGAACCGCACGAGGTTCTCGCCTGCTTGACCGATGCAGAGTGCCCGGCCCGCGTCCTTCAGCTTCTCGCGCGTCTCCTCCGTGTTCAGTCCCCACAGAGGGGACGCGTCCTTCAATTCCGCTTTCCCATTCCGGATCTCGATCCGCACCGGCGCGTCGGATTTGCCGATCACGCGGACGACGTCGAATCCCGCCTTCCGTAAGGTCGGGCCCCAGAACCCACCTGCCGCCGAGCAGGAGTAGTATCCCGTTAGCGGAGAGACCGTCACCACCCACGTGCGATTGCAGGACGCGATCGTACCTTCGTACGGCGAAGTGCAGAAGAAGACCGGCATCCGCGGGTGGTACGGATCCAGTCGGAAGTCCTCCTCGCTCAGGAGTTTCGCGCCGACCCCGCGCCCGCCGATGTACCGCTCCCAGTATTCCGGTCCGCGTTCCTCCGACTCGATTTGAGCGGCGTCGAGGTCCACGTGTAGCATGCGGAGCTTCGGTTCGATGGTCCCGCCCTTCCCGGGTGACAAGGGGGCCTCGTTACTAAACGATTCTCTCCCGATTGGCGCCACCCTTTTATGGAATCCCGTGTTCGGGCCGATTGTGAATGTCACCGTCCGGCTCATGGGGCCGTACAAGCGAGCCGCCGGGATCACAGACGACATCACCGTGACGCCCGAGGAACCGAACCTGGGTGGTGTCTTGCAGGCAATCGCCGTCCGGTTCCCGGAAGCAGGAAAGAAGTTGCAACCTGTCGCTGGGAAAATCGAACCCGCGGTCCGTGTCGTCGTGAATGATGTCGTTCAACAAGGAGTCACCCCGGCCTTCCCGCTGAAGGACGGAGATCGTGTCGCCTTCGTACCCATCGTCGGGGGCGGGACTGAACCCGTGACGCGTTTGTCAATGCGGGCACGACGCGTTGACAACGGCCTTTTCCCCGCCTCGCGACCTCTTCAACCTGCGCCCACCCGTTGAGCGGACGCAGGATTCTGACCGCGGTGACGCGGAAAGGCGAGCCTCATTCTCCCGGCAAGACGATGTTCCTCGTCATCTGGTGGATGTCGAAGAATCCGTACGCGGCCGTGTTCGAGAACCGCATCGCAGCCGAGGCGGCGGCGAACGTGCGGAATGCGATCCTCGTGACCTTTCAGGGGAAGGGCACGGAAGTGCAGGCCGTGGTTGACTGGTTCCGGCGGGATGAGGAGGGCCGACCGATGCCTGCGGAATGGCGAGAGCTGATGGGCCAAGTCCACGCCCCCTGGTTCAACAAAGCCCACCCCGATGCCTCGGAAATCGAAACGACATCGAAAACATCGTCCGATCCCGTCGAGGCTTGACTGCAGAATCTAGGTCGAGACGGTCGTCTCAACCAACAAAAAAATGAGTGGATTAGACGTTCGCGATCGGGTAGCAGAGGCCCTTTCTACCTTGCCAAGGCCTCCTTGATTTTGATGGCTCTTAGGAGGTGATCCATCTGCAGGTTCCCCTACAGATACCTTGTTCACGTGATCTCCATGTCGCCATGGGGCGTGGACTGTATCATCATCCGACGCGCCTTGCGTCGGAGCCCGGCGTGCAGTCTCTGAGGGTTCCGATCTTGTCGATCGGCCTTCCCTGCGGATTGTCCGCACCTGCGCATTTTTACATATGCGCGAAGCGCATATGTATCGCAGGATCCTCGGAGTTCCCCGCATATAGCCAGGTTTGTTCCGGTTCCTTGCGGATCCGGAGTCGCAACACAGTTTACGACTTAGCCCTCCTTGCTGAACCTAGGTTCTAGCGCCGCAAGAACGGCA
>WNEQ01001055.1_pt1 | contig 14741 bp, 13 predicted proteins | sample 5399971 | NCBI WGS metagenome assembly WNEQ01 (sample SAMN13153330, study PRJNA577476) | soil metagenome | isolation source: 20 cm grassland meadow soil 2 days after 1st rain plot 5 | place: USA:California | collected 2015-09-18
TGGGAGGCAGCCACGGCGCGTTCGCGACGGCCGCCGACCTGGCGCTGGCGGGGCATCGCGTGCGGCTCTGGCGCCGGCGTGCCGAAGACGTCGGCGCGCTCGGGAAGGGCATCACGCTGACGGCCGAGCAGCGGCAGGGGCCCGCGCGCCTGGACAAGGCGACGGCGGATCTCGCCGAAGCGGTGCGCGACGCCGACGTCGTCATCGCGCCGCTGCCCGCGTCGACACACGAAGACCTCGGTCGCCGGCTCGCGGGCGTCCTCACCGAGAGCCAGGTCGTCCTGCTCGGCGCCGCCACGCTGGGCTCGTTCGTCATCGCGCGCGAGATCGCGCGCGCCGGCAAGCCGCTGCCGCGGGCACTGGCGGAGACGGGCACGCTGCCGTATCTCGCGCGCAAGACCGGGCCGGCGGCCGTCGCGGCGCCGGTGCGCGCGGCGAACCTGCCCGTCGGCGTGTTTCCGGCCTCGCGGGCCAAGGAGGCGCTGGCGTGCGTGCGGGAGCTGTACCCCGCGACCCGGCCGTGCGTGGACGCGGTCGACGTCGCGCTCACGAACGTCGGGCCGGTGATCCATCCGCCGCTCGTGCTCGTGAATGCCGGGGCCATCGATCGCGGCGCGTTCGACGTGCACGCGGCGGGCACGACGGACAGCGCGCGGCGGCTCATCGATGCCGTCGACGGCGAGCGCGTGGCCAGCCGCCGGGGTTGGGGCTTTCCGTCACCCCACTACGAGATGGCGACGTACTACGACGACGCGCGCGCCGCCGAGGGCCTCTACGGCGCCGGCGCCAAGGCCAAGCTGATCGCGAGCGGGCTGTGGAACGAGGTGCTGACATTCGAGCATCGCTACGTCAGCGAGGACGTCGAGCTGGGGCTGCCGTTCTTCGAGTCGGCGGCGCGCTCGGTCTCGGTGGCGTCGCCGGCGACGTCCGGCCTGCTCGGTCTCTTCGGCGCGCTGCTGCGCCGGCCGCTGGCCGGGCGCGGCCGCGACCTCGATCATCTCGGCCTCGGCGAGCTGACGCTGCGCGAGGTGCGCGAACTGTTCTACGAGGGCTGGCAGTCCGCGGCGTGGCGGCGCGTCGTGCGCCCATGACGCCGCCGCCCGGTTACATCCTGATCCGCCCCGAGACGCTCGTCGGCGTGCAGAAGGCGATCGAGGCCGCGCTGGGCGCGCGCGCCGCCGAGTGCCTCGCCGCCGGCGGCCGCGTGGGCGGCGCCGCGGCCACGGCCGCGCTCCAGGGCGACGCCGCCACGCGCGCGCGCCGGCTGCTGAGCGCGGGACGCGAGATCGGCTGGGGCGACTTCGCGCTCGAGCGGCTCACCCCGACCGCCCTCGTCGTCAGCGTCACCGGCTCGCCATTCGCGCGCGCGTACGGCACCGCGGCCGGGCCGGTCTGTCACCTGACGCGTGGCGTGCTCGAAGCGCTGGCCTCGGTCGTGCTCGGGCGCCCGGCGCCGATCACGGAGACGACCTGCGCGGCGATGGGCGCCGACCGGTGCCGGTTCGAGAGTATGGACGATGGGGGGGACGAGGCGTCCCCCCCATCGTCCCCCCGGCTCACGCGGGGGCAGTCGACCGTGCCCCCATCTCCGCCCCGGCTCACGCGAGGGCAGTCGACCGTGCGGAAATGAGCGCGGCCTCTCTCATTCACGTGGTCGTGTCGGGCCTGGCGACCGGCTCGATCTACGCGCTGATGGCGCTGGCGCTGGTCATCATCTACAACGCCACGCGCACGCTGAACTTCGCGCAGGGCGAGATGCTGATGATCTCCACGTTCATCGGGTGGACGGCGCAGCGTGCGCTCGGCTGGCCGCTCGCGGCCAGTCTTCTCGTCGCGGTCGTCGCGGCGGCGGTCATGGGATGGGCCATCGAGCGCGTGCTGATCCGGCGCGCCGTCGCGGCCACCCACTGGGACGTGCTGATCATCACGCTGGGCGTCTCGCTAATTCTAAGAGCGCTCGCGGGGCTCGTGTGGACGCACGACGAGTTCCCGTTCCCGTCGTTCTTCGGCACGCGGCCCGTCGCGCTCGGCCCGGTCCGGGTGGCGCCCGTCTCACTCGGCATCATCGGCGGCTCGCTCGCGCTGATGGCCGCGCTGGCCGTGCTCTTCCGCTGGACGCGCCTGGGACGCGCGATGCGCGCGGTGGCGCAGAACCAGCGCGCGGCGCGGCTGATGGGCATCAGCGTCGAGCGCGTGTACGCGACGTCGTGGATGCTCGCCGCCGTCGTCGGGGCCGTCGCCGGCGTGCTGGTGGCGCCCGTCGTCTTTCTCTCGTCCAAGATGGGCCTCATCGTCATCAACGGCTTCACCGCGGCCGTCCTCGGCGGCTTCGGCTCGATGCCCGGCGCGGTGGCCGGCGGGATGCTGCTCGGCGTGATCGAGAATCTCGCGCCGCTCTACCTGCCGTCCGGTATCCGCTACTCGGTGCCCTTCCTCGTGCTCATCGCGATCCTCGTCGTGCGTCCGGGCGGGCTGCTCGGCCAGGTCGAGCGGAGGAAGGTGTGAGCGCGCGCCGGGCTCTGCTCGCCGTCGCGGCGGTGGCGGTGGCGGGATGGCCGTGGGTGGCCCCGCGCTACTTCGTGTTCCTCGCGAGCCTGATCTTCGTCAACGTGGTGGTGGCACTCGGCCTCAATCTGCTGTCCGGCTACACCAACCAGCTCTCGTTCGGCCACGCGGGCTTCCTCGCCATCGGCGCCTACACGGCGGCGCTCACGGCGATCCACGCGCCGCGCGTGCCGGTCGTGCTGAGCCTGCTCATCGCCGGCGCCGTCACCGCCGTCGTCGGCCTCGCCTTCGGCGTGCCGTGCCTGCGCCTGGGCGGCCTCTACCTCACGATGGCGACGCTCGCCTTCGGCTTCGTCATCACCGAGGCGATCCTGAGTCTCGACATCACCCACGGCGCCGACGGATTGCGCGTGCCCGCGGTGGCCCTCGGCGGCGTCGGCACGCTCGGCGATACCGGACGCTACTACCTCACGGCGGTCACGGCGGCGGTCATGATCGCCGCCGCCGTGAACGTCGTGCGGACGCGGACGGGCCGCGCCTTCCTGGCCCTGCGCGAGAGCGAGATCGCCGCGCAGGCGAGCGGCGTGCCCGTGGCCGCCTACAAGACGCTCGCGTTCGGCCTGTCGGCGTTCTACACCGGCGTCGCCGGTGGCCTTTTCGCCTTCGTGGTCGGCTTCCTCTCGCCGGACGCCTTCGACGTGTTCCTGTCCGTGGATTTCGTCGTGATGATCATCGTGGGCGGCCTCGGCTCGGTGCCGGGGTCGATCGTCGGCGCCGCCATCGTGACCGTGCTGCACGATTCGCTGGCCGCCTTTCAGAACTATCGGCCGCTGATCTTCGGCGTCATCCTGATCGCGTGCATGCGCTTCATGCCCGGCGGCATCGCGGCCGCCACAAGGAGGATCTCCATGCGTCTGGCCGTCTCGCTCGTCGTTGCGCTCATCGTGCTGACCGGCGCGACGGCGATGGCCCAGCAGGGCGTGACCGATACCGAGATCGTGATCGGCTGCTCCAACTCGTTCTCCGGGCCGCTGGCCTACACGGGCGAGCAGGCCACCCGCTACGGCGTCGACCTCTACGTCAAGGTCGTCAACGACGCGGGCGGCATCAACGGCCGCAAGGTGCGCACCGTGTACTACGACGACGCCTACAAGCCCCAGGAAGCCGTCGCCAACACGCGCAAGCTGGTCGAGCAGGACAAGATCTTCGCCGTCATCGCGCCCCAGGGCACGCCGCCCGTGATGGCGACCCTCGAGTACCTCGAGGAGAACCGCGTCCCGTTGCTCTTTCCCTTCCAGGGCTCGCCGGTCATCCGCGGCAAGAAGTACGTGTTCAGCGGCATGACGCTCTACGACCGGCAGTCGAAGATGATGATCGACTACCTCGTCGGCCAGCGGAAGCTCAAGACCTTCGGCGTGCTCTACCAGGACGACGATTACGGCAAGGCCTTCCTCACCGCCTACGAGAAGGACCTCGCGCGCCACGGCCTCAAGCTGGCGGCCGCCGAGCCGGTCAAGCGCGGCGTCACCGACGTGAGCGCACAGATCGCGAAACTACGCGCGGCCTCGCCGCAGGTCACCTTCCTCGTGCTCACGCCGGGGCCGGGCGCGCAGGCGCTGAAGGAGCGGCAGAAGATCGGCTGGACGGACACGGTGATGGTCTCGTCGGGTCCGCTCACCGACGAAAAGTATCTCGGGCTCGCCGGCGACGCCGCCGAGGGGGTGGAGGGCCTGTCGCTCTGGCCCGACCCGCTGACCTCCGACCTGCCGGGCGTGAAGGCGTACCGCGCGGCGATGCAGAAGTACTTCGACAAGAACGAGCCGAACCGCTACTCGCTGTCCGGCTACGTCGCGGCGATGCTCTTCGCCGAGGGGGCCAAGCGTGCGGGCCGCACGCTCACCCGCGACACGCTGATCGCCGCGCTCGAAAACGTCCGGAACTTCGATAGCGGCATCCTGCCGCCGCTCAGCATCGGTCCCGACCACGAGACCCAGAAGCAGGGCTTCTGGGTGCGCGTGGAGCAGGGCCGCTTCAAGGCGCTGACCGACTGGCTCAAATCGGACTAGCGCCGCGTGGCGCTGCTCTCCGTCGAGGATCTCTCCATCCGCTTCGGCGGGCTCGCGGCGCTGTCCGACGTGAGCTTCGACGTGGCCGAGGGCGAGATCCTCGGGCTCATCGGGCCCAACGGGGCCGGGAAGTCCACCGTCTTCAACGTCCTCACCGGCCTCTACCGGCCCGACGCCGGCCGCGTCACCTTCGCCGGCGAGAGCCTGCTCGATCTCGCGCCGCACGCGATCGCGCGGTGCGGGATCGCGCGCACGTTCCAGAACACCGAGGTCTTCCGGCCGCTCAGCGTGCTCGACAACGTGCTGGTCGGCCTGCACTCGCGGCTGCGCGGCGGCATCTTCGGCGCCGCCCTGTGGTCGCCGCGCGTGGCGCGCGAGGAGCGTGCCGCCCGCGAGCGCGCCGGCACGCTGCTCGCGCGGCTCGGCCTGGACGACGTCGCCGACGTCGAGGCGGGCGGACTGCCGCTCGGGCGTCAGAAGCGTCTGGAGATGGCGCGCGCGCTGGCCGCGGAGCCCCGCTGCCTCCTGCTCGACGAGCCGGCCGGCGGGCTCAATCCCACCGAGACGCGCGCGCTCATGGATCTCATCGTGCGGCTGCGGGAGGACCTGCGGCTGACCCTGATCGTCGTCGAGCACGACATGCAACTGGTCATGGGCATCTCCGACCGCGTGGCCGTCCTGCATCACGGACGCAAGATCGCAGAGGGCAAGCCGCGCGAGGTCGCGACCACCCCGGCCGTGATCGAGGCGTATCTGGGAACCGAGGAGGAGGGCTGAGGTGCTCGAGATCGAAGACCTCGGCGTCGCCTACGGCCAGCGGCGTGCGCTCGAGGGCGTGTCGCTCAGCGTGCGCGAGGGCGAGATCGTCACGCTGCTCGGCGCCAACGGCAGCGGCAAGTCCACCACGCTGCGCGCGGTGTCCGGCCTCGTGCGGCCGCAGCGCGGTCGCATCCTCTACCGCGGCCGCGATCTGCGCGGCGACGCCGCGGACGCGATCGTCGCCGCCGGCATCGGCCACGTCCCCGAGGGCCGCGAGGTCTTCGGCGAGTTCAGCGTGCGCGAGAACCTTCTGGTGGGCGCGCACACGACGCCGCGCCGCGAGGTGGACACGCGCCTCGCCGCCGCCTACGCCGCGTTTCCCGTGCTGCGCGAGCGGCACGCGCAGCGGGCGGGCACGCTCTCCGGCGGCGAGCAGCAGATGCTCGCCATCGCGCGCGCCCTCATGGCGCGCCCGCGTCTCCTGCTGCTGGACGAGCCCTCGCTCGGGCTGGCCCCGCGGCTGGTGGTCGAGATCTTCCGCGTGATCGAGCGCATCAATCGCGACGGCGTCACGGTGCTGCTCGTCGAGCAGAACGCGCGCCGCGCGCTGGCGCTGGCCGCGCGCGGCTACGTGCTGGAGACCGGCCGGGTGGCCGTGGCCGGCCCGAGCGCCGCGCTGGCGGCCGACCCGCGCATCCGGACCGCCTACCTGGGCATGGCGGGCCCCCCGACGCACTCGTCCTGATCGTCCGGCCGCGCGTGTCGTGTACGCTGCACGCATGGCCAAACACCCCTGGCGCGCCGCGGGGTGCATCGCCGGCGTCCTGCTGCTGACCGCCCTGCTCGCGGCGATTCCCGCGGGCCGCCGGCCGTTCTGGTCCTCGGACGAGGCGCGCTTCGCGCTGCTCGCGCAGGACACGCTCGAGCATGGCCGCTGGCTCGTCGCCGAGCTGCGCGGCCGCGACTACCTCAACAAGCCCCAGCTCTATTTCTGGCTCATCGCGCTCGTGTCGCTGCCCTTTGGCCGCGTGACGGAGCTGAGCGCGGCCCTCCCGGGGATTCTCGCGGCCGTCGCGGCCGTCGGCGGCGTGATCGCCATCGGCCGGCGCCTGTGGGGATGGCCGACCGGCGCCATCGCGGGCCTGATTCTCGCGACGACGCCGCTGCACTTCGACATGGCCCACCAGGTGTTGCCCGACGTCATGCTGAGCGCCTGTCTGGTCTGGGCGTTGTATTTCCTGGTCAGCGCCGCGGGCTCGGGCTGGCCACTCGCGCCGGTCGTCGGCTTCTACGCATGCCTCACGGTGGCGTTGCTGAGCAAGGGCCCGCAGGCGCTGGCCGGCGTCGCCGCCGCCGCCGTCGCGGTGGCGTTCACGGACGGCGTCGCGACGCTCCGCCGGCTGCGGCCGGCGCTCGGCCTGGGCGCGATGCTCGTGGTCGCGGCGGCGCTCTGGATCGTCCCCTATCAGCTGCACTCGGCGGGACGCTTCGGTCATCAGGTCGTCGGCGGGCACTACGTGACGTGGTACATGCTCGGCTCGCTGCTGGCCCGGCTCGAAGGTCTCACGGAGGCGGTGCCGGCGTTCCTGCCGTGGACGGTGCTGCTGGCCGCCGCGCCGTTCTGGTGGCGACAGAGTCCCGATCCGGCGCGCCGCCGCATCGTGCTCTGGACCGCGACGATGTGGATGCTCATCGGCCTCTCCGGCACCTTTCGGTCGCGTTACGTGCTGCCCGTGCTGCCGGGCCTGGCGCTGCTGACGGCGGAGGTCGTCACGGCCCCGGTGACGGCACGTGCGGCGCGCGCGCTTCGATGGGCCGCGCTGGCGTGCGCGGCCGTGGTGGTCGTCATCGCCGTGGTCGCTGGGCTGCCGGCCGCGCAACGGCTGATCGAGCCCGCGCTCACCCCCGAGGATCGCACCTACCTGCCGAGCGCGGCCGCTGAGCGGACGGCCATGGCGCTGCTCGCCCTGGCGGGGGCGGCCGCGCTCGTGCTCGGGGTGCGACGGCGCGCGGCCCGGATCGGCGCCGTCGGGCTCGGGCTGGCCATGGCGGGTATCCTCGTCCTGGAGGGGCTCACCTATCCGGTGCGTTATACGCGAGCGTTCGACATCCGCCCGCTCGCCGCGACGGCCGCGGCCGGGCTGCCGCGAGACGGCGTCGTGTTCGGCCACCCGGATCTGCGGTTGAGCTACGACGTCTACCTCGCACGGCGCGTGATGGAGCTGCCGGCGGAGGCGGACGTCCGCGCGCGGCTCGCCGGCGATCCCTCCGCCCGCGTCATCATGCCGGCGGCGAAGTGGGAGGCGCTCGCGCCGGGCGCCGACTCGACGTGGCGGGTGCTCGCCTCCGCCAACCTGCGTGAGCGCACGATGGTCGTCGAGGGCCGGGGCACGCCGTGAGCGCGGACCTCGAGCTGTCGGTCGTCGTTCCCATGCTGAACGAGGTCGAGAACGTCCCGCTGCTGTGGGGGGAGCTCGAGGCGGCTCTCGGCAAGATCGGGCGCCGGGCGGAGATCATCTTCGTCGACGACGGCTCGACCGACGGCAGCGCCGAGGCGGTGCAGGCGCTGATGAAGCGCGACGCCCGCGTCAGGCTGCTGTCGTTCGAGACGAACGCCGGGCTCAGCGCGGCGTTCAAAGCCGGCTACGCGGCGGCGCGCGCGCCGATCATCGTCACGATGGACGCCGATCTCCAGAACGACCCGCGCGACGTCGAGCGCCTGCTGGCCGCGCTCGAGGGCGCGGACGCCGCCGTCGGCTACCGCGAGCAGCGCCGCGACCGCTGGCGCAAGCGCGTCTCCTCGCGCATCGCCAACGCGCTTCGCAATCGGCTCACCGGCGACCGCGTCAGGGACAGCGCGTGCAGCCTCCGCGTGATGCGCCGCGAGTGCGCGGCCGCCATTCCGCCGTTCTCGGGCATGCACCGCTTCGTGCCGACGCTGCTGCGCATGGCCGGGTACCGCGTGGTCGAGGTGCCCGTGCACCATCGCCCGCGCGGCCTGGGCCGCTCGAAGTTCGGCATCTGGAACCGGGCGCTGCCGGCCTTCATCGATCTGCTCGTCGTGCGCTGGATGATGCGGCGGACCGTGCGGCGCCCTCTCCGCGAAGTCACGACGGCGGGCCGTCCGGAGGGCCCGGGCGGGGCCTGACGGAGGATGGCGCGTGCCCGCCGCCCGATCGGCTAGGATCGGAAGTGGGAGGGGACCGTGACCGACAAGGCCGACAGCCAGTCCGAGAAGGCAGCGGCCGAGCGTCAGTTCCTGATCGCCCTGGCCGCCGAGGCGCGCGCCGAGCGGGAGCTGCGGGAGAAGATCCGGAAATGGTTCTACGTCGGCGTCGGCGTCTTCGTCGCACTCTTCGTCATCGCCATGCTCTTCTTCTAGGCGCCCTCGCCGCCGGGCTGCTGGCGCTCGCCGCCCCGGCCGCGCCCCAGCCGCGCGTCGAGACGATCGCGCGTGGCCTGGAGGTCCCCTGGGCGCTGGCGTTCGCGCCCGACGGGCGGCTCTTCGTCACCGAGCGTGTCGGCCGCATCCGGGTCGTGAAGGATGGCCGCCTCGACCCGGAGCCCGTCGCGACGCTCACCGTCGCCGCGCGGGGCGAGGCCGGCCTCATGGGGCTGGCGCTCGATCCGCGCTTCGCCGACAACGGCCATCTCTACGTGTGCTACACCGCCGAACGCGACGGCGGCCTCGTCAACCGGATCGCGCGGCTCACGCTGCGCGGCGGCCGCGCCGGCGACGCGCGTGTGCTGCTGGACGGCGTGCGCGGCGCCGCCATCCACGATGGCTGCCGGCTGAAGTTCGGTCCGGACGGCAAGCTCTACGCGACCATGGGCGACGCGGCGGAGCCGCGGCTCGCGCAGTCGCGCGAGAGCCTGAACGGCAAGATTCTCCGGGTGGAGCCGGACGGCTCGGTGCCGGCCGACAATCCGTTTGCGGGCTCGCCCGTGTGGTCCCTCGGCCATCGCAATCCGCAGGGACTCGCCTGGGACGGCAGGCGGCGGCTGCTCGCCGCCGAGCACGGCCCGAGCGCCCACGACGAGGTCAACCATGTCATGGCCGGCAAGAACTATGGCTGGCCGGAGGTGACGGGCGCCGACCCGGCCGCGTCGCAGCGCCACGGCTTCGTCGATCCGATCGTCGAGTCCGGGCGCGACACCTGGGCGCCATCCGGCATCGCCTGGCTCGGCGACAGTCTGTGGGTGGCGGCGCTGCGCGGCGAGCGGCTGCTGCAGATCACGCTGGACGGCGAGCTTCGGCTGGTCAACGTCCGGTCGACGCTCAAAGCCGCGTACGGTCGGCTGCGTGACGTTGTCGCCGGTCCCGACGGCGTCCTCTACGTCACCACCAGCAACCGTGACGGCCGCGGCACCGTGCGCGAAGGCGACGACAAGATCCTGCGCGTCGTGCCCTGAGTGACGGCGCGCACGCTCTCTCCGACGGTCGCCGCCCTGGCGGGGATGACGGCCCTCGCGATCCCCATGGGCGTCGGACGATTTGCGTTCACGCCGATCCTGCCGATGATGCAGGCGGACGCGGGCCTGTCCATCGCCGACGGCGCCTGGCTCGCGTCGGCGAACTACCTCGGGACGCTGGTCGGCGCCGTCGCGGCGACCGTCGTGCGCATGCGACTGCCGCCGGCGCTGCGCGGCGGTCTCCTCACGATCGGTCTCGCGACATGCGCGATGGCTCTCGAGCGTCGGGTGCCGGTGTGGATCGTGCTGCGGTTCATCGCGGGATTCGCGACCGGCTGGGTCTTGCCGTACGCCTCGGGCTGGGCGCTCGAGCGCCTCGCGCCGGCGCGGCGCCCGCTCCTGAACGCGACGGTCTTCGCGGGCTACGGCGTCGGCATCGCCACCGCCGGCGTCACGTGCATCGTGCTGATGGGCGTGCGCGCGAGCTCGGCACAGGCGTGGCTGAGCCTCGGCGTGCTCTCGCTCGCCGCGGCCGCCGTCGTCTGGCGGCCGTTCGGTGACCGCGACGTCGCGCCGCGCGACGGCCCACCCGCCGCGGGCGGCCCGCGCCGCTGGGACGCCGATGCCGTGCGTCTCGTCGCGTGCTACGGCGCGTTCGGGTTCGGGTACATCGTCCCCGCGACGTTCCTGCCGGTCATGGCGCGGCGGGCGATCGACGACCCGGCCGTCTTCGGCTGGGCCTGGCCGGTGTTCGGCGTGACCGCGGCCGCGTCCACCTTCGCCGCGGCCGGATTGTCGAGCTCGCTGGGCAACCGGCGGCTGTGGGCGCTGGGACACGGCGTGATGGCGCTGGGCGTCGTCCTGCCGGTGCTGTGGCCCGGCATCGTCGCGATCATGGTCTGCGCGCTGCTCGTCGGCGGCACGTTCACCGTGATCACGATGGCCGGCTTCCAGGAAGGGCGCGAGGTCGGCGGGGTGCGGATGATCGCCGCGCTGGCGTCGGCCTTCGCCGTCGGCCAGATCGGCGGGCCGGTCGTCGTGCGCACTGTGGCGCGCGGCCACGACGGGTTCTCCGAGGCGCTGGTCATCGCGTGCGTCGTCTTGGTCGTCGCCGCGTGTGTCGTGGCGGCGCCGGCGCGGCGCGCTCGCCGGTGGCCGCCCGGATCGTGAGCGCGGGTATACTCCGCTCGCGATGCTCCAGCCCGAGCTCGAGGCTCTCGACCGCGAGCCGCTCGCGCGCCTGCAGCTCGAGCGGATGCGCGCCACGCTCGCGCGCTGCCGGACCAGCGCGGCGTGGCGACGCCGCCTCGGCGACGTCCGGCCCGACGACGTCAAGCGCCCGGAGGACTGGGCGCGGCTGCCGTTCCTGACCAAGGACGAGCTGCGCGACGCCTATCCCTACGGCCTCGCGTGCGGCGAACGCTACCGGCGCGTGCACATGTCGAGCGGCACCACCGGCAATCCGATCCTCAACCCGTGCACGGCGGCCGACGTCGCGCAGTGGGGCGAGGTGATGGCGCGCTGCTACGTCGCGGCGGGCGCGGGGCACGACGACGTGATCCAGATCACGCCGTCGTTCGGCCTGTTCACCGGCGGCTTCGGCTTTCACTACGGCGCGGAGCGGCTGGGCGCGATGGTGGTGCCGGTCGGCGCCGGCCGCACGTCGCTGCAGCTGCGGCTGATGCGCGATCTGAAGACGACGGTGCTCACCGCGATCGCGACCTATCCGCTGCGGCTGATCGAGGTCGCGCGCGAGGAGCGCTTCGATCTCTCGACGCTGTCGCTGCGCGTCGGGATCTTCGGCTCCGAAATGTGGTCGGACGCGCTGCGCGCGCGGATCGAGCGCGACCTGTCGATCCGCACGTACGACATCATCGGCATGACCGAGACGGGCGGGCCGGGCCTCGGCATCGACTGCGTCGCGCGCGCCGGCGTGCACGTGTGGGAGGACCACTACGTCGTCGAGATCGTGGACCCGAACAGCGGCGCGCCGCGGCCCGACGGGGACGAAGGCGAGCTCGTCGTGTCGACGCTGACGCGCGAGGGGCTCCCGCTGGTGCGCTATCGGACGCACGATCTCACGCGCGTGCTGTCCCGAGCGCGCTGCACGTGCGGCCGGACGTCGCTGCGACTCGACCGCCTGCGCGGGCGTACCGACGACATGGTCATCTACAAGGGCGTCAACTTCTATCCGCGCCAGGTCGAGACGCTGCTGCTCGCGCACGCCGGCGTGAGCCACGAGTACCAGATCGTCCTGGAGGCCGAGAGCGGCGGCGAGCGCATGACCGTCATCGTCGAGACCGAGCCGGGGTGCGACCCCGGCGTCGCCGCGCGGATCAGGCGCGACCTGCACGACGCGCTCGCGCTGGGGCCCGAGATCCGCCTGTGCCCGGCGGGGACCCTCGAGCGGCCGCAGGGCAAAGCCGTCCGCGTGATGGACCGGCGGAACCAATGAAGCCACGGCCGCCTCGGGCGGCCCTCGTTAGAATGACCCGCGCGCTCGAGGGGCTGACGGTGCTCGCCCTCGAGCAGGCGACGACGCTGCCGTTCCTCACGTATCGGCTGGCGTGCGACGGCGCGCGCGTCATCCGCGTCGAGAACCCGCAGCGGCCCGATCCCAACCGCTTCGTCGGACCCGATGTGCTCGGCGAGCCGACCATGCGCGCGTATTTCCTGCCCAACAACTGCGGCAAGGACTCCATCACGCTGAACCTCGCGACGCCGGACGGCCGCGCGCTGCTGCACGAGCTCGTCCGACGGCTGCCCGTCGACATTCTCGCCACGAACCAGCGGCCGCGCTCCTACGCCGCCCTCGGCGTCGACGAGCCCACGCTGCGTGCGGTGCGTCGCGACCTGATCTGGCTCGGCATCAGCGGCTTCGGCCCCGAGCACGACGAACCCGCCTATGACCCCGTGCTGCAGGCGCGGGCCGGGTTCATGGCGCTGACGGGCGAGCCCGACGGCCCGCCGACGCCCTTCGGCGCGCCGATGGTGGACCTCGGCGCCGCCGAGCACGCGTATGGCGAGGTGATGAAGGCGCTGTACCGGCGCGCGAGGACGGGCGAAGGCGCACGGATCGACGTGGCCATGTTCCGAAGCGCCGTCTCCTGGCTCGTCGCGCCGTTCGCCGTCGAGAGTCTCGGTGAGCAGGTCACGCGCCGCGGCAGCGGTCACCAGTTCTTCGCGCCGGTCGGCGTCCACGCGACCCGCGACGGCCACGTCTACCTCGCCGTCGGCAACGACGCCCAGTGGAAGGCGCTCGCCGCGCTGCCGGCCTTCGCCGGGATCGATCGGCCGGAGTACGCGGTCAACGCCGGCCGCATCGCGGACGCCGCGCGGCTGCACGCGGCGCTGGCCGGGCGCTTCGCGCGGGTCACCAGCGACGCGGCGCTGGCGCTGCTGCGCAGCGCCGAGGTTCCCGTCGCGCGCGTCGCGACGCTGCCCGAGGTCCTGGCCGATCCGCTCGTCGCGCCGGGCCTCGTGCGCGTGCGCGACCCGCGCACGGGCGTGACGATCGCGCTGCCCCCGCCGCCCGTCGGCGATCCGCCGTCGCTGACCTTTCCGCCGCGTCTGGGCGAGCACAACGCGCGCGTGTACGGCGCACTGGGGCTCACGGCCGCCGAGGTCGCGGACCTCCAGGCCCGCGGGATCGTGTAGCCGGTGAGAGCGCTCTCGCTCGCCGACGAGCTGCTGCCCGCGTACGACGTCGTGATGCGCCACGCGATCGACGTGGCGGCGCCCGCCGCGGAGGTCTGGGACGCGCTGCATCGCGCCGACTTCGCCGCCGCGTGGTACGTCCGCGCGCTGCTGATGCTGCGCGGGCTGCGGCGACCGGTGCGCGTGCCGCGACTCACGCTCGAGCGTCTCGTCGAAGGCGGCTTCGTCCGGCTCGGCGAGCGCGCCGGTTGCGAGCTCGCCCTCGGCCTCGTGGGCCGCTTCTGGCTGCCCTCGGGCGGGCGCGTGAAGGTCAGGCCCCACGAGTTCCGGGGCTTTGTCGAGCCGGGGCACGCCAAGGTCGTCTGGACGTTCGCGGTGGCCGCCGCGGGGCCGGCGAGGACGCGACTGACCACCGAGACGCGCGTGGCCTGCGTCGATGCCGCGAGCCGCCGGCGATTCCGCGTCTATTGGCTCGTCGTCCGGCCGTTCAGCGGGCTGATTCGCAAGGCGATGCTGAGCGGCGTCGCCCGCGAGGCGATGCGGCGGGGGGCGACGCGGCCTGTATAGTATCCGCGCATGAACGAGCGATCGGTATGAACGAGCCGTTCTATCTCAGCGACGAGCAGCGCATGATCCGGGACCTCGCGCGGAAGATCGCGCGCGAGCGCGTCGCGCCCAACGCCGCACGCTACGACGAGGCGGAGGAGTATCCCGAGGCGTCGATCTGCGCGCTGATCGATGCGGGACTCTACGGCATCTGGGTGCCCGAGGCCTACGGCGGCAGCGCGATGGGCTCGCTCGCGCTGGCAATCGTGTGCGAAGAGATCGCGGCGGCGTGCGCGTCGACCGGCACGCAGTACCTCGACCAGGCGCTCGGCGGCATCCCGATCGTGCTCGCTGGCACGGACGAGCAGAAGAAGCGCTTCCTCCCCGCGCTGGCGACCGGCGAGCAGCTCTGCGCGTATTCGCTGTCCGAGCCCGCCGCCGGATCGGACGCTGCGGGCCTGCGGACCACGGCCGTCCGGCGTGGCGATCACTACGTCCTCAACGGCTCCAAGCAATGGTGCACCAACGGCGATCACGCCGACGTCATCACGGTGTTCGCCACGGTCGATCCCTCGAAGCGCGCGCGCGGCATCACGGCGTTCCTGGTGGAGAAGGACACGCCCGGGTTCGCGGTCGGCAAGAAGGAAAAGAAGATGGGCATCCGCGCGTCGCCGACGGTGGCGCTGCACTTCGGCGACTGCGCGGTGCCGGCGGCCAACCGCCTGGGCGCCGAGGGCGAGGGCTTCAAGCTCGCCATGCGCACCCTCGACATCACGCGGCCGGCCACCGGCGCGC
>WNEQ01001060.1_pt1 | contig 14705 bp, 17 predicted proteins | sample 5399971 | NCBI WGS metagenome assembly WNEQ01 (sample SAMN13153330, study PRJNA577476) | soil metagenome | isolation source: 20 cm grassland meadow soil 2 days after 1st rain plot 5 | place: USA:California | collected 2015-09-18
CACGCCGCGCCGCCAAGTACCTTTGCCGAAACCGACCGCTCACCGCTGCCGCATCTTCTGTTCGCGTTTCCGGCGGCGCATCCGCTTCTTGCGACACTTCCAGCGCATCTTTCCGCGCTTCTTCCAAGCCCGCGAGGAGCGTTTCACCGGGTGACCGGGCGGCGCGTAAACCCCTGCCGAATAAGTAGTTTCCCGTCTTCGTTCCCCTGAGGCGACGCTACATTGGCAACTTTGGAGGGCACTTTCCCTGGAGAAACCGAGGACCTCGACCCGGAATCCGTTTATCCTCCACCGGGCATACGGGGCCGAGGGATTTCTATGGTCAGTTCGCAGACCTTGGCGAAAAGCATCGTGAAAGGAAGCCTTCGACCGAAACCCGACGAGGTCGTTCTGATCTCGACGTATCCGCATACGATGGAACTCGCGGAGCTGACCGCGCTGGAGTGCCAAAAAGCCGGGGCCGATCCCGCGCTCTGGCTCGAGACGGACGCGTTGTTCTATGGCAATTTCAAGAACTACTCCATCGAGAGTCTCCATCGCGTTTCAGGTCATTGCGTCGGCCTGCTCGACTATGTGAACTCGTACGTCTGGTTCTTTGGCCCCCGCAACCCTGCGGCGATGGCGACCATCCCTCGCGAGAAATTTGCGGCGATGTTCGAGGGAGAGAAGGCTCACGCGGACAAGGCGTTCGAGAAGATGCCGAAGAACGTCGCGGTGGCGATCGGAAGCGTCACCCGGGAGCGGGCCAAGACCTACGGTTTCAACTACGCGAAGTGGAAGGCGATGGTCGAGGCGGCCACCGTCGTGAATCAGGAGCGGCTTGCGGCGCTCGGCAACCTCGTCGCCGGCCTCATTTCCCGACCCGTCGATGTCCGCGTGACCGCGGACAACGGGACGAAGCTGAAGTTCCGCCTCGCCGGACCCGAACGGAAGCCGTACATCCACGACGGGGTGATCAGCGATGAGGACCTCGCCGTCGGCACGCTCGCGAGCCGGTCGGTCGACCTGCCCACGGGCGAGGTGGGCGTCGCCCCCGTGGAAGAGAGCGCGAACGGTACCTTCGTGGCGGATGTCGCGATCCCGGCGCGGGGCCGACTCATCGAAGGGCTCTCGTGGACGTTCCGGAACGGGAAGGTGACGGACTTCGCCGCGAAGAAGAACGTGCAGTTCGCGCAGACGAACTGGGCCGAGGCGACGGGCGCGAAGGACGCCTTCGGCGAAGTTGCGTTCGGGTTGAACCCGAAGGCGCTCCCCGGATTCCTGCAGAACAGCATCGTGTCCGGCACGGTGAGCATCGGCATCGGGGACAACCGCGACGCGGGCGGGAAGAACGACAGCAGCTACGGATTCGCCGCGCCGCTCGCACACGCGAACGTCGAGATCGGCGGGAAGACCGTGATCCAGGACGGGGCCTGGACGATCTAGATCCCTCGCTCAGCCGTGCGAGTACAACGTGTTCCCGGGCCCGCTATAGTCAGGCCCTTCGCCCCAGGCAATTTGCACGTTGCCCGTCGGGTCCAACGCGAGGGTGATGTAGTCACCGTACGGAAACGCGAAACCCTGTCGGGTCACGTAGGCGTAGCCGGGGCGGAACGCGGACACCTTGATCTCTGCCGACCAGGTCCGACCGCCGTCGGAGGAGCTGCGGTACCACACGTTGTAGGCGCCCGTGCGGTTGTCCATCCACGCGACCCGCACATCCCCCGTGCCGCCCGCCGCCACGCTAGGGAACACGTGGAAGGAGGATGTCGCATCCGCGCTGACCTCGATTCTCGCGGACCATGTGACCCCGCCGTCCGTTGAAGACCGATACCACACGTGCGGAGGCCCGTTATCGGTCAGGGGCGCGTTGTACGTCACGTAGACGTTCCCGGATTGATCCGTCGCGATCGCGGCCCCGGTGCCGAGGAAGTCCCATCCGCAGAGCGCGCAGTTCGGCCCGGGCGGGAGGCCCGTGTCGACGTACGAGAGCGTCCACGTGGCCCCGCGGTCCGTCGATTTCGTCACCGCAACGTCCTGAGGGCCTTGCGCTTGGCCGCTCTTGTGCACGAGTTCCCACACCATGTATACGGTCCCATCCGGCGTGGCCGTCGCCCCGCCGTTCAGCGGCCAGCCGAGCGTGTTCTGGTTCATCTGGGTCGTCGAGAAGGTGCGACCACCATCGTGCGATGCGGAGACGAAGAATTTCTGTGCGACGTCGAAGCCGACATACACGTTGTCCCCGACAACCGCGAGTCCGTCTTTGTCCGTCGGACCTTGCTTGACGTCCGCATTGACGGCGACGGGGGCAGACCAGCTGGCGCCGAGGTCCGTGGACCGCTGAACGACCGTGTCCTTTCCAAGGAGATAGCTCACGAACACGCTTCCGGCCGCGTTGATCTTCACCTGCGGATCGTATTGCGTCGCGAGGCTCACGGTCAGGGGTCGAGGCGCATCGAAGGTCCGCCCGGCATCGTGGGAGACTTGGACCACGATCGTTGGATTGGCGCAGGGACCGCATCCCGGCACGCCGCCGAAGTGGGTCGTCAGGTAGTACACGTTGCCCGCTCCGTCCGAAGCGACCGCGGGCTCCCAGTCGTCGCCTCCGGGAGGATAGCCCATCGGCATCGGGGTGGTGAATGGAGAGCCTGCGCCCGAGACGATAGACAGGACAAGAACCGCAGCGAACCCCAACGAGATAGTCCCGACGGCAGCACGAGAGACGCGGCCCGACCTCATTTCAAACCCCTGAAGGGGATTGGCTTCCGCGTTCATAACGCTCTCTGCTCGTTTCCAGTCACTCCCGCGGGTCGGTTGGGCCACGGGTGGCGGGACTCCGGCGGAGGATTCAAATGAGGACGATAGCATGGGCCGCTGATAGCCCATGTGGACTCCCACGCCGACGGTCCCGTCCGCGCCGTATTCTCCGGCACCACGAAAGCTTGGATTCCTCGACCGTCTGCGCATCGGCTGGCGACTCACCAAGGTCAGCCTCGGAGTCCTTCGTCAGGAGAAAGGGCTCATCCTCCTTCCGTTCCTGTCGCTCCTGATCAGCGGTGCCGTCTGGATCCTGTTCTTCATCACGATCTTCTTCCTCACGGCTCCCTCGGACGTGTTCGGATATTGGCTCTTCTACGTGGGCCTCGCGATCGTCTACTTCGTCACGTTCTTCGTCTCGATTTATTTCAACGCCGCGGTGATGGGCGCCGCCATGATTCGGCTCAGTGGCGGCGACCCGACGATCTCGGATGGCTTGAAGGTCGCGCGGGAGAACATCAAGCGCATCGCCGGGTGGGCGTTGGTGACCGCGACGGTCGGCCTCATCTTGCGGGCGATTGCCGAGCGATTCGGTTTCCTCGGGCGAATCATCGCGGGGGCCCTCGGAGCGGCGTGGGGCATCGTCACGTACCTCGTCGTCCCGGTGCTGATCTTCGAGAAGATCGGGCCGTGGGCTGCGGTGAAGCGGAGCGGATCTCTGTTGCGACAGACGTGGGGCGAGGCGGCGGGCGGATACTTCTCGCTGGGAGCGATCATCGTGTTGCTCGCGCTCCCCGGACTGCTGGCGCCGCTGGTCGGGTTCGCCCTCGGCGGAGTCGTTGGTCTCGCGGTCGGCTTCGGGATCGCGGTCGTCTATTGGCTGGTCCTGGGTCTGGTCGGCTCCGCTGCTCAGAGCATCCTCGTCACCGCCCTGTACCGATACGCCACGACGGGAAAGCTGGGATTCGGATTTCCTCAAGATCTTCTTGCGGCGCGCAATCCGAGCCTTCGGTGATTCATCGGACAGGCGTGCCGTCCGATTCGAAACGCGCCATTGGCATGTTGGCGAACTGCGGTCAGGTGCTCGTCCAGGTCACTCCCGAGGTCATCTGTCCGCTCGAGGTTACGAGGGAGACTTCCAGACTGAACACTGTCGAACTCGGCAACGGAGCCGAATTCCCGGTGACCCTGAACGCATCGCCCGTGCCAAAGACTCGATCGTTGTCTTCATCGAGCCAGAACATGCGCAGCGTGTAGCCTCCCACAATCAAGGCCACCGAACCGCCTGGCGGAGGCATTCCCGTCGAACTCCCAGATGAGTTCGCGGATAAGCGGACCTGGAGGCTCGAGGGATCGATCTCGCGGGAGCTCGAGACGTCAATGGTCGCGTTCCCGCCCGTCTGATCGACAAACCCGAAAGCCACGATGGGAGGTGAATTGGGACCCTGGATCAGGCCGGAGACCAGGACGTACAAGACAGCCGCGAGGACGACGGGGACCACGACGACCACGACCACGACAATCACGATGATCAGCACGAGGTTGGTCCGCTTCGGCGGAGGAGGCGGCGGATAGAACGGAGGGTACCATGACCCCGCAGGCGGAGGCCCGGCGGGAAGAACGGAGCCCGGCGGTCCGGGTGCAGGGTCCGGAGATGGCCCGCTCACGGACCACCAATTGTGACTCCGGCCGAATAGCCTTTGTGGAATTCCTCCGAGAGCCCGTGGCCGTCCGGAGCAAGTCAACCTTAAACAAGGTTAACGCGCGCAGGACAAATTGTTAAGTGCCTCGCGGTCCTTCGTTCAGATTCCCACGGAGGAACCGAGAATGGCCCGAGCCTTGTGGAGTGGCGCGATCGCATTCGGCCTGGTGAACATCCCCGTCAAATTGTACGGCGCGACGGAGACGAAGGACCTTTCCTTCACGACGCTGCATGCCACCTGCATGACCGCGTTGAAGCGGCCGTACATCTGCCCGAAAGACAACGTCCCGGTCGACTCGAAGGAGATGGTCAAGGGCTACGAGTACGCGAAAGGCCAGTACGTGATCCTGAAGGACGAGGACTTCGAGAAGATCCCCCTGGAGGCGACGAAGGCGCTCGACGTCGCGGGTTTCGTCGACGCCTCGGAGATCTCCCCGCTGTACCGGGAGCGGAATTACTACCTCGGACCGGAGGAGATCAGCCTGAAGCCGTTCGAGTTGTTCCGCCAGGCGCTCATGCGGACCGGGAAAGTCGCGCTCGCCCGCGCGGTCCTGTGGAAGAAGGAACAGCTCGTCGCGATCAGCCCCTACAACGGGAGCCTCGTCCTCACGACCCTGATGTACCAGGACGAGGTGAAGCCGCCGCCCGAGCCTCCCGCAACCCGACCCGTCGTGATCTCCGACGCGGAGATCGACCTCGCGCTCCAGCTCATCAAGACGCTCGCGACGGAGTTCGATCCGTCGAAGTTCCGGGATCGGTACCGCGACGCGTTGATGGCGCTCATCGAGGCGAAGGTCGAGGGCAAGGAACTGCCTTCGGTCACCAAGGTCGAGACGAAGCCCACGCAGGATCTCATGGCCGCGTTGAAGGCAAGCCTCGAGGCCGCGAAGGCCAGTTGAACGGATGGCGCCGTTCGACCCGTACCTCCACGTGATCAAGCCGATGCTCGCGGAGAGCCGCGAGACCCCGTTCGATTCGAAGGACCACATCTTCGAGCTGAAGTGGGACGGCACCCGGGCCCTCGCCATCGTGCGCGACGGACTCCGGTTTCAGAACCGGCGCCTGAACTACGTCGAAGCGCGGTACCCGGACCTCGCGGTCCACACGCGGAAGCCCGCGATCCTCGACGGCGAGATCGTGGTCATGAGCGGGCCGCTGCCGAGTTTCGAGAAACTCCAGGAGCGGGAACGGGCGAGTGGCAAGATCAAGATCGAGTATCTCGCAAAGACCCTCCCTGCAACGTACATCGTTTTCGATGTCCTGTACGTTGGGGACACGTCCGTTATGGGCCTCTCCCAGATGGAACGTAAGGCGATCTTGCCCGATCTCGTCGAGGTCGACGATCGGGTCGTCCTGAGCGACTACATCGAGGGCCGGGGGGTCGACTACTACAACGCGGTGATCGCGCGCGGCCTCGAGGGCATCATCGCGAAGCACAAGGAGACTCGGTACCAGGTCGGAAAGCGGAGCAAGGACTGGATCAAGATCAAGAAGAAGACGACCTTGGACGCCATCATCTGCGGGATCACCGCGGGCGAAGGCGAGCGAGAGGACACGTTCGGGTCCCTGATCCTGGGGGCGTACTTCGAGGGCGCGCTCTTCCACGTCGGCCGGGTCGGGACCGGCTTCTCCGAAAAGTTGCGGCGGACGCTGTTCGAACGGCTCCTTGCCTTGCGGCAAGACGAGTGTCCGTTCCCCGAGGTCCCCGAGATTGATGCCCACGTCGGCTTCTGGACGAAACCCGAGATTGTCGTCGAGGCGCACTTCCTCGAGTTTTCGAAGGACCGCCACATGCGCGCGCCGTCGTTCGCTCGTCTGCGGGAGGACAAGCGACCCGAGGATTGCGTCGTGACATTCTAGAAGGCGCCAAGCGCATCCCGACCCGGTTCGTCGGTGGGCCGGTCCCTCCGAGTCGGACGATTCGACTCCTTTATCCGCAGCGAACGCGGTGGGGCCGCAGCGGGGAACCCCGATGGCGAAACTCCAGTTAACGGACGTCGAGATTTATGTGAAGGATTTGAAAGCGGCGCGAGCGTTCTATACCCAAAAAATCGGCCTCAAGGTGCGGTCGTCGATGCCGAAATGGGGCTACTTGGCGCTCGGGGCGACGAAAGGCGGCGAGGATGCGGCCCTCACGCCGTGGCAGCCGGTCCCGGAGTGGGGCCCGGAGATGTACGAGTCCCGCTTGAAAATGATCGGCGGGGTGACGGGAATCGGATTCCTCACCTCCGACCTGAAGCGGACCGTTGCGGCCCTCAAGAAGAAAGGCGTGAAGACGGCGGTCGACCGCGACGAGGGGACGTTCGGGCGGTTCACGGATCCGAACGGAAACGTCCTGTTCCTGGCGCAGCCCGCGAAGACGAAGGTCCACCGGGCGGGGCTGTCGGCCCTCGCGTTCGTGACGGTGGCATCGCGCGACGCGAAGAAGTCAGGCGAATTCTTCCGCAAGGCGTTCGGGATGCGCCAACAACGAGAGCGGGGCGAGGAAGGGGAGGAAGACTTCGTTTCCTATCAGCTCTCGCCGAAGAGCACCGCGATCACGCCCTTCACTCCGACGAAGGAAATGTACGACAACCCCGCGGACTACGACTCGGACATGGCCCATATCGGCGAGGAGACTGGGATTGGCTTCACGACGCCCGACATCTATCGGTTGCAGGAGCAGCTGATGGCGAAGGGCGTCCGATTCAAGGAGAAGGCCGAGGCTCAGGACTGGGGCGGTATCCGGGCGCGGTTCTTCGACCCGGACGACAACGTCTACACACTGGTCGAGTACAAGGCGTAGGCCAGCCAAGCCTCGAAGGAGGGCGCGGGCGCGAGGCCCGCCGTCCTTCCGCGGCTACGAACCCTTCGGCGGCAGATCCATGTCCAGCGGATCGGGCTCTTTCGGCGGCTGCGCCTGGGGCAAGGGGGGCATCGGCTCGGGCGGTGGGGCCGGTGGCCGAACCGACATCGACATCGGCATCGCCGCCGGCCGTGGCTCCTCCTTGCGTCTTCGGTAGAGCACCCATCCTAAGAAGGCCAGGGCGACCGCGAGGAACGCCACGATGGCCTCGAGGATTTGGATCATTCCGAGGAGATCGCTCGCTTTCGGCGAGACGGCGCGGACGGTGACCGTGAAGGTCGACGTCGCTGTGTTCCCCGCGGCGTCGCTCACCGTGACGCTGGCGCTGTAGGTGCCCGGTCTCGCGTACACGTGGCTCGCGGTGGCGGTACTCGCCGACGAGTTGTCTCCGAAGTTCCATGAATAGGCCGTCACGCCCACGTTGTCCGTCGAAGCAAACGCGTCGAAGAAGAGGGATTGTCCTTCATCGACCGTGCGGTCGCCTCCGCCCTTCGGGACAGGGGCCAGCGTGTCGAGGACAGTGATCGCGCGGGTGTCGGTCGCGGTGTTCCCGGAGGCGTCCCACACCCTCAAGGTCGCCGTGTAGTCGCCCGGCGTCGCGTAGACATGGCTCCCGGTCGGACCTGTCGCAGTCGTTCCATCGCCGAAGTCCCAGCTATAGCCAACGACGCGGAAGTTATCAGCGGACGCGGTCCCGTCAAACGCGACCGATGTTCCTTGGTCCGCGGTCACCGCGGAACCTGCGTTCGCCGTCGGGGCGACGACGTCGAGGGTGGCCGCGTACACGTCCCAGCCGATCGCGCGCGTGTCGAGGAACGCGGCGAACACATCTCCCACGGAGTCGACGGCGATGCTCGGATAGTCTTGGTAGTTGCTGAGCGAATCGTCGTTCACCTTCGTGTTCTGGCTCCATGTGGTCCCGTCTGTCGACGACGACGTGTAAATGTCGTAACTTGACGAGCCGCCGGTGCGGTAGTCGGCCCAGGCGAGCTGGATTTTGCCAGCGTTCGCCGAGATGCTCGGGTTGATCTGCGGCGCGATCCCTCGGTCGTCGTTCACCTGCACCTTCGCGGAGAACGTCGCACTCCCGCTCGACAGCCAAGCCTCCAAGATGTCCGGGGCCGTGTTCTGGTTGCGGTAGTCCGTCCAGGCGACATAGACGGTGCCGGCGGCGTCGATGGCGATCGTCGGGTTGCGCTGGTCAACATTGCCGGCGTCGCCGTTCACGTACGTGTTCAGCGACCACGTGGCACCGAAGTCAAGCGACCTTGTGTAGTAGATTTCCGGACTCCCGCGGGGGTCTCGCCAGACCGCGTACACGTTCCGATTGGGGGCGACGGCAATCGCGGGCGTGCTTTGCTCGGCGGCGCCGGGGTCATCGTTCAGTCGCACGCTCGGGTTGAAGCTCAGCCCGCCGTTCGTCGAATTCGCGTAGTAGATGTCCGGGCCCGTGATTGGTGTGCGAGTGTCCGTCCACACGACGTGGACCAAGTGCGGATTGACCGGATCGACTGCGAGGCTCGGCTCGGACTGGCTGTTTGTCGTGACGTCGTTCACGCGGACGTTCGCGGAGAAGCTCGATCCGCCGTTGATCGACTTCGAGAAGTAGATATCGTTCGTCCCGCCCCGTGTGTCCGTCCACGCGATGTAGATGTTGTTCGCCGGATCCAGGGCGAGTCGGGGTTGGGCTTGTGCAACGTTCCCGATGTCGTCGTTGACCCGGAGCGGCGTGGACCAGGTGCGGCCTCCGTCCGAGGATTTCGTGAAATAGATGTCATCGCCCCCGGTGTTGCCCGACCAGCCAGCAAAGGCCAGGTACGCGACCCCATCCGTTCCTGCGGCGATCGAGGAAGGCGGTGCGGCGAACGAGGCTCGGTACACGGGTGGCACGTCGATCTGAACGCTCGGGCCCCAATACGGGGCTGGGGGCACGGCGGCGGCGGGCGGCGTGAGGAACGCGAACAACGAGACCGCGAGGAGGGCGGTCACGATTCCGATCGGACGCATTCGACGGACGCGGGACGCAAGACGTTCAGGCACTCTCGACATCGTGGGGGCTCCCGAGGCTCCCGCGGTTCTCGCCAGACTATTTAATCGGCTTGAGCCGGGTATCGAAATCGAAAACAAGACGCGAGTGCGTGGCGAGACCGCCTCGCGGTCGATCCGGGCCCCTTCCATTGCAGGCTCCGATAGCTTCATTCCGCAGAGGGCCCTACCAACGAATCGGGAGAGGTTGTGGGAGCGTCGTCGCCGGAGTCTATCAGCTCTTCGCCGGAGGCGTTGCGAGGACCGGACTCCCCGACGCTGGCGGAACGGTTCGTCCTCGCGTTCCGACTTCCGTACCCGGTCGCCTGCTTTCTCGTCGGGTTCTTCCTGTTCGGGGTCCTGGACGTGGCCCTTAGTAAATATGCGGAGACGGCGAATCTCGCGCCGACCGTCGCGAAGACCCTTGCGCCCGTTTCCCTGTTGACGGATCTCCTGGTGGCCTATTCGTTCTACGCACCGCGCTACATGCGTCGCCGACTCGTCGAAACGGGACGCGCGCTCTCGAACCTGCTCCCGGACCGCGACGCGGACTTTCATCGAATCTTCGCGGAGGTCGCCGCTCCTCGGCCTCAGGTGGTCGCCTGGATGCTGTTCCTCGTCGCGCTCCTCGCCGCGCTCAGCGTTCCCGCGATCCTGGGCACCGGCCCTTCTCCATTCGTGTTCAACGCCGGCGCGGGGACCGCCCTCGAATTCGTTGCGGGGGTCTTCAGCATCGTGTCCCTCGCGGTCGCCACCTTAGCGCTGTCCTCGGTCGTCTGGACGTTCTGGAGCATTTCGCTCGGCATCCATCGATTCGGACAGGCCCCGCTCGCGCTGCGCCCATACTACGAGGATCCGTTTCTGGGTTTGAAATCGCTCGGCGCGTTGTCGCTCTCCCTTGCCTTCTCCTATTTCAGCTTCATCGGACTGTTCCTCCTCGTCCTGTCCGCGTCGCCGGGGACGCCCACGACCGCCGACGTCGTTGGCGTCGGCGGGTTCTTGTCCGGCTTGGTCCTCCTCGGCCTCGTTTTGTTCTTCCTGCCGTTGCGAGGGCTCCATCGACGGATGGTCGATGAGAAGCGACAGGAGATGGTTCGACTCCGGCCGAAATTGGGCCCCATCTACGAGGAGGGCGCCAGTCAGCCGCAGGATGTCGCGCACCTCGTGCGAATCGACATGATGGATCGAAAGGTCGCGGCCATGGCGATCTGGCCCTACGATGTGGGAATCTTGGGGCGGCTGTCCGCGATCACGTTGTCTGTGATTGCCATCCTGCTATCCCGGATCATTGCACTCATCTTCCATATCTAGTATTGAGTCGGCGGATCGGCGGCGGGCCAGAGCCATTGATTTAATGCCTTCAGCGCGGCTCCCCTCGGCGGGGTCGGCATGGCAGGAGGAGAGGTCGTCGTCGAGACGTTCGATTCGCAGGTGCTGCGGGGCAATCCGTTGCGGGACCCCACGAAGCGGGATGTCGCAATCTACCTGCCACCCCGATACGATTCGACCAAGCGATATCCCGCGGCGTATGGAATCGTCGGATACACCGGGACCGGCAAGATGCTCCTGGGCGTTGATCCGCTCGGTGAGGACCTGAAGTCGAAGCTCGACCGCCTCGTCCAGACTGGGAAGATGGGGCCCATGATCGTCCCGCTCGTCGACTGCTTCACCCGGGTGGGAGGGAACCAATACATCAACTCGAGTGCGACGGGTCGATACGACGACTACCTGCGGAAGGAGCTGGTGCCCTTCGTCGAATCGAAGTATCGCGTTTCGCGCCGGGGGATTTGGGGTAAGTCGTCCGGAGGCTACGGCTCGATCGTTCAAGGGATGCTGCATCCAGACACCTGGTCCGCACTGGCGGATCACTCCGGGGACGCCCTGTTCGAATTCTGCTACATCATGGACTTCCCGAAAGCCCTCGCCGCATTCCGGCGGCACGGCGGCCCGGCGAAGTGGTTGCGATGGTACTGGCGGGAGCCGAACCGAAGGCGGGCAGAGATGGAGCCGGTCCTGAACACGATCGGGATGGCGGCCCACTACTCGCCGAATCCACGGAGCAGGGAGATGGGGATCGACTTCCCGTTCGACCTCGAGACGGGGGAATGGCGACCCGAGGTCTGGCGGCGCTGGCGCACTTGGGATCCGGTGAACATGGTGGATCGATATGGCTCGAGACTCCGTCGGCTGCGGCTCGTGTACATCGACTGCGGGACGCAAGACCAATACAACCTGATTTGGGGCGCACGGACCTTGCACCGGAAGCTCCTCGACCGGCACATTCGACATGTCTATGAAGAGTTCGAAGACACCCATTCCGACATCGACTACCGGTACGACGTGAGCCTGCCTCTCCTCTGGAAGGCTTTGACAGGTTGATCCGATGGAAATATCCCCGCCTTCCCCGTCGCGCAGGACCCTGAGGCGATTCTCCATCGTTCTCGGAACCGTCGGAGGAGCCCTCGACCTAGGCGTCGGCCTGTTGATCCTCGCGACCGGTCCGATGGCATCCTCGGCCGCAATGGGCGTCACGGTAGCCTATCTCGGAGCGACCCTTCTGCTCCTGCTGGGAGGCGTCATCCTCGGCAGCACGGTCCACATGATTGGGTCGAGCAAGACCCCGAGGCGTCGAAGTGACGGATTCCTGATGTTCGTGTACGGAGTCCTCATGCTGGTGGCTGGGGCGACCATGATCGGCCGATTGTTTCCTACGATGCAGGCCCCCGACGTCTCCGGGGCCGCGATGATCGGGGTTGGCGTGGCCATGCTCTACGTCGGGACGACGATGCGGCGGGTTCACATGTCCTTCTGGTGAGGCGGCGGTGCGGTCGGCCAACTCAAGGAACTTATGCGGTCCACGGGCATCCACGGGCCCATGCTCCCATTGTCGAAGGAACGTCGATTCGAGCACGGGCTTTCATTCCTCGCGACCCTGGCTTTCCTGGGCGGTTTCTTTGGTGCGCGACTCTTCCACCTCGCGTTCCCGAGCCTCGAGATCATCACCTCCCAGGGAATCCACTTCCATCATTTCTGGTACGGACTGACGATGATGGGGGTCTCCGGCTGGCTGGGCATCGTGGACAACGACGAGAAGCTCGCTCGCGTCTATGCGGTCGTCTTCGGCGTCGGGGCCGGGTTCGTCGGCGACGAGGTCGGCCTGCTCCTGACCTTCGACAATTACTATTCCGAGCTCACGTTCGAGTTCCTGGTCGCCGCGCTCGCCTTTGTAATCCTCGTGGCCTTGATGATCCGGTATCGCAAGCAAATCCTCGAGGAGGTCTTTCACCTGAGCCGTGGCGAGAGGCTCACCCATGTCGGGGTGTTCCTCATCGGATTCTCAGCGATCATGTTCGCGTTCGACACGTGGGAACTCGGCGTTCCGCTAATCCTCGTCGGAATCGCTCTGTTCGCTTGGGGATACCGCCGAGAGCACGGAGCCGCTCGGAAAAGCGGGCCTGAAGCCTGAAGCGAGGAAGCCGGCGAACGCCCTTTCCGAGGCCAGAGGGGCCATTTCATCACCCTCGAGAGTCGGAAAGCCGCCTGGCGCCACCAAGGGAGATTCGTGAACCCGCAGGGTCTCGAGGAGTTTCTCCCGAACGAATGGGAGGAGCCTTGGAGATGCTGCCGCGCGGATGGGCCCGCGAACCTGGCCCCGGTCGTCGACAGCGAGAAGTCCGACTCCCTGCGCCTCGAACGTCCAGCGCTGGCGATATGCCCGGGATGCGTCCGCCAGCGGCATCGCAACCCAAACGAGGTCGGCTCCGAGTTGGTAGGCGATTGCCTGGCGTAGCGCCTCGACCCAGCGATGCATTTTCATTTCGATCGCTGCGACGGTCGTCCCACGCGAGCCAACGAGATCGGCCCGACGACCGAGAATTGGAACCTCCATTCGAACATCAAATCCTTCGTGGCAGAGCCACGTCGCTACCGGTTCGCGTAGATCCGACTCAACGCCGAAGGCCACGGTCCGTGGATGCGGCATCAATGGAAAATCTTGATTGCCGGTCGAGCGAACGATTTCCACCGCGAGATTTCGACATGCTGCATTGAGTGATGGTGGCGCCGGAGGGGTACCTGATTCCTCCATGCCGCCGGGTCAATGTCCGACAGACGGTGGACTAAATTGAGGTACACGGAGAGCAGCCGGTCGTCTCGTCCCATCACGCGGTGGGCAGCTCCTTCACGAATTGTCGATCGAAGGCATTCGCGTCTGAGCACGGATTGACCGGACCCGGAGGGATACGCGGTTCCTCCATGTGGACGTGTCAATGTCCGACGGAACTGCGGACGAGTCGCGTTTCGCCGAGAGCAGCCGGTTGTCCCATCCTCGCATGAGGAGGACCATTTTGGTCTCCTCCCTTTCCCCTTTCTTCGAGAGCGGTTCAAGTCCGGCCGGACTCATTCGAACCGTGTTTCCGCCCCGCACTCAGCGCATGCGCCCATGGCTCACCTTCACGGCACGATTGAACGGGGCTTGTCGAGGAGTTGCGGGCTGCCCGCTGAACTCCAGGATTCGTTTCTTGGTGAACGCTAGGCAATCAGCCGAGGCGTCGATCCCGACGGCTTTCCTCCCGAGTCTCAGTGCGACCACTGCCGTCGTGCCGCTCCCGACGAAAGGATCGAGCACTGTTCCGCCTCGCGGGCATGTCGCTCGAATTGGCAGCTCAACCAACGCTTCAGGAAACACGGCATAGGGATTCTCAGGAAAGTTGGAGTCCTCCATTTGAATGGTCCAGACATCCGTCGGCACGCTGCCCCCCGGAGCTTTCACGACGCCATTCGTCCCCCAAATCGGTGGCGATGGGGGCTTTCGGATCGCATCCATGTCGTAGTATGCGTCTTTGCTTTTCACAAAGTGAAAGAGCAGCTCGTGGGCAGGAGTAAGTCGGTCCTTGGCCGCCTTGGGGACATGATCGGGCTTGTGCCAGATCACCTCGCTCCTGATTTTCCACCCTATTTCCCGCATTGCGAATGCAACTCGCCACGGGATTCCCAGCCATTCCTTCCGTTCGCACTTGTCATCGAGATTGAGCCAGTAGCTTCCCGTGGGCCTTGTAACACGGTACAACTCTCTCCCGACGGACGCGAGGGCGTCAACGTATTCCTCTAAGGTCTTTTCGCTTCCGATTTCGTGGATGGTGTCGCCGACGTGCCGACGTCCGCTGTAGTATGGCGGGCTCGTGACGGTACAATCTACGCAATCATCAACCAGGGTTCGGAGTACTCCTCGGGCGTCTCCAAGCAAAAGCCTGCAGTCCCGGTTGGCGAAGACGGAAGATACCACGTCGAACGTAATCACGGTCAGACCCATACTCTTTTGCGGCCGCGAGACGCGTATTGGCTCTCACCCGAACGTGCAATCGACGGTGACCTCGACTCTATTAACGCTCGAGGTGC
>WNEQ01001130.1_pt1 | contig 14662 bp, 19 predicted proteins | sample 5399971 | NCBI WGS metagenome assembly WNEQ01 (sample SAMN13153330, study PRJNA577476) | soil metagenome | isolation source: 20 cm grassland meadow soil 2 days after 1st rain plot 5 | place: USA:California | collected 2015-09-18
AGCCATCCCACGAGGTGCCCATGCGGATACTGAGACTCACGGTCCTAATGGCACTCGTTGTGGCGGCGAGCTGTCTTGATTCTGTCCCGATCCTCATTCCAAGAGCCGTTGGCGATGAAAACACGGCACAGAGGAACGCGCTAGATCCGCACCTCAAGCCGCTAATCGGGCCAACATCACCCTATACCTCGTTGTGGAGACGCGGAGACCCGATTTCCTATGCGAACTCTCCGCAGATCCGGAGACTCCGCAGAGGATTGGGATGACGCCACACGGGGCACGCGTCGTTGTGTACGTGAAAGGCGGTCGCGTGGAAGCGAGAACCTCGCTGATCGGATATTTTCTGCTGCCGCCCTTAGCGGGGAAGCCATCGGCCGAGCGGCAGGCCTTCCTGCAGGGCTTACACGAGATTGGGTATTACGACGGTCGCAATATAGCCATCGAGACCGATCGGCCGCCTGGAATCGTGAATTGCTGCCGGAGCTCGCGGCCGAACTTGAATAGCGGCTAAGTGTCCGGAGTTCGAAGTGGTGCGCGAGGGGAGACTCGAACTCCCATGGGTCGCCCCACTGGATCCTAAGTCCAGCGCGTCTGCCAGTTTCGCCACTCGCGCGTGTGTGGAGTATCGCATAGTTACGCGGCGAGCTTACCCGGCCACAGCAGCCAAGAGATCCTGCTCGCTGACGATCGCGTATCGCCGATAGACGGCCTCGGTCTTGTGTCCGGTCATCGTCATCGCGACGGAGCGCGAAACACCGCGCGCTCCAGGTGCCACACCTTGCGCTTGTCGCCCAAGCTTTGCAGATGCTGGAGTCGAACGAGAAGTGCTGCCTTGGCGACTAAGCCAACGACGGCTACGAGAAGCACCGCCGAGAGGAACAAATCGAAGAGGAGCCAGAAGATCGACCAGCCCATCACTTCCCCTTCGCCCCGCGCGGGTCCACGGTGTCGGGGAGGCAGTAGTAGTCATGAGTGATCATGGTTGCCGCACTTTTCTCATTCCAAACCCATACGGTCTCGCGATCCACCTTCATCTTCGCGCTGGGAAACTTAGCTCGCACTCCCGCGATCTCCTCGCGCTCCGCGTTCTTGCACTCGGCTCTTGCCTCGTACGCGCCAAGCACGCTTGTCGTGGTCGCTTGCCCGGGCACCTGCGTCCGCACCCACAGCACCCATGCGCACTCGGCGTAGGCTGTCGCGGCGGAGGCCAGGACGTAGAGCGCGATGAGCAGTAAGGCGCTTCGCCGTCGCATCATCGCTTGCCCTCCTCGGCGGTGGTCGCTCTCCGTATCACCGTGCCTTCTCGTAAGATCCCCACCGCCGACTCGTCTGCGCCGTGGTCTGCTGACGTAGTAGTTCGCAACCTTTAGGGTTCGAAGCACCACAAATCCTCCGGGGCGGCCGTCACCTCGCAGCACAGCCCCATACGACGCCTCGCGGTGCTTCGTACGGTACTGTCGAGCAGCCGGCCATCAACAGCACTGCAACGATCCCGAACATGCGCGTCTTCATCACTTCCCCGAGTCTAGCCGAAGTTACACGAGCACGGTGTAGCTCGCCAGGCGCACGATGTTGGCGTTTGACGGTGTGTCAGCCCGGAGGTTACTTTGTCCGCGTGGGCGGTATCAGAGTTCTCCCCGACCGACGACCCCGGCTTAGCCTCTGGCTTGTCGGTCGCCCGAAGTCACAGCGGAGCCGTGCGCCCGTCCAGTACGTCGAGGCCCTGCAGGCGGAAGCGAGGAAGCAGGTTCAAGGAGCGCCACTTGGTAGTTCGACGATAGACGTTGAGATCATCTTCGCGACGCGCGGCGCTGTCCTTGACGTCGATAACGCGCCGAAACGCATCCTCGATGCGCTGAAGGGAATCGTCTACCACAGCGACGCTCAGATCCGCGCCGTAAAGGGCGTTGGACTTAGACTCGATCAGGGGCTTCCGCGCTCGGGCAAAGAGTTTCTCGTGAACATCTACGAGGGTGAACGTGGGACGGACATGAACATCGTAGACGCGAGCACTCCTGAGACCGAAAAGCCGTCACTCGTCATGCTCACGATAGCCCAGCCTGCGGTCACCGAGTCTCCGGCGACGTCAGTGCCGCCATGAGCCTAGCAGCCCTGCTCATCAGCGTCCTTGCTCTAGCACTATCTGGGCTTACTTTTTGGTGGCACAACTGGCGGCCGGGTAAGCTGAGTGTCGGGACGCCTCACACGTACGCGGGCCACACGGCTGCGGATCAGCTCGTACTTGAGTTCCCGTTCGTCTTCTTCAACAAGGGCGCCAAGACTGTCATTGTCGATAACCTACGGGTGCGGCTGCCGGAGCAGGACGGAGAACCACTGACATTCGTTGCCACGGTGGAGCGGCTGGGCACTGACACCGGGCGCGCGTTTGCTACGCCTTTCTTTGTCGGCCCTGGGCAGGCTATCCGCATGATTTGTGAGTTCCAGCGCAATCCCGGAGGTAACCGGCTGGCCGCTCGGCACTGCATCGTCCAGCTTGACGCTCGTCTCAACGGCCGCACGCAGTGGACGCCTATACACGAGTTCCCACTGAACGTAACCGAGGACGCCCTCGCAATGCTGTCGAGGTTCCTTGTGGTCCGGGAGAACAGACTAGAATCCTGAACCGCGAACGGAGCCGAGACATTCTTATCCAGAGTCGGGCGCGGCTGTCCTGGAGCCGGGTGCGGCTGGACCAGAGTCAGCTCCGACTCCTCGCGCTAGAGATTCCTACCTGATCGTCCATCTCCCTTCTGGAAATGGAAAGGCGCACAGAGCGTCCGAAATCGCGCCAGGTTCGCCTTCAACGTCTCACGCAGGGCGCGCAAGCGTTCAATTTCATCGTCGTGATGCTGCAACAGCATCTGTCGGGTTCTCGCGATCTCGGAATGGAGTTGCGTCGCCACGTCTGGGTCATTCATCACGCGCCCTCCCCGCGTTTGCCTGTCCCTTCCCAGGCACGGTTGGCGATCTGCCCTCGCGATCGATATTGTAATACCTGGAGTGGCACGTCGGGATTCCGAGCGATGGTCCACACGCTGGGCTGCGTTTGGATACGGGCCGCCGAGAGCCGTCGGTTCTAGGCTACCATCCCAAGCTGGGGTGGTGGCAGTGGGTTTAATCCTGCGACTGCTCGTGGTTGCTCTGCTCATCGCGATCGTGATTGTGCTACTCATTGCGATTCTGGCGATTCGGTGATTGCGTCCGTGGCGTCGGCGGTCAGGGGCCCGTGGGGGCGGTGTGCCTCAACGAACAGCATCCAGGAGTACCCGACAGGACCCAAGATCAGCCAAGCATGCAGACGCGGAACGCCGTAAGAACACAAGATCGGCCGGGAGTTTGCCGCGTGCGGGCCGACGCATCCTAAGTCCAGCGCGTCTGCCAGTGCCGCCACTGCGCGTGACTGCGTTTCCAAGAGTTTACATCGGTCCTCATGCCCGTGCGGGCAATCCGGGCGATCGCGCCGACACGGCGCGTCGCCCGTCACATCCTTCTTTGGCCGCGGGATGCCGCCATGTAACCCTGGACGGTAGGGGAGGCCTCCCATGACGCGATTTATAGTGCTGCTGGTGGCGCTGGGTATCGTGGCGGGCTGCGCGCCGACGCCGAAGCTTCAGCTGGGTGGCATCGGCGACACCTCGTGGCAGCTCGTGAAGTTCCAGGGCGGCGACGGCTCGGTCCTGACCCCCGACGACAAGGCCAAGTACACCCTCGCCTTCACCAACAACGGCAACGTGCGCGTGCGGTTCGACTGCAACCGCGGCCGCGGGACGTGGATACTCAACGGACCGAACGAGCTCCGGTTCGGACCGCTCGCCCTGACCCGTGCGATGTGTCCGCCCGGATCGCTGCACGACCATCTCGCCAAGCAGTGGCCGTACGTTCGGACCTATACGGTGAGGGGCGGCCATCTGTTCCTGGCGCTGACGGCCGATGCCGGCAGCTACGAGTTCGAGCCGATGCGCTAGCCGCGCGGGGACGGCGCCAGAGCGGCTACTTCAGCTTCACGTCCATGAGCTCGCGCTCCTGCACGCCCCACGAAAATCGACTCCACTCCTTGACCCAGTGCTTGACCTCCGGGGCGTACCACATCTCGGAGACGACCTGGTTCGTCTTGTCGCGACAGACGGTCTTGAGCGTGCGATAGGTGCCGCCGGCGACCGTCACCGTCTCCTCGCCCGTGACCTGACACGATCTGATTCTGGTCTCCGTGGAGCTCTTTCCCTCGCGGCCCGTCGTCACGGCGACGGTCTGCTCCCACGCGCCGCCGGTAGTCAGCGGCCACACGTAGCGCAGCTGAGCCGGCTCCGCCTTGCTTTCGACGGTGCCGTTCACCATCTCCATCCGCCACGCCAGATCGGTCTTCTGATAGAAGAACTCCCGCGTCGATTGTGACGTCGTCGGCCTCGAGCGGACGACGTAGTACGGCGTCCCGTCGACGACCTGCTCGCGATCCACGGACCACACGAAGGTGCCGGAGCTACGCGGGTTGTCCCACCAGAAGGTCCACCGATCTCCGGGCGTCCAGGTCGGCACCGGGATCGGGGCCGCCGACGAGCCGGCGCCTTGTGCCGCGGCCGGCGCGGCGGGCCCGGGGAACCGGGCGAGCAGGTCCGCGATCTCCTCGGAAGGCGGGCGATGCCCCGGAGCGTTCGGCTGGCCGCGATTCTGCGCGTTCTGGGCGGTGCGGAGATAGACCACCATCGTCCGGACCGCCTGGGGTTGGGTCATGCCCTTGGCGCGCACCAGGATCTCGACGGCCTTGGCGTTTGCGTCGAGCTCGCGCTGCTCCTGCGCCCTCAGGAGCTCCGCCATCGACACGCCGGTGGTCGGCTCGTGACCCAGCACGTAGTGTCCAAGCTCATGAGCCACCATCGCCGTGAGATGCCCCGAGTCGAGGGAGCCGGCGTTCAGATAGAAATTGCCCTGGCGATACACTCCCCCGATGCCGAGATTGGTCCCCGGCTGGACGGTCACGGGAATTCGCATCAGCCCGTAGGCCGCGGCCGTCGCGTCGGCGAACCGCTGGACGTCGGTCAGCGTGTCCTTCTGCTGCGGTGTGAGGCTGACGCAGCCGCCACCGACGACGCCGAGCACACCGACGGCGAGAGCGAGGCGAAGCCTTCTCATGGTCCCCCGGCGTGAGATTAGCCTTCGGCGCGGAAAGGGGTCAACTTGGGCTAGGCTCGCGCCATGCGGTCGGCCATCCGATTCCTCCGCTCGCAGATCGCCGAGATCGAGCGCGACGACGCGCTGCGCTGGTACGGCGTCGCGATGGCGTTCCTGCACGTCGTCACCTATCTGTTCTGGGTCGACCAGCGCATCGTGGCGTTCGTCAACGCGCAGGCCGAGCCGATCTGCTGGCCGCTGGTGCCCGCGTGTGAGAGGCTCCGGGTGCTGTCGGCGCCCGGCGTGGCGCTGCTGCTGCGCGCCTACTTCGCCGCGGCGATCGGCGTCGGGCTTCTCTTCGCCTGCCGCCGGCTGGTCCCCTGGGCCTATGCCGGCCTGGTGCTGGTCAACGCCCTCAAGCTCGCGATCATGCTGCTCGACTATCGCCTGCGGATGAACCAGCACTACATGGGGTTCTTCGCCACCTTCGCGTACCTCTTCGTGCCGGCCAAGCGCGACGCGCTGCGCGTGCTGGTGACGCTCTTCTATTTCTGGGCCGGCACACTCAAGCTCAACTGGGAATGGATCTCGGGCGCCGGCCTCTACCGCCCGATGTGGCCGTTCTCGGGCGGAGGCGTCGTCGCGGCCTGCGCGTACGTGATCGTCCTCGAGCTCGGCGTCGCGTGGGGATTGCTGGCCGGGCGCGCGTGGATCTTCTGGGCCGCTTTCGCGCAGTTCCTCGTCTTCCACGCGCTGTCGTGGCAGGTCGTCGGGTTCTTCTACCCGCTCCTGATGTTCGCCATCCTGGCGATCTTTCCGCTGAGCCGGCTCGTCCCGCCGCGGGATCCGCCCGAAGGGCTGCTGACGGCGCTCTGCCGGGGGCGTGAGGTCTGGCCGGTGTACGCGCTCGCGGCGCTGTTCTCGCTCCTGCAGCTGATCCCCTACGCGTTCCCGGGCGACCGCACCTTGACGGGACAGGGCCGGCTCTACGCGCTCCACATGTTCGACGCGCGGGCGACTTGTACGGGCTGGGCCGACCTCCACAACGCCGACGGCACCACGACGCGGCGCGATCTGAAGCTGCCGCTCGACACGCGCATCGCGTGCGACCCGATCGTGTACTTCAACCGCGCGCGCAACCTGTGCCGCCAGCGCAACGCGGGGCGCCACGCGTTCCAGGATCTCGATCTCTTCCTGTCGGCGCGCCGCTCGAGCGACGGCGCAATGAAGCGCGTGATCGACACGAAGGGCTTCTGCGCGAAGGGCGAGCGCTACGACCCCTTCCGCCACAACGCCTGGATCCTGACGGAGTGACGCGTTGCCCGAGTGACGCTCAGGCTGAGGGGCCGAGGACGACCTTGCGGTGCAGCGCGCTCACGATCTCGTCGATACCCGCACAGGCCCAGATCCGGAAGAACGGCGATTGCTGGAGCTCGGTGAACTCGCGGTCGCCCCGCTTCTGTGTCTCTTCCTTGTTCTCGCCCTGCCGGGCGGCCCGGATGCCCCCGACGACCGCGTCTTTCAGGTAGATCGCCGGGTACTCGGTGTAGTGATAGAGGTACTCGAGGTTCTTCGTGTAAAAGACCGCGACGGGAATCGACTGCCAGGTCTGTCCGTTCTTCGTGTTCAGGAACTCGGCCATGATGTCGGCGTTGCTGTCCGGCGCCTCGGCGAGGCTCGGCCGGTGGCTCGAGCTGAACCGCTGCCCGTCACGGCGGAAGATCCGAAGCTCGAGTCCGCCCGCCTCGGCCAGGCGCGCAAGCATCGGCACGTCGCGCCGACAGTCGGACGACCACTCCTCGGAGATGACGAGGACCTTCGCCGGGCCGTTCGGCCGCGCGGCCAGCCACTTGATCGCCGCCACCTGCGCGTCGCTCAATCGCACCGCGGCGTAGCCCGTGCGGAGGTTGGCGGTCATGTCGCTCCGCGGCCTCCCGGAGCCCTCGCGCTTGAGATTCTCCGGCGTGCCGACGTAGGCGACGTATTGCTCGAACGTCATCCCGGATGCGAACCGCTCGGGTGTGACCACGCTCGTCTTGCGCTCCATGACCTCTCCTCTAGCGATGTTCGTGTTCCGATCAGGAGGTTCGTGGGGCTCCGATCTCTGAACGGGAGCTCTCCCACCAGGCGGCCGCCGCCGTACAGGCAGCGCCGAGAAGAAAGCCTCCGAGCACGTCCGAGGGCCAGTGAGCATGGCGCATGATTCGCGCCCAGCCGACGGCAAGCATCAAGCAGACGGCCAGTGCCGCGAGAGCCCATCGCAGCCCCCGGCCGAGATCCTCCCGGCTCACGACATAGATCACCACCATGGCGAAGGCCGTCGCGGCCGTGACGTCCCCGCTGGGGAAGCCGAGGGAAGACCCGCTCGGACGCGGGCGGCCCACCACGAACTTCAGAACGTTCTGGAGCAGCGGGGCACCGATCAGAGCCACGCACCAGAGCCACCAGTCACGCCGCGCGATCGGCGACAGCCAGAAAAGCAGAATAGCGGCAGGGACCAGCACCTGTGCCCTGCCCCCGTAGTTCACCCAACGCGCCAACTCGGTCACGACGCCGGTGTCGTTCGCGATCAGCTGCTGGCTGATGAAAACGTCACCCGGCAGGACGCCGGTCGCGTACACGGTGACGCCGAGGCCGAGAAAGACGCTCAGCGAGATCAGGCACACCGCGCGCCAGAGTGCGGCGCCTGATCGGTTCAGGGGCACCGCGGTCCCCGAAATCGTCACGGCCGCCCCCTCATGACCTTCACCAGCTTCATCGTTCCGTTCCCTTCCGCCACGACGCCGCGGCCTTGACGGAGTGACGCGCAGGCGGCGGTGGCGCGTCCGAAGGGTGCGGACCCGCGCTTCGGCGTCTGTCCGACGCGCGCGTCGGCGTCTGGCCGACACGCGCGTCGGCGTCTGGCCGATTGACTCAGCCGCCGAGGGATATTACCTTTTGTGCGCCAAATCTCCCGAACAAGGAGACGCCCATGAAACGGCGCAGGCTTCTCCTCGCGACGGTCCTCCTTGGTGCGGTCCTCGCGCTCCCCCCGCAACCCGCGAGCGCCGCCGAACAACCCTATTACCTCTACGACCGCGGCGATGGCATCCCCACATCGCTGTTGGGCACCTACGTGCGCAAAGGCGAGTTTCTCGCCTATTCGTTTTATGAATATACGCGCGATTCGACTCACGAGTACAAACCCAGCGAGATGGGCTTCACGGGACCCCGAGCCAGTGGGGATTTCTTCGGTAAGTTTGAGCAACACGAGTTCCTCCTGTACTTCGCCTACGGTTTCACCGACTGGCTCGCGGTGGAGTTCGAATCGGCCGTGTACACCACCGCGACACTGAAGAAGGCGAAGAGCGACACCTCCACCATGCCCAATAAGCTCCGGGAAGACGGACTGGGCGATACCGAAATGCAGATTCGCTTGCGCTGGCTGAAGGAGGGGGATTACTGGCCCGAGGGGGTCTTCTTCTTCGAGACCGTATTCCCCTTGCAGAGCGACAAGAAACTGATCGGCACACAAGACTGGGAACTCTCCCCGGGTCTCGTCTTCACCAAGGGCTTTGGGCCGATCGGGACGTTTGCCTTCCGATTCGCATTCACCTATACGCCCAAGGAAGGCGACTTCGAGTTTGGTGAGTGGGCAGTCGAATACATCAAGCGTCTCTCCCCGAACTGGCTCGTCGCGCTCGCGTTCGAGGGCGAGCAAGACGAACAATCGATCATCGGCGAGGTACAGTACAATCTGAGCAAGAACATCGTGCTCAAAGTCAATTGCGGCTTCGGCGTCACGAAGAAGGCACCCGACTTCGCGCCAGAAATCGGCCTCCTGTTCCGCTTCTGAGCGTCATCTCCCGCCCTCAGGGCCGCGCACTCGTGATGGCGGAGAGCGGCCGGACCAACCCCAGCGTCCGGCCCCTGTAGTTCACGGCCGCCCTTTCACGATTTTCACCAGCTTCATCGTCCCGTCGCTCACCATTCCGATGCCAGGCGCGTAGTACTTGTACTCCGTCGTGAAGCGGGTCAGGGGACTGGTCTCTTCCACCTTCAAGCAGTTCTTGAACTCCCCGGCCGGAGTCTTGACCGTTTCGCTCATGCTGACGATCGTGGCACGGTCCATCGCGATGTTGGGGGCAACCTCCTGATAGTACCGGGAGCGCAGCAGCGGCCGCCCCGGCATCATGAGGCCGTACTTGCTGCCGTTCACGCCCGAGAGCCACGTTCCGTCGTGGTTCACGACCTTGCCATCCTTGTACATGTCGACGTCTTCGCCGAAGTAGAACACGTCGTTGGTCCGCGTGCTGATCGCGAAATAGTTCCGCGCGATCTCCGTCAGCTTGCCGTTCTTGGTCTCTCGCTCCTCGACCACCCGCGTCTCCACGCCGTCGACTTTCTTGATCTCGTTCAGGACGGTGATGGTCAGCTGTCCGCCTTCGCCCTCGAGAACGAGAACGTAGCCCGGTTCCAGGATCAAGTAGGGGTTGCGCCCGACGGAGGCCAGCTCGTCCGACTCGATCTGAAAGGCAGACGTCCAATCGCCCGCGCTGAGGCAGGACGCGAACAGCCCGGCGCCGATCGCCGCCACGATGATGCACGACAACGCGAGCCACCACGATTTACGCATGCGCATGATGAGCTTCTCCTCCTTGGTTGGTCTCGGTCGTTCGGGAGATCGAGCGGGAGCCGGACGACGCGCGGGTCGGGACGGCGTCGCGAACGCGTAGCACCCGTGGGGGGGCCGCACCATGCGGAGGTCGAAGCAGCCGACGGTTCTTGCTGCGGCCGCGGGCCGACGTGATCTCGCGCTCGCGCAACGGCGCGCACAGGGCCGTCCCGGTCGCGAGTGCGAGGAGCCGCAGCGTCGGTCGCGTGCCGTCGCTCGCCGCCTCGGTATCGACGAGACGTTCGGCGGCGGCGGTGGCGAAGAGCTCAGCCAGTGCCGCGACCAGCCGGACGTTCTCCTCGAGATGGGGCGGAAGAACGCGCGCGAACGAGCGGACCTTGCGTTGCATGGTGTTCCTCCTTGAATCCAGCACGAACCATAGCGCCGCCTGGCTGAACGGGCCGTGAGTCCGCCATTCATCTGCGGTTCAGGTGGCGCCGCTGTATCATCGGCCATGGACTATCGTCCCTATTGGGGTGCCGTCGTCCTGGCTCTGGTGCTCGCCCTTGCGGTGGCGGCCGGCGCCGACGACGATCACACTCGCGCCAAGGCGGCGCGAGACGCCGGCACGATCGTCTCGCTCCGGGCGATCCTCGACCGGGTCGAGGCGGAGTTCACCGGGTCCCCCGTCGAGATCGAGCTCGACGACGACGACGCCGGTCGCTGGATCTACCGGGTCAAGCTCCTGGCGCCGGGTGGGGCGATGGTGAAGCTCGAGTACGATGCCCGCGACGCACGGCTGATTCGTGCCAAGGGCCGCGGTGTCGATGCCGCTCGACGGCAGCGCGCCGACTGATGCGGATCCTCATCGTCGAAGACGATCCACTCCTCAGCCGCCAGCTGGCCGACACCCTGTCGCGAGCCGGCAACGCCGTCGATTGCGCCCGTGATGGCGAGGAGGGGCATTTTCTCGGCGATACCGAGCCCTACAATGCGGTTGTCCTCGATCTGGGCCTGCCGCGCCTGGACGGGATCACCGTGCTGAAGCGGTGGCGAGCCGCCGGCCGGACCATGCCGGTCTTGATCTTGACGGCGCGCGCGAGCTGGGCGGAGAAGGTTCAGGGCATCGATGCCGGCGCCGACGACTATCTCGCCAAGCCGTTCCAGACGGAAGAGCTCCTGGCCCGGCTCCGCGCCCTGATCCGCCGCGCCCACGGGCATGCCACGACCGAGCTGACGTGCGAGGGAGTGACGCTCGACACCCGCTCGGGCAAGGTAACGGTCCAGGGCGCCCCGGTCGACCTCTCGGCCCACGAGTACCGGGTGCTCCGCTACCTGATGCACCGCAAGGGGCAGGTCGTCTCGCGGACCGAGCTCATCGAGCACATCTACGCCCAGGACTTCGATCGCGACTCCAATACCATCGAAGTCTTCATCGCGCGGCTCCGGCGCAAGCTCGGGGTCAACGTCATCAAGACGATCCGCGGCCTCGGCTACCGGCTGGAAGAGCCGGGGTGATCGCCGTCAACTCTCTGCGTCTGCGGTTGCTCGCCGGCGCGGTCATCTGGATCTTGCTCGCCCTGGCCGTGGCCGGCACACTCCTGGCGGCCCTCTTCCGGGCCCACGTCGAACGCCGGCTCGAAGCTGAGCTGGCGATCCAGCTCGAGCAGATCGCCGCAGCGCTGGAGCGTCCGGGCACGGGGCCGGTCGTGCTGACGCATCAGCTGAACGATCCGCGATTCCGCAAACCGTACTCCGGCTTCTACTGGCAGGTCGATGACGCGCAGGGAGCGATCTTCCGTTCGCGGTCGCTGTGGGATGTCGCGCTCCGCCTGCCACCCGACACGTCGCCTGACGGCGCGGTCCACCGCCATCGGATCTCCGGGCCGGAGGGGCAGCGGCTGATCGCACTGGAGCGCACCGTGACACTCGCCGACGCTCCGGGCGCCTATCGAGTGGCCGCCGCGATGGACGAGACGGAGCTGACCGCGGCGGCCGCGGCGTTCACGCGAACCCTCGCCCTCTCGCTCGGCGTCCTGGCCGTCGCGCTGGTCGCGGCTGTCGCCATCCAGGTGCAGGTCGGGCTCAAACCGCTGCACCGGCTCCGCGCCGGCGTCGCGGCGATCCACGAAGGGCGGGCCAAGCGGCTCGAGGGGCGGTTCCCAACCGAGACGCAGCCGCTGGTGGAGGATCTCAACGCCCTGCTTCAACGCAACGAAGAGATCGTGGCCCGCGGCCGTACCCAGGCCGGCAATCTGGCGCACGGGTTGAAGACACCGCTGAGCATCCTGGCCAACGAGGTCGATCGGCTCGCCTCCGACGGCGCCACCCAGCTCTCCGCCGCGATGCGAGGCCAGATTGCGACGATGCGCCAACAGATCGACTACCACCTGGCCCGGGCGCGTGCCGCCGCGTCCCTCGACGTGCCGGGCGCGCGCGTGCCGGTCGCGCCATCCGTGGCGGCCATCCAGCGCACGCTGGCTCGCCTCTACGCCGACCGCGAGCTGCAGTTCGAGATCGAGATCTCGCCCGATCACGTATTCCGGGGCGAGCGGCAGGATCTCGACGAGATGCTCGGCAACCTGATGGACAATGCCTGCAAATGGGCCCGCCGCCGGATCGCGGCGACGAGTCGCCGCGACGATGGGCGTCTGACGATCTCGATCGAGGACGACGGGCCAGGCCTGCGTCGAGAGCAGCAGGATCACGCCCTGGCCCCGGGAGCGCGATTCGACGAGACGGTGCCGGGGACCGGCCTGGGTCTCGCAATCGTGCGCGACCTGGTCACTCTCTACAACGGCTCGATCGAGCTTGGGAGCTCCGACCTCGGCGGATTGCGGGCGGAGCTCACGCTGCCGGCCGGTTAGAATGGGGTAGAAAGTCCGCAGCGCCTCGAGGGGGCCAAGCGATGAGCTCACGCGCTTACGTGGCGTTCGCCATTCTGGTCGCGACCGGTGTGGCCGGTTGCACCGAAAAGCGCTGGACCAAGCCGGGCGCGACGGTCGAGGATTTCAATCGAGACAGCCACGAGTGTGGCCAGGAGGCGCAGCGCGGCGTCTTCGTCCAGGCGCCCGTCAAAACGCGGACCTATCGGAGCTGCATGTTCAACCGCGGTTATAGCCGCGTCGAGGGTGGGCAGTGGGTCGGGTTGAAAGACTAGTTCGCGTCACCATTCGTAGGTGAGCCGAAGTGTCCACGTGTTGGAATCGGCATCGGTCCCCCCCTGAATTCTGGAGTAGTCCCGGTCGTTGGCGTATTCCAGCGCGACTCGGATGTTATCGGTCACAAAGGTGCCGAGGGTTCCGAGCAGCCTCCTCTGCGGAAATGCTCCCTGCATCCCTGCGGTCGCGGAGTAGTTGAACGCCGCAAACGGCCTGACACCGAAGACCTTCGTCATGTAACCGATCTCGACTTGCCACGCCTCGGGCATGACCTTGACGTCCCGCCGAGACCGTGTGAAGTGAACTTGTTTCGTGGCTCCATCGTATTCGGTGATGAGCGAAAATCCGAACATGCCGAGTCGGCCGTGCGCCGAAAAGCCGGGGATATATCCGCGGTGCGGGCGAGTCTGCAGCTCCGGAAAGGCCGTGGTCAAGCCGTCGGTATCGAAGATAGAGTCCATCCAGTCGACCCCGATGTCGAAGGTCAGGAGATCCGTTTTCATTTCATAGCCAAGCGTGGCGCCCCAGTGTTCGAGGTGTTTCCCCCGCGCTCGGTTGTCGGTGGTCCCGTTGTAGAGATAGATACCCCCGGAGAAGCCGTGGCTCCTGACGCCAAGTAATGCGTAGTCCTCCTTGGCCTCAAAGATCTCGATGGTCAGCGGTCCGGTAATGGTCAGCGACTCCTCGAACCTCGCCGCAACGGTGGTGCCCGTGGAGGTGCCGAAGGGCACTATGCCGCGACCCGTCTTCAAATAGACCGGGACCAGCGAGGGCTTGGCGAAGGTGATCAAGCCCTCGTTGACAGTGATCTTGTCGGCGGCGCTATCCCACTGAAGGGAGAGCTCCGCCTTGGCCCAGTCCACGACGTCGGCTTCGAAGTCGAACTCGGCGGTGGTGAGAGCGATATCACTCGACTTCACGCGGTTGAACTCCTTGCGCGATACCGCCTCGACCTCGAGGGCGCCTCCGAGCTGGATCTTTTCCCGGGCGGTCTTGACCGGCCCGGGAAGTGCCCCCGGCTCGACGGGAGCCGCCCCCGGCTCGGCCGGCGTCTTCGGCACCTCGCCGACCACCGGGCCCTCCGCGGGTGGCTGGCTACGCGCTTTCACCGCCTCCTCGAGATCGCGGACCCGCTTCCGGAGCTCCTCGTTCTGCTTGAGGACCTCTTGCATCGTCTTCTTGAGGGCCTCTAGGTCCTGGGGCACAGTCTGTTGGGCCCGGGCCGCGGAGCTCGACAGGACACATATCAGGGAAGCCGCGACCAGGCTCCCCTTGAATCTCCAATCGTTCATAGATATCGCTCCTGACGACCGCTTCCGGCGTCAAGACTCCCGTAGCCCGTTCAGCCGGGCACGACCAAACGAATCACGCCACAAAAATGACGAAGGGGAACCACGTGGAGTACAAAATAACTATAGGTAGACCGCTCGCCGAAACCGGCAGGAAAAAGATGCGGCGGGCGAGATGCCTACTTCTTGACGATGGCCTCGGCGGGAGGCTTCTCGAGGAACCGGGCGGGACTCAACACGAACTGGTCGAACCCGACGCCCTCCATCCCGGCCTGAACCTTGACGGTGACTTCCCGGCTGTCGCGGAAATAGACCAGAGGTTCGGCCCCCTTGGGGTCCGCCTCGCAGGGCACCCATCTCCAGCCTCGCCGAAGGGGCCCTTGAACGGTCAGATAGCTCGCAGTGTTGGGCCTGAAAACATCCTTGCCGGCCCTGTCCACCGCGTTCGAGAACTGCACATAGAGCCGGTTCGCCTGCGATAGCCCCAGCGGCTCTCCCACCAGCATGCGGAT
>WNEQ01001063.1_pt1 | contig 14654 bp, 15 predicted proteins | sample 5399971 | NCBI WGS metagenome assembly WNEQ01 (sample SAMN13153330, study PRJNA577476) | soil metagenome | isolation source: 20 cm grassland meadow soil 2 days after 1st rain plot 5 | place: USA:California | collected 2015-09-18
TCGCGCGGCCGCCGGCACGTTCGACGAGGCCCACCCAGACCAGATCGTCGAACGTGCCGGCGGCCGCGCGATCGGCATAGGCGAGGCCGAGCACGCGCAGGCCACGCGCGGCGATGGCGGCTTCGCGGGCGCGAATGCGCGCGCGCTCCCGCGCCTCGAGCGGCACCACGCCGTCGCGCGTCACGATACGACTCACGCGCGACAGCACGTCTTCCGGCGCGCCCTTGAGGGCCGTCAGCCAGCGGTCGTCGCGGACGTGGATCGTGGCCATCCAGGTGTCGCCGTCGCGACGCGGGCGCGTCGCCACGACCGGGTGGGCGGCGCGCAGCGCCCGATAGTCGAGGCCCGCCTCCTGCGCGGCCAGCAGCAGCGCGCCTTCGGTGGCGCTGCCGCGGATTTCGACGTCGTCCACCAGCTCGGCGTCGTTGCAGAGGGCGGCGATCGTCAGCGCCATCCGCAGCGCATCGTCGTCGCGGACGGCCTCCGCCACGTCGCGCCGCCGATACTCGCGGTCGCCGACGTACCACACCTCGGCAACCATCCGGTTCTCGGTCAGCGTGCCGGTCTTGTCGGCGCAGATGACCGTCGTCGCCCCCAGGCTCTCGACGGCGGCGAGCCGGCGCACGAGCACACCGCGTCGCATGAGGCGCTGCATTCCCAGCGCGAGGGTGGTGGTGGCGACGGCCGGCAGGCCCTCGGGAACGGCGGCGACGGCGAGCGACACCGCCGAGCGGATCATGTCCACGGCCGGGACGCCGCGCAGGAGCCCCAGCACGAGCGCCGCCGCGCAGCCGCCGAGCGACGCGCCGACGAGGCCGCGGCCCAGGCGATCGAGTTGACGCTCGAGCGGCGTCGGCGGTGTGCTCGTCTCGGACACGAGGGCCCGGATCCGCCCCAGCTCGCTGTCGCGGCCCAGATCCGTCACGCAGGCAACCGCCGCGCCCTCGGACACCGCCGTGCCCGCGTACACCATGTTCCGCCGGTCGCCGAGCGCGGCGCCGACGGGACAGAGCACCTGCGCGGACTTCGCGACGGCGAGGCTCTCGCCGGTGAGCGCCGACTCGTCGACCGAGAGGCCGTCGGCGGTGAGCAGTCGCGCATCCGCGGGGACGTCGTAGCCGGGACGCAGGACGATGAGGTCGCCCGGCGCCAGCGCGGCCGCCGGCACCACGTTCTCGACGCCGTCGCGCAGGACGACCGCCTGGGGAATGGTCGCGTTCTGCAGCGCGGTGAGAATGCGCTCGACGCGGCTTTCGGTCACGTAGCCGACGGCGGCGTTGGCGGTGACCACGGCGAGGATCACGGCGGCGTCGAGGATTGCGCCGCCGAGCAGCGACAGCGCCGCGGCACCGCCGAGCAGGACCACCGGGAGCGAGGTGAGATGATCGCGCACGATCGCCGTGCCGGATTTTGGCCGGTGCGCCGGGAGGACGTTGCCCCCGTGGGCGAGGCGGCGTCGCTCGGCCTCGTGCACCGTGAGTCCCGTCTGCGCCGACGTCGCGAGGCGATCGACGACCTCCTTGGCCCCGAGCGCGTGCCACGCGGGCTCGCCCCCATGCCGGTGGCCGTTGCGGCCCGCGCGCGCGGCCGCCGTCTCGCGGCCGACCGTGGCGAGCAGCTGCCGCACGTCGAGTCGCCGCGTATCGAATCGGACGAGCACGCTTCCGGTGATCGCATTCGTCGTGACGCTGTGGACCGCGGCGTGACCCGCGAGTCGTGTCTCGACGGCGTGGGCGAGGGCGGGCGCGCCGCGCAGGATGGGCAGACGCACGCGAACACGGCCGGGAACGGCGAGGGACACCACGATGACAGCCGGACGGCTGCCATTGCGCCGAGCCACGGCGGCGGTCATACGGCTCCGCCCGCGCGACCGGCGCGCTGAGCTGAGGCGACTAGCGGGTCGAGGCGCCGGACCGCTTGACCGGCTGCGCGAACCCCCGCCGATCGAAGTAGCGGCCCATGTCCGACTCGAATGAGCGCCGAAGCGAGGCGGCCGACGCGAACACGATGTCGGTCAGGAGTCCTAACAGGAATCCGGCGATCATCGTTTCCTCCTCCGCTCCCACGATACGGATCTCGTGTAACGGGACGATGACGAGCGCCGGACATTCGTGCAAAGGTCGGGTCAGGCATGGGAACGTCCGTTCCCATCCGAGCGGGGCTCCGGGCGGGCGGCGGTGATGGCGGCCGCGGCCACGGTGGTGCCGTGGCTGAGGAGGATGCTCGTGACGGGCCTCGCCAGGCCGAACGACGCCAGCCCGACCACGCCGAGGTTGGCGCGGGCGGCCGCGCCGAGCGTGCGCCGGATGGCGACGATCGCCTCTCGCGCGAGATCGATGCCGAGGACGACGCGATCCAGGCCGCCACGCAGGATCACCACGTCCGCCGCCTCCACCGCCAGCTCGGCGCCGCCGGGCACGGCCATGCCGACGTCGGCCTCGTTCAGCGCGAGGGCGTCGTTGGCGCCGTCGCCCACCATCGCCACCACGCGGCCCTCGGCCTTCAGCGAGCGGATGAGCGCGGCCTTGTCCTCCGGCAGCATCTCGGCGTAGTGATGCCGCACGCCGAGCGACTCCGCGATGACCCGCGTCGGCTCCGGATGATCGCCGGAGAGCATGATGACGTTGCGCATCTGACGCGCGCGCAGCGCGAGCACGGCGTCGCGCGCCTCGGCGCGGAGCGAGTCCTGCAAGATCAGCGCGCCCGCGAGCCGCCCATCGATCGCCACGAAGGTCGGCGCCGCCCCGACGGCGTGCGCGCTCGCTTCATCCTCCTGCGCGGCCGTGAGACCGATCCGCTGCGCTTCCATGAATCGCCGGCTGCCGACGAGCACCCGGCGGCCCTCGACCTCGACGTCGAGGCCGAAGCCGGTGCTGGCGTGCGTACTGGTCACCGCCGGCAGCTCGAGGTGGCGCGCGGCGGCCGCGGCGGCGACGGCCCGCGCGACGGGATGACGAAAGCCGCGCTCGGCGGCGGCCGCCAGGCGCAGCAGCTCGTCCTCGTTCGGGCCGTGGCGGTAGGTGACCACGCGGACAATCCGCGGCGTGCCGGAGGTCAGCGTGCCGGTCTTGTCGAAGACGACCGTGTTCACGCGCGCGAGCGCCTCGAGCGCGCGCGGGCCCTTCATGAGAATGCCCTGGCGTGACGCTCGCTTCATCGACGTGACGATCGCGGTGGGGATCCCCACGCGCGCGGCCATGCCGTAGTCGGCGACGAGAATGGCGATGCCGGCGTCCAGGCTGAGCGACACCGCGGCGCCGAGCCCGCCCAGCGTCAGCGTTCGCCGGACGTCGCGCTGGGCCAGCCGCTCGGCGTACAGCTGGATGTCGGACTTCTCCGCGGCCGCCGTCTCGATGACGGCGACGATGCGCCCGACGGCGGTATCGAGCCCCGCCCGGTCGACGCGGATCTCGAGCTCACCGTGCTCCACCGTGGTGCCGGCGAAGACGGCGTCCCCCGTCGTGCGCTCCACGGGCAGCGCCTCGCCGGTCATCGTCTGCTGGTTCACGAGCGCCTCGCCGCGCAGGATGGTGCCGTCGATCGGCAGTCGCCGCGGGCCGCGCACCACGACGACGTCACCGGTGCGCAGCGCCGTCGCCGGCACCGTCGTCGTGCCGGCGTCACCGTCGCGTCGGTCCGCCGTTTCGTCGGCCGACACGACGAGGTCGCGGAGCGATCGGCGGGTGGTCACGACGCTGCGGCTCACGACCCAGTCGCCGAGGGCGCGCAGCCACGTGAGCAGCGCCGCGGCCGCGAAATTGCGTCGCGCGGCGAGCACGGCCAGCGTCGAGGCTTCGAGCACGTCGCCGTTCAGCCGGCCGCGCGCCACGGCGGCGCCCGCCCGCAGCAGCGCGGGGGCATCGGCGGCGAGGACGAGTGCCGTCAGCAGCGGCCAGGACACGACCTCGGTCGCGGCGAGCGCGAGCACACTCGTCGCCCCCGCGAGGCGGATCAGCGGCGTCGACGACGCGTCCAGGGCGGCGCGGGGCTCGACGGACGCCGGCACGGTGTGCGCGTCGGTGTCCAGACGCGCGTCGAGCTCGCGCAGGACGTCGACCAGCGCGCTCTCGGCGAGGCGGAACGGGTCGTACTCGATGCGCACGCTGCCGGTGACCCCGCTGCCGTCCACCGTGCGCACGCCGGGCACCGAGCGGAGTGTGCTGACCACGGCGTCCTGCCTCGGCTTGAGCCACCCGACGGGATACCGCACGCGCAGACGACCGCGCACGGAGTGGGCGACGCGCCAGCGCACGGCTCAGCCCTCGCGGCCGGGCAGCGCGTAGTCGCGAAACAGACCGTGCGCGTACCAGAGCGCGCTCGACCACGCCAGCGGCGCCGCGCGCCCACGCAGGAGCTCGCGCACCGCCCAGAGCATCAGCGCGGTCGGCACGAGCACGCCCAGGCTGAGCGCGCCGCCCGTCGCGCTCGCGACACGAGCGTCGGCCTCGCCGAACAGCGAGGTGACGGTCGCGGCGAGCGTGGGACGCTGACCATTCGCGCCCGGGTGCGTCGGCCGCGTCACCTCGACCTGCGCGTGCTGGGCGAGTGCGGCCACGATCGCGGACTCATCCGCGCGCTCGCGGTCGTACAGCACGAGCAGGCCACGCGTCCGCGGTGACCAGGTGACGGACGTCACGCCCGACAGCGCCGCCACCGCGTCGCTCAGGTCGGCGGCCCGAACGCCGGGCGGCACGCGGACGCGAAGCCGCCCCGGGATGCGATGAACGACCTGGAGCGTCCCCTGGGCCGCGTCGTGGGCCATGGCGGCTCAGGACGACCGGCGGCGGGGCGCGCCTCGCCGGCGCGCCGGAGCGGTCTCCTCGTCGGCGCCGGCGGCGGCGCCGACGACTTCCTCGTCGCCGAGGTCGGCGTGCTGACCGTTGCCGTTCGTCGCCGCGAGGATCGCTTCGCGGCGCGCGCGCGCCTCCGCGGCGATGTCCTCGAGCGTCTCCAGCTGCTCGGCGGCGATGCGGCGCGCGTCCTCGAGCAGACCCATGCCCGCGGCGGTGGCTTCCACCGCGAGCGGCCGGAACACGCGCACGAGGGTCGGCGCCAGCAAGGCCGCGCCGACTCCGAGGAGGAACGAGATCGCGTTACCCATGACGGGAGCCCTCCGGTGCTGAGGCGATGACTGACCAGTCGAAAACGGGAGTGATCCTAACAGCACGAATATGACGAGACGGTTACGAATGCGGTCTCGGCGTGTGAGAACTACACGCGGGTGGAAAGACGCTTCCCGCGCGGCACTCTCTGCCCGTCTCGGCGGCATGAGTTATCCACCGCCATCCACCGACGGCGCCGACGGTTGCTGCGAACACACAACAACTGTACCGCCGGAGTATAGGGGCGACGAGATATGGGGTACGGTGAGACCCACAGAGGAAAGTGGACGACGGTGGATAATCCCCAACGCGCGCGCCGGGTGCGATCACAGCCGCGCGGCGCGGTCCGTGATCACGAGGCAGCGCGGATGCCTGCGGAGCACCGAGGCGGGCACGTCCGGGGTGATGGGGCCGTCGAGCAGGCGCGCCAGCGGCGCGCGTTTGGCCTCGCCGCTGACGAGCACGATCACCTCCCGCGCCGCCATGATCGTCGCCAGCCCCAGCGTCACCGCCCGCTCGCAGACGTCGCCCTGGATCACGTCGTCGGTCAGGATGTAGCGCACGGTCGAGTCGAGCAGCCGCACCGGCCGCGTCCGGACGTCGAACGCGCACCCGGGCTCGTTCGAGGCCAGATGGCCGTTCGGCCCCAGCCCCAGCATCACGAGGTCGAGCCCGCCCGCCTGCGCGATCGCGGTCTCGTACGCCGCGCACATCGTGTCGAGATCGACGGCGTCCACGGTGAACGGTCGGCAGCGCGCGGGGTCGACCTTCGCCCACGACAGGAACTCCGATCGCACCTGGCGCCAGAAGTACCCGTCGGCGGGCGCCGGCGGACACAGCTCGTCGACCGAGAATATCCGCATCCGCGCGTAGTCGATCGGGTCCCGTGCCTGCAGCGCGGCCATGCGCGCGTACATCCGGCGCGGCGTGCGGCCGGCCGGCACGGCCATGGCCAGCTCCGGGCGCGCGCAAACGCGTTCGCGGAAGACGTCGGCGGCGATCCCGGCCAGCTCGTCGGCGTCGCGGGCGATCAAGACGTGCATGCGTCGTTGTGATTCATTAGATCACCATGGACCGACCCTCGATGTTCGGGCTGGTCGCGGTGACGGCGATGATGGTCTGCTACGCGCTCGAGCGCCGCAGCCGCTGGTACGTGCTCGGCTTCGCGGGCGCGTGCGTGCTCGCATCCATATATGGGTTCGCCCAGGGCGCCTGGCCGTTCGGAGTGGTCGAGGCGGTGTGGGCGCTGGTGGCGCTGCGACGCTGGTGGGCTCTGCCGAAACGCGCCGCTTGACGAATCAAGAACTCTTGATATATTGACGGGCGTGACGACGAAGGCCGGCAACGATCTGGAGCGGGCCGCCGAGCTGTTCCACGCGCTCGCGGATCCGACGCGGCTCGGGATCATCGAACAGCTGCGCGGTGGCGAGCAGTGTGTGTGCGACCTGACGGATCTCCTCGACACGGGACAGTCCCGCCTGTCGTTTCACCTGAAGACGCTCAAGGACGCCGGGCTGCTGCGCGACCGGCGCCAGGGCCGCTGGATCTACTACTGCCTGGAGCCGGGTGCGATCGCCGAGATCGAGTCGGCGGTCGCGGCCATCAAGCCGCGCGCCAACGGCGTGCGGGCGACACGGTGCTGCGACTGATCCCTTTTTTGTCCGCACATATCAAGCGCTCTTGATATGAGGAAACCGCGATGGCTGAGAAGGATCTGAAGGACGTCGTCAAGGACAAGTACGGCAAAGCCGCGCTGCGGGTCACCGCGGGCGGCGACGCCTCGTGCTGCGACAGCGCCGCGTCGCGCGGCGAGCGCGATCCCATCACGTCGAACCTGTACGCGTGCGGCGAGATGTCGGAGCTTCCCGCCGAGGCCGTCGCCGCGTCGCTCGGCTGCGGCAACCCGACGGCGCTCGCGCGGCTCAATGCCGGCGAGATCGTGCTCGACCTCGGCTCGGGCGGCGGCATCGACGTGCTGCTGTCGGCCAGGCGCGTCGGCCCGACCGGCAAGGCGTACGGGCTCGACATGACCGACGAGATGCTGGCGCTGGCGCGCGAGAACCAGAAGAAGGCCGGCGTCGGCAACGTCGAGTTCCTCAAGGGCGAGATCGAGCACATTCCGCTGCCCGACGAGAGCGTGGACGTCATCATCTCCAACTGCGTGATCAATCTCTCCGGCGACAAGGACCGCGTGCTGACCGAGGCCTTCCGCGTGCTCAAGCCGGGCGGGCGGTTCGCGGTCTCCGACGTCGTCGTCCGCGGCGAGGTGCCCACGGCGATCCGCCGCAGCGTGGAGCTCTGGATCGGCTGGGTGGCCGGTGCGCTCGAGGAGCAGGAATACCGTGACAAGCTCGCCAAGGCGGGCTTCGAGGCGATCGGCGTCGAGCCCACGCGCGTGTATCGCGCCGAGGACGCGCGCGAGTTCTTCGCCGGCTCGGGCATCGACGTGGACGCGATCGCGCCCGCGGTCGAGGGCAAGTTCATGAGCGCGTTCGTGCGCGCCGTCAAGCCCGCGCGCGGATGAGACATCGGGTGCTGTTTCTCTGCACGCACAACTCCGCGCGCAGCCAGATGGCGGAGGGGCTGTTGCGTCATCTGGGCGGGGACCGTGTCGAGGTCGCCAGCGCCGGCACCGAGGCGCGGGGCGTCAACCCGCTGGCGGTGCGGGCGATGGCCGAGATGGGCGTCGATCTGCGCGGCCACGCGTCGAAGACGCTCGACCGGTTCGTGGGCGGGCGGTGGGACGACGTGATCACCGTCTGCGACAGCGCGAACGAGTCCTGTCCGGTCTTCCCGGGCGCGAGCCGCCGGCTGCACTGGAGCTTCGACGACCCCTCGGCAGCCACCGGAAGCGAGGAGCAGCGGCTCGCGGTGTTTCGCCGCGTGCGCGACGAGATCCGAGTGCGGATCGAGACGTGGCTGGGGCAGCGTTCGGCGACGCCGGGACGGCGCTCGGCGTGAGCGCGCGGCCCACGCTCGCGCGGCGGGTCGTGGCCGAAGCGACGGGCACGGCGCTGCTGCTCGCCGCCGTCGTCGGCTCCGGGATCATGGGGGAGCGGCTGGCGGCCGGCAACGTCGCGGTCGCGCTCCTCGCCAATACCCTGGCCACCGGCGCCGCGCTGGTGGCGCTGATCCTGACGTTCAGACCCATCTCCGGCGCCCACCTCAACCCTGCCGTGACGCTCGCCGATGCGTTTTCCGGAGGGTTCGGCTGGTGGGAGGTGCCGGGGTACGTCGTCGCGCAGGTCGCCGGCGCGTTCGGCGGCGTCGCCGCCGCGCATCTCATGTTCGGCGAGCCGATCTTCTTCGCGTCGCGCCACGCTCGCGCCGGGGGCGCGCAGGTATTCAGCGAGTTCGTGGCGACGTTCGGGCTGCTCGCGGTGATCTGGGGCTGCGCGCGGCTGAACGCGCCCCGCGTGCCGTTTGCGGTGGCCGCCTACATCACCGCCGCCTACTGGTTCACGGCCTCCACCTCGTTCGCGAATCCGGCCGTCACGCTCGCGCGCTCGGCGAGCGACACGTTCGCCGGCATCCGCCTCGCGGACGCCCCGGCCTTCATCGCCGCGCAGCTGGTGGGGGCCGGCGCCGCGACGTCCCTGTTTCGCTGGCTCGTGCCGGCGGCCGCCGGGTCCGAGCCGGCGACGATCGTGCACACACAACGCCTGGCGGAGCGATCCGCCCCACAACGAGGAGGGCAGCGATGACCACCGATGCGCCGAAGGTCCACGTGCACATGACGGTGTCCGATCTGGAGAAGAGCCGCGCGTTCTACGAGAAGTTCTTCGGGACGGCGCCGGTGAAGGTCAAGCCCGGCTACGTGAAGTTCCTGCCGGGGTTCGGTCCGCTCAATCTCGCGCTCTCGCAGACGGCGCCCGGCGAGGGCCGCGGCCATGTCGACCACATGGGCATCCAGGTCGAGTCCGCGGAGATCGTGACGCGGGAGCTCGCGCGCGTCAAGGCGGCGGGCCTGCCGGTGCGCGAGGAGATGGGCGTGAACTGCTGCCACGCCAACCAGGACAAGTTCTGGGTCGAGGATCCGGACGGCGTCGAGTGGGAAGTCTACGTCCTCAACTACGATCTCGAGGACCCCGGACTTCGCGCGACGGCCGCCCCGGCCAGGAGCGGCCTCGCCGTCGTCACGCCCGGCGGTGGCTGCTGCGGGGCGAGCGCCTAGCGCGACGTGAGCTCCGGGCCGCTCGACGGCATCACGATCGTCGACCTCAGCCGGGTCCTGGCCGGGCCGTCGTGCACGCAGATGCTCGGCGATCTCGGCGCCGAGGTCATCAAGGTCGAGCGGCCCGGCGACGGCGCCGAGACCTCCGAGAGCGGCTACTACCTCAGCGCCAACCGCAACAAGCGCTCGGTGACGATCAACTTCGCGAAGCCTGAAGGCGCCGCGCTCGTGCGGCGCCTGCTCGCCCACGCCGACGTGATGATCGAAAATTTCAAGGTTGGCGGACTGGCCGAGTACGGTCTCGGCTACGAGCAGCTGCGTACCGAGCGGCCGCGGCTCGTGTACTGCTCGATCACCGGTTACGGACAGGACGGACCGTACGCGGCGCGACCCGGGTACGACCTGATGGCGCAGGGCGCCGGCGGCATCATGAGTGTGACCGGCGAGGCCGACGGACCGCCGGTGAAGGTCGGCGTCGCGGTGAACGACGTGATGAGCGGTCTGTACGCCGCCGTCGCGATCCTCGGCGCTCTGCGGCACCGTGACCGCACCGGGCGCGGCCAACACATCGACGTGTCGCTGCTCGACGTGCAGGTCGGCTGGCTCTACAACGTCGGCCTCAACTACCTGCTCTCGGGCCAGGTGCCGGGGCGCTGGGGCACCGCGCATCCCAACACGGTCCCGTACCAGGTGTTCCCGACCAGCGACGGCCACGTAATCCTCGGCGCCAACAACGACGTCCAGTTCCGCCGGCTGTGCGAGTTCGCGGGCGCGTCCGAGTTGGCGACCGACGCGCGATTCGCGACGAACGCGCTCCGCCTGCGGCATCGCGAAGAGCTCGTCACCGTGCTCGCGGAGCTCACGCGTAAGCATCCGACGCGGTACTGGGTCGACGGCCTGGAGGCGGTGGGCCTGCCGTGCGGGCCGGTGAACACCGTCGACCGCGTCTTCGAGGATCCGCAGGTGCGGCACCGCGGGATGACGATCGCGATGCCGCATCCGGCCGGCGCCGACGCGCCGCTGATCGGCAGTCCGCTGAAGCTGTCCGAGACGCCGGTGAGCTACCGGCGACCGCCTCCGACGCTGGGGCAGCACACCGACGAGGTGCTGGAGCAGTTGCTCGGTCTCGATCCCGAGGAGCGCAGGACGCTGCGCGCCGCGGGCATCATCTAGCGCCATGGCCGTCAGCGTGCGCTTCGTCGGCTCGGGGGACTCGTTCGGCAGCGGCGGCCGCTTTCAGACCTGCATCGTCGTCGACGGGCCGCGCTCGCGCTTCGCGATCGACTTCGGCACCTCATCGCTGATCGCGCTGGCCCAGCAGGGGATCGAGCACAACTCGCTGGATGCCATCCTCCTCACACACCTGCACGGCGACCACTGCGGCGGCGTGCCCTTCTTGTTGATCGACGCCATGCTCGCGGCCAAGCGGACGCGGCCCCTCGTCATCGCCGGGCCGCGCGACCTGCGCCGACGCATGGATCAGATCCGCGAGGCGCTCTTTCCCGGCTCGCACGTGATGACGCCGAAGTTTCCGCTCACGTGGATCGAGATGGAGCCCGGCACGCCGCACGCCGTCCTGGACCTGGTGGTGACGCCGGAGCCCGCGCGCCACACCGCGGAGACCAACCCCACCGCCGTGCGCGTCGAGGTCGCCGACAAGGTCATCGCGTACACCGGGGACACCGAGTGGACCGACGACGTCGCGCGGGTGGCGCGCGGGGCCGATCTCTTCATCGCCGAGTGCTACTTCTACGACAAGCCGGTGAAGTGGCATCTGAATTATCAGACCATTGCCGCCCTGCGCCAGAGCCTCGGAGCCAAGCGCGTCGTCCTGACGCACATGAGCGACGAGATGCTCGCCCGCGCCGCCGACGTGCCCGAGGAATGTGCATACGACGGGCTCGTGGTGACGCTGTAGGCCGCGCGCTTTACCCAAGTTTTACGCCGTCGTCATCGTCCTGTAACGCACTCGGCGGAGACTCGGCCGCAGATGAAGGCTGCCGCTGCGCGCCAGCAGCAGGGTCGAGTGCTCGTGGTCGAGGACGAACGGGACGTCGCCGACCTGATCCGCTACAACCTCACGAAAGAGGGCTACGACGTCGTCGTCGCGCCCACCGGCTCCGACGCGCTCAAGCAGGCGCGCGAGGTCCACCCCGATCTGGTCCTGCTCGACATCATGGTGCCCCAGCTCAACGGCTGGGAAGTCTGTCGCCGCCTCAAGCAGGACGTCGAGACGAAGAACATCCCCGTGATCATGGTCACGGGCCGCGTGGAAGAGGGCGACAAGGTCCTCGGCTTCGAGATGGGGGCCGACGACTACGTGACCAAGCCCTTCTCGCCGCGCGAGCTGCTCGCGCGCATCCGCGCCGTCGCCCGCCGCGGCCGCGCGGGCGACGTCGAGAAGAAGCCGCACGTCAAGATCGGCGACCTCGAGATCGACCGCTACCGCTTCGAGATCCGCATGAAGGGCCGTCTGGTGGAGCTCACGCCCAAGGAGTTCGAGCTGCTCGCGATCCTGGCCGGCGCGCCGGGGCGCGTCTTCGGCCGCGAGGAGCTCCTGGATGCGGTCTGGGGACGCGACGGCTTCGTCGAGCCTCGGACCGTCGACGTCCACGTCGCCCGGCTTCGGGCCAAGTTCACGGCCGCCAAGCTGCCGGCCCCGGGCGTCGAGACCGTCCGCGGCGTCGGTTACCGCTTCCGGGAGCCCGACCGTCCGTAACACAGACGTAACACGCCGTTTATGTCGTCGAAACATACGGGGCGGATGATCGATGCAAACCAAAGGAGACCATGACATGAAGACGCGGACCGTGATGGCGCTGGCCCTGGCCGCGCTGACGGTGACGGCGGGGGGCGCAGTCGGACAGACGAGGCTCGATCCCGAGCTCGTCGCGTACAAGAGCGTGAGCGGCGTCAGCGGCAACATCTCGAGCGTCGGCTCGGACACGCTGAACAACCTCATGACCCACTGGGCGGAGAGCTTCCAGCGCTTCTACCCGAACGCCAAGGTCCAGATCGAGGGCAAGGGCTCGTCGACGGCCCCGCCCGCGCTCATCAGCGGCACCGCGCAGCTGGGACCGATGTCGCGCGAGATGAAGGGCACCGAGCTCGACGCGTTCGAGAAGAAATACGGCTACAAGCCCACGCCGATCCGCACGTCGGTGGACGCGCTCGCCGTCTTCGTGAACAAGGACAACCCGATCAAGTGTCTGTCGTTCAAGCAGGTCGATGGCATCTTCTCGAAGACCCGGCGTCAGGGCGGTGAGGACATCGCGACCGGGGGCCAGCTCGGCCTCACCGGCGAGTGGGCCAACAAGCCGCTCAGCCTCTACGGCCGCAACTCGGCCTCGGGTACCTACGGGTTCTTCAAGGAGCACACGCTCAAGAACGGCGACTTCAAGGACACCGTGAAGGAGCAGCCCGGCTCGGCGGCCGTCGTGCAGGGCGTCACGGTCGACCGCTACGCGATCGGCTACAGCGGCATCGGCTACGCCACCGCCGGCGTGCGGGCGGTTCCGCTCACCGAGAAGGACGGCGGCAAGTGCGTCGAGGCGACGGCCGACAATGCGTACTCCGGCAGCTACCCGCTGGCGCGCTTCCTCTATGTCTACGTCAACAAGGCGCCGGGCAAGCCGCTCGACCCGTTGACCCGTGAGTTCGTCAAGCTCATCGTCTCGCGCGAGGGGCAGGAGGGTGTCCTGAAGGACGGGTACTTCCCGATCCCCGCCGCGATCGCGAAGGAAGAGCAGAACAAGATCCAGTAGTGGCGATCAACGCCGAGACTCTCACCGCGGGCGGGCCGGGAACTCCGGCCCGCCCGCTCGTCGTCAACCGGGACCGCACGCACCGCCGCATCCTCCTCGACCGCTTCGCGGCCCGCACGGTGGTCTTCGGCGGCATCGTGATCATCTCCGCGATTCTCGCCATCCTCTTCGTCATCGCGGCCGAGGTGTGGCCGATGTTCCGGCCGCCACGGGTCGCGGTGCTCGCTCGCGTGGCGGCGCAGACGCTGCCCGCGCCGGGCGCCGGGCTCGGTGTCGACGAGTACCGCGAAGCGGCGTCGATGGTGACGGCGGACGGCACGATCCAGCTCGTCCCGCTGAAGCCGGACATGACACGGGCCGCGCCGCTGCCCATCGCCGGCCTCGACGGCGCGCGCGTCACGACCGTCGCCCCGTACGGCCGCGACCACTACGCCATCGGCACCTCGAACGGCCGCGTGATTCCGCTCGAGATGAAGATCGACGTCGGCTTCGATGGCAGCCGGCGCACGGTCACCGTCACCCCGGCCTTCGCGACGCCGGTGGCCCTCGATCCCGAGCGCACGCGGCCGGTGCTGCGGCTGACGGCGGCCATAACGGACTCGGGACCCATCACGGTCGCCCAGGTGGGGCCGCACGATCTCATCCTGCACACGGTGGCGGAGAAGAAGGCGCTGATCGGCGGGACGCGCCGTGAAGAGTCGACGCAAGCGCTGAACGTTCCCATCGACGGCGAGATCACCGCTCTGCGCCTGGACGCCCGCGGCGACGACCTCGTGATCGGCACGTCGGCCGGCCAGCTGATCCGCTACGACACGCGCGATCGTGGCACCCCCCGGCTCGCGGATACGGTGAGCATCGGCCGCGCGCCCGTCACCGCGCTGACGTTTCTGCTCGGCGACCGCACGCTCGTGACCGGCGACGCGACGGGCGCCGTCTCGAGCTGGCAGGTGGTGCCGCCGCCGACCGGCGGCGCGGCGGCGCTGGCGCGGATCAACGACTTCGACTCGCACGGCACGCCGGTGATCGCGATCAGCCCGTCAGGCCGCGACAAGGGCTTCGTGACGGCGGATGCCGCCGGGGGCGTCAAGCTGCATTACGGCACGTCCGGGCAGACGCTCCTGACGTTCGGCGACGGCCGACCGCTGCGCGCGGTCGTCTTCGCGCCGAAGGCCGACGGCATCGTCGCGGTGGACGAGCGCGGTGAGATCGTCGACTGGCGCGTGGACAATCCGCATCCCGAAGTCACCCTGAAGACGCTGTTCGGCAAGGTGTGGTACGAGGGCTACAGCCGGCCGGCGTGGGTCTGGCAGTCGACCGGCGGCACCGATGACTTCGAGGCGAAGTTCAGCCTGACGCCGCTCATCTACGGCACGCTCAAGGGCACGTTCTACGCGCTACTCTTCGCGGTGCCGCTGGCCCTGCTCGCCGCCACCTACGTGAGCGAGTTCATGCACCCGGTGGTCAAGGGCTACGTCAAGCCGGCCGTCGAGATCATGGCCGCGCTGCCGAGCGTCGTGCTGGGCTTCCTCGCGGGTCTGTGGCTGGCGCCCGCCGTCGAGCGCGTCGTGCCCGGCCTCGTGCTGCTGCCCGCCGTGGAGACGGCGCTCATCCTCG